>Ga0207991_1000558_pt1 | contig 24783 bp, 23 predicted proteins | sample ETN07SmetaG_FD_185786 | JGI IMG/M metagenome (GOLD analysis project Ga0207991, IMG submission 185786) | Marine microbial and viral communities from oxygen minimum zone, Eastern Pacific Ocean - ETNP2014F14-07SV275 (SPAdes) (version 2) | ecosystem: Environmental > Aquatic > Marine > Oceanic ...
CATATCTTGAATTCTAATTTTACCTCGTAAATCAATGAAAACATCTATTGAACCTCTTGCAAGAAAAGCCATCTCAAGTGCATTTGCCCCAAAGTGTCTGACATGATGATGCTTTTCAAAAATGGGAGCAAGCTTTTGAAGTAATTCTGGAGATGAGCCAGAACTGTTAATTCCAATAACCTTGTAAATTGGCTTTTCATCGTGGACAAAAATTGATTTGTCATTTAGGAAGGCACCTTTTCCTTTTGATGCCCAATAAACATCTCCAGTTGAAAGATTGGTAACTGCAGCATCCGTAATAGAACTTAGTTTTTCATTTGTTGCAAACGCAAGCGAGCAACAAAAAAACGGTACTCCTCTTACGGCATTTGCACTTCCATCTATCGCGTCCATTATAACAAAGCCTTTGGGGTTTGGTGATAGTTCTACTCTACCACATTCCTCACCAAGCACTACACAATCAAAATTTATTTTCTTTAGATAATCAAGTACCGTCTTTTCTGCAATAATATCTATATTTTGGGAAATATCCCCGCCTGCGCCTCTTCCAAAATTTCCAGATGTTGCTTCTTTGGTACCAGCTAGATGTTTGACATTTTCATAAACAAGTTTTGAAGCAGTGCGAAGAATTTCGATTGTATTCATAGAGAATTTCAAATAGAACATAATTTAAGTGAAAATTTTTTTGAAGGCATAAATAGGAATTTGGAAACATTATTCCGTGAGTGGCAAAGATGAATCCGTTACCAGTAAGAACTCCCTAATGGGGACAAAATCTGGCAAGAAGATTATCAAACAGGCATTATTCAAGTCTAAGGGATACAAACAGTTTAACCAATACAAAGAGGAATACAAAACAAACTTTCCCATATTTGCCAAGCGATTCGCAAATGACCTGCTGCAACAAATCAAAGCTGATTCATCGCCTAACGTTACGCAGCAGAAATTTGGAGAGGAAGTGGGCTCAACTGAAATCATTTTAGACTCGTCACAAATTGATCCAATCAAGTCAAAACTAGAAAACATTGAAGTTCTAAATGATAGAGTTTTGAGAATTCTCAATTCCAATTTTGTTAAGATGACTTTTCCTGTATTCAATGCATTATTCGATGCTTCAACAGAATACTATCAGGATAACAAAGATCCAAAACTTCGAGAAAATATTGTTGATGGGCACATTATTGCAATAGATCTCAGTGAGCCGATGGACAGAATTATTGACAAGGACGAAGACCTGGATTATCTTGATGATTACAAATTGATGAATCCATATATCCTAAAGTTAGCTCGCGATAAAATCGCAAAAGGTGGAGACGAAGTTTTAAATCAATTTGAATCTGGATTTAAAGATGCTAGAATTGGTCAATACCTTGATGTCAAATTAAAACAAAATCCTACTGCAATTTCAGAGAAAGAACTTGATGAAAGCTACAAAAAATATCGTTCTGTAATGGGTACAGCTGGCTGTAACATGGCGCTTTCTAGACAGCCTCTTGGGGAAATATTTCGAATAGGAATGGGCAAGGCATCAGAATCAGTTGGATGTGGTAATGAAATTGAAGACTCGATACGAGACAAAGCTGTGAAAATTCCGTCATGGCCACTGTATTATAGCTTGTTAGAAAATGATGTTCGAAAAGGCTTTGATTTGACTATGGAAAGGAGTAAATCTTATCTTAGTGAAGCTAGAAAAGCGCTTGATGATTTACCGGAAAACTTTTCCCATAAGAAATTTTTAGAATTTTTATTTTTAACAGTAGAGCATTATAACGAGTTTTGGTTTAATAGATTACAAAAGATGAATATCTGGTCAGAGCTCAAATCTAATCTTCCAAAGTGATTTTTATGATGTGGTCAGAAAAATATCGTCCTAAAAATATTGTTGACCTAGTTGGTAATGAGGAAGCAAGATATGATTTTGTTGAATGGTTTACTAAATGGAAAAAGGGAACGAAACCTATCTTGCTAGTTGGACCACCGGGTGTTGGAAAAACTACACTAGCAAAGCTAGCAGCAAAACAGTTTGGATATGATATGATTGAGCTTAATGCAAGTGATGTGCGTAATAAAGGCAGAATTCAGGAAATCCTCCAACCAATCCTGGGCAGTGAATCTTTACTAGGCCATCCAATGATTTTCATAGATGAAGTTGACGGAATACATGGGAGAGCAGACTATGGAGGAGCTGAAACCCTTATCAAAATTCTGAAGGAACCAACTGTACCTATTTTACTTGCTGCAAATTCTGATATTTCTACTAAAATGAAAAGTATCAAAAAAGTAGTAAAAACAATACGTCTAAGACCACTGTCACCACGAATGATGCAACTTTATCTAAATACTATACTAAAAAAAGAGGCAGCATCACTTGGATCTGAATCTCTGAATAAAATAGTAATGGAGGCAAGAGGAGACTTGCGTTCTATGATTAACAGTGTACAAGCAACTGTAACAGGATTTGAACCACCAACTGAAAAATCTTTTGAGAGATTAAACATAGAAGAAGGAATAAACGCATTTTTCAAAGCAAAATCCATTGATGAAGCTAGGATAGTACTTTATTCTATGCATATTGACCCTCGTGATAAGATAAACGCATTCTACTCTAGTATCATAACAAGTGACATTGATAAAAAAAATCTTGTACACATGTTGCAAACTATATCCAAAGCCGATATGTTATATGGAAAAATAATGAAGACGCAAAACTGGAGATTGTTAAGATATCTTGATTCTATTTTATTAGGACTTTATAGTACTGACGTTACAATTCGTTATTCACAGTATAATCTTTCTTGGCCTCTACTAAACAGAATTAGATGGGATGGAAGGAAGATTAAACTCCTAACCAGTATGGCATCCAAAAATTTACATATTTCCGTAAGCACTTTTGCAACATTCATTTTTAAGACTATGTTATTCTGTATGAAAAATAATAAATTGAATTTTGAATTAAATGAGGAATTTGATGATATTATAGAAAAAGAGATGAGCCTGATAAAATGAGTTGGATAAAAATTACTATGAAATATGATGGAACCTGTGTTGTATGTAACAAAAAGATCAGAGTGAAAGAAATTGGTTTTTGGTTAAAAGGCGAAAGTAAAGTCAAGCACGAAAAGTGTGCCGAAGAAAATAAGGAACTGAAATGTGTTATATGTGGCGGAGCAGCAGGATGTATTGACTGCGAATTTTCTGAAGTATGTGATCGTGAAACTGTTTCCCAATTATGTATTTGCAAAAAATGTGAAAAAATGCACGATTTATTTGACGTATACAGGAAATCAGTTTCTAAAAAACTCCCTATGCTAAATCTTAAAATTTAAGCAAATTTAGATGATTTTCATGCCTGAAGAGGATAATAAAGAAGCAAAGGAAGAAGTACAACCATCATCACTTTCCGAAGCACAAGCAGAAGCTGCGGCAGCACATGCAGAATATGAAGCAGCAAAAGAAGCGGCAGAACAGGCAAAGCCTGATGATGGTACATTAAGACCAATAACAATTTCAGATGCAGTTGCAGCCTCAGAAGCAGCCGCAGAAGCGGAGGTAGCATATAAAGCAGCAGAAGGAAAACTAAAGGCGGCAAGAGTGGCATCAGAGGCAGCATGGAAAGCAGAATATGAATCTGCAAAAGAACTAGTAGTAGAAGTAAAAACGGGCGATTCGTTTTCTAACAAGCGTAAGCAGGATCGGATATTTAGAAGAGAAATGGGGGAGCCAGAATTTTTCTTATTTGATAAGAGGGTTACGATGAAATCTGTACTTTCATCAGAGGAACAGGAAGAGATTTCAAGAAAAGTTCAGATTCCAACAGATCAAACTCCTAAATATGATCCAAAACATATACTCAGTCCTGAATTTGCAGGCGACTCTAATTATGAAGCTGGTATATCAGATCTGCTAGATGAGGCAAAACAGAAACTGGATCGTCTTCTAAATGATTCTGAAGCAAATCCGCAAGAAATTGAACTTACTAAAAATAGCCTTAGGAAATTAGAATGTTTATTGGAAAACTTTGAATTGGGAATGAACGTGTTTAGAACTGCAAAAGGTGGCAGGTCCACACTTAGAGAATAATTGTGATACTATGAGTGAAAATAATTTTCAAATCATGAATACAAGGGTTACTTTCAACAACGTACCAATTCATAAATTAGCAAATTTTTCATTCAAAGATATTCCAGCTGCATGTAAATCTTTTATGGAAATTTCAAGTGTTTCACAATGTGTAATAGTTCAAACTTCTAGTAGGATTGAAGTATTTACTGTAGGCAATGTTCAACAAGGTGAAATTCCAGATGCAAGGAGAGTTGAGGGAAAAAATCTTGATATAAATAAAATCCTAAAAACTTGGGCATCATTAGTAGAACTAAATCAATTTGATCTAGACCATTGGGACCAAACTCTTGAGATTTACAAGAATACTGATGTTTATGAACGTCTGTTAAGACTAGCGTCTGGTTTGGAGTCGTTTATTGTAGGAAAAGAAGAAATCATTGAGGAATTACAAGAATCAATTTTGATTGCAAGACAAGCCAAAACATCTGGAAAAATTTTGGATAAATTATTTGATAGTTGTATCAGAATTGCAACTAATATTAGAGATTCTAGTGGAATTGGGAAAGATATAGTAACGATTGGTGACAAGGCGGTTAAACTTACAGAAGAATATGTAGGAGATGTTGGAAAGAAGCATATTTTGCTAATAGGCACTGGAGAAACAGCAGGCTTGGTTGCTAAATCTCTTAGTAAAAAAGGCTATCAATTTGATGTTACTAGCATCACAATTGAACGAGCTACTGGTTTTTCTGAAAAAATGGGTGGAAAACCAATAGAATTTGGTGGTGTCTTCTCTGGATTTGATAAATTTGACATAATCTTTGTTGCAACCACAGCTGATGCTTTCTTGATTACTTTTGACAAGATAAAAAGAGTGATGGAAAAGAAAAAGAAAGGCACATTGATTTTTGATTTATCAGAACCCAGAACAGTTGATGAAACAATAGCCTCTATGAAGGGAATTAAATTTGTAAATCCCTCACAAATTTCTGAGATGATAGATGATAGTACGAAAACTAGAAAGAACGCGGTTTCAGCTGCGGAAAAAATGATCGGCAAAGAAATTCCAATTTTAGAGGCTACTATGAAGCAATTTGATGACAAGTCTGTAATTAAGGCTTGATTTTAGGGAAAAAAATTATCGTACAAACATACTAAATTTTACTAATTTCATAATAGTTTTTAGCACTGCTTGAAATTATACATGCTTGAATTAATAGAAATAAAAATGAGCATGTATTTGCGTAATTATGCATTCTGAGAAAATTGATAAATTTTTGAAGAATAAGAAAATAGCAAACCAATCAGGCGGGCAGGATCGAATTGCTAAGCAGCATGAAAAAGGAAAACTAACTGCAAGGGAGAGGATTTTTCTTCTGCTCGATGAGGGAAGTTTTGTTGAAATTGATGCATTAACCACACATCATTACCATGAGTATGATATGCAGAAAAAGAAATTTTATGGTGATGGTGTAGTTGGGGGATATGGAACAATAAACGGAAGACAAAGCTATGTGTTTGCTTATGATTTTACAATTTTAGGCGGCACCCTAAGCAAGATGGGTGCAAAAAAAATTACAAAATTGATGGATCATGCAGTGCGCAATGGATGTCCAATTATTGGAATAATGGATTCAGGTGGAGCAAGAATTCAGGAAGGAATACAAAGCCTTGATGGATTCGGTGATATTTTTTATCATAACCAATTAGCATCAGGCGTTATTCCACAAATCACTGCAAGTATTGGACCATCTGCTGGTGGTGCAGTATACTCTCCAGCAATGACTGATTTTGTTATAATGGTAGACAAAATAGGAACCATGTTTGTTACAGGACCTGATGTTGTAAAGACAGTTCTTGGCGAAGAAGTTTCATTTGACGAATTGGGTGGGGCAATGACACACGGTACTAAAAGTGGAGTAGCACACTTTGTTGTAAAAAATGAGTATGAATGCATGGATCGTATTAAGACACTATTATCATATATTCCACAAAACAATACTGAAGAAACTTCAATTGTACTAAACGATGACGATCCGAATCGTTTAGATCACAATATAATTAACATTGTACCTGAAGACTCGATAAAACCTTATGATATGAAAGAAATCATTTATTCAATAATAGATAATCATAACTTTTTTGAGATACATGAATTATTTGCGCAAAACATTATCGTTGGATTTGCTAGAATGCACGGAAAAACTATTGGCATAGTTGCAAACCAGCCACTATTTCTTGCTGGTGCACTTGATATTGATTCTTCAAACAAGGCTGCGCGTTTTATCAGATTTTGTGATTGTTATAACATACCTATTGTTACCTTGGTTGATACCCCTGGTTATATGCCTGGTACAAACCAGGAACATAACGGAATAATTCGACATGGCAGCAAACTCTTGTATGCTTACTCTGAGGCAACCATCCCAAAAATTACAATTGTCATTGGAAAAGCATATGGTGGCGCTTACATTGCAATGGGCAGCAAGAATCTGAGAACAGACATTAACTATGCTTGGCCAACAGCTCAAATTGCAGTTCTTGGTTCAGAAGGTGCTGTGAAAATTATGAATAGAAAGGATCTAGCAAAATCTGAAGACCCAGAATCACTAAAGAAACAATTGATAGATGAATTCACTGAAAAATTTGCTAATCCATATGTTGCCGCATCAAATGGAACAGTTGATACCATTATTGATCCTGCCGAAACCAGACCCATGATTATAAAGGCTCTTGAAATGCTTTCAAATAAGCGAGATAGGCAACTGCCTCGAAAACACGGCAATATCAATCTGTGATAAAAATGATAGAGAAAGTACTAATTGCTAATCGTGGTGAAATAGCACTGCGTGTTATTAAGACATGTAAGGTACTTGGAATAAAGACAGTAGCTGTATATTCTGACGAGGACATCAACTCTCTTCATGTAAAAAAGGCTACAGAATCATATCATATAGGCGAGGCTGCTCCTGCTAAAAGCTATCTTAATCAAGAAAAAATCCTTGAAGTCATGTTATCTTCTGGTACTGATGCTGTACATCCTGGTTATGGTTTCCTTTCAGAAAATGATGACTTTGCACGATTATGTGAAAAGAACAAAATCAACTTTATCGGACCTTCTGCAGATTCAATGAATCTTTGTGGAGATAAGATGCGTTGTAAAGCAGCAATGCTCAAAGCAAAAGTTCCAACTGTTCCTGGAAGCCCAGATTTAGTAAAAGATGCTGATGAGGCAGAAAAAATTGCAAATGAAATTGGCTATCCTGTAATGCTAAAATCTGTTTATGGTGGAGGGGGTCGTGGAATTAGAATTGTAAATACTGATCAAGAATTACAAGATGGATATGAAACAGTTACAGCAGAGTCAATTGCAGCAGTAGGAAAATCTGCAATCATTGTTGAAAAATTCCTAGAAAAAACAAGACACATTGAATATCAAATGTGTAGAGATCATCATGGTAATGCAGTACATCTCTTTGAGAGAGAATGCTCAATTCAAAGACGAAATCAAAAACTAATTGAACAAACCCCATCTCCTGTAGTCGATGAAGCCAAAAGAGAAGAAATCGGTGAATTAGTTGTAAATGCGGCAAACGCAGTTGATTATACTAATCTTGGAACTGCAGAATTTCTCAGGGCGGATAATGGAGAATTTTATTTCATAGAAATTAATGCAAGATTGCAGGTAGAACACCCAATCTCTGAAATGGTATCTGGATTAGACTTTGTTAAACTTCAACTAGATATTGCAAATGGAGAACCATTACCATTCAAACAAAGTGATCTTAAGATGAATGGGTATGCTATTGAATGTAGAATTAATGCAGAAGATACATTCTTAGATTTTGCGCCATCAACGGGTCCTGTTCCAGACGTTACAATTCCTTCAGGACCAAGTGTTAGATGTGACACATACTTGTATCCTGGATGTACTGTATCTCCATTCTATGATTCTTTGATGGCAAAACTCTGTACTTGGGGACAAACATTTGAGGAATCAAGATTAAGAATGCTTAATGCATTAAATGACTTTTACATTCAAGGTGTTGAAACATCAATTCCACTTTACAAAACAATTTTGAAAACAGATGAATACAAAAATGGTCAGTTATCAACTGACTTTTTGAAAAGATTTGGGATTATAGATAGACTAAAGGAAGATCTAAAAAACCAAAGAAAAGATAAACAACTTGCAGCAATTGCCGCAGCTGTAATGCATTCAACATTTTACCAAAGCAGAGTAAAATCATCAACTGTTACAAACCCACGATGGAAAAGCCGAATGGATAGATAAGAAATGGAATTCAAACTTGAAGATATAGAAGAAACTTTCAATGGAGAGATTGTTAATAAGATTTCAAATAATGAATATCTAATTAAAATTCAAGATAAAGAACATCACATCCAAATTCTTGATATTAATTCTCGCGGAATGGAATTTGTGTTGGATAATCACTATCACAACGTAAACTATCTTGAAAATCAAACTGGAGAAATGAAAATCGTTCTAGATGGCGTATCACTAACAATTAACAAGAATTCCAAATTGGATGAGATTGTTTACAAGAGTTCAGGTGGAGCTGATATTAGTTCTGTACAGATCAATCTGAGAAGCCAAATTCCTGGGAGAGTAGTTTCCATAGAGGTTAAAAATGGCGACAAAGTCAAAAAAGGTGACGTTGTATGTGTTTTAGAATCAATGAAGATGCAAGTATCTGTAAAATCACACAAAGATGGTGAAGTAAAAAATTTAAAAATTAAGGAAGGGGTATCTGTTAATAAGAATGATATTTTGGCTGAGATTGAATAAAACTAATTTCCCTTTTTGAGGAAATCCATAATTTCCTGATAATTTGGTTCTTTTAATGGATCTTCTGAAATCCATTTGTATACTATAATGCCATTCTCATCAATGATGAAGACAGAGCGTTTTGCAAAATTATAGTCCTTTAGATGTAAAAGATCAGGTACTAAAATATCATAATCTCTTATTGTTTTACTATTGTAATCACCAAGTAGTGGAAAGTTAAAGTTGTGTTTCTCAGCAAAAGCCTTGTTTGCGAATGGACCATCATTGCTGATTGCAACAACTTGTGCACCTAGGTTAGAAATATCATTCCAAGAATCTCTAAATGTACAAAGTTCTGCCTCACATACCGGAGAACTTGCGGCAACGATAAACGACAAAACTACCTTTTTACCTCTAAACTCACCCAGCGTCCTCATCTTCATATCAGGATCTGTGAGTTCGAAATCTGGAGCAGAATCTCCAATATTCAGTACCATCAATCAGATCCTAAAATGTACTATATCAATCATCTGGAATCGTATTGAGTGTTTTCGATCGTTTAAAATCTAAATAGATTTTTATATTCTTCAACGAGACTCAAGCTGTTTTGGTAGGAGAAACCGTTGCGGGATATAGTAATGTACTGTTTATGTTTGGGTTTGCTATAGTTGCTCTAGCACCGGCACTCGTTATATCTAGAATGATTTCTCCTCGTACCAAAAGCAATCCAGTCAAATTCCTGCCTATGGAATGTGGTCAGGTTCCCTCAGGTGCAGGACGAACTCACTTTATGATGCAATATTACCCATACGTCCTAATGTTTGTCATATTCGATGTTATGGCCATCTTTTTGTATGCATGGGGAAGTACACTAATTGATCTACCAAAAACTGCGACTCTTCCAATAATTGCATTCTTGGGAATAATGTTTACTGCAATGGCATTTGCACTTTATCAAACAAAGAGGAAGAACATATGGTAGACGATATTGTAATATCAAAAAAATCTGAAGGATTAACCGTAATAAATAAAATCAATGCTAATAATGCAAATGTCTTTGTTGGAAAGTTAGGTGACTTGCTTTTCAAAGCTGTTGACAAGCCGCTAGGAATGGCTATCAATTGGGGACGATTATGGTCTTTGTGGCCTGTTCATATTGAAACTGCATGCTGTAGTATAGAGTTTGGGGCTGCATCAGGTCCAAGATATGATGTGGAACGGTTTGGTATTATAGAGGCTTTTGGAAGTTTAAGACAATGTGACCTTGTCGTCGTACAGGGTACAATTACCAGAAAGATGGCACCACGGCTTCGTCTAGTATATGATCAGATGCCTGAACCAAAATATGTTATTGCAATGGGTGCATGTGCTATCACTGGCGGATTATATTTTGATTCATATAATGTATTACCTGGAATAGATGGAATATTACCAGTAGATGTTTATGTACCAGGTTGTCCCCCAAGACCTGAAACCTTGATACAGGGTTGTATGTTGCTTCAAGAGAAAATCAAACGGATGAAACCAAGGTAGTGCTAGTATGAGTTCTGCCGATAGTACTGAGATTGAGAAGTCAGAGGATTCATCACCTGTTTATGAATTTGAAAAATCCTTATCCGATTCGATTTCAAAAAAATTTTCAAATGTAGAGATTGCGTATGTAAAACAAAACAGAATACGTGTAAATGTAAAAAAAGAAGAAATTATTGATGTTGCATCTTTTATTCGTGATGAACTTCATTTTGATCATGCTGAATCAGTAAGTGGAGTTGATTATCCAAAAGACAAACAAATTGAGGTGGTGTATCACCTAGGCTCTTACACTGATCCGTTACTTAGCAAACAAATACTTGCTTTAGCTACTCGTACACAACGAGAGGATAATCCACATCCGGGGAATGACAGTTCAAAATTGCCTAGCCTTTGTGATGTTTTTCCAAGTGTTTCATTCCATGAAAGAGAGTGTTTTGAAATGTTGGGAGTTTATTTTGATGGCAATCCAGATAATAGACGGCTGCTATTACCGGAAGATTGGGCAGACATACCACCGCTGAGAAAAGACTTTGCAATTAAGGGTAGATAGAAAATGAGTCAAAAACTTCCTCCAGGACTTCAACTAGAAAAAGTTGATGATCGTATAATGACCCTTAATGTTGGTCCTCAACATCCTGGCTCTGGCCATATGCGAATTATCTTAAAAATTGATGGTGATTACATTGTTCACTGTGATCCGGATCCTGGCTATGTACATAGGGGAGAAGAAAAGATGGCAGAATATCGAAATTATATAACAAATATTCCTCACCTAGAAAGACCAGTTATTCACGATTCATGCAACATTCTCTACCCATATTGTCTTGGTGTCGAAGAATTACTTGGATTAGAGGTTCCAGAACGAGCCAAGTATCTCAGGGTAATCGCTGCTGAGCTCAACCGGTGTGTGTATACAGAATATTGGCTTGGCATATATGGTATTTTTCTTGGTCATTCTACAATGTTCATGTGGCCTGTTGGGGATCGTGAATTATTGATAGACCTATTAGATAAGATGACAGGGGCGCGTGTTACTCATGCGTATTTTGTTCCTGGTGGAGTAAGAAATGATGTTCCTCCCAACTTTGAAGATGTTTGTTTGAGACAGGTAAACTATTTTGAGAAAAGGCTTAAAGAATATGCTGATATTTTTTACGACAATCCAATTCTAATTTCAAGAACTAAGGGTACAGGTGTTTTATCACGTGAAGATGCAATTAAACTTGGTACAACCGGGTCTGTTTTACGTGCAAGTGGCGTGGACTTTGACATTAGAAAGAAGGAACCATATGATGTTTACGAAGAATTAGATTTTCAGACTAACGTTCTAAAAGAAGGCGACTCTTATGCTCGTTCTAAAATTCCTTGGCTTGACATGCTTGAAAGTTGTAGGATAATTAGGGATGCACTTCAAAAGATGCCAAAGTCCGGTTCTGTCAGAATAAAACTAAAGCCAAAGCCCAAAGGTGGAGATACTGAGGTTTATCATAGAGTTGAATCAGGGAGGGGGTCACTTGGAATGTATATTGTTTCAAATAATAAACCAGAGCCGTACCGACTAAAGATTAGTGTTCCTTCATTTAGAAACTTGATTGCTATGCCACATCTTCTTAAAGGTGAACTTCTTGGAAACCTTCCACCTGTTTACTGGAGTTTAAACTACTGGCCAGTGGAGGCTGATAGGTAAATGTCAGTAATTGCACCCAAGTTTAGGCTTAGTTACCTGATCAAAGGAATTACAGATAATCTATTTTGGATCATTGTTTTAATGACTCTGCTTGGCATTCCAGCCGCCATGATAGTTCTTATCTACATAGACTTTCCAGTAATAGACGGAGAAATATGGAACCCATTTAGGGTATTTGATGCCATGACGCACCCTGAAAGGGCGTTACCACTTGTAAAAAACTTCATGCAAACTGATCTTTTCAAAGTTGTGGCATTTCCTGGGTTTGGATTTGCAGCCCTGATTGCAGCCGCAGTTATATTTGTAGAAAGAAAGATGTTAGCAAAACTACAGCTAAGAGTAGGACCATTTTACTGTGGAAAAGTTGAAGGTATCCTACAACTAATGGCTGATGGCTTAAAATTAATTTCCAAGGAGATAATAATTCCAGCAAAAGCTGACAAACCACTTTTCTGGGCAGCCCCTGTTCTGTTTGCCGCAACCGCGGCTGCATTTGTTGCCCTGATACCTGTTGCACCTGGTTGGGTTGTAGCTGACATTGATTTGGGCTTGTTAGCAGTATTTGCTGTAATAGGATTTTTCCCAATAATCACCATTTTAGCAGGATGGTCTTCTAATAGCAAATTCCCGTTCATTGGTGGCATTAGAGCACTTTTCCAAATGGTTTCATTTGAAATTCCATTAATTCTCTCACTTTTGGGAATTGTAATGTTGACAGGAACCCTTAATTTGGTTGAGATTGTTGAGAGCCAAGTCAATTTCCCATGGATTATTTTCATGCCAATTGGGGCAATTGTATTTTTTATTTGCATCCTTGCAGAACTTGAACGGATTCCATTTGACCTGCCTGAAGCAGAAAGTGAAATTGTTGCAGGTTGGCTTACTGAATTTTCTGGAATGATGTATGGTCTTGTTCAGCTAGGCTCTTATCTCAAACTTTACGCCTTTGCAGCACTTTTTGTTGTGTTGTTCCTTGGTGGATGGAATGGTCCTTGGGTTTATCCAATTGAACCAATGGCAGAGATTATCACAGATGGTATTGTTCTGATGCCTGATGCTCTTGTTATAAAAGATATTCCAGGCTTGCCATTGTTCTCACAGGAGATGATAAACGGAACCATTTGGTTTGTTCTTAAAACAGTTGGAGTAATCTTCTTCATACTTCTACCAAGGGGAGTTTTTCCACGAGTTAGAATTGATTTACTGTTAAAAATTGGCTGGTACAAACTGATCGTATTAGCTTTTGTTAACATCTTCATTGCCTTAGCCTTGGTATATGGTGGCATTATAGGACCCGGAGGTATACTGTAATGGGAACTGCAACAGGAATAATTAGGGCACTTAATTCTGGAATTAAGCACATTGCAACTAAACGGTTTACATTTAGATATCCTGAACAAAAACTCAAATTTGTAGGAGACGGTTATCAGTATGATCCTAGTAGTGGAGTGGGAATAGCGGGCTACAAAGGACGTCACATACTTTTCCATGATAAATGTACAGGATGCCAGCTTTGTGCAATTGCCTGTGAAGATATTGCAGAAGCAATAGCTATGCCAAAAGTAGAGGAACAATGGAAACATAACAAGAAAGCCATAATGCCACAGATAGATTACGGCAAGTGTGTTTTTTGTGGGCTTTGTGTTGATGCGTGTCCTTTCTATGCCTTGTATATGACAAATGATTATGAATTGTCTTCGTTTACCAAAGAGGCTCTTATCTACACTCCTGCACAGCTTCAAGTAAAGCCACAAGTTGACCAGGACGTCGAAATTCAGATTGATGAAAAGGGTGCTAAACATGGTTGATGCGCTGTTTCTTGGAATTGCAGTTTTGACAATAGTATCTGCAATAGCAGCACTTGAGATGCGTTCGCTAGTTTACAGTGGTATAGCTTTGATGGGTGCACTAGGCGGCATCGCAGGCTTCTTTTTTCTGTTGGACTCCCCATTTGTGGCACTTTTCCAGATTGCAATCTATGTTGGTTCCATTGCCGTACTCATTTTGTTCACTATTATGCTGGTAAAAAGGGAATTAATTTTTCATAAGAAAGAGGATCATAGACGTAGGTATGCTGGAATAGGTCTTATGTTAGTTATAATGATCGGATTAGGTGCTGTCATATTTGATTCAGGCATATCTTCCATAACTACTGATGAGCCTCCTGTGGATTACAGAGAGATCGGGGAAGATTTCTTGACATATTATTGGCCGGCACTTATTGCTATGGCGCTTGTATTGGCTGGTTCAATCACCGGTGCTATGGTCTTAGCACGAAGAGATGATGGAGTAGAAGATGAGCAACGAACTGATTGATTTTGTAATTGTTTCTGTAGCCCTTTTGGCAATCGGCATTTATGGTTTATCGGTAAAACGAAACTTCATTCGAATGTTATTTGCAATAGAAATTATCATAAATGCAGGTAACTTGAACTTAGTTGCATTTGCCAGATACTTACCACATAGTGGAGGACAAACTTTAGCACTATTTTCTATTGCTATAGCAGCTGCAGAAGTTGCAGTTGGACTTGCACTTATTATTGTAGCATACAGGATGTACAAGAACATCGATGTAGCTGACTTTAGGAGCTTGAAGGGATAATGGAATATGTATTATTGCAGGCAGTTTTCCTGCCCTTGTTATTATCACCCTTAGCTTACATTATTGGTAGAAGGGTTGGTCATACTGCTGCAACCTGGTTTACATTTGGACTATTGCTTTACTGTACTGTTCTTATAATTTCTGCGTCTATTGGTGAAACATACGAAGAACATTATCCTTGGACTAGTATGTTTGGAGAATTTGGATTATTGCTTGACGGCCTAGCAGCTCCGTTTGCAATAATGATCTATGTTTTGTGTACAATACTTGCGTTATACTCTAAACCATACATGCAACACAAGTTTCATGAATTTTTTAAACAGCAGGCACCAAAAACAGTCTATCAAAGTGATGGAACAGTATTAGAGGCACAGTCTTTACAAAAATTTGTAAACAAGCAGTCTGGTGTTTACTATGCGTTATTCCTAGTTTTTTCAATGGGAATGGTTGGCACAGTACTTGCAACGAACCTGATTGAGTTTTACATATTCTTCGAAGTTATGCTAATCCCAGCATTCCTTTTGATAGGCTTCTGGGGTGATCATCCAAGGCGCAGAATTGCACTGATGTTCTTTTTCTGGACACATGTTGGAGCAGTTATCTTACTTCTAGGACTTTTGGCTATAGGTATTAGTGTTGGTAGCTTTGATTTTGCTGATATTAACGAGGCTGATATTCCATCTGATATTGTAACAGCTGCGGCAGTTGCAATAATAATTGGTTTAGGCGTGAAACTTGCAGCGTTTGGATTTCATATTTGGCTACCATATGCTCATGGGTCTGCACCAACTCCCATCAGTGCTTTACTTTCCCCTGCAATGATCGGAATTGGGGCGTATGCTCTCTTTAGATTAATTGTTGAATTTTTACCACAAACATATGCTGACCTGTCCATTTACATCACCATATGGGGTGTGGGAACAATGTTCTACGGTGGCGCAATGGCATTAATGCAAGATGATATCAAACGAGTCTTTGCATATTCCAGTATAAGCCAAATGGGCTATCTTCTGTTTGGAATTGGTTCTATGTCTACACTTGGTCTAGCAGGAGCAGAAATGATGTATATTTCTCACGCACTTGGTAAAGGTTTGCTCTTCATGTCAGCCGGAATCCTGATTGTTCAAGTAGGTACACGGAGCCTATCAAAACTTGGCGGACTTGGAAGTAAGTTACCAATCACTGCAGTCTGTGCTGTTATTGGGGCTCTTACAATTATGGGCGTACCACCAACTAGTGGCTTTATGGGTGAATGGATGTTGTTCTATGGTGTTCTAGAAACAGCACTAGAACAAGGAGATGATGTTAGATCCTTAATGTTTGCACTTGGATTGATAGCCACTGTTCTTACAATGTCATACATTCTTTGGATGTTAAAGAGAGTCTTTTTTGGAAAACTCCCTGAAAATTTCTCCAAGGTAAAGGAAGGCAGTTGGTACATGCTCACCCCAATGATGGTTCTTGCAGGCTTTACAATTGTGGTTGGAATTTATCCTGACATTTTCTTACAAAAAATCATGCCGTACATGCAGGGAGTTTTGGGAGGATAGGAAATGGCAATAGAGGTTATTGCAACTGAAGGCGACGCGATATATGCTTGGCTGATATGGATTCTTCCGTTTATCGCGGCTCTAATTATTCCTGTAGTTGGCAAGTTTTCAAAAATTTCAACTGGAAGAGTAGCTGTTGGATTTGCTGCGATGAGTGCCATCTCGGCAGCAATATTATTGCCAATGGCACTAGAGGGACATGAAATTCATCATCAAGTTGATTGGATTTCTGCTCTTGGTTTAAAGGCTGGAGTTTTAGCTGATCCTCTTTCAATAATTATGGCAAACGTAGTAGGATGGATTTCCTTCCTGATCATGTGCTACAGTACAGGATACATGAAAGGCGACAAGGATATAGTCAGATTCTGGTTCTGGATGTTGTTCTTTATTGGTTCTATGCAACTCATAGTTTTATCTGATAATTTACTTCAGCTATTCTTTGGCTGGGAGGGTGTAGGACTTGCGTCTTATGCTCTAATCAGTTTCTGGTACCGTGACAAAGCTAAACATCACGTAGGCAAGGAAGGAAGAAGCGCATTTGGCATAATGGAATACTATTCGCCAACACACTCTGGAATGAAGGCGTTCATCATGACCAAGGTTGGAGATGTTATGATGCTTGCTGGCATGTTTATGATCTTTGCCTTTGCGGGAACATTTGGCTTTAAGGAATTGCTTGCCGATACAACATGGGCAGTCAACATGTCTGCACAAAGTCTACTTGTGCCGGCAGCAGTGTTGCTTTTTGGTGGTGCAATAGGCAAGTCAGCACAATTCCCACTTAATGAATGGCTCTTAGAAGCAATGACCGGTCCGACTGCTGTTTCAGCCCTTATTCACGCGGCTACAATGGTAAAAGCAGGAGTTTTTCTGGTTGCAAGACTTGGACCTTTATTCTTTGCACTTGGAGCTGCTGGAATTTTAGCAGACCAATTCTTTGAGATTATTGCTTGGGTCGGTGCGATAACTGCACTTCTGCTGGCAACTCAAGCTATGGTAAATCCAGAGATTAAGAAGGTTCTCGCATATTCTACCGGCTCACAAATTGGTTACATGATGATGGCTCTTGGAATTGCAGGACTATCACAACAATTTGTCGATGGATATACCGCTGGGTTCTTCCACATGATTTCTCACGCAATGTTCAAGGCTTCGCTATTTATGGCTGCTGGCTCATTGCTGCATGTTGTTGGTTCACGGTTTATGACGGATATGGGAGGTTTGCGAAAAAAGATGCGGAAAACATATGCGTTCATGTGGGCTGCTGGTCTAGGACTGATGGGCGCTCCGTTTATCACCACAGGATTCTGGAGTAAGGATGCAATTTTTGCTGCTGTCTATGAATCAGGAAATGAGTGGGCATTACCAATTTTCATCATAGCAGTTTTGACTGCTGTTATCACTGCATTCTATACAACAAGAATGCTGGGATTGGTCTTCTTTGGCAAAGAAAGCAAACATATTGAAAAGATGGAAAAAGATGGTCACCATATTCATGAGGCTCCACGCTCCATGTGGATTCCATACGGAATTCTCGCAGTGTTAACTATTGGAATAGGAATCATTGGATTTTCGGCTGAAGGAGGGATTCATAATCTATTCACTGAATATCTTGATGAGTCATTTGGTATACATACCCCACACATTGACCTGGAAAATTCTGAATCATTAGGCTTCTTGTCAGGACTTAATCCAATTGCTGTCGGCGCGTCATTGATAGCTTTTGCGGTTGGCTTTGGTCTTGGATATATCTTCTATATCGGTCGTTGGGTAGACCCTGTCAAGTTTATCAATTCAAATATTTTCTTCTACGCTTTACACAAGTTTTTCCTAAATAGATGGTACCTTAACGCAATGATCTATTGGGGCTTTGTTATTGCACCTTTGTGGGCTGCCAGAGCTATATGGAGATACTTTGAGAAAACCGCAATTGACACTGGAATGAATATTGGACTAGAACGTTCAGTCAGGTTTGGTGCTAAAGTTGTACAAGGAACTGAAACTGGTGTGGCACAATCTTATCTTTACGTATTTGGAGCAGGGCTACTGTTTGTAGTTCTGATATTATTGATATAGGTGATATGAAATGATTGATCTATCATCAACTCCAATAATTCTTCTTGTAATTCTAGGCAGTGTTGGTGTTGCTCTGCCAGTGGTCAACATTGCTTTCAAAGAAAAAGGCTCTGTATTATCATATGGTGCAATAACCCTTGCAGCTATGTTTGCTTCGATTGGATATGTTCTATATCAACTCGCACTTGATCACGTAGCACCGGCGGCAATTTTTTCATCTGATGTACTAGTTGACGATGCATTTGGTGCATTGTTTGCAATTGCTATGATAATTGTTGCAATATTCACAACGGTTGGTTCATTCAGTTACATGAAAAACAAAGCTAATCCATCCATCTATTTTTCATTAATCTTACTTTCTACTATAGGAATGGTTCTTGTAGCATATTCTACAGATCTGGTGATGCTCTTTATTGCTTGGGAGTTGATGAGTCTTCCAACCTACATATTAGTGGGATTTTTGAAAAAGGATCCAATTTCTAACGAAGCTGCAATAAAGTACTTTTTGTTTGGTGCGCTTGCATCTGCAATCATAATTTATGGTATATCTCTTGCATATGGAGTTACTGGCTCGACAAACATAGGTGAAGTGATTCAGGGCTTCATGGTTCTTGACGCGAATTTAGTTCCAATTGCACTATTGGCTGTAGCTATGTTTATTGCTGGATTTGGTTTCAAAATGGGTCTGGTCCCATTTCATATGTGGCTACCAGATACATATGAAGGAGCACCACCAACAATAGCAGCTCTGTTAGCAGCTGGTACAAAAAAGGCTGGATTTGCTGCTGCTTTGAGAGTAATTGTAATGGGAACTGTGGCATTAAGTCTTGATTGGACTCTTGCTTTGGGCATAATTGCTGTAATGACTATGACTGTAGGTAATATTGCAGCAGTAATGCAAAAAAATCTGGCTCGAATGTTAGCTTATTCCAGTATTGGTCATGCTGGATATATCTTAATTGGTTTATCAATTGCACCATTTTCTACTATTGGTTTGCAAGGCTCTCTGTTTCACATATTGAACCATGCAGTAATGAAAGGGGCTGCATTCATTGCAGTTGCTGGAATTGTAACAGCTTTAGCGGTTACTCATATTGACAAAATAAAAGGTCTTGGAAGGCGTATGCCAATAACGTCATTAGGATTAGTAATCTCCCTTCTTGCTCTAGCAGGGGTTCCCCCGCTCAATGGATTTTGGAGTAAGTTGGTATTATTTGGTTCTGCAATTGATGCTGGAACAGTAGTATGGTGGGGACCTTGGCTTGCAGTTGCAGGAGTTCTAAACAGTGCTTTGTCATTAGCTTACTATGGTTGGATAATACGAAAAATGTACTTTGAGGGTGAAACAGAAAAGAGAATCAAAGAGCCAAGAGCAATTATAGCTGTAATGATTTTCTCAATAATATTTATGGTAACTGTAGGAGTTTTCCCAGAACCTATAATACAATTTACAGAATTTGCAACTCCAGCAATAAACCTAGTAATTACACCGTAGTTGTTGTGAACCTAACCAGGTTTTCAAGATTATTTTTTGCCTGAGAATCTTTTATTTTTCTAATAGCGGCAAGCGCTTGGTCAGAATATTTTTTAAACAATTCTTCCATACTGTTGAAAACGTCTCTTGGATCCAAACTCTTCTTAATTAGAAGATTAAACAACTTGTCTTCGTTTTGCCAGTCATGCAGATCATCTCTGATTTGATATGCTATTCCAATATTTTTACCATAATCAGCTAAAGCTTCAATCTCCTTTTCAGTTCCTCCTGAAATTATTGCGCCCAATCTTGTTGCAGTTTCAAAAGCTATTGCTGTTTTGTATTCAATCACTTTAATATAATCATCAAAAGTGACATCCTCGCTTGTTTCAAGCCTACCTTCAATTATCTCTCCCTCACTCATCATCATAGCAGTAGTAGCTAGATTCTTTGTAACTCTTGGATTGTTAATTCTTGATGCAATATTCAAGATTAATCCTAGAACAAAGTCACCTGTTAGAACACTGGTATTATATCCATATTTTATATAAAATGGGTCTTTTTGCCTACGTAGTGTTTCATTATCTATTATATCGTCATGAATAACAGATTCGGTATGTAGAAATTCAATTGCACATGCAGCTGCTAGTATATTATCATCAATTTTACCAGCACATTCCGAAGATAACAGAAGAATAATTGGTCGAATCCTCTTCCCTCCATATAATGCATATTTTAATGGCTCTTTGAATTCTGACTCTGAGTACAAGTTTAATTCTGAATCTAACGCATTATTGATTTTTTTAATATACTCACTATATTTGTCAAGCAGCGGGTTAATCTCTATATTTTTTCTTTCCAAAATCTATGTCTTATAATTTTTTTCTAATATAATATTAAAATGTTATAATGCTCCCGTCGGGATTCGAACCCGAGTCTCAGGCGTGAAAGGCCTAAATGCTTGACCGGACTACACTACAGGAGCACAATGTGCTTCGTAATACTAATCCATAAAATCGTTTGGTAGCCAAAGAATTTATTATGACCAAAAATTTGTTATAAACATGAATTCTTTGATCCTAAAAATAGATCAGATAATAGAAGAACGAAGTTTACTAGGGCATCCATTTTATCAAACTTGGTCTGAAGGTAAGTTAACACGTGATGCTTTAGCTGGTTATGCCAAGGAATACTTTCAATTGGTCAAGGCAGTTCCAAAATTTATGACTCCATTATTGGACAATGCACCAGAATCCATGTACAATGAACTTGACTATAATCAAACGGAAGAAACAAACCATATCAATTTATGGATAAAGTTTGCTAATGAATTGGGAATTTCGTATAACGAGTTAACTAATTATGCTGGAACAGAAAAAACGAACAAGTCTGTAGCAACTCTCAATTCACTTATGTCATCATTTGAAAGTGGCGCATCTGCAATGTATGCATTTGAAAAAGAAATACCAAAGATTAGCCAAATCAAATTAGATGGTTTGGCAGAATTTTATGGTATTACAAGTGAAGATGCAACCGAATATTTCAGGGAACACACAGAAGCTGACATTAGACATGCTCAATCATGGCAAAAAATACTTGAGGAATCATCTGGGCATGACCAAGATGCTATCAATGCTGCAAAAAGATCCGTAGATTCTCAAAACTTGTTATTGGACAGCTGTTACGAAGAATACTGTTAACTTCTATAACGTTTTTTACTAAGAAAAAGTTGATTTTGAGTAGGGCCTGTAACTCAGCTTGGTAGAGTACCCGACTCATAATCGGGGAGCCATGGGATCGAAGCCCATCAGGCCCATTATCCAATTTTAAAATTTAATTTAGCAAAACCTCTTTCGATTAGTTTTAAACCAAGCTTTTTCTTAATTTAACGGCTGCAATGAGGAATCAGAGTTATATCTGAAAAATGATGTGAAGGCATTTGACCGAGCCGCCACTTTGTTTATAAAATTATATTATTCAAAAAACTCGAAATTTGTGGTGTAATATATAGGTCAAAATTGTAGGAAAACGTTATGCCAGCAACAAGACCGATTGTAAGCATAGAGAATGTTGTTGCTTCTGCATCAGTTGACCAACCAATTGATCTTACTGATGTTACCAAAAAATTTCCAGATACTGAATGGAACCCTGAGCAATTTCCAGGATTAGTTTTTAGATTGAAGTCACCTAAAACCGCCACTTTGATTTTTCGTTCAGGAAAAATGGTGTGCACTGGTGGTAAATCTGAAGCTTTTTCCATTAAAGCTGTTAGGACAGTTGTACAACAATTACGAAAGGGTGGAATTAAAATAAAAAAAAATGCAGTGATTACAATTCAAAATATAGTTGCTTCTGCTAACTTGGGCGGTAAGATTCACCTAGAACAGGCAGCAAGAAAGTTGCCTCATAGCATGTATGAACCAGAACAATTCCCAGGTCTTATACATAGAATGGTAGATCCAAAAACTGTATTACTTTTATTTGCCTCAGGTAAGCTTGTTTGTACAGGAGCAAAAAAAGAAAGTGATGTTTACAAGTCTGTCCATAACATTCATGCACTTCTAGAAGAAAAAGATCTAATGAGATATGATATTTAATTTTGGTTTGTTTGATTATTTATTTTATCCAAGATTTCTTTACTAACTAATTTTTCTTGAAAAAGAATTGTAGTAATTTCTAATACATCAGTTAGTTGGTATAGGTTTACTTTCTCTAACTCTAATGTGTTGTTTGCACCTTCTAATCTGTTTATAATAACATACACATCTGAAATTGATAATCCTGCATCCTTGAGTTGTTTTATTGCGTTTATCACCGAACTACCTGTAGTTACTACGTCATCAATCAGTATTACTTTCATACCAGAAAATATTTTGCCTTCAATAGACTTTGTAGTACCATAATCTTTTGGTTTATCTCGCACATAGATTAGTGGTTTAACAGTTTCAATAGCCAGGGCTGATCCAATAACAAGACCTCCTGTTGGAACAGAAACTAAACTATCAAAATTATCCAAGCCTGTTTTTTCAGAGACTAATTTTTGAAGATTTTTTGTCATTTTCCTAAATATATGTGGAAAACTAGCAACCAATCTAAGATCTATGTAGTAGGAACTTTTTTTACCACTAGCAAGCGTAAAATCTCCAAATTTAATTATGTCATTTTGGTGCAAAAATATCGCAAATTCTTTAACAAACTCCATACCAAAAGTAACATAACTGGATTTATTTTGGTTTATGTTTTTGATGAATTATGCCCGAAATATGGCTCAATTATGGCATGACTGACGTTGTATTAGACATTAAGGCAGAGAATCTTGAACAGAAAATTGATACTCCTGGAAAGACTCTATCGGATTCTGAAATTGAATCTAAACTTGAATCACTAGATCTTTCTAAGCCAATGGAGCTTGTAGTTCTAAACACCTCAGAATCAGTAAAAAAAACACTGGGTGTTCTATTTGCAAAATGTGATGAGAAATCTATTCGTAGACCGTCGATCTTGGCTGACAGAAAAATAATTAATATTGTAAAAAATTATTTTCCCGAACAGAATAATATATCTGAATTTGTTGCTATTGAGAACCCCAATTCTAACTTAGTTTTTGTGGGTGAAATGGAGTTTGATGGAATGTTTGGCTATGAAACTATTTCTACAAGATTACTAAAAAAATTTGGTACTGAGCTAATGCTTTCAGCATATGAGAAACGAAAAGGAGATCTTCCATCACCTGGACAAGATGTTGAAAGCTTTCAAATTGCAAAAAAGTTTTCTAAAAAATTTGAGATACTTGGAATTGAGATCATTGCAAACTCGAACGGTATTTATGATTTATCAGTAGGTCATCCCTCATCCACATCTTCGTTATCAAAAGCATTCGGAGTGTATGCTACAAAAGATGTTGGGAACCATAGAACTATGATAATTAGTACCGGAAAAGATTCTAGTAATTTTACACTGGGAAAATCATTAGCATCAATATGGAATTGTTCAGAAGCGATAAAAAATGACGGTATTGCTTTGTTGATTGCAGAATGCAAACATGGTATTGGTTCTGATGCAATTCAACAATTCATTGATGGCCGCTTAGGTATTAATCGTTTAAAAAATCCTTCACAATATATCAACGGTATGGAAGATCTTCTATATCTTACCGAGATACAAAAGAAGTTTCAGGTAGGGTTATTGTCAATTTTACCAGATTTTTACATAAAAAAACTGAATATTAAGCCGTTTAATGGAATTAAACAAATGATGGATTTTATTCTAAAAACTCAAGGTCAGAAACAAAAGATAGAAATTATTTCTGATAGTGCTCGTGCTATTCTACGGTAGTATTGAGAATGGTAGTGGCGCACACAAAAATCCAAGAATTAAAACAACAATAAACATTCTTTTTCTGTTTTTAGATAGAGGGGAGATATCATCAAGTGGGCGTGCATCTCGGCTTCTAGTATCCAATATCAAAATAAACAATGCCATAAACCAATATCCCAAAGCAACTAAAATGCCCATACTTGCATAAGTAGCAATTTTATGCCATTTTTTACCAAAAAGTGATCTTGCCATATGTCCCCCATCTAGCTGCCACGCCGGCAATAAATTCAAAAACGTAATAAGAAATCCTAACCATGCAGCAAAAAAGATAGGGGACATAATCACATGTGTACCATCCCCGCCCTTGTCAAAAATTTCAAGAGAAACTGTCATGAATATTGGCAAATTCATTTTTATTAATTGTGATTCACTATACAACTCATCAGCTAACACATTGTCTATTACTGGCGATGTTAATGCTCCAAACATTGAGACAATGATAGCTATGATTAAACCTGCAATAGGACCAGCAATTGCAACATCAAATAAGATATCTCGATTAATTGTTAATCCTCTAGATTGAATTATCGCACCAAAGGTGGGTATTCCAAAAACTGGGACACCTGGAATAAAATATGGCCATGTTGTTCTAATTTTGTGTTTTTTAGCCGCAATAAGATGACCAGATTCATG
>Ga0207991_1000561_pt1 | contig 24767 bp, 22 predicted proteins | sample ETN07SmetaG_FD_185786 | JGI IMG/M metagenome (GOLD analysis project Ga0207991, IMG submission 185786) | Marine microbial and viral communities from oxygen minimum zone, Eastern Pacific Ocean - ETNP2014F14-07SV275 (SPAdes) (version 2) | ecosystem: Environmental > Aquatic > Marine > Oceanic ...
CCGCCTCGCTGAACGAACAGAAGATGATGCCGAGTTCGCCGAGTTGCTTCTCGAAGGTGGTCGCAACAGATACCGAATCGAACACTGCATCGACCGCTACCCCGGCCAACTTCGCCCGTTCCTGGAGCGGAATGCCGAGCTTCTCGAAGGTTGCCAGCATTTCAGGGTCGACATCGTCGAGGCTCTTGGGCGCATCGGTGGTCGATTTGGGCGCTGCATAGTAGTAGATGTCCTGGTAGTCGATCTTCGGATACTTGACCTTCGCCCACTCGGGCTCGCCTTCGGCGTCGTTCAACTTGACCCAGTGCCGGTAGGCCTTTAGCCGCCACTCAAGCATCCACTCGGGTTCGCCCTTCTTCGATGAAATCAGGCGGACAATGTCTTCACTCAGACCCCTTGGGGCGAGGTCGGTCTCGATGTCGGTGACAAATCCCCACTGATATTCCTGACCAGACATGTCGGACTTGCGTGAGATGGTGTTCTGGGTCGCCAAATAGATGCTCCGATGGGGGATTCCAGCCCTTTTAAGTACGACTGAAGGTCAAGAATAAAGCCATAATTCGAACTCAAATCGAGTCAAAACACATGGGAAAATCAATTCCTGACCAAATCGGTACGCTTTAATGCTAAAACCCACCGGATGCAACGTCAACGAATTTCGTAACTGCGAAGTGAATCTGGTGCAGGTGCGAAGCGACCGAGTCCGATCGACGAAGGCCGGTTTTTACAGTTGGTACCGGGTGGTTCGGAGTGCACGGACATCCTGCAAAAGGCCGCGAAAAGCCCGCAGCGGCTCCAACACCGATTGCGGGCTCAGGCTCACTTCGGCAGGACGGGTACTCCACGATCCGGAAAAAGCTATTTTTTGCTTTCGACGATGATGGCGCGGATTTCCGTATCGCCGGTATTCGTTACCTGGTGAGTCCACGCTTCGTGCCACATAGTTGCACCATCGGGCAATTCCATCTCCATCGCTTCGCCGCCGACTGTCACCTTGGCCTTGCCACCGGCGATGAAGTAGACAGTCTCGTCGGGGTGTGAGTGCTCGTTGTCGGCCTCTCCCGCAGGGACAATCATCTCGAGCATGCGCACATGCTCGTTTTCGAGCAGCACCTTGTAGTGATCTGGAGAGCTCTCAACAGGGTCGATGTAAGTCATTTGCCAGTCCTTCTTTTTTTCATGTTTGGTTCGGCCGGGTCGCCCTACCCCAACGTGAACAAGCCCTATCAATAAACGTCGATGCGCCGGGTATTGGTAGGAGGGTAGGTCAGCCGGGTGCTATATTCAATTTTTGGCATCGGGCTGTTTGATTCGGGTAATGCAATATCGATTCACGAATTATGAAAGGAAACCTGTGGAGTACGAAGCGGTAATTGGTCTTGAAACCCATGTGCAGTTAAAGACGCGCAGCAAGATGTTCGGCACCTCGAGCGCCGAGTACCAGAATGCCGATCCGAACACCGTTGTCGACGCCGTAAGCATGGCGCTGCCGGGCACCCTGCCTGTCGTGAACGAAAAGGCTATCGAGTACGCCATGATGATCGGCATGGCGATCAACTGCAACATCGCCAGGGTCACCAAGTTCGACCGCAAGCAGTACACGTACCCCGACCTGATGAAGGGCTACCAGATAACCCAGCTCGACGAGCCGATCTGCTACGACGGCTACATCGACCTGCCGCTCGACCCGCCGGTCCGCGTACGAATCAACCGCGTCCACATGGAAGAGGATGTAGCCCGGCTGGTGCACGTCGAGGGTCCTCAAGGCGGGACCATCCACTCGCTTCTCGACATCAACCGGGCCGGCACACCGCTTATGGAAGTCGTGACCGAACCGGACATGCGCACTTCCGAGCAGGTCGAGTCGTATATCACCAACCTCCAGCACATCATCCGGTACCTCGGCGTTGGCACGGCCAACATGGAAGAAGGATCGTTCCGGTGCGACGCGAACGTCAGCGTCCGCCCCGTCGGGCAAACCGAACTTACGACCAAGGTAGAGGTGAAAAATATGAACCGGGTCCGCGCGGTGGTCCGGGCAATCGAGCATGAAATCGAACGTCAGATCGCGGTAGTCGAAAGCGGTGAGCGGGTCGTCCAGGAAACACGCGGATGGGACGATGGCAAGGGCGTGACAATTCCGCAGCGCAGCAAGGAAGAGGCGCACGACTATCGCTTCTTTCCCGAACCCGATATTCCGCCGTTGGTCATTACCGAAGAATGGATCGACAGCACCCAGGCGAAAATGCCGGAGTTGCCAATCGCCCGAAAAGACCGCTTCGTCGATGAATGGGGACTCAATGAATACGACGCCGACCTACTCACGGCAGTCCGGTCGACTGCCGATTACTTTGAAGAGGTCTGCGCGGGCGTAAAGGCTTCGACAGCCGACGTGAAAAAGGCCTACGCCAAGGAAGCGGCCAACTGGCTCAACGGCGAGATGGCCCGAATGATGAACAACGACGAAATATCCGATATGTCACAGACCAGGGTCAAACCTGCAGCGCTCGCGACACTGGTTGAGAAATTCCGGAAGCGAGAGTTGAACAACAACTCCGCCAAGCAGGTGTTCGAGGTGATGTATACGAAGGGCACCGACCCTGAAACAGTCATCAAGGATCTGGGGCTCGGCATGGTATCGGGAGCCGATTCACTCGGCCCGGTCGTCGACGAAGTGATCGAGAATAACGAAAAGGCCGTGGTCGATTTCCTGGCCGGTAAAGAGGCGTCGCTGAAGTTCCTGATGGGCCAGGTGATGAAAGCGACCCGTGGGCAGGCCGACGCTACCCAGGCGACCGAAATGATCAGGGAAAAGCTGGCTACCCGCCAGTAGACTATTATGGTCTGCCTGAGAACGACATGTCCACACGATTCGACTTTTTCGCCTCCCGGTTGTTACCCCGCTATGGCCTTAATGCGACATGCTCGGCAGTGGCGGTACGGGATACGCGGCCCTACCATAGATAGTCGTAGCTAAGAGATGCCGGTACGCGGCGCACAGGAAACTTTATGGAAACCGTTTTTAGCCTGATCCTGATGTTCATAGCGATCGTGATTATCGGCATATTGCTGCTGCAGGTGCGCGGTTCGGGCTCATCCCTCTTCGGTGAAGCGACCAGCACGTTCCGGTCGCGGCGGGGTGTTGATCAACTTCTATTCCGCGCAACGATCATTCTCGGCGTGGTTTTCGTCGCGGTAGCCATCGCCAACGTGCGATTCAGCTAGCGACGGGCTCGACGCGACGTCTGTCCCCCAATGTCGGGAGAAAGCTGATCCTGATCGTCGATCTCGCGATTTCAAGGTGGAATCCCGCGCCTTGCCATCGACCCATTTACCCGTTCGTTAAATTTGTGCCGTATGGGTGTAATATCTTGCGCTATGCCAGCCACCCACATCGTTGAATTCAGCGATCCCCAGGCGCTTGATCCACTGGTTGTCGGAAGTAAATCCGCATCTGTCGCCGACCTGGCAAGACATGGCCTGACGGTCCCGCCCGGATTCTCTATTCACGCAGGAGCCTTCGACGAATTCACCCGACCTGTCTCGGGCGAAATAGCGAAGATTCTCGAATCGGTGGATGCGGACAACGTGTCGTCGCCATTTGACGCCTCGGACGCGATCGGCAAGATCCTCGCCCCTCTCTCTCTGCCCGACGGTCTGGCGGAAGATGTGACCGAGCGCATCAACCCCCATTCGGGCATTTTCGCCGTGCGCTCGTCCGCGACCGTCGAAGATCTCGAAGGTGCCTCGTTCGCCGGCATGTACGACTCGTTCCTCGATGCCGCGGACGCCGAATCCGTACTGAGGCGCGTCCGAGATGTTTGGGCGTCCTACTACACGGGTCGAGCGATTTCGTACCGGCGGCGCATGGGAATTCCTCACGGATCAGGATCGATGGCCGTGCTGGTTATGGAACTCGTTAATGCCGATGCGGGAGGCGTTGTTTTCACCAGGGACCCGCGGGACGGGACGGACCAGATACTGGTCAACGCGGCGCTTGGACTGGCTGAGGGCGTCGTTTCCGGGGCCGCTGAAGCTGATTCGTTTACTCTCCACTCCGATTCATTCGAGGTCATCCGTCGGGACGTGATCGACAAAGAGTGGATGTTCGTTGCTGGAAAATCCGGCTCGACCGACCGCGTTCCGGTACCGGCTGCGAAAACAGGCCAGCCGGCCCTCTCCGACGACCAACTCGTTGCGGTTGCAAAAGCCGCAGCATCGATCAAGAAAGCCGCAGGTAACGACCGGGATATCGAATTCGCCGTCACAGACGGCACAGTTCATATTCTGCAGTCCCGGCCCATCACGACCGGCAGCGCGGCAGACTCTGAGTTCCCGGTTGAATGGGACGACCCGGCGGACGCCGAGCTTCACTGGATGCCTGCGTTCACTCACACGGCACGCAATAAAAATCCAGCATTTCCGCTGCACATCGACTATCGACTCATTGCCGGCGTTTCGGAAGAACGCTCAATCGAATATGCCGCCAGTCCCCAGGCAAGGCCTTATCTCAAGAAGATCGTTAACGGCTATGTGTACGCCGCCGAGCCACCGCACGACGAGCAAGAGTGGAAAGCTCGTGTCATTTCGCACGAACGAAAGGCGGTTCGGTATCTCAAAAAAGGCACGACCTACTATCAGGAAGTAATTGAACCCCGCCTCCGTGAACGACTGGCCGAACTCGAGGGAAACCGCCCCGATGACAAAGACCCGCTCCCGGGTCTGGTAGCGAATTTACGAGCGACGAAACAGACGGCAGCCGACCACCTGGCGGACCTTCACTGGCGTGGGGCCCGCGGTTTTGGTGACGAAGGTGCGCTGCTGAAATTATTTGCCAGAATAACCGGCCGACCGGAGGTAGAAGCTGCCGGGCTGACCCGCGGGCTCGATCACATGACTTCCAGGCTTGTCGCCCGTCTGATCGCGTTGGCCGCATTGGTCCAATCGGATCCATGGCTTTCGGACGTTTTCGAGGAACGCAACTACGACGCGTTATTCGCACGCGGCGCAGGCAAGCGGCCCGCCGTTCGCAGGTTCCGAGCAAGATTCAGCCGGATGCTGAAGACCTGGGGTCGGCGCAACGGAATCGGCTACGGTTCAGCCTGGACGCCTACCGATCCCACATGGAACATGAAACCTGAAATCCCGCTCGATTCAATCGGCTCATTTGTGCGTCAGGACCTTGATGCGCTGAACAAGGCGAAACGCGATTCCATAAGTGACCGAAAATCGCTGGTCAAGCACGTACACAACAAAATCGGAAGCGACAGCAAACTGAGGAAACAGTTCGATTTTGAGTTGTTTCGGGCGGTCAAAAAAACCGAGTTCATGGAAGACCACAACTACCTGATCGAGCAGTGCTCTTTCGGGGAGTACAGAGAATCGATCCACCGGCTCGGAACGGCCCTGACCCGGGGCGGGTGGACCGACGAACCCGACGACGTATTCTTCCTGCGACTCGCGCAGCTCGAATCTGCAGCCAATGACAGTGATTATTCGCAGTTGCGCTCACTGGTAATCCGGGCGAAAGTCGAATTCGCTGAGAACACGAAACTTTCGCCCCCGGAGTACCTCGGCACGAAGCCCCCAGAAAATAAGTCCGATGAGTCCACGGACGCAGACAAACAACCTCTGCGGGGGTTGAGCGAAGACCGCTCGACACTTTTCGGCGAGCCCTCTTCGCCAGGCGTCTTCACCGGCACTGCACGCGTCGTAATTTCGAGGACCTCAAGGCCGCCAGACGTGAACCAGGGTGACATTCTCGTAACCGACAACGCGGGCCCAGACTGGGTGCCGGTGTTTCCGTTGCTGGGGGCGCTCATCCTCGATAGTGGAGCAAACTTCCAGCACGCCTCGCTGATATGCCGAGAGTACGGAATACCATGCGTGATACAAACAAAAGAAGCGACAAACGTAGTCGCTGACGGCCAGCGGGTTTCAGTCGACGGTATTGCCGGGACAGTTCTCCTGAACCCGGAGCTGCAGGCATAGATTCGACAACCATGACAACTTTCAGTTTTGCTACTTCCGCCATCGGCAGCCCACCATCCGCACAGATGGCGGTCGAGTGGGCCATCGAGCACGGGTTCGGCGGGGTCGAATTCAACGGCCCCATCCGGCTGGCCGACGTGAGCCCGGATGACCGTGCGTTTCTGGCCAGTGCAAGGGTCGATCACGGGATGCGGTACACCCACCATTTCCCCGTTTCAGCAATGCCCTGCTCCCACGATCCTGCAACTCGACAGCGCGATCTGGCCGAATTGATCAGCGAGGTCAATGCGGCAGGCGAACTCGGGGTTGAAGTCATTGTCCTTCACCCCGGAAAAGTCGACGTCCCCGGCCTCGAATACGAAGAGACTTCCGAAACCCAGCGCAGCGAGGCGATGGCGTTCTTGATCGAATTCATGAAGACGGTGGCACCCGTTGCCGAGGGTGCAAATATCGTGATCGGTCTTGAAAACATGCACTACAACCCCGGCTGGTTGATACACGCACACAGCGAGTTGGCCGAGGTGGTCGATGCGATCGGCAGTCCGGCTGTGGGCATCACTTTCGACGTCGGGCATGCCTGGGGCTCCGGTGGGATCGACGCCGGAATAGAGACTTTCGGCGACCGCATCCGTCATGTCCAGGTGCACGACTGCCGTGGACCGGAAGGAGCGGGGAACGTCAGGGATCAACACATGGAAATCGGAACCGGGGTGCTCGACTTCCGGTCGGTCGGCGATCTGATCAGATCGGGCTCCTTCGTCGCGACGCTTGAGACCTCGGGCCGCGCTCCTGGCGGCAAAGATGTCGTAATGAGAAGCCGGGACGTGCTGAAGGCGCTCTGGGATTAGCAACCCAAACCCGGCCGGTGCACCGGTTTGGACCCGCAGCCGGGTGTGAATTTGACCCCGGATACTGAAAGGGAATACAGTCTCGACCATCACCGATTGTTGATTACACGGGGGCTGGTTCATGTTCATCAATATCATCTGGTTTATCGCGTTCGTCGTACTCACGGTACTGGCGGCCAGGTTTTTCATGAAGACGATCCGCTCATCCCGCATGCCGGTCCGGTTCGGAGGCAGGTTCTTCGTGGGGTTCCTCACCCTCCTGTTAGGGCTGATCTCCATACTCGGAATTCTCGGGATGCTCGCCATCTACATGCCGCGCGGGAGCGAGGTGGTGGAAGTACAGGTCGCGGGAACGGCGGAGCAGGTGGAACGCGGTCGCGCACTGGCCAGTTTCTCGTGAGCCGGCTGCCATTCCATCGATAACGAACTCCCGCTTTCCGGTGGCGAGAACATCCTGGCCGACGTTCCGATGCCCATCGGCAAGGCAACGCCTCCGAACCTGACGTAGGCAGGCAGAGTCTCGACGTGGTCGGACGGTGAACTCCAGCGGGCCATTCGGGAGGGCACTTCGCCCGACGGTCACGTGATGACGATCATGGCGACAAACGCGTTCAGGTATCTGAGTCAGAGCGATCTCGACTCGATCGTGGCATACCTGCGCTCTGTGCCCGCGGTCGAGTCCGGGGTTGAGCCAGATAGCAGTCTGACTTACCTGGCGATGGTGATGCTCCCACTCGGTGCACTACCGAGAAAGGACGTGCCGGACATCGACCCGCCCCTTACGTCGAACCTGCTGCGAGCTTCGCCTGTGGCGAATACCTGGCAAACGTCTTCGATTGCGCCCTCTGCCACGGCGATGACCTGGCGGGCGGTCCCGGCGGACTGCTCCCGGTCGGACCGAACCTGGCGGGAGCGAAAGTCTGGACGACCGAGCAGTTCATCAGCACGATGCCAACAGGTGAGACCCCGTACGGCAAGATGTTGAGCGAGGACATGCCCTGGGAAGGCCTGGGGAAGATGGACGACCTGATGCTGGAAGCCGTCCTGCTGTACGTGAAGCAGGCAACTCCCTGATTTCGGCGTTCGCTGTGATCGCGCTCTACCCGTATAACGATTCTGCGTTGTGCTGCGGTTGGTAGCCGATCTCGCGCCTTGTCGTTTCGATATCGAAGATGTTGTAGGTGTTGTCCGAGATCACGTAGTAGTGAGCACTCGGTCGTAGCTTCCCGGCCTGTGACGTTTTGAAACAGGCGTCGACGAACCGGGCTGAATCCTCCTGGTGGCACCAGACCGTGTAGTAGGAAATTTCGTCTTTTTTGCCGTTTTCAGGATTTATGCCGCCCCATCGGGCCGCGACCGCATCCTGTCCCACCGCGCCAAGACGGTGACACCACGCCTCCACATAGGCCTTTTCGATTCCGTAATCTCCCGTCGGGAACGGCTCGGTCATCACCGACAACGGCTCGGGCCACGGGTCGACTTCGTCAAACCGCCGTGCCGCTATCGGCCCATCGGGATCATGGGTGAGCGAGTAGTACGCGCCACCCGTGGCGTGAACCGAACTTGACCCGATCATCAGCGCCTCAGGGCAGACATCTATCACGGCCCTGAACACCCGCTCGGTCATTGCGTTCATGTCGCCAAGAGGGTCTTTCCGCGCAAGATATACGACCAGGTCCCGGCCTTCGAGGGCTTGACGTAAGCCGGCATCGTCGGCCGATATATCGAGATCGATGAAATAGCGATGCGCATCCGGGTCGGTGGCTTTATCTTCGGCACCCGGCAGATCGACAGATGTGACCCGGTACGACGCGTCGAGTTGCGGCAGGTAAGTCCGGAGTCCCGACCCGATCGTGCCCTTGCCACCAATCAACAACGTATCAATCAAATGAACGCTCCTGTTACCCGGTCGACCCTCACGCACCGGGACCAGGTCAATCCCGCCACCAGCTGGTCTTGCCATCGGCATCGGCGATCGAAATGCCCGCCTCTGTCAGCTGATCGCGAACCGCATCCGCATCGTCCCAGCGCTTGTTGTCGCGCGCCTCTTTCCGCTTCTGAATCAACTCTTCGACATCGTCATCCGAAATCCCCGATCGATCGGGCGGGTTCTGCAGTGTGAAACCGAGTACACCCGTGAGTTCTCTGATCGACTCGACAGCCCCGGAAACGTCAAGGCCCGCGTCGCGCCCCTTGAATATCTCGCGTACCAGATCAAATATCGCGGCTATCGCCTGGGGTGTGTTCAGGTCGTCGTCCATCGCCGCGGTAAAGCGCTCTTCGAACTCCCGGAACTCGACCGGTTCCCCGGTTCCGTCCGACGTGTCAGATTCGATCTCCGCGACCATCCGAATCCGGCGCATCGACCGTTCGGCAGCCGCGATCAACTCTCTTTCAAGCAGCGGGTTCGTGCGATAGTGACTCTGCAGTATCCAGAGACGAATAGCGTCGGAACTGAACTCTTCAAGCGCCGATTTCACGTTGAATGCGTTGCCCAACGACTTGCTCATCTCCTGGCCGTCGGCAATACGCAACATGCCGTTGTGCATCCAGAACCGTGCAAACGGAACGGCACCCGATGCCGCCTCGCTCTGGGCGATTTCGTTTTCGTGGTGCGGGAAAATCAGGTCCATCCCGCCGCCATGGATATCTATCTGCTCACCCAGGTGTTTGAACGCCATTGCCGAACATTCGATGTGCCATCCCGGTCGCCCGACCCCCCAGGGACTGCCCCAACTGGGCTCGTCGGGTTTGGCCGCCTTCCACATAGCGAAGTCGGCCGAATCCTCCTTGCCACTCTCCATCTCGTGGCGAGTTGCCTCCAGCATCTGGTCGATGTTCTGCCCGCTCAACTTGCCGTATGCCGGGTCGCTCCGCACCCGAAAGTAGACCGATCCGTTCGACGAATAAGCCGACCCGCCGTCGACAAGCCGCTGGATTAACCCGATGATCTCCGCCATATCTTCAGTGGCCCGGGGATGTACCTCTGCCCTGCGAACATTGAGACCGTCGCTCGACTCAAAAAACGATTCGACGTACTTGTCAGTCAACTCTTCGACTGGGACACCAAGGGCATTGGCCCGATTGATGATCTTATCGTCAACATCGGTGAAGTTTTTGACCTGGCGAACCCTGTAGCCGCGGTATTCCAGGTAACGGTGAAGTACATCGAACACGATGCTGCTCAGGGCGTGTCCGAGATGCGAATCGTCATACACCGTTACCCCGCACACATACATTTTTACTTCGTCGCCGATCGGAACGAACTCTTCTTTGGTGCGCGTGAGCGAGTTGTAAAGCTGGATCATATGGTTGGAGGGATCATGAGACCGGGTGGATGCGGCGCGCGAAAGATCAGGTGTATGCGGGAATCAGGGTAACGATGGCCTGGGCTGCGATTCCGTCGCCGTTGCCTATCGCGCCGACGTGGTCGGTCGAAGTCACTTTTATGTTGATACTGGAGTTTTCTAAACCTTCGATTGCGCCAAGTCGCTCCGCCATGCGCGGCGTTTCGGAACCAAGTCGGGGCTGCTGGGCAATGATCGTAGCATCGACGTGATCGACCATCCATCCGGCCTGCCGCGCGAGTCGAGCGGTTTCTTCAATAAATTGTGCCGAGTCATAGTCGGCAAAACGCTGGTCGGAAGACGGGAAGTGGCCCCCCAGATCGCCCAGACCGGCCGCCCCGAGAACCGCGCTGGCGATTGCGTGGAACAGCACGTCCCCGTCGGAATGGCCTTCAAGGTGATAATCGAACACGATGTCGAGACCACCTAGGCGCAACGGTCCGCCTTCCGCAAGTCGGTGCCCATCGAAGCCGGTACCAAACCTCGAACCCGCAGCATGGGCCGAACCCTTCGCATCGGCATTTGCCGAATCGCCCAAACGCCGGTCGAATATCAAACTTGCGAGCTCAAGATCCTCGGGTGTCGTGATCTTGATGTTGTCGTGGGAACCATCGAAAACAGCAACCAGGCCGCCAACCGCCTCGACCATCGAGGCATCGTCGGTCACATCTTCGTTCGCAGTCTCGTGCGCCGCTTCCAGCACGTCAAACCGGAAAATCTGCGGAGTCTGGACAGCCCATAAATCCGATCGGTCGGGGGTTTCGGTAACCAGGCGGTGAGGTGCGATTTTTATCGTGTCCTTGACGGGGACAGCCGCAATCGCCGCTCCGACTTTTTCGGCAGTTTGCAAACCGCGTTCCAGCATTACTGAGTCGATAAACGGACGTGCCCCATCGTGAATCGCCACAAACTCGGGGCGGATGGCGGCCTGACTGGTCAGCACATCGAGCCCGATCTTCACCGAGTCCTGCCTGCGCTCTCCGCCCACGACCACGCCGACAACCTTCGTAAACTTACCTTCCGCAGCTGCAGTCCTGCCCGCTTCGACGTTCTCGGCCGACATCACGAGCACAACTGGTCCGACCAGATCGGATTCCTCGAAAACACGCAGTGAATGCGAAATAACCGGCTTGCCGCCGAGCATCGCCACCTGCTTGTCCACGCTGTCCATACGTGAACTCTGGCCAGCCGCCACAACGACAACCGCCAGTCGGCCCGGGGCACTGCTCATCCAAGCCACCTGACAAAGGAATCGATTCCCAAAAAGCACAGGTACGCGATTCCGGCCGACTTGATCGACTTGGCGATAAAGACAACGCCCAGGAACCGCTTGATCGGGTAGCCGATGCTGCCGGCAGCGATCCCTAGTACATCGAAAAACGGGTTCGGAATGATCGCTCCCACAAACAGTATGGTTCCGCCCCGGCGGACCAGCAGTGAGTGGAATCTCGAGTAGTAACGGCTTCGCTCCAGGAACGAACGGCCCGACAGCCCCGCCATGTAGCCGGTCATTTCGCCCAGCGCCTCGGCTGAACCGGAAACGATCCCGATATACAGCGGCGTGAGACCGAGGTCGGGAGCCGCGGCAATGCATACAGCGGCCGGGCCGGGTATGGGCAATATTATTGAGCCGGCAGCTATAAAGCTGACGATCCACAGGCCGCCATAACCGATATTTTCCGGATTCAGGCTATCGGTCAGCCACAAAGTAACGCCGACGACAATAAAGCCGAGTACAAACGCGATTAGGCCAAGCCGAAGCACGCTCTCCCTGTTTTTCGAAAGCCACAGCTGAAATCCCCCCAGCTGAACGGAGGGATCAGCGGAGTCAGAATCGGATGCCGACCCGGTTACATTAGCTGGTATTTCCGGGGATTCGTATTTTGAAGAATCGGACATGTGGGAAAGATGGAGATCAGACTAGATCCAAGAGCCACTGAATACCCTGTCGCCCAGCAAAAGCAAACACCAGGAATTTGACCAGTTTGCCAAGCCCGACCCACAGGAAAAATCTGGAGATCGGATATCCCATCGATCCGGCCGCAATTCCGCCAATGTCGAAAATCGGGTTGGGTGTAGCAGCGAGAACGAAGAGAGCGAAGCCACCCCGCCTGGCAATCCAGCCACTGATACGGGAATAGTACCGCGATTTTTGTACGACGCCCTGACTTCCGTACCCGGCGAGATACCCGGTCAGCTCGCCAATCGTGGATCCCAGAGCACCTGCTGTTGCAAGCAAGGCGAAGTTGAGTCCGAAACTTGGTGCCGCGGCGGCAGTTACCGCAATCAATCCGGGAAGCGGCACTATCACGGCGGCGGAACCGACAACGTTGACTACAAACACTCCCAGGTAGCCAGCGTTCTCTACATCAAGACCGCCGCTGAGCCAGGATATGGTCCCACCAATAACGGCGACAATCACTACCGACCAGATAACCACCTGGTAGGCGCGACGGTGCCGCAAAATAAACCCGGCGAACCCTCCTCTCGTGAATGAGGGGGTCGCATCCGCCGCGTCATGTCCCTGAGCGGGCTCGATTTCTGGTGTCGGTTGTTCAACCACGCCCGGCATAGTAAGGCAACACACGCGAATAGACCCCCCGCTTCAAGCGAGGCGGGGGGTCTATTTTTGCTTTCGTTCCGGTTTTGAGCGACGACCTGACATTTATCGCGCTATCGACTCTTTTTCGGACTCGTCAGACTGGTCGACAAGGACATCCGGTTCTTCGATGCGGGTGTCATCTCGCACGTCGTCGCGGCCGTCGCCCGCAGCATCCTGACTGCTATTGCCGAACGTCATCTCACCGTCGACCACGTCGATCACAACGACCGAACCTTCCGGATAATCGCCGGCAATCAGTCGTTTGGAAAGAGGGCTTTCGACGTAACGCTGGATCGCACGCTTGAGCGGCCGGGCACCGTACATCCGGTCGAAACCGGTTTTGGCCAGCCACTCTTTTGCCGCATCTGTCAGCGAAATCGTGACCTTCAGGTCGGCGACCCGCTCGATCACCTCGCCCATGAATTTTTCGACAATTAACTTGATGTCGTCCTGGGTTAGTGAATCGAAAACGATGAACTCGTCGAGCCGGTTCAGGAATTCCGGCCGGAACTGTTTTTCCAGCGCCTCTTCCACGTACAGGCGTGCCCGTGCGCTCTCGGTGTCTTCACGACTCAGTTTCTGGAAACCGAACGCCTCCTGGTTGATTCCTTCAGAGCCCAGGTTGCTGGTCATGATAATGATCGTGTTCCGGAAATCGACCGTCCTGCCGTGGCTGTCGGTCAACCGACCATCGTCCAGGACCTGCAGCAACGTGTTAAAAACGTCCGGGTGGGCCTTTTCGATCTCGTCGAAAAGCACCACCGAGAACGGGCGCCGGCGCACGGCTTCCGTCAGGTGGCCGCCCTCGTCGAAACCGATGTACCCGGGGGGCGCACCGATCAGTTTGGAAACAGTGTGTCGCTCCTGGAACTCGGACATGTCGACCCGGATCATGTTGTCCTCATCGTCGAACATGAACTCTGCCAGGGCACGGGCCAGCTCGGTCTTGCCAACACCGGTCGGACCCAAGAATATGAAGCTCCCGGTGGGCCGTTTCGGGTCTTTGAGTCCTGCTCTCGCACGGCGAACGGCATCGGCGAGCACCTCGACCGCGTGATCCTGCCCGATTACCCGGGTGTGCAACCGCTCTTCGAGGTTCAGCAGACGTTCACCCTCGCCTTCGACCAGCCTGGCCACGGGAATTCCGGTGCGCTCCTGGATCAACGCGGCAATATCCGACTCGGTCACGGTGTCGCTGATCTCGTGGGTCTTCTTCCACTCGCGTTTCGCGTCGTCGAACTCTTCGTTGATACGAAGGATTTCAACTTTGAGATTAGCGGCCGTCTCATTGTCGCCGTTTTCCGAAGCCGCTTTCTCGTCATCCACGAGGATCTGGCGTTGCTCTTGCATCGCCGTAAGCTCTCTAGGCCAGGTGGGATTTTCGATTCGCTTCTTCGCCGCGGCCTCATCGATAAGGTCAATCGCCTTGTCCGGCAAAAACCGGTCGGAGACATATCTTGCCGACAACTGCACCGCCGCCTCAAGCGCACCTCCGCTTATCTTGAAGCCATGATGTTTTTCGTACCGGGGCCGCAGCGTATCGAGCATTTCGATCGCCGTATCGGTATCGGGTTCTTCTACCCAAACCGGTGAAAAACGGCGCTCAAGTGCCGGGTCGGACTCGATGTAACGGCGATACTCGTTCGGGGTTGTCGCACCGATCGTTTGCAGCTCGCCGCGTGAGAGAGCCGGCTTCATCATGTTCGCAGCATCGAGAGCGCCGCCGCCGCCAGCGCCTGCTCCTACGACCGTGTGAATCTCATCGATGAACAGCACTATTTCGCCCGACGCCTGGCGTATTTCATCCATGACGGCTTTCAGGCGGTCCTCAAATTCCCCGCGCATGCTCGCCCCGGCAATTAACGACCCCATTTCGAGCGACAGCACCCGCCGCCCCTGTAGAGTTTCAGGCACATCGCCAGCAACGATTCTCTGAGCCAGTCCGTCGGCAATAGCGGTCTTGCCGACTCCGGCGTCTCCGATCAACACGGGATTGTTTTTTGTACGCCGCGTAAGTGTCTGCATCACCCTGCGAATTTCAAGATCGCGCCCGACCACCGGGTCGAGGCGACCTTCTCTGGCGAGCGCCGTAAGGTCGGTGCTGTACTTGGAGAGGGCCCTGTACTTGCTTTCGGCCTGAGCATCAGTAACACGTGCCGAACCCCGCACGGCCAACAATGCCTGGTATACGCGTTCTTCGGTGATATTCCGTTTTTTAAATAACTCCGCTACATCGCCGTCGGCGTTCTTTATCACCGCCACGAGCAGATGATCGGCACCGATCAGTTCATCCCTGAGTCGCGCTGCCTCTTCTTTGGCGGATCCCAGTATTGTCTTGATGCGCTCGGTCGCAAAAAACTGCACCTGGCCGCTGTTTCCGCCAACTGTCGGCGACTCTTTCAGTTTGAGTTCGATCGAAGCCACCAGGTCGGCCACGTCGACGTTTAACTCTTCGAGCATTTTTGCGGCCAATGAGTCTTCGACCTGCAAAAGTCCCGAAAGCAGGTGCTCGGAGTCCCACTGGTTCTGCTTCATCTGGAGAACGATCTGTTGCGAAAGGCCCAGGGCAGCCTGCGCCTGTGCCGTAAATTCTTGTTGTCTTGGATCAAATACCATTTCTTTTAATTCCCGTTACTTCCGCTATCAATGGCCCAGCTTCCCGACCGTCCCATCCATCGATCAGAACCGGAGCGCTCCTAGCCCGTCAGCCTGGCCTGGCCTTCTCGGAGCCTGACGACTTCGACCGTCAGATCACGCACATGACTGTCTAACTCATTAATTCGCCTTGTCAGTGTCAACATTAGTTCGATGCCAGCAAGGTTCAGGCCGAACTCTTCTTTCCATTCCAGGATCTTCCGGATCAGCTCGACATCGCGATTCGAGTAAAGCCTGGTGCCGCCGCTCGACCGCCGCGGTACGACCAGCTCGCAGCGCTCGTAATTTCGAAGCGTCTGCTGATGCAACCCGACCATGCGGGCTACGATCCCGATGGCGAATACCGGGTCGTTGTGTCCCATTGTCATCAGGCGTCCCCTTCTTCTTTCCCAGCATCAACAACGGCTTCAGCGTCGTCGTTCTCTTGTGTGAGCGCGGCACCCGAACGGAGGTCGCGCAGTTCCTTGTACAGGTCTCGTTCCCGTTCATTAAGCGAATCGGGGAGCCGAATATTGATGGTGGTGTAAAGGTCGCCGAAACTATCGGAATTCACTTTAGGCAATCCCTTACCCCTGATTTTGAACGACCTTCCGTTCTGCGTACCTGCCGGGATTTGCAGGGCGACCCGACCCGTCATTGTCGGGACTTCGACCTCACCACCAAGCACCGCACTGAGAAGCGGCACGGCTACAACTGCCCGTAAGTTCGCGCCGTCCCGACTGAATCGGCCGTCGGAACGAACTTTCACCGTGATAGTGATCTCGGTGTTCTCATCGGGACGAAGCCGAATACGCCGACCGTCACGCACACCTTTGGGTATCTGTACCTCGAGATCGCGGTTTGCGTTCATCCCCGGCCGGCCCGATCCAATTGATATTCGCCGCGTGACCCCGGTATAGACCTCGTCCAGCGAAATTTCTATCGCTCCTTCATGGCGCACCGGGCGCGGTGCCTGACCGCCCATTCCACCGTACAGGTCCCCGAAGCCACCGCCACCCCTGGCCCGAGCACTGCCAAACAGGTCGCTCAGATCGAATCCCATGCCCGCACCACCGCCCATATTGCGCATCTGGTCGGCATGTTTCCAGTTTTCACCGAACTGGTCGTAGTCCTTGCGACGGGTGGGGTCGCCAATGACCTCGTACGCTTCATTAACTTTTTTGAACTTTTCCTGGGCGCCAGCATCGTTCGGGTTCACATCGGGATGAAGCTTGCGCGCCATCCTGCGGTAAGCCGCCTTGATGTCTTTGTCGGAGACGTTTTTATTGACTCCGAGCATGTCGTAGTAGTTCTGTGCCATTACTTTTTCGATGTGGTCGCGAGGTTCAGAGGTTTATTTTCAGACTGAAATCAAAATTACCCCACCGGTAGATGATAGCATATCTTATCTACAAGAGGATATATGTTTTGATAATCTATCTATCAGATTTCTATAACCGGTACGTGTGCATTTTTGTATCAACAATTCGAAACTCCAGCCCGATGCCTGGGCTTGGCAACGGTCGGAGTCGGGCCAGCGACTGGTCTGCAACATAAAAGGAACAACTGATGGCAATCGTGAAATGGCATCCTTACGGGGTAAGGCGCCTACAAAGCTTTGACGACCTGTTCAATCGCTTCTTCACGGGTCGGAGCATCGCTGTAAGGAACCTCGCGGGCAACCCGGCCCTCGCAACGTGGAGAATTCCGCTGGACGTCGTCCAGAACAAAGACGAGTTGGTAGTGACCGCCTCAGTTCCGGGGACGGCGAAGGAAGACATCGAAATCTCTGTCTATGACACGTCCTGACGATTCAGGTCGAAGCGAATAATTCGTTAACGATAGAGGAATCAGAGATTTTCCTGCTCCAGGAACGACGGACTGGTTCCTACTACCGGGCCCTGCGGCTTCCCGAGGTGTTTGACTACGACGGTGCCGAACCGACATTCAAGGACGGTGTCCTGACGATCAGGCTCCCGAAACTCGAGTCGAAAAAGGTTCGCAAACTCGAAATAACCGCTGCCTGATGCCTCCTTATCCTCAGGGAGAAAAAGCAGGTAACTGAAACAGACCGTCGACCCTCTGGTCGACGGTCTTTCTTTTAATCTGGTCCCGCACTGGTCGTGGCGCTTCCTCTTCCACCCCGGTACCACTGGCAACGCGATACCCTGTGTTGATCTCGGCCAGCCAACTAAAATCAGATCGCAGTGAATCCGAACCGCCCGCCACAAACGCCTTCGCTACCCGCATTCTTTGCCCGTTACCAGGACCGAATCGACGCGGCGCTGCGGGCTGAGTTGTCCGATTTTTCCTGCTCAAACGAGTCAGTGACCGATATTTACGACATCCACCGCTACTATATGGGCTGGCAGGAGATCGATGGAACACATACTGCCTCGCTGGGCGGCAAGCGGATGCGACCGACACTTGCGATGCTGGCGGCCGACGCCGTTGGCGGAGACCTTGACCGGGCAACGCCAATTGCCGTTGCCCTGGAGTATGTGCACAACTTCTCGCTGATCCACGACGACCTCGAAGACATGGACCGTGTACGTCACCACAGGCCCACAGTGTGGGCCGTGTGGGGTGAATCCGCGGCTATCGTTTCGGGCAACGCAATGCTGAAAATAGCCGATGCCGCCGCCTGGAAGCTGCGCGCCGCCGGCGTTCATGAGCCCGTGGCCCTCGAGGCCGAGGCCGTACTCACCGACCACTACCTGAAAATGATGGAAGGCCAGTATCTCGACATCTTCTTCGAAACCGAGGTTTCCATCACCGTAGATCAGTACCTCGACATGATCGAGCGGAAAACCGGCGCGCTTATCGAGGCTTCTATTTATCTCGGCGGTCTCGTAGCTCCAGCAAGTGGACCGGACCGGAAGAAAGCCAATGCCCTCAAGGAGATCGGCTACGAGTTGGGGCGCATATTCCAGATTCGTGACGACGTACTGGGAGTGTGGGGCGGCGAGGCAACGGGTAAACCCGTCGGTGCGGACATCAAGCGGAAAAAGAAGGCACTCCCGGCTGTCCACGCGCTGAGCACGTCGGAAGGTACCAGTGCAAAAAGGCTCAATGAGATTTTTCAGACTGAAGGCGACCTCGACGAGGAAGATGTGCACGTCGTGCTAGAGGTGATGGAAAAGCTCGGCACGCAGGAATACTGCCAGTCGATGGCTGAAGAGAGGTGGCTCACGGGCAGGAGGATGATAGAGTCGCTCGACCTCTCCGGCGGCGCATCGGCAGAGTTCATCGAGCTGGGTGAATTCCTACTGGTGCGGGAATCGTGATGCCCCGTGGACAGAGCATTTCCCGGACGGAGCCCGAAGCACTTCCTGAAGACACATGATCGTTGCACTTGGATCCCTACATCACGAGGCCGCTGGAATCATCCGTTCCGGCCATTACAGCGTGGTCGAAGCGCCTGAAGATTTTATTGCGCATCGGCCAGTTCTCCCCGACACCCCGTCCGATAACACAACCAATCCCTTTCCGGCAATCGTGCTTAGCGGGTCGGGTACCGATCGGGCAGCCCGTGCGACTGTGTGGGCCATCGAGGAGTTTTCCCCGGAGGCGATCATTTCATTTGGTTTCTGTGGTGCAACTAGGGACCATGAGCAGGCCGGCGATATCGTAATTGCAGCCCGCGTCGTGAACCTCCCCGGGACGCCGGTGGAATGGTCGATTAACGGCGCACCCGAGTCACTTGGGCCCGACCGGACTCTCCGCCTGGCGGCCCGCACTGCGGTCGAGGTAACTGGCCTCGACTATCATCACGGGACTATTGTCACAGTTTCGACCGCTCCCAGGACGGCTGGAATGAAACGCTGGCTGGGCGACTCGATCAACGCCACCGCGGTCGACACCGAGACCCACGCCGTGGCCGACGCGGCGGGCAAGGCGGGAGTTCCATGGGTGTCGGTCCTCAGCATTCTCGACAACCGGGACTTCGACCTGCCGACCATAACCGACCGCGTCGGTTCGGGACCACGCCCGCGCGGTACTCCTGCATATATCAGGCACCTTCCCACGTCTCCACGGAACCTGTCGTCCCTCATTCGACTGGGACGGGCTTCGAAGCGCGCGAGCGCGTCACTGACGACTTTTATGGCCGCGTTCATGGAAGCTCATTCAACCCTCACAAACGAAATTCGGGTTCTCGAAACGGCATGATCGGCACAGTGACGAGAGCGTAATATGGAATACGGAATCGCACTGTCCCCCGGCACTCGGCCTGACGTAACAGCGGCCCTAACCAGATTTTCGGCCGACTCCAGGTCGAAACGCGTCGCAAAATCGCTATACTTATTTGTTGGAGCTACCCGGCCACGCACACTGCCGTCCGGGTAGCAGGCTCAGGCAGTATCGGTGTTCAGGCGACAGACGCCCGACAGCGCGTGTTGAAGTAATATGTCCATTGCCGTGAGATTGGCTGGAACATAAGTTGAAACTCTTCCGCGGTGAAACGCGTATTCTCAGTGGGGTTACTGTAAGTTACATTCACTGAGAAGCGGCGCGAACTTACGGTGCCGAGATATGGCATGTCCTGGTTTTTCAGGGGGAAATAAGTTTGTATTCGGAAAATGCACGCGGGTTGTCATCTGTTGAAGCTGGCAGAATAAGCGGGTTAAACGGTGTCACTCCCGGTGGGCTAACGACCGGTATCAATTACAGGGTTTTCAGCAAGATCGTAGAAGTTATTTCAACCGACGCTCCTGAGTTGATCGACTTCACCGACACGGTTATTCAGCTGGTTGCTGAATCCGGGGTGAAGCAGGGCCAGGTGTCGATCTACAGCACCCACACCACCTTCTCAGTCGTCATCAACGAGAACGAGCCGCTCCTCCTTCAGGATATGGAACACTTTCTCGAACGTGTCGCTCCTAAAGATATCTACTACGGCCACAACGATTTCGAAGTTCGTACCGTCAGCATGCGCCCCAACGAATGCCCCAACGGTCATGCTCACTGCCAGCACATGGTCCTCGGCACATCGGAAATTGTGCCAGTGATCGACGGCAATCCGTTGCTCGGCGAGTTCCAGCGAATATTGCTCGTTGAACTTGATGAGCCGAAGCCCCGTCAGGTCGCGGTCCAGGTAATGGGGCTGTAGCTCGTAGCCGGGCACGTCGGACGCCCATCAGAAACCCCGTCTGCGCCCATGAGTCAGTCAGCTACATCGGCTGCCGAGCTTCCGACCCCCAGATTGGAAGTTGGGCCTGACTCGCCAGATTACCTCGATGCCGCTTTCGCCTCGTGTGAGCATCTGGCCCGAACCCACTACGAAAATTTCAGTGTTGGTTCGCGTCTGCTGCCAAAACACCTGCGCCGACACTTCTATGCGATATATGCCTTTTCGCGCGGGGTCGACGACCTTGGCGACGAAGCCGCGGGAAACAGACTTGAGCTCCTCGACCTGTGGGAACAGCAGCTCGAAGCCTGCTATACAGAAGTTGGTCGTTCCAGCACCGCAGGCTCGAATTCCCCCGGCAGCGATACCCCGGCACACCCGTACTTCGTAGCGCTTGCTGAAACGGTTCGAACTTTTGGTATCCCGATCGACCCGCTGAAACGTCTGATCGAAGCCAACAGACGCGATCAGAGTATCGTTCGCCACGAAACCTACGACGATTTGCTGAACTACTGCTCGTTCTCAGCTAATCCAGTCGGTCGTCTGGTCCTTTATCTGGGCGGCATCAGAGAACCCGAACTACAGTTGTTGTCGGATCAAATCTGTACGGCCCTGCAACTCACAAATTTCTGGCAGGATGTAAAGCGTGACTTCCAAATTGGCCGTATCTACATCCCACTTGAAGACCTCGATCGGTTCGGCGTTTCAGAGGAACAGATTGCCAGGGGTATTACCGATGATCGATTCAGGGCACTGATGGCTTTCGAGGTCGACCGCGCTAGGCAGTTGTTCACCGACGGATACCAGCTGAGCGAACACCTCGACCGTTCGCTGAAGTCCGACCTGGCATTGTTCACGCGCGGGGGTCTTGCCATTTTGCAGGCAATTGAACGCGAGGACTACGATGTTTTGAACACCCGGCCAACACTGACAAAACTCGACAGAGCTTGGATTCTCGTGGCTACATGGTTGCGGTTAAAACTCAAACTCGGCCTTGTACCTCTAGGTGCCTTTAAGGCTTCGGCCAGACGCAGCGGTTAACGTGCCAGGAACTAAATTCATCAATACAACCCCACAATCCGCCGTTGTTGCGGCACCGAGTGCCACACCGGAGCGGATCGAACACGCTTACAAAGTAGTGGCCGAAGCGACAAAAGCCGCCTCGTCCAATTTTTACTACGCGTTCATCACCCTTCCCACAGATAAAAGAAATTCCGTCTACGCTGGATACTCGTTTTGTCGGCTGGCAGACGACATCGTGGACGATGGCGAATATGGCGACGACGCCGGTGAAGAACTCGATTCGTTGCGGATAAAGCTGGCCGATGCCTACGATGGCCGGGCCGAGGGCGACATGTGGATCGCACTCGGCGACACCCTGCACCGCTACCCGATCGACCGGCAGCACTTGCTTGATGTGGTCGATGGCTGCCGCATGGATCTTGACGGGGCGACCTACGACACATTTGACGACCTAGTCAAGTACTGCAAGCTCGTCGCAAGCGCGACCGGTCTCGCACTCATAGAAGTGTTCGGATATGAAGATGACCGGGCGGTCGAATTCGCAACCGATCTTGGCATTGCGCTACAGCTTATTAACATCCTTCGAGACATCACCGAAGACCTAGAAATCGGTCGGGTTTATCTACCTGCCAGAGAAATGGCCGAATACAGCGTATCGGTCGACGACCTCCGCAACAAACGGGCCACCTCCGAATTCAAGCGTTTTATGAAGTTCCAGGTTGGCCGCGCCAGAAACTACCTGGCCTCGGGAGTGCGTCTCTTCCCGCTGCTCGACGGCCAATCCCGCTCCTGCCCCGAAACAATGACCAGCGTCTATGAAACGCTTCTTGGCCAGATCGAAAAGAACGACTACGACGTTCTGAACAACCGCGTCGGACTCTCGAAATTCCAGAAACTCCGACTGCTGGCGATAATCTGGCTGCGTCGTCGTGGTTTCAGGTTCCTGTAAACGATGGCAACAAGGCAGGTTGTCGTCATTGGCGGCGGTATCGCCGGGCTGGCCGCCGGAGTCCGACTGGTTCAACTGGGAATCAAGCCGATCGTGGTTGAAAAGCGCCCGTTTCTCGGTGGACGGGCCTACTCGTTTATCGATAGCGAGACGGGCATCGAAATCGACAACGGCCAGCATGTCTTTGTTGGGGCGTGCGATCAGTTCCAGCAGTACATCAAAGACATCGGCGCATGGGATCAGGTCCGGCTCGAAGAACGCCTGGCACTTCCCGTTCTGAAAAATGGGCGACTGAGCTGGCTGCGGGCAAGAAAACTTCCCGGACTGCTGGCAAACCTGTCCGCCCTACTCGGATACCGGCACGTTGGAATCAGGGGCAAGCTGTGGATTCTATGGGGGCTCTTGAGCATCAGGCTAACTCGCCTGGGGCCCGGTTCGCCGCACGACAATATTCTCTTCGAAGACTGGCTGCGGGACCACGGGCAGAACGATGAAACCATACGAAATTTCTGGAACCTCATTATTCTGCCTTCGCTGAACGACGATATTTCTGTCGTCAGCGCCTACACCGGCATCATGCTTTTTAAGATCGCCCTGTTGGGACCAGTGGGGAACCCTGCAATGGGCGTCCCACTTGTCGGACTCTCGACACTGGCTGCAGAGAACGCACGCAATTTTATCGAGCGGCACGGCGGCGAGATACGGACCGGAGTCGATGTGGCGTCACTCAAGATAGATGACGCCAGGATTTCCGGTGTCTTCGCAGCCAGCGGTGAACTCATCGAGGCTGAAGCCGTGGTCTCGGCCGTCCCGGCCACTTCGCTGACACCGCTGTTACCCGGCGGAACGAGTGAATCCAGTGGGCCAGACGATTTTTTTACACCTGCTGAAACCATCAAGACAGCACCGATCGTCGCGGTGCATATCTGGTACGACAGGCCCGTGCTAAGGCAGAAATATATGGCCGTCCTCGATAGCCCGCTGCAGTGGGTTTTCAACGACACCGACCTGAAGTCGAGAGACGATGGCGGCGGTCAACATATCGTCATCTCCTTGAGTGGAGCATGGGAGTGGAAAGACCGTTCCAAGCAGGAGCTCCGCCAGATATTTACGACGGAAATGGCGCGGATATTCCCGGACACACAAACAGCTACGATAACCAAATTCACCGTCGTAAAAATGCTTGAGGCCACTTTCCGCGCAGTTCCCGGAACCCAGGAGGCTCGCCTCTCGCAGAGAACACCCCTGCCCGGGCTGTACCTTGCCGGTGACTGGACCGACACCGGGTGGCCCTCGACGATGGAATCGGCGGTGCGCAGTGGTAACCTAGCCGCCGAGTACGTAGCCGCTGACATTGGAACCGGCAATCTGAATCCGTCGATCCCGTAAGTCCAGATCCGCTTAACTGAATCGAATCCGGTCTACAGGCTGTTTTTCTGCCCGAAAGTGCCCTATCTTTCAGCGTCGAGCGGCTATTATCTAAACTGGGATGTGCGAAAGTCACCCGCAAATTCGAGGTTTGATATAGCGGGAGAACATCATTGCCGGGTCTGCCAGCTTTCATATTGAGACGCCTGTATGTCAAAGGCAGCGTTCACAACGCGCCGACCGGCTGGAGCTTCACGCTGAAAAACACGCTCGGTTCCGGTCATGCGCACGGACTCGTCCCACTATGGGTAGACGAATTCGAGGAAGTCCCCATGGACAAGACGACTTTCGAAATCGATGGCGATACGATCAGATTCGACCAGGTGAACAGGGAAAACACATCCGGTCTGCAGATGAGCCGATCTATCGTCATTAGTGTTGACGGTGAGCAGCTTACGCGGGGTGCCCACCGGATCGACTTTGCGTGCGTAGTCCCGGGCCCCAGCCAGATCGGTTCGATTTCACGGATGATGTGGAAGGCGCCTGACGGCACACCCGCAACTGCGCCGGGCGCGGCGATGGGCTCGCACCTTCCCAACTAACCTCAGCGCCCGGCTGCAAATGACGCCCCTTTCGTTGATCTGCTGAAACTGGCAGGTTCCACACACAGGCAATCGGAATCCTTCTGAGCGAATCCCGAAAAATCCTGACGGCTTTTTAAGGGTCCTGCCACCGCAGAAGTCATTTCCCCTACGGTACAATTCGTGCTTTGGGAGTCCAATATTTCTCCCGTGCGCCCGGTGATAACCATCTGCGGCGGGGCTGGTTCCGGCAAACAGACACGAAGAGAACATGACCTTCGACGAATTTGATTCCA
>Ga0207991_1000562_pt1 | contig 24726 bp, 34 predicted proteins | sample ETN07SmetaG_FD_185786 | JGI IMG/M metagenome (GOLD analysis project Ga0207991, IMG submission 185786) | Marine microbial and viral communities from oxygen minimum zone, Eastern Pacific Ocean - ETNP2014F14-07SV275 (SPAdes) (version 2) | ecosystem: Environmental > Aquatic > Marine > Oceanic ...
ACTTTTGGAAGAGATAGTTTTTGGAAACATAAAATGCTAGAACAACTTTCTAATGAAAAAACTGTTTTGGATCTTGCTTGTGGTACTGGTATACTTACAAAACAAATTGCAGAAAAATTGCCTCATGCTGAAATTGTTGGTGTAGATATTACAAAAAACTATCTTGAAAAAGCAAAAAATAAATTAATACAATATCCAAATATTTCTTTCATAATTCAGGATGCTGAAAAATTAAATCTTGGCAAAAAATTTGATTGTATTACTGCATCGTATTTACCAAAATATTGCACGGCCACTATTCTAATAAAAAACTGTGTTGACCATCTTAATTCAGGCGGAAAAATAGTTTTACATGATTTTACATATCCACAAAATAAATTATTCCAAAAATTATGGAATTTCTATTTCAAATTACTTAATTTGGCAGGATTTTTTATCCCTGAATGGAAACAAGTCTTTATTGATTTGCCTAATTTAATACGAAATACAAATTGGGTAAGAGAATACGAAAAAGCTATGAATGATTGTGGACTAAAAATACACAAGCAAGATTTAACATGTGGCTCTTCAACTATTATTGTAGGAACCAAGATTATCTAGTCTTATCTCTTCAAATATTGTAAACCAAATAATTCCATCGTGAATAATTTCGTATTCTCTTGAAGCTCTGTTTTCATCAGGAATACGATTTAAGGATAATACATTTCTAGTAGCATTGATATTATTTGCATTAAGAATCTCACCAACACCTTGCTTTTTCTTTAAAAGTTCAGTCATGATCAATTTAGGTAAAACAGTAGAATCAAATTTCACATCTGCTTTTATTACTGGTAATTCTTGTGCTGTAATTGAGACTTTTCTCACAAAATGCTTAGGTGAAACAGTGGTTTGTTCAATTACTTCTAATTTGATATTACAATCAAGAATATCGCCAAGAACTGTAATCACTTTACCTACAGGAGCATCTAATATTTTATTTAGTAAATCTTCAGAAAACACATTCATACAAATTGTTCGATTTTATAGAATTAAAGGTACCTTAAAGTAAACATGACAATTGTGCCAAATATTACAGTAAAACTTACAATTTTTAGAATCATTTCTTTTTTGTGATATATTTTATGGTGTACATTTTGTTGTTTTAGTTCTTTATACTTTCTAGAAGTAGAAATTAAAATATAACTTGCAAGTCCTGCAATTGCAGAAAAAAATATTGTCTCCATTGTGATAGAATTGTATTGAATTACTGCTCCCGCAAAAACAGGTAAAATTCCCCAAGATATAACAAATGTTAAGTTGTTGTGAAATTTACCTCGAAACAATTCAAGATTGTATGCAAAAAGAAAAAACCCTTCCAATATTCCTATTGGAAATAATAACCAAGAATCTAAAAATGCAAAATACAATCCAACAGAAAAAGCTATAATTAATGAAATTATTGATGCAATCCACAGCTTTGTGTGTGAAATATCTCCCCAAGGTTTTTTCTTACTTCCTAATGCATCAAGACAATGTGCAGATACTCCTATTGCAAAAAAATAGAGTAAACAAATGGATACCAGTCTATCAAAACTAAATTCTACTGAAAAAGCGCCCCACATTGAAAATGATATCACCATTCCAGTATATGGTAAAAACAAAATTCCTATTGATAATCTAAAATTTCTAGAACCAAATTTTGGAACAAACCATTCAGATAATCTATCATTTTGCATTATTTTTTATCAACAATCTTACGTTAAATTATTTTAAATTAAAATCAATAAAATGATCCAAAATTATTTTTCAGCCTACATTTTTCCTCATAAATGACTGAAATTTCCTAGGTTCAGCTTTTGTTCCTAATTTAATAGAATTTTATGCTAATTGAATTAAATTGAAATTAAAGATTTACAACTTCATTTACTATGTCATCTAATTAGTAGGATATCATGCAATGTAATGGATCTTGTAAAACATTCAAGGCTACTAACAATAGTGCTGAATATGGTCGATATGAACAGGGTCAAAAACGATGTCCTACTTGTGAGATTTTCATTGAATGGGAAGGATTGTGGTGTCCTTGTTGTGGACGTTTATTGAGAACAAAACCAAGAGCTAGAAAATTAAAAAATAAATTATCATTAAGTCGAATTAGATAAAAAATTAGAAATACTAGATATATTATTGTATTTTGATGAAAGCTCAATCTATTGCAAATCTTGGATATGCCGCATTAGGGATGGCAATTGTGATTGTTGGAATGAATCATTTTTTGGGATAAACAATCATACCAATCATCTAATTCATGCCTCTAAATGAATAAATCTAAATTTCTAATCTAGAATCTGTTTTCAAAAACCACTTTATCTAATGATAATTGACCACCACGTGGATTTGCAGGTTCTGATGCTTTTCCAACAACTATCATTAAAACAATCAAATGATCTTCAGGTAAATTAATTATTTTAGCTAATTCATCATATTCAAAACCTACCATGGGACAAGAATCAAGACCCATTTGTCTTGCAGCAAGCATAATTGTTTGTCCTGCAAACCCGCATGAACGCATTGCTTCATCTCTTTGATTTTGAGGATTCTCAGCATATTTTGTATGAAGGGCATTTTTTACATACTCTTGTTTTTCTAAAGTAGAATTTTTCCAATACCTTAAAGGATCTTCTTTCCATGCATTCATGTTTCCACACAAAATTATGACTAAAGATCCATCAGATGGCTGAGATTGATTACGAGCAGCTTTACTAATTTGTTCTTTGATTAATTGATCAGTAACTGTGATGAATCTCCAATTTTGTTGATTATAACTAGTAGGTGAAAGAATTGTTAATTCCATTAAGGAACTAACTTGTTCAGGTGACATTTTGTATGTACTATCAAATTTTTTTATTGCACGTCTTGTGTTAATTGCCTCAAAAGTATTCATAGGAATTAATGAACAAAAATTATTTAGTAATTTAATTGATTAGGTCACAATTTTTATTTTCTTTTTTACTGACAATACTTTTGAGACTGCCATGAGAATTGCACTTGAATCACATGGTTTAAACACATAGTCTTTTACTAATCCATTTTTTATTACAGCATTAATTGTTTCTTGGTTATCTTTTGTTGAAATAATTATGATTTTAGCATTAGGATCAAATTTCATTATTGCTTCAGATGCTTTAACTCCATCCAAATTGGGCATTATGATATCCATTATTGTTACATGTGGTCTATGTGCAATATATTGTGAAATTGCTTCTTTCCCATCTTTTGCAAAATAATACTTGTAACCTACTTTTGCATCATGAAGAGTTCTTTTTATTTTTTCTCTAAATAATTGAGTATCATCAACTATGAGAATTTTACAAAAGCGTATTGTGACCAATATTTCTCAAACACTGTTAAAAAAATAAAATAATATCATGTTGTGAGCTCAAAAAAATCTAATCAATATTTTCTAAATTTAGAGTGACTATTTTACAATATCATAAAACTCTAATAATTAAAGATAAAATATCAATCATTGGATTATGAAAAATTTTGCTCCCAAATATTAGATGCAGAATCTGAGATTCGATTTGCAACTGTATATGATGAATGGGCTACACGTGTAGGTGGAGGTATGCGTAAAGGGATAGAAAATCTTCTTTCAGAAAGGGCTGAAAATGAACTAGTTAATCTATCCATTCTTGATTGGAAGGCACACAAAGGCATGTCAAAATGGCTTGGTAAAACAAAATACACACTGGCAGAATATGATAAAGTAAAACGATTTTCATTTTATTTAGGAGACGATTTTTTGCTTTTAGTCAGTGCAGAAAAAGATGTTGATACCACTGTTATAGTAGATCATGTGATTAAATTGTATTACAAAAATCAAGACTAACTCTTATTGTCATTTGTAAAGTATATTTGTTAAGTGTCAAATAATATTATCTATATTATATGTCATCTCAAGTATTAGCAAAAAAATCGATGGTGTTAGTTTCTTTTGCATTGTTTTCTCTTATTTTTATTGGGGTTGTATTTTCTCTGGAAACCTCATCTGTTATTGATAGTAAAGATCATTCAAACTATCTTTCATGGCTTGTAATTGCATATGTTGCAGGTCTATCTATGATAATTTTACCTTGTACTCTACCTCTTGTTTTCATAATTGTTCCCCTAAGCATGGGAAAAGGATACAAGAAAGGATTGTCTATGGCATTACTATTCAGTTTAGGTTTAGTAATTACTATAACATCTTATGGGATAGCTATTGCAGCATTAGGCCAAAGTGCATCCCTTGATCAAATATCTACAATCATGTTTTTGATTGCAGGAATTGCAGCTTTTGTTTTTGGATTATCCCAATTAAAAATAATTTCTTTAAAGATGCCTTCTTACTCTGGTACTCCTAATTTTATACAAAAACGTGGCGAGTATGCAAAATCATTTTTCATGGGATTACTCTTGGGTAATGCTGGAGTTGGTTGTCCAAATCCGTTATTTTATTGGCTTTTAATTTACATTGCAGGTACCGGAAGTCTTGAAATTGGTGCATCAGTAGGAATTGTGCATGGAGTAGGAAGAGCAATTCCTTTAATTTTGATGTCAGTGCTTGCAATAATTGGAATTAATGCAACAAAAAGTCTTACAGTCAAAAGAGCGTCAATAGAGAGAGCATCAGGATGGATGTTGATAATAATTGGTACATTTTTAATTATTAATGGACTTCCAGAAGGTCATGAGTGGTATGAGGAAACATTCATCCATCAAGGATGGAATCAATTAATCGACATGACTTTGATTCCATCAGAATTTGCAATGAATGAACATGAACATGAATATGACAATGTCCAAGACTTTGAAAATTTTTACTTTGTTTTGTTAGCTGCACTAATAACAAGTCCAATTTTTGTACTTTCTGTTCGTAAATTAAGGAATACAAAAAAATGAAAGATCCTGTATGTGGAATGGAAATGGGAGACAAGGGCGAAAAAATATCTCACAACGGAAAAGAATACAGATTTTGTTGTGCTAGTTGTAGATGGGCATTTGAGCAAAACCCAGAACAATTTTCAGAGTCATGAATGTTAAAGTTCTAACTACTCCTGGCTGTCTAAATTGTGGTATTTTAGAAAAAATGTTGGAAAAACTAGGAGTAAATTATGATTTGATTGATGTCACAGAAAAACCAGAATATTTAGAAAAATATCCAATATTTACTGCACCTGGATTAGTGATCAACGAAAAATTAGAATTTACAGGTATCCCAAAAAATTCTGAATTACAAAAGAAACTCTCTGAAAACAAGTAATGTTTTTTACTCTACACCAACATGTATCTTCAATTGACACAATTTACCTATGATGAGAAAACAATTCTTGTTCAATATGCAATTAAAAAATATGAAAATGAAGAAATTGTGCTTGAAAAATTAAAGAATCTATTATCTGAAAAAGAAATTCAAAGAAATATTGATACACTTATTGGCACTCAACGAGTAAGACGAATAGGACCTGAAAATATACAAAATAATGAAAGCCATACTGAATTACCAGACTTACCTGAAAATCTTAAAACAATAATTGAAAATCTATGATCTGAAAAATTCTTAAACTCCTATGTAATGAAATTTGATATGAATAAGATAATTTTATTTTCAAGTATTTTTGTAATTAGTATGATTTTTTCACTTTCAATTGATTCTGCCTTTGCTCATCCTCATTCTGGTCAAATTATAATTAATGGACATACTCATGAACCCCAAACAGAAATTACTCCATTAAATGGATTAATTGGATTAGAAAAATCAATTGTATTTTTCCATACACCTAATGAAAATTCATTACCGTGGGCATTTGTTGAAGGGGCTATTGCAAACCATGTTGAGGGATATCCTGTGATTATTCAAATATTCAAAGAAAATCAAGTAGTTCATTTTGCCCAAACAAATGTGGATTCTAATGGTCAATATGAGTACAAGTTTAGAGTGCTAAATTCTGATAATGAAAACACAAACAAAATTTTTGATGGTGATTATTCAGTAAAAATATTCAAAGTAGTATATCTAAATCAAGAAAATCTAATTTAGAAGCCTCTTAATCCTTGTGGACGTACAATTTCTGGATGTTGTTTCATCCAATCAATTTGCGATAGCATTTCTTGTTTATCTTGTGGGAAAGTACCCTTGATTGTATATGCATTTGAACCATGATTTGCTCGAAATACAATTTCTTCTTTAGTTTCTATTTGATCAAGTAAACTATGTAATTCTTCTAATGATTCATCGTCATTAATTTTAATAAATTCTCCTTTAAACTTGTCAAGAAATTCTTGTTTAATTCCATTTTCAAGATATAGAGTTAATGCTCCTACATAATGTGGTGAGCATGCATTAATCACTTCAGCAGTACCTTTGATGTGTTCTTTAGAATATGTTCTTCCACCTAACCCCAAAATTACCATACATGACATTATGTAACCTGCATCTTTTGCCTTGTTTACTGATTTGATGATTGTCTTTCCAATAGCTCCTTTTGTTACTTTTTTTAATACTATATCTGACCCACTCTCAATTCCTAAATAAAACATGTCAAGTCCTGCTTCATTCATTTTTTTTAGTTCTTCAGGAGATTTTTTTAAAATATTCATAGGCATTGCATAACATGAAATTCTCTCCAATTTTTCAAATTTTTCTTTAATGTATTTTACAATTTTTATCATATACTCTGAATCAAGATTAAGTGCATCACCATCTGCAAGAAATACTCTTTTAGTTTCAGGCAAATAATTTGCCATAGTGTCAATTTCAGACTTTATTTCATCCCATGATTTTTCTGAATATTCTTTTGATCTGTACATATCACAAAAAGAACATTCGTTAAATGAACAACCTAATGTTACTTGGAATATTAATGACCTAGCTTCTGAAGGCGGTCTGTATAATGGTGCATCATAATTTAATGACATTTCTATTTCAAAGAAATTTGTTTGATTGTGGTTTTATACTTTTTACTTTGACTAAAATCCCAAAATACCTTTTAGTAAATAGGAATAATTTTCATTACTTATGACTAGTGATCCTGATGCAAAAAGACTACTTTGGTTTGTTTTTACAGGTACACGTGGAGGACTAAATCGGCTAAAAATTATTTCAAAATTAAAGGAAAAACCATTAAACATTAATCAATTGGCAAATGAATTTGGTCTTGACTATAAGGCCATTCAACATCACATTAAGGTGCTTGAAAAAAATAATTTAATTACTAAAATGGGAGAAAAATATGGAATCATGTATTTTATCTCTACATTTCTTGAAGTAAATATGGAGACATTTGATGAAATTGAAGGAAAATTGGCTAAAAGTAAATAAGCACTCAAGAGGAGATTTTTTCTAAATGGAATCAACCTCTCTAGTTTTGTCTGTTGTATCTATTGCAAATATGGTGATTCTTGGAATTTTAATTGTGATCTTTGGAAAAATGTATGGAAACACACGAGCACAACTTCCATTGGGTATGATTGTAGTTGCAGGTATGCTATTTTTACATAATGTTATTGGTGCATTTGCATATTTTTCAATGGAGGCAATTTTCTCTCATGAAATTTTCCCATATATGTTGGGAGTGGGAATCGCAGAGCTTGCCGGATTGATTATATTTCTAAAAATTACTTTGGATTGAGTTTAATTGTAACTCAAAATAATCGTTTGTTGTGTTACAAGAATATCTTAAACTAAATAAAAATATTCTAATTGCATTTTCAGCATCAATTATTATTTCTGCAATTATTGCACAAATATTATCAGACCAAGCAGATTATCTAAACACTACATATACCACAATTGCAGATTACATTGTTTATTTTTCTGTTTTTAGTGGAATGTTTTATCTTGATAACAGAAAAAAATATCAATTAGAATCAGGTAAAACAGATACTGTACGATTAAAACATGATCTTAAAAAATTAATCACATCACTTGGAATTGCAGAAGTTGTTTACACTATTGTTAGATGGGTTTTTCAATACTATTTTCTTTCGATAAGCTACGATCCATATCTTGCATCAATTGCATCACAAGGTATATCGACAGTAATTTACATGATAGTAATTAATCTAAGTGTAAAAATGACCAAGTTGTATAAAGATGAGAGTTAGTGTTTATGTTGATGGCTCTGGGGGCCCAAATAGTGGATATGGTTATTTTGTAAAAGAGACAGGAGAATCATTTTATGAAAAAAAACCTGAATTAACAAATAATCAGGCTGAATATTTGGCAATAATTTCTGCATTAAACAAATTTGTTAATTCAAAAGATGACATAACAATTTTCAGTGATTCTAAAAACACCGTAAATCAACTTAATCATGAATTTGCAATAAACAATGAACAGCTTCGAAATCTTGCACGTGATGCTTGGAGTATTATTGGAAAATTTTCTAATCTCTCAATAGTATGGATTCCTAGAAAAGAGAATCTAGCAGGCAAAATGTTGGGAAGCTAAAACTAGAGATCAGACGTTTTTGAGAATAACTTTATTATACAAAATCCTAGATTCAACGTAATATGGTGGATTCTCCAATTTTATCTCCAAAATCAATTGCAGTGATTGGAGCATCTGACAAAAGAGGAAGTGTTGGAGCAACAATTACCTCAAATATCATGAATGGTTTCAAAGGAGTCGTTTATCCTATTAGTCCATCACGTGATACAGTTTTTTACAAAAAAGCATACAAATCTGTTTTAGATGTTCCAAAACCCATTGACCTTGCAGTTATTGTTATCAAAAATATTTTGGTTGCAGCCGTTTTGGAGGAATGTGGTAAGAAAAAAATCAAAGGCGTAATCATAATCACAGCTGGTTTCAAAGAAGTTGATGAAGAAGGTGCAAAGCGTGAACAAGAAATAAAAGATATTGCTAAAAAATACAAAATCCAAATCATTGGTCCAAATTGTCTTGGCGTAATGAATCTTGATCCAAAGATAATGATGAATTCTACTTTTCTAAAAATCACACCAAAGTCTGGAAAAATAGCTCTTGTGTCTCAAAGTGGTGCAATATGTGCTGCATTAGTAGAAGATGCTAGTGCTCAAGGAATCGGTTTCTCAGCAGTTGTTAGTCTAGGAAATAAAGCTGTGATGAGTGAAGTTGATATTCTAAAAATTCTTGCAAATCATAAACAAACAGAAGTTATTGTAATGTATCTTGAAGATATGAGCAATGGTCAGGAATTCCTTAAAGTCTGTAAAAATATTACAAAGAAACTCAAAAAACCAGTACTTGTTCTAAAATCAGGACGTAGTCCTGAAGGTGCAAAAGCTGCAATGTCTCATACTGGAGCATTGATGGGTTCAGATGAAATCTATGATGCTTTACTAAAACAATCAGGTGCAATCAGAGTTGATACAATGGAGGAACTATTTGATTATGCAACTGCATTTTCAAAACAATCACTACCAACAGATGGTGACCTTGTAATTGTTTCAAATGCTGGAGGTCCTGCAATTATCTCAACTGATGCCTGTTCTAAGATGAAAATCAAAATGGCTGACATTACTAGTATCAGAAAAAAAATTGATGAGGTAATTCCACCTTGGGGAAGTTCCAGAAACCCTGTTGATATTGTAGGTGATGCTGATTTTAATAGATTTGAAAATGTTTTGGACCGTGTGCTCAAACATCCAAAGGTTGGTTCTGTTATCACAATGTGCACTCCTTCAGGAACTTTAGATTATGATAAACTAGCTGAAGTTATTGTTTCAATGTCCAAGAAATACAAAAAAACAATGCTTGCAAGTCTAATGGGGTTAGATGAAGGAATCACTAACAGAGAAATTTTAGCTAAAGGCAATGTACCTTACTATACTTATGCTGAAGGCGCAATCAGAACCCTTGCTGCTATGATTAGATTTTCTAATTGGATAAAATCTCCACCAGGAAAAATTACAAAATTCAAAGTAAACAAAGCCAAGGCAAAACAAATATTTGATAAAGTCAAAAAAGAGAAAAGACCCAATTTACTTGAAGAAGAAGGACAAGAAGTACTCAAAGCATATGGTTTGCCATTACCTTCTAGTGCTCTAGCAACAAATGAAAAAGAAGCAATAAAAATTGCAAAGAAAATTGGTTATCCTGTTGTAATGAAGATTGCATCTCCTCAAATTATTCACAAATCTGATGCAGGTGGTGTTAAAGTAAATTTAACAAATGATGCAGAAATAAAATCTGCATTTAAAATAATAATTCAAAATGCAAAAAAATATGACAAAAAAGCTGAGATCAAAGGAGTTTTGATTGTGGAAATGGTAAAAGGTGGAAAGGAACTAATCATTGGATCAAAACAAGAACCTGGATTTGGTCCAGTTATCATGCTTGGAATGGGAGGAATCTATGTTGAAGTTCTAAAAGATGTCACATTCAAGATAGCACCTGTAACTGTACAAGAAGCTGATGACATGATTGCATCAATTAAAACTCAAAAATTACTTCAAGGAGTTAGAGGCGAAAAACCATCAGATATTACAAAATTATCTGAATGTATTCAAAGATTATCTCAACTAGTGTCAGACTTTGATGAAATCAAAGAATTAGATATGAATCCAGTATTGGTTATGGAAAAAGGTAAAGGTTGTCGTATTTTAGACGTCCGAATAGGACTATAATCAAAATTTATTCCTAAATTTTTACTACACATATTTAGCATATTTATACAAGATGAAGATGAATAGTATAACATGGCTAATGTCTTAAAGACAATTATAACTGGCGATGATTATATTGAAAGTCTTAGAAATCGTGATCTTGTAATTTACCTCTTTGGAGAATTAGTCAAAGAACCAGTAGATCATCCAATGATTAGACCATCAATGAATGCAGTTGCAGAAACTTATGATCTTGCAGTACGTGAAGAAGCATTAGCTACTGCTGATTCATCAATTACTGGATTAAAAGTTAACAGATTTTTACATATTGCAGAAAGTGCAGAAGATTTAGTTTTACAAAATAAAATGCAAAGAACACTGGGACAAAATACTGGAACCTGTTTCCAGAGATGTGTTGGAATGGATGCATTAAATGCTCTACATTCTACTACTTTTGAAATTGATGAAAAACATGGAACTGATTATCATAAACGATTCTTAGAATTTGTAAAGATGGTTCAACAAGAAAATCTTGTAATTGGCGGTGCAATGACTGATCCTAAAGGTGATAGAAGTAAGGGACCATCAGAACAAGAAGATCCTGATTTGTTTACTAGGGTGGTGGATACTGATGATAAAGGAATCTATGTTTCTGGTGCCAAGGCTCATCAAACTGGTTGTATTAATTCACATTGGATAATTTTGATGCCAACAGTTAGATTAACAGAAAATGATAAAGATTGGGCATTTGTTGGTGCAATTCCTGCAGATGCAAAAGGAGTTACTTACATCTATGGTCGGCAGTCCTGTGATACTAGAAGTATGGAGGATGGTGACATAGATGATGGTAATGCAAAATACGCTGGTCAAGAGGCATTAATGATTTTAGAAAGAGTGTTTGTTCCATGGGATAAAGTTTTCATGTATGGAGAACATGAGTTTGCATCAATGCTCATTGAGCGTTTTACTTGTTATCATCGACGTAGTTATGTGTGTAAAACAGGACTTGGTGATGTACTAATTGGAGCAGCAGCTACAATTGCTGATTATAATGGAGTACCCAAAGTATCTCACATCAAAGACAAAATTATTGAGATGACTCATCTTAATGAATCAATTTTTGCTGCAGGTATTGCATCATCTCATTTAGGACATAAGTTGAAATCCGGTGTATATCTAAATGAAGATATGTTAGCACAAGTTTGTAAACATAATGTAACTCGATTCCCATATGAGATTAGTAGACTTGCACAAGATATTGCAGGTGGACTAGTAGTTACACTTCCCTCTGAAAAAGACTTTAGACATCCAGTAGCTGGTCCAATGCTCAAAAAATTCCTAAAAGGAAGAAAAGGCGTTGATGTTGAAAATAGAATGAGAATTTTAAGACTAATCGAAAATATGACTCTTGGTAGAAATTCTGTGGGATATCTTACAGAATCTATGCATGGTGCCGGTTCTCCACAAGCTCAAAGAATACAAATTCAAAGACAGATGCAAATTGGTTATAAAAAGAATCTTGCAAAACACTTAGCTGGTATTACTAATGATATTGAAGAACCTTCAGAAAATTCTGAATACTTTACTAGAATATTTCAAACAAAAGATTCTGTTTTATAGATTAAAATATTTTTTACAAATTATATCCATGAGCCTGGTAAAATCAGCTTTAACTCATAAATGATTCTACTCTCCAAACTTATGATTTATCAGGATCCTTTTTTAGTAATTTTGACGTAATTTTACCACCAAGCAAACAGGACGATCTATTGCTATTATTATGGCATTATGTGAACCTGTTTGCCTGATTTTTACAAATTATTCTTTCTTTTCTTTTTCTGAAAAATCATCTGTTTTGGTTTCATCAGAATTACTTTTTTCATCTATAAAATCAATATTATTTTCATGCTTTGAATATTCTGAATCTTTTTCAATCTCATTAATATCCGATAATTCTTCTTTGATGTCTGGATTTTCTGAATCAAGTGAATCTTGAAAATTTAAATCAGTAATTTTTTCTTTTTTCTTTTTACCCATCATCTGTTTTACCACCATAACTCCAATTACAATTGCAATTATGATGTAATTGGTTGGTGGTTTTAGTATCTGTGTTACATATCCTACTTGTGGAAGAGTGAATACCACTTTACCAATATACTCTTCTTCTGAAATTGGAAAGTCTGTTCCAGGAATTGATGCAGGATTTGCATCCCCTTGGGTTCTAATTATTTTTGGATTTTCATCAATTATTGAGACAACTCTATGAACAATTACTCTATTATGATCTGAAGGTCGATTAAATACAATAATATCTCCAATTTCAATTTCTTCAAAAGGATCATGGCCTTGAACTACTAGAACATCGTATACTTCTAAAACTGGAACCATACTTCCACTTGCAACTACATAAAATGGATTCTGTGTACCAAACGCTGCTTGAAGACCTATCCAAATTGCTAAAACTCCAACAGATACTATGAGAATATCTTTAATTATTTTTTTTGGGATTATTTTGTTTGCCAATTGTTTTCTTGCCTATAATATCATTTGATTAAAATTACAATCTATTGAATTGATGTTCCACATTCCTCACAGAATTTGGCACCATCCTTATTTACAAAACCACAAGAACATTTTCCTGGTTGGACATCATTTTCCGGATTTCCTAATAATATTATCTCTCCAACCTTTTTGATACTCTTCCATGGAATACTTCCCTCAGAACCATCATTTTGACTAATTACTAAAACCATTGCTTGTGTAGAATCAATTCCTACTTGTTTTGCAATACCAACTTTATTTGCATTTTCATCATATACTGCTCTTCCTTCAATTGATGTAACAGAAGTAGCAGGACTTGGGGTTGTTACAGTTTCTTGTGGCGGACTATCTATTTGTGAAGTATTTGCTACTTGAGGTGCACTATCAACCTGAGGAGTATTTTCAACTTGTGATGGAGCAACTTGTTCGATTGGTTTTGCGCTTCCAACACCTTCTGATTCATTTTGTTTTTTGAATTCTCTGTATTCTGCAATTGAGGAATTACATGAATTACAAATGTATTGACCTTTTTCTGCAAGTATTAGATTTTCTGCAACTTCTTCATTTGGATTCTCAAATTCTATTTTTGGTGAACCCTCAAATTCTTTTTCACATGTATTGCAAAAATGTTTAGTGATAAATTCGGCACTTAGTCGTCCAATTGGTGCTAAAAATAGATCAGGACCGCCTAAATTTCCTTTGGTCTGTTGTTCATCAGACACTCTGGCCATTACATAGCCTCCAGAACCTCTTAATTTTTTTAGTCTAAGCTCTGAACTCATGTTTGATTTTTAGTAAAACGTCATTTAAATATATATCAGAAATTTCCATACAACAAAAAATATGGTGTTAATTCTGGTTAACATTTTTAGGTGTGTTTTATTGAAAAACATCATAATGGGAATAACTGAAATTTCTGATGCAAAGTCTTGGGAAGTAGATGTGATAAACTCTGATGTTCCAGTATTTGTAGACTTTTGGGCTGAATGGTGTGGTCCATGTAGAATGGTAAGCCCTGTAGTTGAAGAATTAGCAGCTGACTATGATGGCAAAGTAAAATTTGTCAAGGTTAATGTTGATGAGGCCAATGAATTGGCATCAAAATACAACGTCTTTAGTATTCCAACTTTAATTCTCCTAAACAAAGGTGAAATAGTTAGTCAACAAGTAGGCGCTGCTTCTAAAGAATCATACAAAAGCATGATTGATAGAGCACTTGCATAAATCTCAAACAATATTTTCTTCTTTTTAATTTTATACTTGTATTATTTCAGATACAATTAAAATGAAATTTGATTTTATTATTTAGGAATTAATTAAAAATCTAGTCATTAGTAATATGTTCTGCTTTTAGGCCCTTGTATCTATTTCTTATAGTAACTTCTGTAACCCCAGCTGCTTCTGCAATATCTCTTTGAGTTACTGAAACACCATTCTTTACACATGATAGGTATAGTGCAGATGCTGCAAGTCCCATAGGATCTTTTCCAGCTGACTCTTTTCGTTCTTGTGCTTCTTTGAGGACTTTGATTGCATATCTTTTAGTTTTTTCTGTAATCTTTAGTTTACTTGATATTCTTGCAATACATTGAACTGAATCAACAACAGGCATTTTTAGCTCTAACTCATGATGTAATAATCTGTAGCATCTTGCAATATCTTTTCGTTTAACATTAGCTGCATCTGCAATATCTTTTAGAGTTCTAGGAGTTTGTGTATCTCTACAAGCAGCATAAAGTGATGCTGCAATCATTGCAGAGATAGAACGTCCTCTAACTAATTTTTTCTCTAATGATTTTCTGTAAATGTATGCTGCTTTTTCTAAAACATTTGCAGAAACTGAAACTTTGTCTTTTAATTTATTTAATTCACCAAGTGCTTGTCTCAAATTTCTATCAACTGGTTCATGAGCTTGACTTCTACTATCCCAAGTTCGAAGTCTCTCAATGGTACTTTTCATTGTTGTTGAAAGTGGTTTCCCTGATGCGTCTTTGTTTAATGGATTAATTACTGTGGATAATCCCATATCATGAATTGTAAGTGATGATGGTGCACCTGCTCTTGCGGGATTTGAACCACTATCTTTTTGAAATGATCTCCATTCTGGACCTGATTCTTCTGATTTTTCAGAAATAACAAAACCACACTTTGAACAAAATTGCTCTCCTGTGACATCATCTGACAACATGGACTTTTTTCCACATCTTGGACAATTAGCACCATGATTAGAACTCGACATTATATCTTACCTTTTTTTCTCCCTATTTATTGTCACGTCAAGTAATCTTTCGTGGCATATTTAAACCGAGTATGATCCACCTGTTTTGAATAAAATATTCATATCTGGCAAAAAAATTAACAAAAAATTCTTTAGCAAAAAGTTATTCTTTTTGACCTTGGTTTTTTAACAAAGACTCAGTTCTATGGAATTCATTGAAGTCAGAACATCTCGCGGTGTTAGCTGGGAGCCCAAAAGCTCACATAAACTAGTTAATACATTATGACATGGTCTCTAGTGCAAAGGAGACTGACTTTTTCTCTAGGCTGGAAAAATTTGAGGTATATTCGTTATTTTTCTTGAATCATGCCTATTAACAAATTCATTTTATTCTAAATTTGAAAATTTCCTCCATCTTTTAATCCTAAAGTAATTAATATTACAAAATTAGTGGCTGATTATGTCATTTGGTGAAGTAGATACACTAAACATGTTATTTGATAAACTACAAAATTTGTTTGATGAATCTCAGGGATACTATGAGTCATTTCTAGATACTAACAATATGTACAAAAAAGGTCAATTAAGTGACAAAGAATTTTTCCAAAAACTTGGTGATTATACTGTAGCATATTCTGCATTAGAATTTTTAGCAATCAAAGTAATTTTTGAATTAAAAAAATCAATTGGATCTAGTTCTGGAGGTACACAATCCCCTGGTTTAATGCCTGGTATGGGAAATCCTGGAGGAATGCCAGGTGGAATGCCTGCAAGATCTGGAACTGCAGAAAATCCAGTTGGAGGTCCACCCGGAATTGTATCTGCACAACAAACATTTGGAGAAGCTGGTACTTTACCATCACCTGATCCTCGTATGATGCCACAGAGAACTGTTCAACAAAGTAATGGAAGTGGATGTACTTCATGTGGTGCAGATTTAAGACCTAATGCAAAGTTTTGTACAAAGTGTGGAACTAGAGCATAAAATTAGAAATTATTATTATTGTGTTGTACCGCATTCAGGACAGAATTTTGCAGTAGCTGAAAGACCTGAACCACATTCAGAGCAAAACTTTCCATCTGTTTTTGTTTCACTGTATGCATTTCCAACAAATGCTGTATTTCCAACAGCACCTGATGGTTCGTATTTCTCATCATCAATTAGAACTGGTTGAAAATCTTGTTCTATTAAAAATGTCATCATTCTTGGAATTCCTTCAGACTTTTCACCTTTAGGATCAGGAACTGAATCCCCTAACCAAAATGCAAATCTCATTAGAGTTAGTTCTGGAGTTGAAAATGCCAAAGTATGTTTTGACATGTAATCTTCAGCAGCTTTTTTCCCATCAAAAACTTCCATGGCTAAAGTATTTGGCATTAATGTATAATGGTTTCTAGATAGAAATCATTCGAAATGTTTTAACCAAATGATCTTTGACTCTATTTGGGCATATTTTACATAGGAAAAAGTGACTTTAAAGAAAAGCTGATCATTGCTGGATTCCTTATGGGGATCTTTTTACCTATACGATTAGTTTTTGTTGAATATGTTTCTGATCAATGGTTAGGTAATTTTGGTTTAATTTCTGGAATAGGTTTGATATTGTTAATATTAATTAAAAAAGAGAAACTTGGAAAAATTGGAAAAATATTTGAAAAACAAATGAGAAAAACAATTTTTGGAAAGACTGGAAAATTTGTTATTATTTTTTCAATGTTATCTCTAGTATATTTTGGAAGTTCTATGATGTTTATTGAAAGAGGAGTTACTGTTTATTCTGAGGATCAAGAGTTGTTTTATGATGCAATAATTCAAAACAAAAACTTGGATCAAATCAATCCAAATAATCTAAAAAATATTCACATTGTTTATGAATCTGCTAATTTACTATATTCTACTTTTGATTATGCATTTTCAATTACTTATTCAATTATGAACGAGTTTTCAGGTGGATGGCTAGAACATCTATATTTTATTTTACTTGTAGAGCAAGTTGAAATGTTGGGAATTTTTCTCTTTTATAGAATCTTTTACAGACCAGTCATTTCAATATCTGCTTAGAATAATTTCTCTAATTTATTGAAGAATGATACTACCACTCTTCATCTTCATTTTCTATTTCCTCATCAGATTTACTCTTAATTGATGGTCGAATAGGTATGAATATTTTCATAATATTCCTACATGATAGATCTACTTAGAATTGTGTTTGTTTAATTCTACAAACTATAGATAATAATGTGGACCGGGAGGGAATCGAACCCCCGTCATCCTCGTTGCGAACGAGGCATTTTGCCATTAAACTACCGGCCCATAAATTACTTATTTTGAGTTGTATTTTTATTCATTTTCTCATTAAATGATGACTAAAGTTAGTTTCTGAAGTCAATTTTGAATTATAATTAAATATTCACAAATGATAATCTGGTCTTTGATTGATTGAACAAATTGGAAATTATATTATTTTATGAAGTACAATAATTAATGAAGATCGCATTAAGACAATTCATCTTTATCTGATATCACTTTTTTAATCAAAATCAATATTTATGATGTTTGAAAAATATCCCGATGAGTAGAAATTTTATAATAATTCCAATTTCATTAATTTCTGTATTTATTATAGTGATATTTTTTATTCCATTAATTGATGAGTTTGAAACATTCAACTGTATTACCACACCTTGTATCATACCCAAAATCACTATTTTTGAATCTCTTCAAAATCAAAATTCACAAATTGATTCCTTTGAGCAATGTCTTGCTGCAGGAAATTCCTCCATGGAATCTCATCCCAGACAATGCAGAACTATAGATGGCAAACATTTTGTTGAGCAAATTGATTCGTAATAATGAGTCTGTTTTAGTCTAATAACATTCTAAATAATTTACATTACAACTGTGATTTCAGGAGATGATACTCCACCAAATCCTGGATCAATTTTTTGTTTTGGATTCAATGATGTATCATGATGACATGCTTTGTTACATACAGGACAGAATTTTCTATCAAGAACAATACATTGACAAATATGGTTTTTTACATATGATTGAGCTGCTTGATTCCATTCTCCTGTCCCATTACAATAAACACATACATTTGTTGAATCAGAACTAGCCCCTTTGCAAAAATCACATACATCATCTGTCATTTTTATGACTCTGTAGTATTCTCTGAATCAATATATTTGAAGAGATTGTACCCATTCGACAACTAGAAGAGCTTTCATCAATCATTTACATTTGTATAATGATCCTATATTATAATGAACAAATTTTAAGATTTTCTTAGGATCTACTTAAATTTCTTTAATACGAATATGTGATAGCGAGGAAATTATCAGACCTGCTGAAATTCAAAGAGGTGTCTTTGAGGAAGTAGATAGATAGGAAAAAGGAAAACACGAAAAAGATGGAAGCATCTAAAATTCGTTACTAGTTTTCCATTTAACCTCGTTTCCTATTTCGTTTAATTATTGATGAAATCTTTAGCATGCTGGTTTTTCTTGAATCATTAAAAATGATTTTTACATATTTTCTCAAAGCATAATAAACTGCAAGGAATAAAATTTTTAGATGACGTATGATACTGTGATTATTGATTCTCACATAATACTTCCACAGGGAATGATTGATAAAAATATCATAATTGATGAGGGAAAAATCATTGGACTGACATCAGATGTTCCAGCATGTGACCATAAAATTAATGGTAATGGTTTGATTTGTGTTCCGGGTCCAATTGACACTCATGTTCATTATGGTGTATATTCCCCAATTAATGAAGCTGCAAAAACTGAATCACATGCTGCAGCAATTGGTGGAATCACTACTATGATGAGAATGCTTAGACTGGAGGATTCATTTTCAGGCTCTTTACAATCTCAACTTGATACTTCTGCTCAATATCATTATGTTGATTATGCAATTCATGCATCTATTTTTAATTCACAACAAATCAATGAGATGAAATTTTGTGTTGGAAAAGGAATTACATCATTTAAAATTTACATGAATCTTGGTGGTGAAGTTGGTCATGTTTACATGGATATGCCGCCAAACTCTACTGGACTTGTTGCAGCAAAAGTTGAAGTTACTGATGATATAGTCAAACAAACAGTAAAAACTGCTGCGTCACTTGGATGTCCAGTACTAGTTCATGCAGAGGATTATGAATCATGTGGATGTGGAATTAAAACTGCTAAAGAAAAGAACCAGGATGGATTATCTGCTTGGTCTGAAAGTCGTTCTCCTGAATTTGAGGCTAAAGCAATAAAGACTGTATCAAAATTTGGGCGAGATTATGACTGTGTTATCTATTTTGTTCATATTGGTTCTGAGCTAGCATTGTTACAAATACAAGAAGAAAGAAAACTTGGAACTAGAATATTTGTAGAGACTTGCCCTCATTATCTGACACTATCTTATGAAAAACAACAAGGATATCTTGCCAAAGTAATGCCTCCAATTAGAACTGAAAATGATAGACAGGCAATATGGCATGCATTATCTGGGAATCAAATTGATACAATAGGGACAGATCATGTGGCAAATCAACTAAAACTAAAATTAGATGGTGATGATGTTTGGGGTGCACTTGCTGGATTTCCTGGAATTGGAACCGTATTACCAATATTGCTTAATGATGGAGTAAATCAGAAAAAAATTACTTTGGAGCAATTTGTTTCATTTACTAGTACAAATGCTGCAAAAATCTTTGGAATGTATCCGCAGAAAGGAACACTAGAGAAAAATTCTGATGCTGATATTACTATGATTGATTTAAAAAAAGAAAAAAAAGTGACATCTGAATTGTTTGGAGGATTTTCTGATTATATTGTATATGAGGGACTAAATCTAAAGGGCTGGCCAGTAAAAACAATAGTTAGAGGAGAAGTTGTTGCAGATAATTTTGAAGTAATAGGTAAACTTGGTCATGGAAAACTAGTTGAGCGAAAAATTTAGAATTTTGAAAAAATTATTTTAAGATTGAAATTAATTCAATATCCATATTCATAAGGTCACAGATTCATATAAATTCCATTAATTAAATAAACTATAGATGGAATTTGATACTGATATTGAATCTCAAATAATAATTCAAAAAAATCTTAGACGTGCTTTAGATGAATCCTCTATGGTAACAATTACTGACAAAAATGGAATTATCACATATGTAAATAAACAATTTTGTGAAACCACCGAATATTCTTCAGATGAATTAATAGGAAAAACATCTAATTTCACTTGGATATGACCAAAAAAAATCAAAGTTCTAGGTTGTCCTATTTATGATAAAATAAATTCACAAGCCATCGAAAAATCTAATACTATTTTGGTAACAACAGCTCCGCCCAAAAAAGATTTACCCAATATTTTCAATCCACTATTTACTACAAAAAAACAAGGTACTGGATTAGGATTGGTACGTGTAAAATCAATTGTACAGGCTCATGGTGGTACTATTTTTGTGACTTCTAGACCCACAATTTTTAGAATAACTTTACCTAAAAATTAATTAAATTACTCACAACAAACTAATCTAAAGAATATCGTATTTGCCACCTATTTTGGCTCTGTAAATCACATCTGGTCTTCTGAGAAATATTCCAGACTCTAACACTCCTGTAATTCCTTTAATTTTTTGAGATAACATTTTGGGATTTTTTATCACTCCAAAGTCACAATCTAAAATGATGTTACCATTTTCTGTAAAGAAAGGATATCCTTTATCCAGCGAACGTAACTGTGCTGTTCCTCCTAATTTTTTAATTGATTGAATTACTGAGGTTCTTGCAAGTGGATGAACTTCAACTGGTACTGTTCGTGTGAAATTTTTTACAAATTTTGTTTTATCTGCCATGATTACTACTTTTTTTGCAAGACTAAACAAAATATTTTCTCTCAGTAAAGCTCCGCCCCCACCTTTGATTACATATTTATGAGAATCGATTTGATCTGCACCATCAAATACAACATCAATAAACTCTACCTGATCTGATTCCACTAGTGGAATACCTGCTTTTTCTGCAATTAATTTAATTTGTAATGACGTTGGAACTCCTTTGATATTGTAATTTTTTACTTTGATTAATTTTGCAAGGGATTTTACAAATGCAGTAGCTGCTCTACCACTACCTAAACCAATTATGTAATCATCTTTGACAAATTTTAGTGCATTATTTGATAATGCCTTTATGGCATCATCGTAGGACAATTATTCTACCTCTGCTTGATCAAGCTTTGAGAGAACTTTCATGATATCTCCTTTGATTTTATCTAAATCATCCTCATCAAAATCATCATCAAATGTAGCTAATTTTGGCTCAGGTAGTGCTTTGTACTCGTTAATTTTAGCAACCTCTTTTTTGATATCAGGTATTATTTCTAATTTTGATGTAACTGATTGAATGATTTCAATTTTATCTTCTACTTTTTGCTTTGGAGTAATAATTTCTTGAATAATTTCTTTTCTTGGAGTAATGACTTCTTGAATTATTTTTTCTTTTGGTTTGATTAATTCTGTTTGAATAATTTTTGGTTGTGGCATTGGTTTCACAACTTGTTTAATTTCTTCCTTTTCAAATGATGGGAATTTTATTTCTTTTCTTGGAACATTTGTTAATGTAGTTAATTCAAATGATTGCCTTGATCTTGTTGCAGGAATCTCGACAGGTTTAATTTTTACTTCTTTTGAAGTTTCAAAATTAAATGTCTCTTTGATTGATTCTGAAATCTTTTGTTTTATTTGCTCTTTCTTTATTTCTGGTGTTTGAATTTTAGCACTTGTTATCTTTGATGATAATTCGTATAATCTATCATCTAGCTTTGATAATTTTTGATCCATTAATGTTATCAAACCATCACCTACTGGACCTAAATCTGGATGTTTACTTGCTTGTTCTAGTTTTTCTAGTCTAGCTAAAATAATTCCCAATTGGTGTTGATATTTTAATAATAATTTGTCCTTTTGAATTTTAGAGAATTCAGAATCTGTTTGGTATAGTCTTGATATTGTTTTAGTTAGAATATCTTTTTCAATTTTTAGAGTTGTAATCTGACTTTTAATGTGAGAACTTGCACCAAGACTAAGTAATTGATTTTTGTCTCTTGGCATTTTACGTACTGCAGCAGCAGTAGCTACACCAACTAATGAACTAAGAATAATTACAATCTCTTGCATCTATGTATACCATTTAATCCAGGAATACTTTCTGCGTTTAGCCTCTGGGAATCCACAACTTGCACATTGGTGATGACGTTTGTGAAGAGAATTTTTACCACATCGTCTACATCTAATGTGAACTTTCTTCTTTGTAAAACCACCCATAGAAGTTGTGCCTTTAACCATTACATTTCACCTATTTCTGTGACGGTGGAGGAGATATCATTACTACATTGTCTCCTCTGACTACAATGGTTCCAAGGCTTTTAGAATCGCCTTCAGCAGGAATTTCCTCTGAAGATTCGAGTAGCAGGTTCATGTGTTGGTCAAAACCAAGAAGAGTACCTCTAATTGTCTTAGTTCCTTTGAGTTTTATCAGTACAACTTGACCGATACTCTCATCCAATACTTTTACTGCCATATCAAGGGACATCATTAATCACTTATTGACTTGGATATTGAGGGATTATATTAAAATTTCAATAGTGTAATTAAGAATCGTGCTCAGTTAGGCAAGTTTGACACTTTTTCCCCAAATTTACGATAATTTCATCTAAAATCTTCTTTCCTTCACTTTTTGAAGCCTTTGTTGGATCGCCCCAAATCCCATTTTTAGTAGCTTTTGGAAATGATTGATTGGCTAATTTTCCAATTTTTTTGATTTCTTGTTTTGTCATTTTATCTGTGATGAGTCCTTTTTTTGCTAAATTCATTTTAAGATTTTTTGAAATTACCATCATTAATGATGTCTCTACAAAACCTGCATGATCAAATTCTCTTTTCATAAAATGCCAATATGATAATGGAAATACTTTGAGTTTATTTTTTGAGAGTTTTTTGAGTTTTACATTAATGTTGTAAATTGATTTTTGATTTCCATGATGGCCATTAATTATGAAAATTGTTTTAATGTTGTTATCAAATAATGAAATACACAAATCTATTAGAACAGTACGTAGAGTAGATTCTCTTATACTCAAATTAAAAAATGGAGCATGTTCAAATGATACTCCACAAGTAATTGTTGGAAGTAAGAGATAACCTTTCTTTTCTGATATTTTTTTTGCAATCTCTGTTACAATATCTGAGTCAGTTGATACTGGTAAGTGTGGTCCATGTTGCTCAATTGAGCCTATAGGAATTATTGCAACTTGTTTTTTCTTTTTGATTAATTTTCTAAGATTAGGATCAAATTGAGCCTTGATGTCTACCATTTAATTCACTTTGATTTAATGTGAACTTTTCTCCAACGAACTTCAAGTTTATTTTCTAGATGCATCTTTGTTGCTTTGAGTAATGTTTCTGCTTCTAGTTTTTGTCCTTTTGATTTAATTTTTTCAAGTGTATCGTTTGGATCTACCTTAAATGAATCTTGGAAAATTATTGGTCCTTGATCTAAATTCTCTGTAACATAGTGAGATGTAACACCAACAATCTTTGTACCTCTTTCATAAGCTTGTGCATATGCTAATGCACCAGGAAATGCAGGAAGTAATGACGGATGAATATTAATAATTCTATTTGGATATCTCCAAACAAAGTTTGGACTAAGAATTCGCATGTATCTTGCAAGTGAAATTAAATCAATATTGTATTTTTTACAAATATCAATAATTTTTTCTTCTGCTTTTTGTTGATTCTTATCGTTTACAATTACAAATGGAATTTTTGCTTTTTTTGCTAAAGGTTCTAATGTTTTTTCTGTACCAATAATTACTGAAATTTTTCCCTTTAGTGATTTTGTATTAGCTAAAAATGTTTGTAGACAAAGTGGTTCTTTTGTTACTAGTATTGCAATATTTTTTTGTGAATTTGTTTCATGATGTGTACTAACATCCATCTTTTCTTTTTTTGCTAAACTTTGAATTTCTTCATCAAATTCCTTTACATCGAATATTTTTGAAAAAGAAACCTCTAGATACATTCCAAAGAGATTTTTGATGACATTCTGGTTAACCTTCTCAATATTTCCACCCTTTGAGAATGCAAAATTTGTAAATGAAGCTACAATACCTTCTCTATCTTTTCCAACTACTGTAATCCCAACTACTGTTTTTCTCATGACTTTGTTTATGCATATTTTCTCACTATTAATCATTCATAGAAATCAAAATGGTGCGGGAGGTGGGATTCGAACCCACGAACTCCTAAGAGATAGGGTCCTAAGCCCTACGCCTTTGACCAGGCTGG
>Ga0207991_1000563_pt1 | contig 24722 bp, 23 predicted proteins | sample ETN07SmetaG_FD_185786 | JGI IMG/M metagenome (GOLD analysis project Ga0207991, IMG submission 185786) | Marine microbial and viral communities from oxygen minimum zone, Eastern Pacific Ocean - ETNP2014F14-07SV275 (SPAdes) (version 2) | ecosystem: Environmental > Aquatic > Marine > Oceanic ...
ATATAAATATAATTAATAAAATCTTATTATCAGATAATATATTATTGGGTGAATTTTTTATTGTGATTAATGGCATTGAGACTAACAATACAATCGATATAGTAAATAATATTATTCGTAAGTGCGTATTTGGCATTCTAAAAATAGAATCTGAATTTAAAAATATAGATATTAGAGTGCTTAAATCAAAAGAAACCACAATGTTATAAATTTTGATATTTGGAGGTCCAAGCAAAGATACTGTCATCAAAATAATTGATAGTATAAATAAATATAATCTTTTATGAATTAATAGCTGATATATAGAGTTCACTGTTTAAAATAAACCGACAATATTCCCATCTTTGTCTATATCAATTTTCTCAGCAGCTGGGGTTTTTGGAAGTCCTGGCATAGTCATAATATCTCCACAAACCATTACTATAAATTCAGCACCAGCAGCTAATCTAACTTCTCTTATAGAAATGTCATGCCCTGAAGGAGCTCCTCTTAAAGTTGGGTCAGTAGAAAAAGAATATTGTGTCTTTGCAACACAGACAGGATACTTTCCATAACCAGAATTTTGTAAATCATCAATTTGTTTCTTCACACTCGATGAAGCACTTATTGAAGATGCGCCATAAATTGATGTTGCAATTTTTTCCATTTTTGACCACAAATCTAAATCATCCTCATACAAGTAATGAAAATTATTTTCTGCTTCATCAATTGTCTTAACAACTACATTAGCTAATTCTTCTGCTCCTTTGCCACCATCTGCCCAATGAGTTGATGAAACAATTGGTACTCCAAGTTTTTTAGATTGAGATTGAAGGATTTCTCTCTCCTTTTCTGTATCAAAAACAAAACCATTAATGCCTACTACTACAGGTAAGCCATAATGATTCTTTAAATTATTTACATGTCTTTCAAGATTACTGAGACCTTTTGCAAGATAATCGCAACCCTCTTTATTTAGATTTTCAAGCTCACAGCCTCCATGATATTTTAACGCTCTTATCGTTGCAACCAATACAACAATAGACGGTTTAAGATTGGCTTTTCTACATTTTATATCTAAAAATTTTTCAGCACCTAAATCTGCTCCAAAACCAGCTTCTGTAACAACATAGTCAGCCAATTTTAAAGATGCTTTTGTAGCTATTACGGAATTACATCCATGAGCAATATTTGCAAATGGGCCGCCATGTATCATAGCTGGATTATTTTCTAATGTTTGAACAAGATTCGGCGCAATAGCATCTTTTAACAACACTGTCATTGCTCCGTGTGCATTTATCTGGCTAGCAAGAACAGGTTCTTTTTTTCTTGTATAACCAATTACGATTTTACCAAGCCTTTCTTTAAGATCTTTTAATGATGTTGTAAGGCAAAAAATTGCCATGATTTCTGAAGCAACAACAATATCAAATCCATCTTCTCTAGGAAACCCATTACCTACAGAACCTAGTGAGCATATTATTTTTCTAAGAGCTCTATCATTCATATCTAAAACTCTTTTCCATTTGATTCTTCGAGTATCAATATTTAGGCTATTACCATGATGAATATGATTATCTATTAGCGCAGCTAACAAGTTATTTGCCAACTGAATTGCATTAAAATCACCTGTAAAATGAAGGTTAATATCTTCCATCGGTATAACTTGAGCCATACCACCGCCAGCTGCCCCACCTTTCATTCCAAATACTGGGCCAAGAGAAGGCTCTCTGATGGTAACCAAAGTTTTTTTGCCAATATGATTAAGAGCATCCCCTAATCCAACAGAAGTTGTTGTTTTTCCTTCGCCTGCTGGAGTCGGACTGATAGCCGTGACAAGTATGAGCTTGCCATCTGGTTTTGAATTTAAAGAATTAATATAATCTAATGAAATTTTAGCTTTATAGTGCCCAAAAGGCTCTAATGCATCTTCAGGGATATCAAGTTTTTTGGCAATTTTTGCTATCTTTTCTAATTTTGCGTCTTGCGCTATTTCTATATCAGTTTTCATATTTATTATTATATTTAACTAGTTATATAATATTATCTTAATTTAACAAATCTGCAACTAACAGAATAATGAAAATATTAGAATTTTGTTTTATCTAACAGTTTGCATACCCCTTTTTCTTTTATTTCTTCATTAGTAATATACATTGTTCCAGAAACTCTATTTATTAATAATTCTTTAGGCCCAGATGTTGCTAGTATATGAGTGTCAGAAAATTCAACATTCTCATAATGTAATTGATCAACCCCAATTGATTCAAAAAATATATTGTTAAATTCATTAAAAACATAAGTATATTCATTTTCTTTTATAACACATGATATAAATATATTAGATTTTGGTTTTTGATATTCCTCAATTTTCCCTCGTGGTTTCACAATATCTGGGTCATCCATTTCATCTATTGAAGTAGGCTTTGGTATTTTCTTTATATCATCTAAATATTGATAATCGGTGCTTGTTCTCGATACACATAATTCAAAAGGTATTTTTAATAACCCAGAATCAAAAAGATATAATTCAATTTTTTCATTATTAATCAAGAAGAAATGATTTTTGTAACTCTTATTTTTAGTTTTACTTTCATCAAATATAGATAAGCATACTCTATAGCCATAAACTTCATCCATTATTGTTGATACTGCTAACTTTTCGGGTTTACTAACAAACTCTATTTTTACTTTACTAGAGTCTTTAAACTTGGTTTTGAGAAAATCCTGAAGAATTGTTTGATAGTTTTCTGGGTATGCTCCATATGAAGCTGATGGATCTGGATTAACGTTTACTTCGGGCAATACATTTGTTGGCAATGGAATTAAACTTTTTGCACATCCAGAGAAAACAAGTATTAAAAATATTAGATTTTTTATTTTCATATATTATATATTTTTAAACATATTACCATATTCATTTACATAAATCTGCCCAGGGCCGGAGTCGAACCGGCACGAGGTTGCCCTCGAGGGATTTTAAGTCCCTTGCGTCTACCAATTCCGCCACCCGGGCTATGGTAATCAAACACATAGACTGATAATCTAATATTTCCATAGATTTTAAAATTTAAATGTACCATGAAGTGGTATCAAAATATAGTATAGACATCATATCTTTATAAGCTATTCACTCCAACCATAAAATTTTAATTTTTTCAAATTGCTATTCTTTTTATGCCTTAAGGAATTTTTTCTGACATTAATTTTTAGTTACTTTAGGCTAAGGTCGGAATCGAACCGGCGTTGACGGCTTTGCAGGCCGCTGCATTACCACTCTGCCACTTAGCCAAATTTGAACTTTAGGTTTAAAGTATTCACAAAAAATATACTACCATACTTATTAATGTTTAATGGGCTTTAATATACTTTTTAGGCATAAATTCTATATGAATTATAGTATTATTATGAGAAAAGTTTAAGATAAAAAAATTATATTTAATATATATAGCTATTATGAAAATAAATGAAAAGTAAATTAATCTCTCTTGTTTCAAATGATTACTGGACTTTATATAAGTTCAGATACGATATAATCCATATCTTAATAAAACAGGGCTATAAAATAATTTTAATTGCTAAAAAAGATGAATATCATAAAAAATTCAATAATAAAAATATATCAAAACATTTTGTTCAATTAGAAAGTCGAAGTATAAATATTTTCACTGAAATTAGAACAATAATTGATTTATATAAAATATATAAAAAATCTAAACCTGATCTTATTTTTCACTTTACCATAAAACCCAATATTTACGGAGGAATCATAGCAAGGTTTTTAAATATAAAAACTATATCAATGATAACAGGTTTGGGGTATATATTTGTCAAATCAAATAGATTTCTTAAAATACTTGTTATTCAAATATTAAAGTTTGCTATAAAAAATTCAAAAGAAATATGGTTTACAAATATTCATGATCTAAATAAATATCAAAAACTAAATATAATTAAATCTCAAAAAACTAACTTAATACCTGGGGCTGGAGCAGACTTCAACCACAAGTTAATAAAAAATACTAATAAAGAAAATAAATATAATTTTTTAATGATTTCTAGATTGCTGATAGAAAAAGGTATTGAAGACTTTATTAGTGCAGCAACATATTTTAAAAACGATCCAAATATTACATTTACTTTAGTTGGCGCATATAAGATAAATGATAAAAACTATATTAGCAAAAATACTTTAGATAATGCCATTCAAAACAAAATAATTTCTTATTATCCACATACTGATAATATTAATAATTTTTTTCAAAAAACTACATGTATAATACATCCTTCATATCGTGAAGGATTGTCAACTGTGCTATTAGAGGCTGCTGTTCATCGAATACCAATAATTACAACTAAAGTTCCTGGGTGTATTGACATTATATTAAATGATGATTATGGTTTTCTCTGTGAGAAGAAAAATCCTAAGTCAATTATTGAAAATATAAAGAAATTAATCTCTATAGAAAAAAATGACCTCTCTAAAAAAACAGAAGCAACATACCGGCATGTTAAAGACAATTTTGATAGAGCATTAATCCTTAAAGCATATGAAAATACTGTAGCTGTATATGCGCCTAAGAACTAGTTAATAAAAAAATGGAGCGGGAAACGAGACTCGAACTCGCGACCTCAACCTTGGCAAGGTTGCGCTCTACCAACTGAGCTATTCCCGCAAAATTCAGAATTAATTTATAATTACTTAATTATAACATTCCAAGACTTTTTAATATAATAAAAAAACGATATCAATGTTAAGACAGAGGCCAGTTGTAATAAATATATCCCGATCTGATATATGTTTATGTTAAAAATTGATTCTTTGAATAAAAGAAAGAATAATGCTGATAATTGTAATGCAGTTTTAATTTTAGAAATAAACAAAACACTCAATTTATTATTATTTCCAACTTCAGCTAATCTTTGTCGAATTGCTATAACCAAAAACTCTCTTGATATAATTATAAGTACTGGAATTAAAAAAAATATATCATTATTTTCAGTAATTAATAATACTAACATTATTATAACTAGCATTTTATCTGCAATAGGATCCAGAAATGCTCCAAAGTCTGTATGTTGTTTCATATATCTAGCAAAAAAACCGTCTAGATAGTCTGTTATAGAAGCTAAAAGAAAAAGTAGTGAAACTAAAACCCTATTATATGTAGTTCCAGAAAGAAAAAGATAAACTATTAATGGAATTAATAATATTCTTAATAAAGTTAAACAATTAGGTATATTTAGTTTCATATTATTTTTGTAAATGTTCGCGTATTGCTTCAGCTAACTGTGTGTTAATACCAGGGACTTTCTCTAATTCATTTCTTGACGCTTTCATAGCACCATGAATTCCTCCAAAATATTTAAGTATCTCTAATTTTCTTTTTTCTCCTATTCCAGGAATTATATCTAGTTTAGATGCAAATTGTTTTTTGGCAGTTTTTACTCTTTGTCCGGTAATTGCAAAACGATGTGCCTCGTTTCTAATTCGTTGAAAAATAATCATGCTGCTTTCAGATAATGACAAAGTTATATCTTTAAATTTATTATTAAGTATACGATCATTCCTAGAAAGCCTTTTATGTCCTTTAACTATACCAAAGATTAAAATATTTGACAGCATCAACTCATTTGCAATTTTATTAACTTGTGTAATATGACCTTTACCCCCATCTACAAGAATAATTTCAGGAAGGTTATCTTCTATTATTAGTTTTTTAAATCTGCGCAATAAAATATTATGCATTGCTTCATAATCATCAAATTTTGATATATTTGGGAGATTAAATCTCCTATATAACTTTTTATTTGGACCTTCTCTATTAAACCAGATAGAAGAACCAACCATACTGCTGCCACTTAAATGACTGACATCAAAGCAAATAATATTATTAATTTTATCTTTACTTTTTAGATCCTTTTCCAAAGAAAAAAATAAATTAGATTTATCCTTTAACGAGGTCAGTTGATTTAATCTATTGTCGGTATTCTCTTGGCATATTTTTATCCATGATATATATGGCTTACGGTTAGCATATATAAGGTTAATCTTTTTTTTATAATTTTTAGATAAGGTATTTGATAATAATAGATAGTCGTATATTTTTTCATTAATAATTATTTTTTCTGGAGGTGCCGAATTTAAATAATATTGTTTCATAAACGAATTTAACATAAGAGACTTATCATTATTATTAATATTAAAGTTAAATATTTTGTTTCCAAGATTAACTCCATCTCGTACCATGAAGACATCAATACAGCTATTAACCTCATTAGATGCTATTGTAACAATATCAATGTTGTCTTGATTTGTAATTATGTTTTTTGATTCAGTTAAACTACTAATCATTGCAATTTTATCTCTTACCAATGATGCCTGTTCATATTTTTTTTCTTGAGATAAAGAGTTCATTTTGTCACTAAAATTATTTATTAAAGTTTTATTCTTTCCTTGCAAAAATAATATTGAATTATCTAGTGATTCTTTATAAGTTAATTTTGTTATATAATTCATACATGGAGCATCACATCTATTTATTTGAAATTGCAGACAAGGTTTTTTACGATTTGAAAAATATGTATTATCACAGGATCTTATCTTAAATATTTTTTGTATAAGGTTTAACATGTGCCTAACTCTATTTACTTGGGTATATGGGCCAAAGAAAATACCAGGCATATTTTTAGATCCTCTATAGAATTTAATTGAGGGATATTTATGTGACGTATCAATATATATAAAAGGATATGATTTGTCATCTCTTAATAAAATGTTATATTTTGGTTTAAATTTTTTTATTAATGTGTTTTCTAAAATTAAAGCTTCTTGTTCGTTTTCTGTAATAATTGTTTGTATATCAATAATCTTTTCAACGAGCTTGTTAGTCTTAATGCTATTTATACTTTTACTAAAATATGAGGCAACTCTTTTTTTAAGATTCAAAGCTTTCCCAATGTAAAGAATCTTATTATCAAGATCTAGCATTTTATAAATACCAGGTTTAGATGTCATGTTATTTATTATTTTATTAATCATCTGTTTTACTAAGTTTCTTTGCTAATATAAATATTTTTGAAAGCATTCTAACGGTTAATTTTTTTGTATTAATATTAATTTTACTACAATGATAAGAGTCAAGGATAATTAATTTACTATTTAATTTATAATAAGAGCCATGTGAAAATTTGTATCTAGATAATGGGATATTATATGATTTTAGAACAGAATTATGGGCTAATCTGCCTAAAACCACAATTACTTTTAAATTTCTCATTAATAGAAATTCTTTAGTTAAATGTTGCAAACAATTATTGATTTCAATTCTTAATGGTTTATTTTTAGGAGGAAAACATTTTACTGCATTAGTAATATGGACGGCTGTTCCTTTGTTATGATCTTTATAAGTTTTTAAATTATTTAACTCCAAGCATTTATTTAGGATATCTCCAGAAAAATCACCATTAAATATTATGCCGGTTCTATTTGCGCCATGAAGACCTGGGGCAAGACCTACAATACATATAGCAGATGATAATGGACCTATAGGTTGTATGGGCTTATTTATATAATATGGATAACTAGCATTTAGTATGTCAAAGTTTTTCTGAATTCGTGGACATCTAATACAATATTCTAACGTTTTCATAATTATTAAAATTTTAGAAGTGTTGAGCCCCAAGTAAAGCCAGCTCCAAATGCTTCTAACATAATTATGTTATCTTCCTTTAGCAAACCTTTGTTATTAGCATAATCCATTGCAAGGGGTATAGAAGCGGCAGAAGTATTGCCATGATATTTTACTGTTATAATAATTTTATCAAATGGTAATGCTATCTTTTTTGCAATAGCATTTATAATTCTGCTATTAGCTTGATGCGGTATTAGCCAATCAACTTGATCCACTGACATATTATTCTTATCAAGAGTAGATTTTGCAAGTTTACCAAGAGTATTTACCGCAATCTTAAAAACATCATTGCCTTTCATCTCAATAAATTCAGAATCTGTATTTACAGTAAGAAGGTCTTTATATGATCCATCCGAACCTATTGTATTTGATAAAATTCCTGGTGTTTTAGAACTAGTCAGAACTACTGCGCCAGCACCATCGCCAAAGAGTACGCAGGTATTTCTATCTTTCCAATCCAATAATGATGTAATCTTTTCGGTACCAACAACAAGAACATTTTTTACATGACCACCTTTGATGTACTTATCAGCTATATCTAGGGCATATATAAAGCCTGTACATGCTGCATTTATATCAAAGGCAAATCCATTATTGATTTTAAGTTGATTTTGAAGAAGTACAGCGGTACTTGGGAACTTTCTTTCGGGCGTCGTTGTAGCCAATACAATCATATCAATATCTGTTGCTTGTAAATTTGCAGATTTTAGTGCCTTTAGTGAAGCTTCATAAGCCATATCAACACTAGATTCATTATTAGATGCTATATGTCTTTCAAAAATACCAGTTCTCTCTACAATCCAATCATGAGAAGTATCAACAATTTTTTCTATATCATAATTGGTTAAAATTTTGTCAGGTAAATAACTGCCTGTAGATATTATTTTTGAATATAATTTACTCATTTTAAAATTTATCTTGTATTAATGATTCAATTTTATTAAGTATCTGATTTTTAACTTCAAAATAAGCAGTATTTATTGCTCTGCTAAACGCATATGAGTCAGCTCCTCCATGACTTTTAACTACAACTCCTTGTAAACCCAGCAAGCTAGCTCCATTGTATCTTCTTGGATCTACTTTCTTTTTAACAGCTTTCATTACTGGATAACTTATTAAAGCAGAAAGTTTTGTGTATAAACTTTTTTTGAATTCAGTTTTAATAAAATGGCTTATTACATTAGCGACACCCTCAATACTTTTTAAAGCAATATTTCCTACAAAACCATCCGTAACTATTACATCAAAATTACCATTGAAAATATCATCACCTTCAACATAACCTCCATAATTTAATTTTGATTTTTGCATCATCAACCCAGCATTTTTGATTGTTTCATTTCCTTTAAAATCTTCAGAGCCAATATTTAATAATCCTATCACAGGTTTTGAAGAAACTTCTAATGATTGAACTAATGCTGACCCCATTATTGAAAACTGATAAAGGTTGTGAGAATTACAATCAACATTAGCTCCTAAGTCCAGCATATGCATTTGGCCATTCTTTGTAGGTAGCGCTGTACAGATTGCAGGCCTATCTATTCCTGGCATCATTTTTAATATAATTTTAGATAGAGCCATCAGCGCTCCTGTATTACCAGCACTCACACAAGCATCAGCCTCTTTGTTTTTTACAGCATTAATAGATAATCTCATTGATGACTTTTTTTTCGTTCTTAATGCAGAAACTATATCATCGCTCATACTAATGTACTCTTTTGTGTGAATAATTGAATAACGATGATTTTTTGTAGCTTTAGATTTTTTAGAAATTAATGGATTAATTAAGTCTTTATCACCTATTAGAATAAGGTTAACATCATTAATTTCCTCAAGTATTTTCATCGCAGCTGGAACTGAAGAAGAAACGCTAAAATCTCCACTCATCATATCCAATGCTATGGTAATTCTATCTTGCATGATATTTAGCTTCTAAAATTTTTAGTTTTGAGGTTCTTGTTGTTTTTCTTTCTTGACCTTAGGAACAAAAATTTCTTGTCCTCTATAAAAACCGTCTTTTGCAATATGATGTCTTACATGTTTCGTCCCTGTTGTCTTATCAATAGAACATGTTGACATAGGTAATCCATCGTGAGACCTTCTCATATCTCTTTTTGATTTTGATTTTCTACTCTTCTGAACAGCCATAATTTTAATCCATTTTAATAAATATAATACAAAATGAGTAAAAATATCATTAATGTATTTAATATCGTTATTCTAAGCAAAAATCCTGAATCAAGCAATTTATAAATGAATATTTAAGATATTTTATCCCAAAAATCTATTATTAACATATTATGATTTAATAATTATCTTGTTTCTGATAGTATCTATGTGATTTAGTGGCATCAATGCTCAATATCTTATGAAAAATATTATTTTAGCGTCCAGTTCAGTACATCGTAAAAAGCTCCTTAAACAGCTAAAGATTAAATTCAAGTCAATCTCTCCAGATATTAATGAATCACGAAAGAAGAATGAGCCAATCGATGCTTTTGTCAAAAGGCTGTCAGTTGAAAAAGCTACAAAAATTGCTAAAAGCCAAAAAAATGCCTTGGTGATAGGTTCCGATGAAATTGCTGTCGCAAATAATCGTATTCTTGGTAAGCCAAATAACTACACAAACGCAAGGAAACAATTGAAATATATTTCTAATAAAGTAGTGATATTCAAAACAGGGTTATGTGTAATTGATACTTCATCAAATAAACGTTTAACTACAATTGTAAACTATACAATCCATATGAAAAAACTTTCAACTTCTCAAATAGATAATTATATTAAAAGAGAAAAAATGCTTAATTGTGCTGCAAGTATTCGAATTGAAGGTTTGGCAATTAGTTTAGTAAAAAAAATGAATGGTACTGATCCAAGTTCAATCATAGGGCTACCCTTAATAAAGTTAACTGAATATCTTAAAAAGTTTGATTATGATATATTAGGTTAACTAAAATGATCAAATCCTTTTATATTAATCTTTTTTTCAAACCCATTCTCTTTAAATAAGATATTCCTTTTAGTAACTTTCCCAATAATGGTTAATGGTAATCGAAGATTCTTGGAAACAAGCTGTATCTTATTGCGTTGAGATTTTGATGCGGTAAAACATAATTCGTAGTCTTCCCCGCCACCTATCAGGCATTCATAGTATTTAGTCTTTGAAATAAATTTTTTAATTACTCTATGTGTAGGTATTTTTTCAAGATAAATTTCTGCCCCACAGTTGCTTTGTTGGATAATGCTGCTTAGATCTTTCATTAAACCATCAGAAATATCAATACATGAATTAGCAATTTTAGATAATTTTAAACCAGCTTCAATTCTTGGAGTAGGCATATGTAAATATTTTTTAAGTATATTAAATTCTTTTGTAAATTTTTTTTTATTCTTAAGAATAAGAGCTGCTCTTGCAAGACCTAGTTTTCCTGATACATAAACGTCATCATCAATATTAGCTCCGTCTCTATATAATATTTTAGACTTATTAATACCAATTACTTGAATCGAAATACTTAAAGGCCCGCGATTAATATCACCGCCAATTAAAGCAAGATTATATTTTGATACATGCGCTGCAATACCTTTATAGAAGGATTTAATCCAGTTAGTATTTAATTTTGGAAGAGTGATTGCCATTAAAATATATTTAGGAATACATCCCATTGCTGCAATATCACTTAAATTAGTTGATAAAGATTTATAACCAATTTCAAAAGCTGTATAGTCTTTAGTAAAATGGGGGCCCTCTAAGGAAGTGTCGGTGGTGATAACAAATGATTGCTTGTTGGAAATTCTTATTACCGCACAATCATCCCCAATACTTTTAATTATATTTGGTAGCTTAGTATTAATTTTAGCTTGAATGTAATCAAGAATATCAGATTCATTTTTTATCATTATTTTCTAAAAGCTTTGATATCTTGTCTAAGATTGTATTAATAAATTTATATGATTTATCGGATGAATATTTTTTAGCAATTTTAATACTTTCATCCATTATAACTTTTTTAGGGATATCTTCTCTATATAAAAATTCACAAACTGCAAGCCGCAGGATTGAGCGATCTATCGGAGGTAGTGAACTAAGAATGACATCAGTTTCTTTTTCTATTTTTTTATCAATCGGATCAATATTGGACTCTATCAATGATAAAATATTATTAAAGTAAGATTTATCATATATTCTCTTTTCTACAAAAGACTTCAATACTTCGGTTAACGTATAGTTTGTCATATCTTGCTGGTAAAGAATTTTTAAAATATTCTCTCTAGCTAAACTTCTTTCTTTATTATGAAAACTCATTTTTATCAAATTTATCAAAAATATTAATCATTTCTTTTGCTGATTCTGCAAATTCCATACCTTTTTGATATTTTTTTCCAGCCCTATCAATTGCTTGTTGTTCATTATCTGTTGTTAATATACCGTTGATGATAGGAGTGCTATATTGAAGGCTTAAGTTTCTTATACCGTTTATTACTGTAGATGCCAGATATTCATCATGTTTAGTATCGCCTTTAATTATACATCCTACCGTTAATATTAATTTTGGCGAGTAAGCGTCTAAAATTTTTTTTGTAATCAAAGGTAATTCAAAACAACCTGGTGCATCTATAACGCCTAATTGCTTTTGAAATTCACCTGCTTTTATCTTGTCTCCTTTCTCCATATTATTAATAAAATTAAAAACAATGCTTGATGTAATCAGGGAGTGATACTTGGTTTTAATAACTATAATTTTTTTGTTATCTAGTTTTTTAAAAAAAAGAAAATCTTTATCTTTTGTGCTATCAATTTGAGTATAAAGTTCTTCGGCAGAGATAATGCTTTCTTTCATTTTATTTACTTATATATTTAATAACATTTAAACCAAAAGCATTAATACCATGATAGATAATAGGAGAACTTAATAGTATCATGTCTTTTACTCCAATATCATTTAATATTTGAGCTCCTATACCAACAGTACGGAAATTTTCCACTTTACCTTTTACCTCAGAAAATTTAGATTTTGATTTTTTTAAATTATTTATTTGATTTAAAGATAAATTTTCTGTAATGAAAACTACTGCTCCTTGTTTAGATTTTGATATCTTTTTTAATGCACTATCAAGTGGCCAAGTGGAAAGATTTGCAGCCTTAATTGTATCAAGTAATACATTTTGCACATGTACCCTGACAGTTGTGGGTACACCAGGTTCTATTTTATTTTTAACTAAAACAAAATGTGTCAAAGATGTAATTGTGTCTTCATAAAATATTGCATTAAATATTCCATAATCAGTTTTAATTATTTTTTCATGGGTTCTTTTTATGGTTTTTTCATATGCTATTTTATATTTTATTAAATCCTCTATAGTTCCAATTTTTAGTTTATATTTTTTGGAAAAAACTAGTAAGTCCTTTTTCCTAGCCATGCTGCCATCTTCTTTTAAAATTTCAACTATAACTGCTGATGGTTCTAATCCAGCGATTTTTGCTAGATCACAACCTGCCTCTGTATGTCCAGCCCTCACAAGAACGCCACCATCTTTTGCCATTAATGGAAAGATATGACCTGGCTGGGCAAGATCTGTTGATTTTGAATTTTTAGCTACAGCAGTTTGTATAGTTTTTGCACGATCAGCTGCGGAAATACCTGTTGTAACACCTTTAGCTGCTTCAATTGAAACAGTAAAATTAGTTTCTTTAGATGTTTCTCCTGTTTTTTTTATCAGTGGTAACCCTAATTTTTTACATTTAGAGCTTGTTAATGTTAAACAAATCAAACCTCTTCCTTTAGAGGCCATGAAATTTATATCTTTAGGTTTTACAAACTGTGATGCCATAACTAAATCACCTTCGTTTTCCCTATGTTCATCATCCATAATAATTACCATTTTTCCTTTTTTTATGGAATCTATGATTTCTTGTGTTGAATTAATCATTTTTAAGCTTCTCTAAATATTTTGAAATATAATCTACTTCAATGTTAACCTTTTCTCTTGGTTTGTAATATTTAATAATAGTATTTTCATAGGTATGAGGTATTATCATTAAACTTATGCTCTGATCTCTAATATCATTAACAGTCAAACTTACTCCATCAATTGAAATAGAACCCTTGGTAACTATATATTTTAAAATATTTTTTTCAACAGTTACTAATAAAAACCATGAATCTTTAACTTTTTCTAGAGATATTACAGTTCCCAGTGAATCAACATGTCCTGATACAATATGACCATTTATAAATTTATTTATAGTTAATGGTAATTCAACATTTACATAACTATCTTTTTGAAGATTAGATAATGATGAAACTTCTAAAGTTTCTGGTGATAATGTAAAATGATAAAAAGGTTCGTCAGATTTTTCTACAGTTAAACATGTGCCATTAATGGCAACACTATCACCAATACTAATCGATGTGTCTATTTTTTCAATTTGAACAATCAATTTACAACTGCTTTGATTATTATTAAATTCAAGAACTTTCCCTACTTTTTCAATTATTCCTGTAAACATAATTATTTATTCAACCGTACCTTAAGATTATTTCCAATTGGTATCATATCACTAATTTTTAACTTAATCTTTTTTGAGAGTTTCTGTATATAGTTTATGCCTGAAAAATTTGTTGATGTGTTACCAAGAATTTTAGGCGAAATATATAATAGCAATTCATCAACTAACGAATTCTTAAATAAGCTTGATATTAAGGTTGATCCTGACTCTACAAAGATATCATTGATACCTTGATTGGCAAGAATTTCAAAACATTTGGTTATATCGAGTTTTTGATTCCTATAAGGTAAAGAAATAACTTGGACATTGGGTTTGTAAGATACATTTAATTTTTCTTTTGATTTTTTTGAAGTAAATAAATATACTTTTCTTGAACTATCAGAGAATATTTTGCTTTTAGGAGATATTCTTAAATTAGAATCTAATAACGCTAGATCTGGTTGTTTGAAAATCTTCTTTGTTAGCCATGTTTCTCTAACCGTTAATCTTGGATTATCTGCTAAAATAGTTTTAGAAGTTGTTAGGATCATTGATGCTAAAGCTCGTTCTTTTTGAACATCAGACCTTGATAACGAAGAAGTAATCCATTTGCTTTCCCCATTATGAAGAGCTATCTTTCCATCAAGCGATATTCCAGACTTGACTATAATAAAGGGCTTTTTATTCAAAAATTTACTGTAAAACCCTTTATTAATTTTAATCGCGTCATCATTGCAAATCCCAACCTTTACTTCTATACCTGCATATTTTAATTGTTTAACACTTTTGCCATTTACTAGAGGGTTTGGATCAATGCATGATATAACAACTCGCTTAATCTTACTTCTAATAATTAAATCCAAGCATGGTGGGGTTTTACCAAAATGACAACAAGGCTCTAAATTTACATATAAGGTAGAGCCCTTACAATTACTTCCAGCATTTTCAATTGCAACTTGTTCAGCATGCGGAGATCCTGGGTTTTTATGGTAGCCTTTGCCAATAATAATGTTATTTTTTACTACTAGTGCCCCAACTCTTGGGTTTGGATGTGTCGTATAGTTGCCTTTTTTTGCAAGCTCAAATGTTTTTTTTATATAATAAATATCTAAATCGGTTTTATTCTTCATCAAGCAGTGTCCTTTGTAGTTTTTTCATTTCTGGCGATAAATTCTTTTTTAGGTTCTCAATAACTTTTCTAAATGAATCCATATCCTCAAAATTAAGATATATTGAGGCAAATCTTAAGTATGCAACATGATCGAGCTTAATCAGCTCTTGCATTACTATTTTTCCAATTTCACGGGAAGGTATTTCTTTTTCATGGTAGGTTAGACACTTACTATAAATACTTTGTAAAGTTTTATCAATATCTTCAATTGAATTTTCTCGTTTCTCAAGAGCTTTATTTACTCCATTTTTAATTTTTTCTTCTAAAAATACTTCTGATGATTTGTCAGATTTAATTACTCTCGGATATGATAAGTCTGAAGACTCTGATGTATTGAATCTAATATTACATGACAAACATTCACGTCTTCTTCTTATAGAATAGTTATCAGTGCCTAACCTTGAATCAATGACTTTAGTGTCAGGCTCTCCACAAAAAGGACAGCGCATCGGTTTCTCCTTTATGCAACAGCTTTTTTATTAGCTGAATATACAGGATACTGTGAAGTTATATTAAGAACCTTTTCTTTTACCGATAATATTGTAGATTCATCATCTATATTATCTAAAACATCACAAATAAGATTACCTAGAGTCTTTGTTTCTCTTTCCAAAAATCCTCTAGTAGTGATAGCGGCAGTTCCTAATCTTATGCCGCTTGTAACAAATGGTTTTTGAGGATCATTTGGTACAGAATTTTTATTAACAGTTATAAATGCTTTATGTAATGCAGCATCAGCAGCTTTACCTGTTAAACCTTGTTTTACTAAACTAACAAGCATTAAATGATTCTTAGTGCCACCCGAGACAATATCATATCCTCTCTCTATCATGGTAGAAGCTAAGACATTTGCATTTATAACAACTTGTTTCATATAAGATTTAAATTCCGGCTCCAACGCTTCTTTAAATGCGACAGCTTTAGCAGCAATTACATGCATTAATGGTCCACCTTGAGTACCAGGAAAAACTAAAGAGTTAAATTTCTTTTCAAGATTAGGGTTTGATTTACAAACAATAAATCCCCCTCTTGGTCCTCTTAATGTTTTGTGCGTTGTTGAAGTTACAACATCTGCAAATGGAACTGGTGACGGATAGACTCCAGCAGCAACAAGTCCAGATACATGAGCCATATCAACTACAAAGTACGCGCCAACTTTTTTTGCAATTTGAGACATTCGTTCCCAATCTATTACTTGTGAATACGCAGAAAAGCCTCCTATTAACATTTTTGGTTTATGTTCTTGAGCAAGTTTTTCAATTTCATCATAGTCTAGTAAACCATTTTCATCTATTCCATATTGAACAGCATTAAAGAGTTTGCCTGAAAAATTTACTTTTGAGCCATGCGTTAAATGTCCGCCTGCATCAAGACTCATGCCTAAAATAGTGTCGCCTACTTGTAATAATGCAAGATATACAGCAGCATTAGCTTGTGAACCAGAATGAGGTTGAACATTTGCATAATCAGCATTATATAATTCTTTTAGTCTATCTATAGCAAGTTGTTCTGCAACATCCACATTCTCACAACCACCATAGTATCTCTTATAAGGGTAGCCTTCAGCATACTTGTTTGTAAGAACAGAACCTTGGGCTTCTAAAACGCGTGGGCTTGCATAATTTTCAGAAGCTATCAACTCAATATGTTCTTCTTGTCGAACAATTTCTTTTTTAATCGCTTCATTTAGCTCATCATCAAAACCAGCGATTTTCGTATCAACATTAAACATTTTAGTTCCTACTTGCTCATTAAATCTGCTTTAAATATATAAGAATATTAACATTTAATCAAATTCTTGTAACTAAGTTTCTATGCCAAAATTATCATTTTCAAACCTTACTTTTGGCTGTCTTATATCACTTAAATCATAATTTTTTACAGAACTTAAATAGTTTGAAGCAATTTCCCAGATAGGTTTGCCTGATTCTTCAGAATTGACGCTAGCCCAGCCACTAACTACATAATTTTTATTAGGTATAAGTAATTTACCATCTGATGTTTGAATATTACTTATTCTCTTATTTATTTTATTCTTTGGAGTTATTTCATAAGTTAAACCAGAAGTTCTAACCATATCACCACCTTGTTGCAAATATGGGTCAGGGTTAAAAATATTATCAGCTACATCCTCTAAAATATTCTTAATAGTTTCTCCACTCATCTCTCTCTTATAAACATTTGGATAAGTAATAGCGGTATGATTATATATATCAGACATTAAAATATTTTCACCAGCCAAAACAGTTGGGCCCCATCTGAAACCAGGGGAAAAACATATTTCACTATCTAAAGTATTAATCATTGAATCACATAATAATTTATCAAATGTGCCATTAAAGTTTCCTCTTCTATAAAGATCAATGTTTGATTTTCCAAGAACTTTATTCAAATGCTTCAAATGCGGTTTTTTCTTTTTATTAATAAATTCACTCATTGAGATAGACGGTTTTATTTGACTTGATATAATTGGTAATAATTTATATCTATATTCAAAAGACGACCTCTTGACATGTAAGTCCAACACTGAGACAAACTTTCCGTTACAACCAGAATTTAATATAATAGTTTTAGAAGAATTATTGTTAATTATAATAGGCTTTGGTAAAACATCATGAGTGTGTCCACCAAGTATTATATCGAGGCCACTAACTTTTGAAGCCATCTTTTTATCTACATCAACACCATTATGAGAAAGCAAAACAATTAAAGAAGGTTTTTCTTTTTCTTTAATTTGATTTATTAGAGTTTGTAATTCCATATCCCTAATTCCAAAAGTCAAATTTGGAATAAACCTTCTTGGGTTAGCTATAGGTGTGTATGGAAATGCTTGGCCAATAACTGCAACTCTAATTCCGTTTATTATTTTAACTACATAAGGTTTCTGAAAATGATCTTGATTATCGATTGGCTCCATTCCATCAAACATAGCCTCTTCAGTTAACTTGATATTTTGCGCAACAAAATCTCCTTTGAAATTTTTTATGTTATCTAAAAATGATTTCTCTCCTAATGTAAATTCCCAATGTCCAGTCATTATATCTACACCTAGTATGTTTGAAGCTTCTACCATGTCTTTACCATTTTCCAACAAGGATAATCCGCTTCCTTGCCAAGTATCACCACCATCAAGAAGTAAAGCATTACCTTCAACTTGATTTTTTAATGCATCAATAACTGTTTTTAAATATGCATAACCGCCAAACTTTCCAAACTCTTGAGCATATCTATTAAAGTCTATATGTGTAAACGCATGTTTTAATAGAGGAGTATTAATAGAATAATAATCTAATAGTTTTTTCCCAATAATATGGGGTGGTTTGTTTCTATTTATCCCGACACCTAAATTGTAATTAGGTTCTCGAAAATACATGGGGTCTAGTTGAGCATGAGTATCTGTAAAATGTATTAATCTTAAATTACCAAACGATTTAAAATTATAGTTTACGGAGTTTGAGGCAAATGAAGGCCTCAGGATTCCTGCCGCATACCCTGCGGCTAAAAACTGCAAAAATTCTCTTCTGTTCATTTTATAGAATATTTCCTATATTTTATAACGAATATCGCTATCAATATGACCGAATACATTATAAATACAAAGTAGTCTGCTTTAATAATCATATAATAGTGCAACATAGATGATAAAATAATTATATAAATTAATCTATGTACGGCCATCCATTTATTACCCAAAAATTCTTTTGCATAATTATTGGATGTGATAAATAAGGGTAAAAAGAATATTAAAGCTACATAACCAAATTGTATATAATTACGAAAAAATAAATCATTTCTTATCAACATCCATTCAATATTGTTATCTAAAATATATAAGAGATAATGAATTAATGCATAAACAAAAGTTATTATTCCAAGCGATCTTCTATCTATATAATCAGACAAAGTTGGTACTATTGGTATGAAGAGAATGAAGATTAATAAGCTAAGTCCTATATAACCAGTTGTAATTATAAGATAGGAAGGTCCATTCATAATGTCATCATTCAGGAAAACATTGATAGCAACATATAATAAAGGAAGGGAAAATAAAAGATATGTATATAATTTTTTCAAAAGAAATAAATATTAGAAATTTTTTTTCAGATCCATTCCTGAATAGAGATTACTTACAAATTTACTGTAACCATTAAACATCAATGTATCTCTCTTGGTAAATTCACCTATCCTCCTTTCTCTTTTTTGACTCCATCTTGGATGAGATACTAATGGGTTTACATTAGAATAAAATCCATATTCATTTGGAGTTTGTTCATTCCAAGTGCAAATTGGTTGTTTTTCTACAAATGAAATTTTAACTAGAGACTTTATGCTTTTGAAACCATATTTCCATGGAACAACCAGTCTAACAGGTGACCCATTTTGATTTGGCAAGACTTTTCCATATAAACCTACAGAGATAAAAGTTAAAGGGTTTAGTGCTTCATCAATTCTTAATCCTTCACGGTAAGGCCAATTAAGTATATCTCTTTTTTGTCCAGGAAGATTTTCTCTATCAAGAATAGATTCAAAGGCAACATACTTAGCATTTGATAAAGGTTTTGCTAATTTAATTAATTTGCTTAACTCAAAACCAATCCAAGGAACAACTAGAGACCAAGCTTCTACACATCGCAAACGATATATTCTTTCTTCAAGAGGAAATTTATTTACTAAATCATCTGAATCTAGAACAAGATTATTTTCAACTAAACCGTCTATGGATAATTTCCAATTATTTGTTTTAAGTTTATCAGCATTTAGCAATGGATCTCTTTTGCCAGTACCTAATTCATAGAAATTATTATAAGAAGATATTTGCTTTATAGTATTTGTTTGTTCATTAGTGCTATATTCTAAATCTTTTGTAAAAGCTAATTTTTTATTATTTGAAAATGATAAGTTTGAACTCAACAAAAAAGGCAAACTAACTGATGATGCAATAATTTTTCTTCTATTATGGAAAAAAATTTCATCTGTAATTTCATTTTCTTTATCTAAATTATATTTTGAAGACATAACTTATTTTAACCAATTTCTTGCATTAATAAAAAATTTACTCCATGGAGAAGTATGCCATTCATGGGGTATATAAGAGTATTGATTAATAGAAAACAATCTCTCGGGGTGAGGCATAAGTATTGTTACCCTCCCATCATTATTAGTAAAGCCATTAGCTCCTTCATTAGATCCATTAGGATTATCTGGATATTTCATTGTTTTTTTATTAGATAAATCAATATAATTAATTATAGCATTTTTACTATGGAGTTTATTTTTAAAAACAGCCCTTCCTTCGCCATGTGAAACAATAATTGGTAATGCAGAACCCTCCATTCCATTAAAAAAAATAGATTTAGACTTATTTATTTTAATTCTTGAAAGTCTTGCTTCAAACTGTCTTGATATGTTTCTTTCAAAAGTTGGCCAATGATTAGTTCCAGGAATAATTGATGTAAGTTGTGATAACATTTGACAACCATTGCAAACACCTAATACAAATTTCTGCGTATTATTAAAGAACTCTTCTAAATTATCTCTTAAAATAGAATTATAAAGTATCTTGCTCGCCCATCCTTTGCCAGCACCTAAAACATCGCCATAGGAAAAGCCTCCACAAACAACTATTCCTTCGTATTTAGACAAATTTATATTTTTATTTTGTATATCATTTGTATGAATGTCGTGACATTCAAAACCAGATTGCAAAAAAGCATGCGCCATTTCCTTGTGACCATTAACGCCTTGTTCTCTAAAAATTGCCACCTTAGGTTTACGGCTAGTTTTTGTTTTTTTTATTCTAATAGAATTCAAATTAAAACTAAGATTATTCTCTAATTTTATTGATGAAACAGATTTATGACTTAAAATTTTACTATTATATTCTTCTAAAGCTGTTTTTTTATTATCCCTCATGCTTTGTATATTAAAAGATAATTTACTCCATGATTCTCTGAGAGAAGAAAGAGAAAAAATAATTCTATTTTTAGATTCGATTGTTATTTTTGGAGTTCTCTCAACAACTGTTGAGCCAATCTGTAATATATTTTTGTGAATTTTAAATTTAGAGGCAATGTTTAGAAATAATTTAATTTTATTTTTTGGGATTTCAACAACAGACCCCAATTCTTCATTAAAAAAGAAACTTCTTATTTTATTATCATCTTTATATTTTTCTCTATTTTTATTGATGTTAATAGAGCAGTTACCAGTAAAAGCCATTTCTGATATAGTCGCAAATAAACCTCCGTCTGATATATCATGGTAAGCAGTAATAATATTTTTTTTAATTAATTCCTGAATAAATAGAAAGAATGTTTTTAATATTTTATTATTATCAAGATTTGGAACATCATTATCAATTATATTATGAACTTGATGTAATGCTGAACCACCAAGTCGCTCTTTATCTGAAAATTTTATTAAAAAAAGTTCTGAGTCATCATGAATTTCTGGAGTTATATTTTTTGTAACATCATCAATTGATGAAAAAGCAGAAAGAACAAGACTAACAGGGCTTTCAACTTCATGATTAATTTTCTTATCTTGCCACCTTGTGCTCATTGAAAGTGAGTCCTTGCCAACCGGAATAGTAACATTGAACTCTCTACATAACTTAGAAAGTGTATTTACAGCTAAATACAATCCATCAATTTCATTACTATTCTTTGAAGATGCCATCCAGTTTGCAGATAATTTAATTTTAGATAAATCTTTTATGTAAGCGCATGAAATATTGGTTATTACTTCACCAAATGACATATTAGCTGATGCAACTGGATTTGTAATTGCTAATAAAGGTTTTTCTCCTATTGTAAGGACTTGTCCTGATTTTGAGCCAATATCTGACATTGTAATTCCAATATTTGAAACTGGAATTTGATTTTTTCCTATCATTTGATCTCTGGATACAAGACCAGTAACAGATCTGTCTCCAATTGTAATTAAAAAACTTTTATCTGAAACAGACGGCAATGAAAGTACATCGTGTGCACATGAATTAAAGGACCTATATTTATAAACACCGTTACTTACATGTTTATTTTTATAACCTAATAGTTTTATTGGGGAAATAGGAGGTTTTCCAAGGAGATAATTCATAGGAAAATCAATGAGTTTAGTTTTATCATCGTTATCAAAAACAACAAGGATTTTATTGTTAGTAATGGTTCCTATTGCAGAATAAGGACAATTTTCTCTCTCACAAATAGAATCAAATAATTCTAAATCTTTTTGATTAATAATAATAATATATCTCTCTTGTGATTCATTACACCATACTTCCAAAGGAGACATATTTTTCTCACCTATTGGGACTTTGGAGATATGTATAGTTGCACCTTTATTAGACTCATTTACAATTTCAGGTACAGCATTACATAATCCGCCCGCGCCAATATCATGAATACTTTTAATTAAAGAAGATTTATCGTAAACACAGAAGTTGATAACTTCCTGACATCTTCTTTCCATTTCTGCATTATCTCGTTGAACAGAGGAAAAATCTAAATCTTCTGTGCTTGAGCCTGATGTTAATGATGATGCGGCTCCGCCACCTATCCCAATTAAATATGAAGGTCCACCTAAAACTATTATTAAGTCATTCTTATGAAGTTTTTGTTTTTTTATATCCTCTGTTCGTATAGTTCCAATTCCACCAGCAATCATTATGGGTTTATGATAACCAATTGATGATTTGTTTTTAGTTTTTGCTAAATTATTAAATTCACAAGTTCTAAAGTAACCAAAAATATTTGGTCTACCAAATTCATTGTTATAGGAAGCAGCTCCAATGGGAGCTTCTGTTATTATATCAAGAGCAGACTTAATTCTACTAGGTATTCCTATAGGTTTGTTCTCCCAAACTTTTTTATCATCTGGTATTAATAAGTTAGAAAGAGTATATCCTGTGAAGCCAACTTTTGGTGTTGATCCTTTGCCAGTTGCGCCTTCATCGCGGAGTTCTCCGCCTGAACCAGTGGCTGCCCCTGCAAAAGGTGAAATTGCAGTTGGATGGTTATGAGTTTCAGCTTTGATTATATAGTTACCAGTTTCTTTTTTATATTTATAAGCTTTACTTTTTAAATTGCTATATAAAAAATTAATATTATTACTTTTAATAATCGAACAATTGTCCGAATATGCAGAAATCACATCATTGTTTTTTTTAGTAAAAGTTTTTTTAATTAATTTAAATAATGATGTTTTAATCTTTAAGTTTCTTCCAGAAATATCTGAGTTAAATATTTTATGTCTACAGTGTTCTGAATTTATTTGAGAAAACATCATTAACTCAATATCCAAGGGGTCTCTATTCATCTTTTTATAAATCTTATTAAGATAGATAATTTCTAAATTGCTCAGCGCTAACCCCATATTTTTATTAAAAGCAGCAAGTTTGCTTAAGGGTATAACTTTTGATCTTTTGAGTTTTGGTGGTTTTTTACTACTTTGTAGGTATTTTTCTAAATCACTCTTAGAAGTTAAGCAGTTCTCCGTCATTTGATCAAAAAATAATTTTTTATTTTTATTTATTTTTAGAAATGAATTCTTGTTATCTTTAAAATCTATAACTACTATACTTTCAATATCAAGGCTATTATTAAAGCCACAACTTGTAATAATTTGTTTAGCTTTGCTTGACCATGGGGACAAAGATCCTGCTCTACTTAGAATAGAAAAGTAGTATTTACTAGTTAATTTTTTTAATAATAAAGCGGAGTTTAGTAGTTTGGATATTCTTGACAGCTCTTTATTAGAGAGTTTTTTATCATAATTTAATATATAAACATCTCTTATAATATAGGAATCTTTCGTGCCAAGGTCTGCCAGCCTCTTTTTTAGAGAATTACTTGAGCCATATTGCTTATTTGAGAAAATATAGTGCATTATTAATGTAATTACAGGTATATAGTAATACAAATTGGTTGATAATAGAATTTTCAGAGGCTAAAATCTCTTTACTGAATGGGGGCGACCTGGTTTCGACGTGGGTTGCAACACCTGAGGTGCATGTCGAGCTTTCAGTATCTCGTAAATCTACTGAAAAACTATAAAAGCTGAAAATAAACCTTTAGCCCTAGCAGCCTAACTGCCGCTAGCTTCACTCAGAGTAGGCTTATATGCTCTGTCCTGAAGTCATAATGATAAGACCGCAGTACATATTCTTGTTGTTGTGCTGTTAAATTAAAACAAGACAGTTATTAAGTAGGCTGTTTGTCGTCAGCTTAATGATTAAATTAAAGATAAACTAAACATGTAGTACTAAGGGCCGAGTGCTCTCGGACGCGGGTTCGATTCCCGCCGCCTCCATTTAAATTTATACAGTATTTTTTAAAAAATTTTTCTGTGATAGATTATATTTCTTTTAAGTTATTATATTCATGAATAT
>Ga0207991_1000566_pt1 | contig 24657 bp, 39 predicted proteins | sample ETN07SmetaG_FD_185786 | JGI IMG/M metagenome (GOLD analysis project Ga0207991, IMG submission 185786) | Marine microbial and viral communities from oxygen minimum zone, Eastern Pacific Ocean - ETNP2014F14-07SV275 (SPAdes) (version 2) | ecosystem: Environmental > Aquatic > Marine > Oceanic ...
ATTAATTACACCTATCGCTATGGATACAGAGCTTCGATTTGCAATCCGTGAAGGCGGTCATACTGTTGGCGCTGGTGTTGTAACATCAATTACTGAATAAAATAACATAATGGCCAATCAAACGATTAGAATTAGTTTAAGAGCATACGATCATATTTTGTTAGATAAATCAACAGAAAAGATTGTTAAGACGGCGAAATCTACTGGAGCAATTATTTCCGGTCCAATTCCGCTTCCATCAAAACGTTCTATCTATACTGTATTACGTTCCCCTCATGTTAATAAAAAATCACGGGAGCAATTTCAGACAAAGATCCATAAGCGGTTAATTGATATTTTAAACTCGACTCCAAAAACAGTTGAATCTCTAATGAAATTAGATTTACCTGCTGGTGTAGATATTGAGATTAAGGTTTAATCATGCGTGGATTAATTGGCAAAAAAGTTGGAATGACTCGAATCTTTGATGACAATGGGAATATTGTTCCTGTTACTGTTTTGGATGCGGGGCCCTGTACTGTAACCCAAATTAAAACAATTAAGAATGATGGGTACGACGCAATACAGGTTGGATATGGTGAAAGAAAACCCAAGCATACAACTAAACCACTGCAAGGTCATTTTGATGCAGCCAATGTTTCATCCAAGAAAATAATAGTAGAATTTGATAAAGTACCTGGTTTTGAATATAAAACTGGTCAGGCATTTCATGTAGGTCTGTTTCAAGAAGGGGAATATGTAAGTGTTTCTGGGACGTCGAAAGGAAAAGGTTTTGCAGGTGTAATTAAAAGACACAATTTTTCTCGTCAAAGGAAAACGCATGGTAATGGACATACTGAAAGGGCTCCCGGTTCAATTGGGCAAGCATCAGATCCTTCCCGTGTATTTCCTGGTATGAGAATGGCCGGGCATCTTGGTAATTCTAAAGTGACCATTGAAAATCTAGAAATCATGAAAGTAGATATTGAGAATAATCAATTATTAGTAAAAGGTGCAGTTCCGGGTGCAAAAAACGGAACCGTAATTATTTCAAAATAATATGAAATTAGATATAATAGCACTCGATGGATCAAAATCCGGAAATATTACCGCAGATAATACTGTATTTGGTATTGAGCCGAATTCTGCAGTTGTACGTCAAGCTGTTTTAGCAGAAATGACAAACATGCGTCAAGGAACTCATGCCACAAAAAATAGAGCTTTAGTGAGAGGTGGTGGTAGAAAACCTTTTAAACAGAAAGGTCGCGGAATGGCTCGTGCAGGAACAATTAGATCCCCTTTATGGAGAGGTGGTGGAACAATATTTGGGCCAGAACCGCATGAATACAATCATAAATTACCAAAAAAAATGAGTCGTTTAGCTCGTCGTTCAGTCTTATCAAGTAAGGCTGCGGATGGTAATTTGATGGTGATTGAAGATTTATCGTTATCTAGTCACAAAACTTCTGATTTTATTTCCATTTTAAATAAATTAAATATTCAAAATAAAAAAGTCACAATTCTCATTACCGGTAGAGATGATAATCTTGATAAAGCTTCAAGGAATCTTCGGAATGTATATTTGGTTGATGCTGCAAAAGTAAGCACATATGATATTATTGATTGTGAAATTTTAGTGATCGATAAAGCTAGTATAGCTGTATTAACTGACATATTGGCGAGTTAGCAAAATGTATACAAAAATTATAATTAAACCAATATTAACAGAAAAAATGGCAATTCTTGAAGAGCGAGAAAATAAATTCGCTTTTTTTGTGTCTTCCGATGCGAATAAAACAGAGATTAAAAAAGCTATTGAAATGAAATTTGATGTTAAGGTTTCAAAAGTGGCAACCATGAATCGGATAGGGAAATATAAGCAAATGACGGTTCGAAGCGGAGGCCGTACAATTAGAACAAATGGAAAAAGATCTGATTATAAGAAGGCAATCATTACATTAGATGCTGGTTCAACTATTGATTTTTTACGTGGAGAAACAGCGAGTTAATCATGGGTGTAAGACAATTAAAGCCAGTTACGCCTGGATCGCGTTTTGCGTCCCGACCGGATTTTGCAGATTTGACGACAGATAAACCAGAAAAAAGTTTAACGAGGGCGCTACGGAAAACAGGCGGAAGAAATAATACCGGACGAATTACAATTCGACATAGAGGCGGTGGGCATAAGCGGCGCTACCGATTGATTGATTTCAAGCGAAATAAATTTGATATTCCAGGCAAAGTTGCTACTATTGAGTATGATCCAAATAGATCTGCTTATATCTCTCTTATTCATTATGCCGATGGGGAAAAAAGATATATTCTTTCACCTTTAGGGCTTAAAGTGGGTGATCCTATTTTGTCGGGAGAGAATGCACCACTTAAAGTAGCCAATGCGTTACAGTTAAAAAATATTCCAGCTGGATTATTTGTCCATAATATTGAAATGGAACCAGGAAAAGGCGGACAAATGGTTCGTTCTGCAGGTGCTTCTGCGCAAGTAATGGCGCATGCAGATGGATTTTGTACGTTGAAATTGCCCTCTGGCGAAGTTCGGATGGTACGAGATAATTGTATGGCTACTATTGGACAGGTTGGTAATCGAAGTCATGAACAAGTCGTTTCTGGGAAAGCAGGACGAACTCGATGGCTAGGACGTAGGCCAAAGGTACGTGGTGTTGCTATGAATCCGGTAGATCACCCAATGGGTGGTGGCGAGGGTAAATCTTCAGGTGGACGTCATCCGACTACACCTTGGGGGAAGCCAACTAAAGGGTACAAAACCCGCAAAAAAAATAAAAAATCTAACGATATGATCGTTAAACGGAGACGATAGAATTATATGGCACGCTCTCTTAAAAAAGGACCATTTGTCGATGAAAAGCTTTTAAAGAAGATTCAAATGATGAATGACAGTGGTAAGAAAAAAGTAATTAAAACTTGGTCAAGAAGATCAATGATTACTCCTGAATTTGTTGGAAATACTCTAGCAATTCACAATGGGAATAAATTTATACCTGTTTTTATTTATGAAAACATGGTAGGTCATAAGTTGGGTGAATTTTCACCCACTCGTACATTTAGAATGCATTCTGGTGATAGGAAGAATTAATCATGGAAGCTAAAGCAGTTGCGCGATATATTCATCAATCTCCTCGTAAGATTCGAAAAACTCTCGATAGTGTGCGTGGATTAAAAGTTGGTGAAGCGCTGAATCAATTACATTTTTCTCCAGAAAAAGCTGCAGTAGTGATAGAAAAAACTCTTAGGTCTGCTGTTGCAAACCTTTTGAGCCAAAATGAAGAATCAAATATTGATCCTGAAGGCTTGGGAGTTAAAGAAGCATTTGTTGACGGTGGTCCCGTTATGAAGCGATTTCGTGCTGCGTCTATGGGGCGAGCATCAAGACTTCGTAGGCCCACCAGTCATGTAACAATCGTCGTAACCGACGGAAATTAACGAGGTCTCTTTTGGGTCAAAAAACACATCCAGTTGGATATAGATTAATTGTCAAAAAGAATTGGAGTTCCAATTGGTTTGCGCCAAAAAATAAATTTAAAAATGAATTGGAAGAAGATGTTCGGATTCGTAAATATATTTCACATCGTCTCCCAAATGCTGGGATTTCCAAAGTTGAAATTGCACGAACATCCAAAAAAGTAACTATCACGATTCATACAGCTCGTCCTGGAATTGTCATCGGTCGTGGCGGTGAAGAAGTGAATCGATTGAAAAAAGAATTACGACAATTGACGGGTAAGAAAGATGCTCAAATAAATATTTCTGAAGTAAAGCGTCCAGAGTTGAATGCTGCTTTGGTAGGCTCTAATATTGCCCATCAATTGAAAAAGAAAATTTCCTATCGACGAGTTGTGAATAAAACGATTCAATCTACAATGAGGATGGGAGCGGAAGGTATACGCATAAATGTTGCTGGTCGTCTAGGTGGTGTTGAAATTGCGCGAAGTGAGAAATTTTCTGATGGTAGTGTTCCTCTACATACGTTGAGAGCTGATATTGATTATGCTCTGACTGAAGCACATACACAGTATGGTGTTATCGGTATTAAGGTATGGATTTGTAACGGGCAATATAGTTGACAAGAGAATTTAAATGTTAGAACCAAAAAAAGTTAAATATAGAAGAGCACATCGAGGAAACCGAAGAGGCATGGCTATGCGGGGGAATCATGTCGCCTTTGGAAGTTACGGTTTAAAAGCCATCGAGTCTGGTTGGGTTACAGCTAGACAAATTGAGGCATCTCGTATCGTGATTTCTCGTGTTGTTAGAAAAATTGGAAAAATGTGGATTCGTATTTTTCCAGACAAGCCTGTTACAGCGCGTCCTGCAGAAACTCGTATGGGTAAAGGTAAGGGTGCATTGAGTCATTGGATTGCAGTCGTTAAGCCGGGGCGAATTTTATTTGAAGTTGATGGAGTAACTCGTGAGCAAGCTGATGAAGCATTTAGAAACGCAGGCCATAAGCTTCCGATTAAAACTAAAGTCGTTGAAAGGAGATCTCTCTAATGAAAAAAACACAACTCCGAGAAATGAATGTAGCTGAATTGAAAATTAAATTGGATGAAAATTTAGAAGCACTTCAAAATTTAAAATTTCAACAAGCCCTTCAGCAGTTAGATGACGGTACTTTAATTACCAAAACTAGAAAAGAAGTGGCTCAAATTAAAACTGTATTAAATGAGTATAAACTCGGTGTAAGAGTTTCTCAAGGTGAAAAAGAATGACAACTATACGTAGACGACAATCTCTGATTGGTGAAGTAATCAGCACTAAAATGGAAAAAACGGTAAATGTAAAGGTTACTCGTGAAATTGCTCATCCTATTTACCATAAACGCGTAAAACGATTTAAGAATTACTTAGCTCATGTGGCATCGGTTACTCCAAAAGATGGCGATATTATTAAGATTACAGCAATACGCCCTATGAGTAAAAGAAAGCGCTGGCAAGTCAGCGAAATTATTCGTGAATCAGTGAAATTGGGATAAGAAAGTGATTCAACAAGAAACAAGATTAAAAGTCGCAGACAATACAGGAGCAAAAGAAGTACTTTGTTTTAAGGTGCTTGGAGGTTCAAAACGTAAATACGCGAGCATTGGTGACAAAATTGTCATTACTGTAAAAAAAGCAATTCCTGGTGGGATGGTAAAAAAAGGTGAAGTTCATCGAGCAGTAGTGGTTCGTACAAGAAAAGAAATTAGCCGCCGAGATGGTAGCCGTATTCGATTTGATGAAAATGCAGCTGTTCTGTTAAATAGCGCTGGAGAGCCACGTGGCACTCGTATTTTTGGTCCAGTAGCCCGAGAATTACGTGATAGTGGTTATATGAGAATTATTTCTATGGCACCGGAGGTTCTTTAATATGCATGTAAAGAAGGGAATGACAATTAAGGTGATTAGCGGAAATCATAAAGGTATGGAAGGAAAAATCCTTCATGTTTTTCCTGAAAAACAACGCGTTATTGTGGAAGGCATAAATTTTATGAAAAAAGCAACACGCCCATCTCAGGAAAACCCTGGTGGCGGGATTGTTGAAAGAGAAGCATCGATACATATTTCAAATGTGATGGTGGTTCATGGCGGAAAAGCATCTAGAATTGGGTATAAAAAACTTGACGATGGTAGTAAAGTCCGCGTATTCAAAAAAACTAATGAAGAAATTGAAGCTTAATCATGGCTGAGAAAAAGAAGACTAAAAAAGTTCCTGCGAAGAAAAAAGAAACAAAATTGGTATATGTTCCATCCCTTCGTGCTCTCTATCGTGAGCAAGTAATCTCTGCTATGCAAAAGCAGTTTAATTATCAGAATGTTATGGAAGTACCTAAGTTGACAAGTATTTCTTTGAATATGGGGTTGGGTGATGCAAAAACCAATTCTAAATATTTAGAAAGTGCAGTAGAAGAAATGACTCTCATCTCAGGGCAAAAGCCAATCATTACTAAATCTAAAAAAGATATATCAAATTTTAAAATCAGGAAGGGGTGGCCTGTAGGTTGTAAGGTGACTCTTCATTCAAATATGATGTATGAATTCCTTGAAAGATTGATTTCTGTAGCCTTACCACGTACTCGCGATTTTCGAGGATTATCTTTTAAATCTTTTGATGGCCGTGGGAATTACAATTTTGGTATTAAAGAACAAATAATTTTTACCGAAATAGATTATGATAAAATTGAATCCATTCGTGGAATGAATATAACAATTACAACTTCAGCTAAGTCAAATGATGAAGCGTATCATTTATTAAAATATTTTGGTCTCCCATTAAGGGAAAAGCCGGTGAAACAAGAAGTCGAAGAGGCAGCCTAATGGCTAAAAAATCACTCATTCATAAAGCTAAAAGAAAAGCGAAATTTTCAACCCGAGAAAAAAACCGTTGTTTCAAATGTGGTCGACCTCATGCGTATTTAAGGCGATTTGGACTCTGTCGACTTTGCTTTCGGGAGATGGCTTTAAAGGGTGAAATACCCGGCGTAACAAAAGCGAGTTGGTAGGAGAATTATTTTATGTCAATGTCAGATCCAATAGCAGATTTATTAACAAGAATACGAAATGGACTTGCTGCAAGTAAAAGGTGGGTTGATATCCCAAGTAGCGGTTTAAAAAAGCGCGTAGCCCTTGTGCTTAAGGAAGAAAAATATATTGAAGATTATTTCTTTATTGCAGCAGATAATAATAAAGAAACGATTCGAATCTTTTTAAAATATGATTATCAAGGTAAACCTGTAATCGACAATATTAAACGTGTCAGTCGTCCAGGGCTTCGTGTATACGTAGGTGCGGGTGAAGCACCTCGTGTTTTGGATGGTCTTGGCATATCAATATTATCTACCTCGAAAGGTGTTTTGTCAAATAAAAAAGCAAATCATCTTGGTATAGGTGGAGAAATTCTTTGTGAGGTATATTAAGTTTTATGTCAAGAATTGGTAAAAATCCAGTTAATGTTCCTGAAGGTGTAAAAGTGGATTTATTGGGGAAACTGGTTAAAGTATCCGGTCCAAAAGGGGCACTAGAATACAATGTCCATGATGATATGATTTTATCTGAGTCAGATGGTAAAATTGTTGTTGAACGCCCGTCCGATATTAGAGAACACCGAGCACTACACGGCACGACACGGCAAATGATTAATAATATGATAATTGGTGTTTCTGATGGCTATTCAAAAGAGCTAGAAATAATTGGTGTTGGATATTTGGCTCAAGTTCAAGGGAACCGGCTACAACTTCAGTTAGGCTTTTCTCATGATATTTATTTTGATGTACCGGATGGGATTACAGTCACTGCAAATCGAACAGAAGTAAAAGTTGAGGGTGTAGATAAACAATTAGTGGGTGCAGTTGCCGCAAAAATACGATCTTTTAGAAAACCTGAGCCTTATAAAGGCAAAGGAATTAGGTATAAAGGCGAATATGTACGATCTAAGCAGGGTAAAACCGTGGGGGCTAAATAATGGCAAAGCATAGTTCGGATTCTCGTAGAAATGATAGAAGACGTAACAGAAGCAAAAAAACTTCTAGGTTACATCCAAATCGTCCAAGATTAGTCGTTTATAGAAGTCTAAAACATTTTGAAGCTCAAATCATCAATGATTTCGAAGGTCAAACTCTTGTTGCAGTCACTTCTAGAGACAAAGATATAAAGTCTGCTATTAAAAAAGCAGAGAATAAAACAGATATCAGCCGTATTGTAGGTGAAGCACTGGCAAAAAAAGCCAAAGCCAAAAAAATGGGTCCAGTTGTATTGGATCGTAATGGATACCCCTACCACGGTCGTGTAAAAGCATTTGCGGAAGCCGCTCGAAAGGGCGGACTAGATTTTTAAGGGAGTCTGAATTGGCTATCATAAATCCTGCTGAACTTGATCTTCAAGAAGAAGCAGTAGTAAAAATTAATCGAACTGCGAAAGTAACATCTCGTGGAAAACGATTTCGCTTTTCTGCACTGATAGTTGTAGGAGACGGAAAAGGGCATATTGGAGTTGGTCTCGGGAAAGCAAACGAGGTTATCTCTGCTATTAATAAAGGTAAAGATATTGCAAAACGAAATATTGTGAAAGTATCAATTGTTAATGGAACTGTACCCCATCAAATTATTGGGAAACATGGTGCTAGCCGGATCATGCTAAAACCTGCTTCACCCGGTACTGGAATTATTGCGGGAGCGTCAGTTCGTGCAGTTATGGAACAAGTTGGCATTCATAATATTTTAACAAAACGCCATGGATCTAAAAATGCAATGAATCTTGTTCATGCGACTATGGATGCTTTAATGAATATGAAAGATGCTGTTGCCATTGCTAACAAGCGTGGTATTACCATTGGTGAGGTTTTTAACTAATGGCTAAATCGAAAACATTGCGGATAACACAAATCAAAAGTGGCATTGGTTATAAGCCAAAAGCTAAAGCAACCTTAAAAGCATTAGGACTGCGTAAAATGTACCAGACTGTTGAGCATAATGACAATCCAGTGATTCGTGGAATGATAAATGTGATTCCTTATTTGCTAAAGGTTGAGAACGTATGAAATTAGATTCATTAACACCTGTTCCTGGTTCTACAAAAAATAGAAAGCGTGTTGGACGTGGTCATGGATCCGGGCTTGGTAGATCATCGGGACGTGGAGATAAGGGTGCTCAGCAAAGATCAGGTTTTAAACAACGTCCATGGTTTGAAGGTGGCCAAATGGCCTTGGCTCGACGATTACCAAAACGTGGATTTACAAATATTTTTAGAAAAGAATTCCAAATTGTGAACTTAGATTCGATTGAAAGTCTAGGACTCGATACAATTGACGCTCAAATATTAGCTGATAATGGCTTGGTGCGATCACCATTAAAACCAATCAAAATTCTTGGTGATGGCGAATTGAAATTAAAATTAACTATTTCAGCAAGTGCTTTTAGTGACTCAGCAAAAGAAAAAATTGAAAAAGCAGGTGGAACGGCCACAGTACAGTGATTGATAAATTTCAAAGTATATTTGTAATACCAGAACTCCGACGCAGGATTTTTTTTACTATTGGAATCCTTGTCGTAGTCCGGATGGGTGCGCATATTCCGATTCCAGGTGTGGATGGCGAAGCATTAGCAGGTGCCTTTACAAATCTTCAGAATTCACTTTTTGGATTGTTTAACACCTTTGTTGGTGGAGCATTCCAAAAGGCATCCCTATTTTCGTTGGGTATTATGCCTTATATCTCATCCTCAATCATTATTCAGTTGATGGGTTCGGTCATTCCATATTTCCAAAGATTACAAAAAGAAGGTGAAGCTGGTCGAAAAAAGATAACCCAAATTACTCGATACGGTACCGTTTTGTTGGCTTCCATGCAGTCTTATGGTGTTGTGGCAGTTTTTTTACCTGGCCTATCATCAAATGGCCAACAAGTTGTAACGAATCCGGGATTTCTTTTCACCTTTACTGGAATTATCAGTATGGTAACTGGAACATTGTTCCTTATGTGGTTGGGAGAACGGATTACTGAACGTGGAATTGGAAATGGAATTTCACTCATTATTATGGTAGGAATTGTATCGGCTTTCCCAAATGTAATTTTAAGTGAGATTACATTGGTTCGTGAAGGTGTACGTGGATTACTATCCGAATTTATTTTAATGGGTATTATGTTTCTTATTATTTGTTTTGTTGTTTTGTTAACCCAAGGTACGCGTAAAATTCCTGTGCAATATGCGAAGCGAGTTGTTGGTCGAAAAGTTTATGGTGGTCAGAATACGCATATACCGATGAGAGTTAATACCGCAGGTGTAATGCCGATAATTTTTGCACAATCCATCATGTTTATTCCGAGTACTATTTCAACATTTCTTGGCGACAGCGCCTTTGCGCAATCTCTTATGAATTGGTTTTCATTTGACCATCCATTTTATTGGGCGGTTTTTGGTTTAATGATTATTTTCTTTACTTATTTTTATACAGCTATTGCATTTGATCCAGTTCAGGTTTCTTCTACAATGAAACAACAGGGAGGATTTATCCCAGGAGTTCGCCCAGGGAAAAAAACTGCTGAATATATCGATAACATTTTAACTCGTGTAACATTGCCTGGTTCTGTTGCATTAGCATTTGTTGCTATTTTTCCATATATCTTGATGAAATCAATGAATATAAATTATGATTTAGCTGCTTTTTTTGGTGGTACAAGTCTTTTGATTATTGTTGGCGTCGCTTTGGATACATTACAACAAATTGAATCTCATTTAATGATGAGACATTACGATGGTTTTTTAACAAAAGGTAAAATTCGCGGTCGGAGGCGCATGTAATGGTCCATACTCGATCACCTCGTGAAGTCGAAAAGATTTCCCGCAGTTGTCAAATTGTGGCTGATACACTAATAATGTTGGAACCATATGTTGTTCCAGGCGCACGTGTATTTGACTTAGATAAAATGGCTGAAGAATTTATATGCTCCCAAGGAGCACGCCCAGCTTTTAAAGGCTATATGGGATTCCCATCCACATTATGTGTTTCAATCGATCATGCAGTCGTTCATGGAATTCCCGGAGAAGAAATTCTTTCGGAAGGTCAAATTGTTGGAATTGATTGTGGTGCAGAACTGGACGGTTATTTTGGTGACCATGCAAAATCGTTTGCTGTGGGAAATATTGATACAGACAAACAATTATTGTTGGACGTTACTCGTGAATCCTTGATGAAAGGAATCGAGCAAGCTAAACCCGGAAATTATGTCGGTGATATTGGGAATGCAGTTCAAGCTTATGCCGAGAGTCACGGTTTTTCTGTGGTTCGTGAATTGGTAGGACATGGAATTGGAACGGCACTTCATGAAGAGCCACAGATTCCTAATTATGGGAAAGCAAATCATGGGTATAAACTCCGTGCGGGAATGTGTATCGCTATTGAGCCTATGATCAATGCTGGGGTTAAAGAAGTTTATACAGCGAAGGATGGATGGACTATCCTAACGAAAGATGGAAAAGCATCGGCTCATTTTGAGCACACAATTGCCATTACTGAAGATGGCCCAAAAATTTTAAGTGTTGGAAGTCATGGCTAAAGAGCAACCAATAACGATCGATGGAATCATTAAGGAAACCTTGCCAGGTGCAATGTTTCGAGTCAATGTTGAAATCGGTGGGAATTCTCATGAAGTACTGGCGCATGTCAGTGGAAAAATGAGAATGCATTTTATTAAGATTTTACCCGGTGATGTGGTGACATTAGAGATTTCACCATACGATTTGTCCCGGGGTCGTATTACATACAGACAAAAGTAGAGAAGAATGAAAGTTCGTCCATCAGTTAAGAAAATTTGTTCCAAGTGCAAGGTCATTAAAAGAAAAGGCGTTGTTCTTGTGATTTGTGAAAACCCGAAACATAAGCAACGTCAAGGATAAGAAAATTACATGGCACGTATTGTTGGTGTAGATATTCCAAGGAACAAAAAAGTTCCTTATTCATTGCGATATATTCATGGGATTGGTTTGACCACAGCATTAAAACTGTGTGAAAAGGCCAAAGTTGATCCTGATATTCGCGTACAAGATTTAACAGAAGAGCAAGTCGTTGCACTTCGTGATGCCATTTCCGAATTAGGATTTATGGTTGAAGGTGAGTTGCGGTCCCAGACTGCAATGAACATCAAACGGTTAAAAGATGTTGGCACATACCGTGGCCTACGTCATCGTAGAGGACTTCCTGCAAATGGGCAAAGAACAAAAACAAATGCCCGTACGAGGAAAGGAAAGAAACGCACAATTGGATTGGGCAAAAAATAAACAATTAATTAAGAGAGTCAATTTTGGCTGAAAATAAACCAAAAAAGAAAAAGAAAAAGAGTGTAGAGCCTCACGGCGTTGCACATATTAAATCAACATTTAATAATACGCATATAACTCTGACTGACCCTTCTGGGAATGTACTCGTATGGGAAACAGCTGGTACATCCGGATTTAAAGGATCAAGAAAAAGTACGGCTTACGCTGCTACAATGGCGGCAGACAAAGCAGCACAAACTGCGCTGTCATTGGGACTTGTAAGTATCGAAGTAGAAGTGAAGGGTCCCGGTGCGGGACGTGAGTCTGCAATTCGTGCTTTGGCTGTGGCCGGTTTACAAATTACAAGTATTAAAGATGTGACACCATTGCCACATAATGGTTGTCGTCCTCCAAAACGCAGACGAGTCTAAGGATAGAAAATGGCTAAATCACAAACTACAAAAGGAAAATTGGTTCGGAAATTCGGGGAAAATATTTTTGGAAATCCTAAATATGATCGTCTTTTAAACCGCAAACCTTATGCTCCTGGTCAACACGGGCAAGGTCGTAGATCAAAACTTTCAAATTATGGCACTCAGTTAAGAGAAAAACAAAAGATAAAATTCATGTATGGTTTGTTAGAAAACCAATTTCGGTTAACATTTGAAAGAGCCGAAAAAATGAAAGGTGAAACAGGTACGAATATGCTCCAATTGTTGGAGTGTCGCTTGGATAATGTTGCTTATCGATTAGGCTTTGCGCCATCTCGTCCGGCTGCACGCCAATTAGTAAGTCATAAACATTTTTTAGTAAATAATAAGGTTGTGAATATTCCATCCTACTCCGTAAAACCTGGAGATGTGATTGAAGTTCGCGAAAAAAGCAAGAAAATGGACTTGGTTCTTGAGTCCATGCGCCGGATCAAAGGAGATATGGATCTCTCTTGGCTGGAACTTGATAAAGCAAAAATGCGCGGTACATTTGTTGCCGTTCCTGATCGTGATGAAATGCATCTCACAGTGAACGAACAATTGGTCGTGGAATTGTATTCTAAATAATAGAAATAGGAAAAACCCTTCATGGCTACAAAAGCATTAGAACTCAACGTTGAATTCAAAGAAAAAGTAAAAGATGGTGTTACAGGATCTTTCTCTGTACAACCTTTAGAACGTGGATATGGTACCACAATAGGAAATGCAATGCGTCGTGTATTAATGACCGCAATTCCAGGTGCTGCAATCACTCATATAAAAATTGATGGTGTTCAGCATGAATTTTCAACGATTTCTGGAGTAAAAGAAGACGTTGCAGACATCATTATGAATCTAAAAAATGTTCGATTTAGACTCATGGATAATAAACCAGATAAAGTATCAATAAAACTTAAAGGCAAAAAATCGTTCACTGCGCAAGATATCCAAGATGCTAGTGACCAATACGAAGTTTTAAATCCTGAACAATATATTACTGATATTAATTCTTCCGGAAAAATAGAATTGGAACTTCGAATTGGAATTGGAAAAGGATACGTACCTTCTGAGGAAAATGATCTACCAAATTTGGCAGTTGGCACACTTTCCATGGATGCTATTTATAACCCAGTTACGAATGTCACCTTTGATGTAGTTCCAGTTCCGGGTGCAAAAGAGACTATTGAGATATTGAATCTAAACGTAGAAACGGACGGCTCTATATCTGCAAAAGATGCTGTGAGTTATTCTGCAACTTATCTTCGGGAACATTTTAAATTCATTGAAGCAATTTCAAATCCATCCGTTTTGGAAATCTCTGATGGTGTATCTGAAGAAACAATGGAATTACGAAAATTACTGAATCAAACCATTGATGAAATGGAACTATCAGTTCGGAGTTATAATTGTTTACAGGCTGCTGGAATTAAATATATTCATGAATTGGTGAGTAAAGAAGAAAACCAAATGCTGAAATACAAAAATTTTGGTCGTAAATCTTTAACTGAATTAGTAGAAAAATTAGATTCCATGGGGATTCACTTTGGAATGGAAGTAGACAAGATTATGGCGGAAGAAGGCTAAACAATGAGACATAATAAAATCGGGCGTAAACTTGGTCGCAAGACTGCACATCGGAAAGCATTGATGTCAAATTTGGCATCTGCTTTGATCAAACATAAAAAGATCAAAACTACCGATGCAAAAGCCAAAGAACTCCGGATGTTTGTCGAACCGCTCGTAACCTTTGCAAAGAAAGGGGATATTCATTCGCGCCGCCAAGTATTGAAAAAAATTCGTCATAAAACAGTTGTTCGAGAATTATTTGATACGGTGGGTCCTGCTTTTTCAACTAGAGATGGCGGATATACACGAATCACTAAACTTGGGTTTCGAGATAATGATTGTGCACCAATGTCTATTATAGAATTTGTGGATTTAGTCAGTGAATCAGTTTCCCAGGGTGAAACCACGGAATAATCCGAATTTTTAATTAATATTTGTGAACCGTAAAAGGAACACGATTGGAAGGGTAACATATGTTACCCTTCTTTTTTTATTTACATCTACTATTTTTGCCGAAACATTTAATATCCGGGCAATGTGGGTCGTTCGCGACCATATTACATCTAAAGATAAGATCGATTCTGTTTTAGAATTCGCCAAAGACAATAATTATAACCATTTATTTGTTCAGATTCGTGGACGTGGTGATGCTTATTATAATTCAGAAATTGTACCACGGTCGCATTTATTGACAAATCCAGAATTTGATCCATTAGCATATATTTTGAAGAAAGGCAGTAATAATAATATCAAGATTCATGCTTGGTTTAATGTTTATTATCTTTGGTCATCGTCTATTTCGCCAATACAACCAAATCATTTATTACATTTACAACCAGACTGGTTGGACTCAAAAGATCCCGAGCCAATAAATATTGATCAAACGTTAGAAAATATGCGTAATAATATCAATTCGAATGGGGAAGGGTTTTATCTAGCACCCACACACCCAGAAGTGGATGCATATTTGCAAACTGTAATTACAGAATTATTACAAAATTATAGTTTGGACGGTATTCATTTTGATTATATCCGCTACCATGAACTAGAGTATGGTCTTAACCCTACTGGATTAAAAATATTCTTAAACTATAACAATAGTTTATCCGGATTGAAAATAAGTCCTGCGAATGGAAAACAAACTTTCTTGGGATATAAACAATCTGCTATTACTGGATTTCTTAGGAATGCATCGTTGAGAATAAAAGCCTACCAACCTGATTGTATCATTTCAGCAGCTGTTAAACCTAACTTAATTAATGCGCGAAATTTATTTGGTCAAGAATGGGATGTATGGCTCGCTGGGGGATACATCGACTGGGCTGTGCCAATGAATTATGCCATGGATTTGAGAACCTTCGATAAGAATATCCAAATCATGAAGGAAAACCTACCAGAAAAATATATCAACCGTATTGTCATGGGCATTGCCACCTATAACCAGAATGCGAGAAATGCAGGGAAAAAGATCTACCATACCGGAAAAAATGATTTCAGCGGAATCAGTATTTTCTCCTATACTGTTTTTAAGGACGAACCGTCCTATGCCAATAAATTAATTAAATATATGAAATAAATAAATCAAAATGGATACTATCTTGGTTTATTAACCCCTCGATTTTCCGTATTTAGTTTTCGAGTTGATTTATGTAGTTGTTTTCTATCTGGGTCAATAGCTAATTCATTTATTGTGGACGTTATTTCCGAGAAATAAATGAGATTTAGGACAGTTTATGTCTTCAATAAAATTAGGATTTTTATTTTCGTATTTTTCCAAGGGTATTTTGTTATTCCTAAATTTAGCGAGTATTCCTGGAACAATAAAAATTAATATTTTCCACGTTATTGCATGTACTAATAAAAGATATGCTTTCATAAATTACAATATTAAATATTGGAGATATAATTGCCTCGAACCATTCATCCCCCAACCGGTACAAAACTTTCTTGCAAGAATTGGCAAATCGAAGCTGCCTATCGCATGATCCAACATAATCTGGATCCGGATGTGGCGGAAGTGCCAGATGAACTGATTGTATATGGCGGAAAAGGGAAAGCTGCGCGTAATTGGGAATGTTACGATGCCATCCTGGAAACATTGAAAAGATTGGAGCCCGACGAAACTTTGTTAGTCCAATCCGGGAAACCGGTAGGAGTAGCCAAAACGCACACCACATCGCCCCGTGTATTGATCGCTAATTCCAATCTTGTTCCCAACTGGGCTAATTGGGATCATTTTAATGAGCTAGATAAACAGGGTCTCATGATGTATGGCCAAATGACTGCGGGAAGCTGGATCTACATCGGAACGCAGGGCATTCTTCAAGGGACATACGAAACATTTATTGCTGCAGCTAAAACCCATTGGAATGCCGATTCCCTGGCAGGGAAACTTATTTTAACAGCAGGACTCGGTGGAATGGGTGGCGCTCAACCTTTGGCTGTTTCAATGGCTGGAGGCGTTTCCATTACGATTGAAATTGATCCGTGGCGAATACAAAGAAGACTTGAAACAAAATATTTAGATAAATCCACAGAAAGTCTTGATGAAGCTGTAGAATGGGCTCATGAAGCCATGAATGCCAATACCCCTTTATCTATTGGGTTACAGGGTAATGCAGCCGATCTGGTACCGGAATTTGCCAAGCGTGGTATTATCCCTGATCTGGTGACAGACCAAACATCCGCTCATGATGAATTAGTGGGCTATTTACCGAATAATTATACTTTTGATGAGGCCAATACGCTTCGTGATTCTGACCCAAAAAAATATGTTAAAGAATCCATTCGCTCAATGGGCGAACACGTTCAAGGCATGTTGGATTTAAAAGATTTAGGATCCATCGTATTTGATTACGGGAATAATATCCGTGCCCAAGCTGTTAAAGCTGGTGTGGAGAATGCTTTTGATTTTCCTGGATTCGTTCCCGCCTATATTCGTCCACTCTTTTGCGAAGGAAAGGGGCCATTTCGGTGGGTGGCACTCTCGGGTGATCCTGAAGATATTTATAAAACAGATAAGAAAATATTAGATATGTTCCCTGAAGATGAAGCATTATGTCGTTGGATCAAAATGGCGCAAAAACATGTGCGGTTTCAAGGATTACCCTCTCGGATTTGTTGGCTGGGTTATGGCGACCGAGCTAAGTTTGGATTGGCGTTAAATGAAATGGTTAGAAATGGTGAATTATCTGCTCCAATCGTCATTGGCCGAGATCATCTGGATTGTGGCTCTGTAGCATCCCCAAATCGGGAAACTGAAGCAATGAAGGACGGCACAGATGCTGTGGCAGATTGGCCTTTGCTCAATGCTATGGTTAATATCGCTGGTGGTGCAACTTGGGTTTCTTTTCATCATGGTGGTGGTGTTGGTATGGGGTATTCGCTTCATGCAGGACAAGTCATTGTCGCCGACGGAACAGAGGAAATGGATTCCCGTCTCAAATCAGTATTAACAAATGATCCTGGAATGGGGATTTATCGTCATGCGGACGCCGGGTATGAAGATGCAATCGAAAATGCTAAAAAATGGGATGTTGATATTCCAATGATGAAATAGGGCTAGATGTAGGATTTCAGTTAAATGACTTATGATGAAAATTATCAGATAGAAGTTTCTATAATTCGCATTCTGGAATAGACAATTATTATTTATAAGCAAACTATCTTTTAGGGTCATTTGGGGAAAAATTAAAATAGACTTTTGTAATACGATTAGCCATCGTATATTTCGCCATGAAAGTTACTGCATTAATACCTGATAAACTTGTTTCCGAAGTAAAAGACTTGACCCAAGGGAAAAATATTACAGAATCCTTAATAAAAGCTTTGTCTGAATGGGTTGCCCATCAAAAAGTCAAAGAATTAAATTTACAAATTGCTGAAAAGCCTTTAGAATTTAAATCCGGGTTTAGTTCAGAATCAGTTCGTAAAACCAATCGAACTTGATAGTTGTTGATACATCGGTTTGGATAGAATTCTTAAGAGGGAATTCATCCATTTACCCGAAACTGAAATCTCTACTCGAAAAAAATGAAATTCTTGCATTTGAACCCGTTTTTGGTGAATTGCTTCAAGGTGTTAAGAATAATAGGGAACGGGACATAGTTTCGAATTATTGGTTTAATTTGCCAAAATTCACCACAGATGGAAGTTTCTTTTCAGCGGGATTGCAATCGGGAAAAAACCAATGGTTTAATAAAGGGGTAGGGCTAATTGACTGTTCTATTCTTTTGTATGCACGAGAAAGAGGATGTCAATTGTGGACTTTCGACAAAAAATTAAGTTCCATTTTGCATTATGATGAAAGATATTCGTAAATCTTTTCATTTTAAAAAGTAATAATTTTGTATTCATTAAAACTCACCAATATCGGTCAATTAGCTACTTTTAATTCAGAAATGAATGACATGGCCATTCTCGAAAATGTTGAAATAGTCATTGAAGGAAATCAAATCACAGAAGTGGGGCAGAAGCTCGGTGATGCTGACAAAATATTTGATTGTAAACAAAAACTCGTTACACCGGGATTTGTGGATCCCCATACGCATCCAGTCTTTTTAGATGGGCGGGAAGATGAGTTTGCTATGCGGCTTCAAGGTGCAAGCTATGAAGAAATTTCTGAAGCAGGCGGTGGGATTGTAAATAGTATCCAAGGGGTAAGAGATGCATCCGAATCAGACCTTATTTCACTGGTTAAAAGCCGAATGGACCGCTTCCTAAAACTAGGTACAACAACAGTAGAATGCAAAAGCGGATATGGTTTAAATTTAGAGTCCGAATTGAAATCACTTAAAGTGATTGATGAAGTAAGTAAGCTTCATCATATTGACATGATTCCAACATTTATGGGAGGGCATGCTTTCCCTAAGGAATTCATGAATAATCATGATGGATATGTAGATTTGATTTGTGAAGAAATGATTCCGGCTGTCTCTGATCAAGGCATCGCCAAGTTCAATGATGTATTTTGTGAGAATGGTTACTTCACGGTTGAACAGACTCGACGCATACTCAATGCGGGGAATAATCATGGTTTGATACCAAGGATTCATGCTGACGAATTTGAAGATTCTGGTGCAGGAAAATTAGCAGGAGAGTGCGGTTCCATCTCCGCTGATCATTTAATGGCTGTGAGCGATGAGGGTATCCAAGAATTGGCTAAAAATGACGTGATTGCAACTTTACTACCCGGAACTACTTTCTTTTTGGGGAAAACCGGATATGCGCCCTATCAAAAATTGAAGGATGCTGGTGTAGATGTTGCGTTAGCCACTGACTTTAATCCTGGAAGTTGCCATATCCAATCCATGCCCTTTATTTTATCTTTGTCTTGTATTTATATGAAGATCCCCGTCTTGGATGCCATCAAAGCAGCCACAATCACGTCTGCTAAATCTTTGCTATTACATAACACAATTGGATCCATCGAAATTGGGAAAAAAGCAGATATAGTTGTTTGGGATATTGAGCGTACATTACAGATTCCTTATCTCGTTTCTGACCATCCTATTCAAACTGTCATTAAAAATGGAGAAATCCTATTTACTCCTTGATTCTCCGTCGGGAGGTGGTGTAAAATCCCGCCGAACATTTTGAACAGAACGATGCAATCAACACGAATTCTATTTATTGCGCTTTTCGCGCTTTTGGTCGGTACAGATGGTCTTTTGGGCAATTATGCTTTTAAAAAGAAAGTTAAAACAGTTTGTCAATCTTACCGTATTACTGTCGAATCATCCAATTATTCCCTTGGAGAGAACGAATTTTCAATTGAACTTGAGAGTGGACGGAATAATTTTGAAATGGTAATGCTTATCGGTTTTGCTGCGGCAGGACAAGCAATTGAGCATCAAATTCAAATGGGTAAATCAAATGCTTATACACCGGAAACTGTGGTGGTTAATGTTGCAGTTCCAATATCAAAGGGTGAAACCAATATGTTTATAGCCACATGTTCGAAGCAAATGGCCATTGACCTAGCCAATGGAACAATGGATTCATCCGATTTCATGCAAAAAATAAAAATGGAAATACAATAAGGAGTTTACTATGCCTGATCCTAATTCACTTATGGGAATTTTAACACAATACGCCCGCGCTGTTGGGTGGTCTATTACTGCGGCGGTGGGCTTTGCTTTTGGCATCGGAATTGCGTTAAAGGTTTTTGACATGCTATCCACAGAAATTGATGAATGGGAAGAGATTAAAAAAGGGAATATGGGTGTTGCCTTGATCTTTGTTTCTCTGATCGTCATGGTTGGATTACTTGTCCATAAAGTGATCTAAATCACTTTAACATTCCCTTAAAAAATAAGCCTTCCCAGTTTTTGGGGAGGCTTTTTCATTTATTAAGATCAGTGATTTATTTATAATGGAGTATTGAATAAAATTAAGTACAGAACCATTAGAATGGGTGCGAATGCGGTATTCAACAAATTTACCATATCATTGTTTAGCCATTTATAGCCTGAAATTAAGGTGGCTCCATTTTCTTGAATTTCAATAATCTCTCCAAATTGAGTCTCATATTTTGCTTGGACAGTTGCACCAAGTAATGAATCAAAAAGAGAGGCCAAAAAACCTATAAATATAATAGCGAATAGGATACTATTAGATATTGGAGAAAAAAGCCAAACAGCAAACGCTATTACACTAGCACCTAATAGTGAACCAATTGACCCAATTAGTGTAATTCCACCTGACATGCCATGGTCAATAGTTTTGAAATTATAAATGGAGACAGGTCGCTTTTTAGAATATTTACCAAATTCCGTTCCCCACGTATCTGCTGTGGCAGCTGCAATTGAAGCTAAATATATTGGGATTATATATAAATTTGGATCTGAAAAATAATCAAAAATGCAAATAATCAAACCGATTCCACCATTTGAATAAACCTGTATGATATCTCGATTAGCCTCTTTTGTTTTAAAACTTGATGTCTTTTTTACTATTTTACTTAAAATAGATGAAAGGATGAAAAATACACAAATTGGATATAAATAAAACCACCCACCGAATAATATAATTATTATTCCCATAATTAATCCGCCAAAATAGCCGCTCAAGCTGAGAGATTTAAATTTATAAGCAATTGAAAAAATGATAATTACTAAACTTATACAATAGATGTTAAAAGCGATTTGAGATTGCAAATCACTATTGATAATGAAATTGTCTTGAAACCCAATCAAAAATAGGATGCTCACAATGGGGATCGATACATTGTCCGTGCCTTTACAACTTGTTGCTTCAGCAATCGTGGCACCCGAAGCGGTAAAAAGAGAAATTCCAAAAAGATAAATAAAAGAATAATCAAACAGAAAGTGAGTACTCAAATAGATTATAATGAATGAGCTGGTAAAGAATGCTATGGATCCTTTAAACGATTTTTCATCTTCCCATATTTTAAATTTTGATTGTTTGGGTGTGTCTTGTCCAACTTGAGCAGCCAACGGATCCGATATAGCTAAAATAAGTAATGAAATAATCAGGAATTCGGGGTATGTCCAAAATGTAAGTACTAGGATTAAATAAGCAAAAGGGAAAAGCACTGTTCCGTAGGTAATTCTACTTTGACTGTGAATACCTTTGAATATTTCTTTTTTAATAGCGACTGTATTTAAAATAATAAATATGAATGATAAAGCTATTGGCTGAAGATTTGTAGAAAAAATTAGGGGAGATATTGCTACAGATAATCCAACCAGGCAATGGACCCATTTACGGTTCGCTTCTGGAGAAATCCATCCTTTTTTGAGTGAGAGATCACTAAACCCTACAAATCCGAGAATTATAAAAAGGAATGTAGAAAATGTCCACCATTCGTTATGAAAGGGAATCCAAATTGGAAATATCATTCTTAAAGTTAAATGTGACTTAATTGGTTCTCAAACAGAATGTAAATTTTATCATGAAAAAATCAACATGGATAATTATTTTATTATTTGAAATTGGATGTAGATCAACTCATTCTTCGCCCATTGCGTTAAATAACTTAACAGATGTTGACATTGATGTTGCAGGAAAATTCCTAATAAACCGTGAAATGGGCTTCCATAAAATTGAATATGGTTCTAGTCTGGATTCATCATTTGCTATTATATTCGTTCATGGATACGGGTCCCGGGGAAAAGAATGGGTACAACCCATTCTTGATTTAACTTGTAAATCTGTTCCTTTCTATTGGTATAGATGGAAATGGGATCAGTGCCCTGAAAGCGGCGCGAACCAACTATTAGATAGCTTGATTTCCTTTTCCACAAAAACGGATTATGATTCATTATGGGTAATAGGACATAGTTATGGAGGCTTAATTTCCGCAATTCTTTCAGAAAAGTGGGAAGAAGAATTAAAATTAACTATTCATGTAATTGCAGCCCCTATGGCTGGTATGTCTCGAACCCGGAAATTATGTGATTTTACAAAAGAAATGTATTCACCCAATCGAAATACAAAACTAATTCAATGGAAAACAGTTCATGAGAGAGACAATGCATTTAATAAATATGAAAATGATCCACAGGATGTTAAAATCAAGAATGGTGAATTGTATCAATTGGATGGGGAATGGAATGGTAAACGGCTAGGGCATAATAGGTCGATTTCTTTTATTTCTAATAAATTATGTGAGGAATGATGATAGTTGGAGTGAATAATTTTGTTCGTCGTCAGGTAAAAGGTTCAGGAAAAACTTATTCTGAGACTGTGGGATTTGAATCGATCGCTGCTCATGCTCTTTCACAAATGGAAAAGGGTAATTTTTCAGAAGGATATAGAGATGGAGTCCGAATTGTTCATGCTGAGAAGTCATTTGCTATAAAATTCGCTTGCCCCTTCATAAAATTGGATAAACATTCGAAATTAGTTTCTAAATTAGTTCAACGAAGGGTGGATGAAGATCTCTATATCCAAACTCGTGTACTGAATGGAGTCCCATCGAAAACTGTTGCATTAGATTTAATCCTATATAGGCATGACGTCTTAATGGAGAATAACGAAAATTCAACTAATGACGATTGGGAATTAATCAGTATCCACGCTATCCCTAAAGGAATAAAAAAAATCCCAATGGGGCCAGTGACTATGATGCGAAATCAATTAGAGAAACCAGGTGGAACAAAAGCTAACTTCACCTCGAAAGAATGGGCTGATTCTATTCAATTTTGGCAGGAATTTGCTGTGTTAGAAATAGAGAAGGAATAGAGATAAAGGTATTTACTATTATTGTTTGAATATTTAATTTTCGAGTTGAATGCTGTTAAACTAACCCGCTATTATAAAGGCGTATAACCTAACCGAGGATATTAAAGGGGATGAACATCAAATTAAAATCAAAATACCGGGTAACTCCCCCCATAATTTTATTCTTTTTTTGTGCGATAGTTTATGGAGAGGGTGTAACCGTTTCTGGGCGAACTTTCAACGAAGCAGGTAAAAAAATTGGCCCTGTCCGGATCGTACTCTACGATTTGGATAAGAACAAGGTTGTGGAACTGGAAACCGCAAATAGCGGAAAATTCAAATTAAGAAATATTCCTGATGGTAATTACACCATGAATATTTATGGTGAAGGCGGTTATGGGGCCACCAAGAATTTTGCTGTCAGCGGGGCTAATATTTCTGATGTTAATCCAACATTGAATCCAAACTTGGATCAAGTCCAAGTTAGTGTAAAAAATATGGAGAACGGAGCGAATTGTAACTGGAAGAAAACTCCAAATGCTGTTGAATTCATTATTTATCGAGATAATAATGAAGTGGGAAGGACAAGTGAAGCATTTTATTTAGACGTTGTTGATCCAGGCCAGACATTTGCTTATAGTGTGATCGCAGTTAACAGTGATGAATCGCTGAGTACGCGATCCATTACTGAATATGGAAAAACATTAATGCCCACGCCCGAGAATGTGACGGCAGAAGCTAAAAAAAATATTGTTAAACTTTCCTGGGATGCGGTAAAGAATGCATCTGCTTACAATGTGTATCGAGATGGTGAATTGCTTAACTCCACATCGGAAAACTCTTTTGCAGATTTTAAATTAAAATACGGGACTAAATTTGCTTATACTATTGCAACTCTAGATCATCAATCGGATCCAGGTAGCAAAACCGAAAATGTATTTGTTACGACACACCTAGAAATAGCAAAACCCAAAAGGCTAAAAGCCGAGAGCGGTGAGAATCAGGTCTTGCTAAACTGGAAAGTTGCTAATAATAGTGTAAAATATTACATTTACCAAAATAGCGTTCTGATTGACTCCGCAACGAGTCTCAGTACTAGCGTGAAAACGGAAGCTGGAACTGAAAATTGTTTTTCTGTGGCAGGTGTAGATCAATATGGTTCAATAGGTCCTAAATCGGATGCAGCGTGTGATAAAAGTGTATTCTCAGCACCAGACTCTATAGTCGTCTCATTTGATAAACGGAATAATCATTTAATTAAATGGTCCGCTGTTGAAGGTGCAAGTTCTTATAATTTTTATACGAATGGTAAACTAAAAAGCAACACCGAAAAATTAGAAATAAAGTCAAAAAGACTGAAATGGGACACTGACTATTCCTATTACCTGACTTCCTTAACGGATGATGGAATTGAGGGGCCTAAATCATCAGATTATACTGTAAGGACACCAAAAATATATTTTATTGAAGGATTATTGCTTGATGAAACAGGGGATGCAAAAAATGTAGATCAGGCCAAGGTATTTCTATATGATTCTATAGGTACGACTTTATTGGAAGAGTTTGTTGTAGCAAGGAATGGAAAATTTCGTTTTGAAAAAGAAATCATTGCTGATTATTACATAGTCAGGGCGTATGGGAACGGCAATGGGAATGGCGGTGATCGGGTTCAGGTAATTAATAAAGATATTACTA
>Ga0207991_1000573_pt1 | contig 24488 bp, 22 predicted proteins | sample ETN07SmetaG_FD_185786 | JGI IMG/M metagenome (GOLD analysis project Ga0207991, IMG submission 185786) | Marine microbial and viral communities from oxygen minimum zone, Eastern Pacific Ocean - ETNP2014F14-07SV275 (SPAdes) (version 2) | ecosystem: Environmental > Aquatic > Marine > Oceanic ...
TTTAACCGGTGAAAAGAAAAATGTGATTGTAGATTCATACGTTAAGTGGCGTATTGTTGATGCGGAACAGTTTTATATATCAACGGGTGGTAATATTCCTAGAACCAACAATCGTTTAGCGCAGATTATTAAAACTGGCCTTAAGAGTGAATTCTCTAAGCGTACGATTGCCGATGTGGTTTCAGGCGAGCGTAGTGAGATTATGGCCAATATTTTGAAAATGGCCAATAAAGACATTGTTGAATTTGGTATTAAAATTATTGATGTACGTATTAAACGTATTGATTTGTCTCAAGAGGTGTCTAATTCGGTTTATCGTCGTATGCAAGCAGAGCGTCAGCGTGTTGCTAAAGAGTTTAGATCTAAGGGTGCAGAAGAGGCTGAGATCATCCGAGCAGCGGCGGACAAAGAGCGTACGATTATTCTAGCGAATGCTTATCGTGATTCTGAGATAGTTCGAGGTGAGGGCGATGCAGTATCTGCTAATAATTATGCGCAAGCTTACAATAAAAATGCAGATTTTTATTCATTCTATCGTTCGTTAGAGTCTTATAAAAAGTCATTTGGTCAAAACAATGACATAATGGTGTTAAATCCAAATACGGAGTTTTTCCGTCACTTTAACCCAGAAGTTAAGTAATTCAAGTATTGAGTTAATATGAGTACTTGGCAATTACCTGAAGGTATAGATGAGCTCACTGGCGATCGAGCGCTAGCGTTTGAATCTATACGTCGTCAGCTTTTAGATTTATACGCAGACAGAGGTTTTGGCTTAGTGATTCCGCCAATGGTTGAATATGTTGAGTCCTTACTATTAACTTCAGATTCAGTTGATGAGAAAACCTTTAAGTTTTTAGATTCGGCCAGTGGTAAGATGCTTGGCGTTCACGCTGATATCACCCCACAAATTGCCCGTATTGATGCAAAACGTGCCAGTAATGGTGTTGAAAAATATTGTTATATAAATGCTATTTTACAAACCAAAGCAGATGACTTTTATGCATCTCGTTCACCGATTCAAGCAGGTGCTGAGCTTTATGGTTCTGATGATATTTCAGCTGATGTTGAGGTAATTGAGCTTATGCTTGAGAGCTTAAAGCTATTATCAATTGACCCAATTGTACTTAGTTTAGGTAATGTGGTGATTTTCAATGCTTTGATTGCACAAGAGAGTTTATCAGGCGAGCAAGTGGCAAAATTAAGACAAATTTTTGCCAGACGCTCAGCGCCAGATTTGGCTGAATTTATAGGTAGTGTCACATTAAACAATGCAGACAAATTTAGTGCGTTAATGAAGTTTGAAGGTGATGCAAGTATCCTTGACAAAGCCTTGGGTGTTTTTAGTGATCTGCCTGAAGCAAAATCAGCCATTGAAGATTTAATTAAAATTAGTAATCAATTAAACACAGCCGATGTTGAAGTGATGATCGATCTTGCAGAGCTGAAAGCTTACGAGTACCACACCGGCGTTGTATTCTCTGCTTACAATGAGGATTACTCAAAAGCATTAGCACAAGGTGGCCGTTACAATGGGCTTAGTGCGTCTTTTGGCAAGGCCAGAGCAGCAACCGGTTTTTCGTTTGATTTAAAGTTTTTATCTCAAGCACAATAACATTAATCAGTAGGAATTAATATGTCAAAAAATGTAGTAATCATTGGCACCCAGTGGGGCGATGAAGGTAAAGGTAAGGTTGTTGATTTAATTACCGATAAAGTATCAAGTGTAGTTCGTTTTCAAGGCGGACATAATGCTGGTCATACGTTAGTAATTGATGGTCAAAAAACCGTACTTCATCTAATTCCTTCAGGTATTTTGCGCGACAATGTGGAGTGTTTAATTGGCCACGGTGTGGTGTTGTCGATGTCAGCCATGATTAAAGAGTTAGGTGAGCTAGATGCGGCAGGTGTAGATGCTAAATCACGTTTAAAAATCTCACCGGGTTGCCCACTGATTATGCCGTACCACGTCGCACTTGATAATGCGCGTGAAGTTAAACGCGGTAAAGCAGCGATCGGCACAACCGGTAACGGTATTGGCCCTGCCTATGAAGACAAAGTTGCTCGTCGCGGTTTGCGCGTAGGCGATCTTTTAGATGAGGTAGCATTTGCTGAAAAACTTAAAGAGGTGATGGAATATCATAACTTTGCATTGACTAATTATTACGGTGTTGACGCTGTGGATTATGAAGCAACACTAACAGAAGCATTAGAGCAAGCTAAGGTTGTTATACCAATGATTACCGATGTAACAGAGCAAATTCATCAGCATATTAAAAATAATGAAAATGTCTTATTTGAAGGCGCACAAGGTGCACTACTAGACATTGACCAAGGCACTTACCCATTTGTTACTTCATCAAATACGACTTCGGGTGGCGCAGTTACCGGCTCTGGTGTTGGTGTAACCGATATTGACTATGTAGTCGGTATTGTTAAAGCTTATACTACACGTGTTGGCGGCGGCCCATTCCCAACAGAGTTAATTTACGATGTATCGACTGATGAAGGTGATGAAATTGGTAAGGTATTAGGTACAGTTGGTCATGAATTTGGCGCAACCACAGGACGTCAGCGTCGTTGTGGTTGGTTAGACATGGTAACACTTAATCGTTCATTCAACCTTAACGCAGTAACCGGTATTTGTTTAACCAAGCTTGATGTGTTAGATTCCTTAGACAGTATCAAAATTTGTATTGCTTACGAACTAAACGGCGTAGAAGTAACAACGCCTCCATATGATGCCCAAGGGTATGCAGACGCCAAACCAGTTTATATTGAAATGCCAGGTTGGAACACTTCAACCATTGGCACCTCTTCATTCGATTCATTGCCGATTGAAGCACAAAATTACATTCGCAAGGTGGAAGAGCTTTCTGGTTTGCCAATTGATATCTTATCTACTGGCCCAGATCGTGACGAGACATTAATCCTTAAACATCCATTTGACGAGTAAATTATGAGCGACCCCCACCAAAAAAGAGAATCAGAAAAATACGACAACCCCATCCCATCAAGGGAGTATATTCTTGAATTTATTAAAGAAAAACCTTTAACCAAATTTGACCTATACGATTTATTAAAGGTTGACGGCAAACAAAAAAAACCACTAACACATCGACTAAAAGCCATGGTTCGTGATCAGCAACTTAGCTGCGATCGAGAGGGTGTATTTAGTATTTTCAGCGGTAAAAGTGGAATAATGATAGGCACAGTGATTGCCAACCCTAAGGGTTTTGGCTTTATCAAACTAGAGGAAGGAGGTAAGGATTTACGTCTTTCTTCAAAAGAAATGCAGCTGGTCTTTCATGGTGACAAGGTTAAAGCTCGCCTGCTTAATCAACGTGGCGATGCACAAATTGTTAAAGTCATTGAAAGTATTAAAACCGTTGTGGGTCGTTTACACCTAGACCAGGATAATGCTTACGTTGTTGTAGATGATAAACGCATTCGTAACAAGATCAATATTTCTGAAGTGACTGAAGACAACACCGATGAGCAAATCGTTATTGTTGAGATCATAAAATCACCAACATTCAAAAGTCTAGCGGTTGGTAAGATTACTCAAATTTTAGGCAACTATATGGATGAGGGTGTAGAAACTGATTCTGCACTTTATCGTAATGGCATCCCGGTTGATTTTTCAGAAGAAGCTCTAGCACAAACAGCTGAATTACCAACAATAGTAACTGATGAAGATAAGAAAGGCCGTATTGACATTACTGATATGAAGCTTGTCACCATTGATGGCGAAGATTCACGTGATTTTGATGACGCTGTGTTTGCTGAGCCAACCAATAAGGGTTGGAAGTTAGTCGTTGCCATTGCCGACGTCTCACATTATGTAATAGAAGGTTCAGACTTAGACAATGATGCCATTGATCGTGGTAATTCAGTATATTTCCCACGTCGTGTGGTGCCAATGCTACCTGAAGCTTTATCAAATGGCCTATGTTCGATCAATCCAGACGTTGAGCGTTTGTGCATGACTTGTGAGATGAATATTGACTCTGAAGGTAATTTATTAGATTATAAATTCTACCCAGCGGTTATGCTGTCTCATGCACGCCTAACTTACACCAAAGTTAGTCAAATCTTAGAGCATCATGACCAAGCATTAACTAGTGAATACGCATCGGTGTTAGACAATCTAAATACCTTATACGATTTATATAAAGCACTTAAAGCAGCCAGAACCAAGCGTGGAGTGATGGATTTTGATCGTATTGAGTCACAAATCATATTTAACGATAAAGGTAAGATCGATGATATTATTGCTCGTTCTCGCAACGATGCTCACAAATTAATTGAAGAATGCATGCTCATGGCTAACCAAGCCACAGCTAAGTTCTTAGCGCACAATAATGAAGACTTCCTTTACCGAATCCACCCCAAGCCTACTGCAGAAAAAGTAGAGACGACTCGTCAGTTCCTAACAGCGGTAGGTTTGACACTTGAGGGTGGCGTGCAGCCAGAATCAAAACACTTTGCCAAAGTATTGGTAGATGCTAAAGGCCGTGATGATGAAAACATCATTAAGACTGTTGTGCTTCGTACCATGAAGCAAGCAGTATATACGCCTGCGAATGAAGGGCACTTCGGCTTAGCATTTGAGGATTACACACACTTTACTTCACCCATTAGAAGATATCCTGACCTCTTAGTACATCGTGCTATTAACCGTGTACTAGATAAAAAGAAAAGAAAGCCTTCTAAAAAAATGATTGAAACTGGTGCGCATTTATCGGTAACAGAGCGTAGGGCAGATGATGCCTCGCGCGATGTAGAACAGTGGCTGAAATGTGAATACATGCGTGACAAAGTTGGAGACACCTTTAACGGTGTGATCTCTGGTGTAGCAGGCTTTGGTATCTTTATTGAGCTTACCGATGTCTTTGTTGAGGGCATGATCGCCATGCGCGATATGAAAGATGATTACTACATTTTTGATGATGTTCATCACCAGCTTAAGGGTGAGCGCACAGGAAGGACCTTTCAGCTCGGTGACACAATTAAGATTCAGGTTGCCTCAGTTAGCCTGGATGATCGGCAAATGGTCTTTACCCCAGCTGATTAATCAACAAATAAACTAAAAAGGAGGCGAAAGCCTCCTTTTTTATTACATTAAAAACCAAAACTCTAGTCAGTCACAGCACCTTCAGAAGCGGATTTGGCAAGCTTAGCAAATTTAGCCAATACACCTTTAGTATAGTTTGGTGTAGGTTGTGTCCAATGAGATAATCTCTCCTTGATAATAGATTGATCAACCAAGAGTTCTAATACGTTATTTTCAGCATCGATTAGAATTTCGTCACCATCTTCAACTACGGCTAATACACCGCCCTTGAACGCTTCAGGAGTGATGTGACCCACCACGAAACCATGTGTACCACCTGAGAATCGACCATCTGTAATTAGGGCTACTTTACCACCGAGGCCTTTACCCATAACGGCAGAAGTAGGTGCAAGCATTTCACGCATACCAGGGCCACCGGCAGGGCCTTCGTAACGAATCACAATCACATCACCTGCTTTAATTTCATCATTTAATACAGCGGCAAGTGCTTCTTCCTCACGACCATAACATTTAGCCACGCCTTTAAAGCTCAGACCTTCTTTGCCGGTAATTTTGGCTACTGCGCCATCTACCGCCAAATTTCCTCTCAATATGCGCAAGTGTGAATCTTTCTTTATTGGATTATCAAGCGGTCTAATAACATCTTGTAAATCATTGTATGGCTTAACATCAGCTAAATTTTCGGCCATTGTTTTTCCAGTGACTGTCATGCAATCACCGTGCAATAGTCCAGCATCTAGTAACATTTTCATTAAAGGTAGAGTTCCACCAATAGCCACTAATTCACTCATCATATATTTACCTGATGGCTTAAGATCAGCAAGTACCGGTACATTAGCACCAATACGAGTGAAATCATCAATGTTTAGATCAACACCAGCAGCATCAGCCATAGCGATTAAATGTAGCACTGCATTGGTTGAACCGCCTAAAGTGATGATGACAGTAATCGCATTCTCAAACGCCTTCATGGTCATAATGTCACGTGGCTTTATGTCTTTTTCAAGTAAATTAAGAACTGCTCCACCTGAACGAATACAATCTCTATCTTTATCAGATGAAATTGCATCTTGCGCGGAAGAGTTTGGCAAGCTCATGCCGAGCGCTTCAATGGCTGACGCCATAGTATTGGCAGTGTACATACCACCACAAGAGCCCGGACCAGGAATGGCTGTTTTTTCAATATTTTCAAGCTCGATTGCATCAATGGTGTTGTTAGCAAATTGACCCACTGCCTCAAATACACTAACCACGTCAGTATGGTTTTTGCCTGGTTGAATCGTACCGCCGTAAACAAAAATACTTGGACGATTAAGACGTGCGAGACCAATAATACAACCTGGCATATTCTTATCACAACCACCGATTGCAACCACACCATCAAAGCCCTGACAGCCAACCACTGTTTCAATTGAGTCTGCAATCACCTCGCGAGAAACTAATGAATACTTCATGCCCTCAGAGCCCATAGAAATACCATCTGAGATGGTTATTGTGTTAAAAATAACACCCTTACCACCAGCACCATTAACACCTATTTCTGCCTCATCAGCGAGTCTATTAATATGCATATTACAAGGCGTCACCATCGACCAAGTGGAAGCGATACCGACTTGAGGCTTCTTAAAATCTTCTTTTGTAAAGCCTACTGGGTAAAGCATCGCACGAGAAGGTGCGCGCTCGTAACCATCAACCACTTGAGAGGAGTATTTTCTTGTATTAGACATAATCTATTTCGTTTGCTAAAAACACTAAATTTTAGACTAAAATAAGGTTTTTCTCAAAGCCTTTTAGCGCGAATTGGATACAGCACAGCAAATATTAGATTTAATTGAGCCCTTTGTACAGGAGGGTAGAATTTTGCCTAGAACTTTTGATCAAATTAATAACAATATTGATGATTTCGTTTTTTTGCGAAATTTTGATAAGATGGTGGCTTGTGCAGGCTTGAAAGACTGTAAAGAAGGAAAAATGGGTGAGATTTATGCCTTGGCGGTGTCAAAAGACGTGCAAAATCAAGGTTTTTCAGCTAAATTATTGAATGAAATCATGCAAAAAGCACGTATTGCCAATTTTTCTAAAATTTTTGCACTGTCCAAGCACAACACTCAGTGGTTTTTAAAACAAGGTTTTGTACGAATGGAAATTAATGAGTTACCTAAAAAGCGCCAAGCTTTATTTAATCATCAACGTAATTCTTCGATTTTCTTTATGGATATTCAATGATGAAAATTAAAGACCGTATTAGGGGTTACTTGCCTATTGTGATTGATATTGAAACTGGTGGTTTTAATGATGAGACCGATGCTATGCTTGAGATCTGTGCGATTATTATTGGCATTGATGATCAGGGTGTTTATTACCCAAAAGAGCCCGTGCATTTTCATGTAACCCCTTTTAAAGGGGCAAACTTAGACCCAAGTGCGTTAAAGTTTAACGGTATTGATGTTGATAATCCTTTGCGCATGGCAGTGAGTGAAAAGCAAGCTTTGGGCGAGATTTTTAAAACGGCCAGAGCTGAAATGAAAACTGAAGAATGCACACGTTCAATTTTAGTAGGGCACAATGCTTTTTTTGATTTAGGATTTTTGTATGCGGCCAGTAATCGTAGTAATTTAAAAAATCCTTTTCATCAATTTTCAACCATTGATACAGTGAGTTTGTCGGCACTTTGTTACGGTGAAACAGTACTCGCCAAGGCGATTCGTGTTGCTGATATTGAATGGAATGATGCGAGTGCACACTCTGCACTGTATGACACACAAAAAACTGCCGAACTTTTCTGTCAAATTTTCAATGCACAAGTCTACAGTTAAATTTTTAATTCTGTTTGTCGTGCCTTCGTCGGTTAATGCTTTGACCGATTACTGAATGCTGAGTGATTGAGCTTTGGTCCAATCCTTAACCTCTTTGGTGAGTGTTGCTGCTGTTTTATCACTAACACTAATAGGCTTTCCAATCACCATGGTAATAGTGCCCGGTTGTTTAACAAAGCTACCTTTGGGCCAAAGTTTGCCAGCATTATGATATACCGGTGAAATATCACAACCGGTTTTTTTAGCAATCGCAACACCGCCTTTTTGGTATTCGCCAAGTTGACCGTAAGGCTGACGTGTACCTTCAGGGAACACCACCACAAAAATGCCTTCAGAAATTCTAGCAGCACCTTGTTTAAGAACTTTTTTGAGTGCTTTAAGTTTTTCACCACGATTAATGATAATAGGTTTTAGCAGAGACAAGCCCCAGCCAAAAATAGGAATCCATTGTAGCTCTTGTTTAAGCACCCAGGTTTGATGTGGGAAGATAGTCTGTAGTGCTAATGTCTCCCAGGTGGATTGATGGTTAGAGATAATCACACAAGCGGTATTAGGGATATTCTCTTTACCGATAACATTCAGTTTGATATTAAGTGTAATGCGTAACCACCACAAGCAAAATAGTGACCACTTTGACAAAATAGCATAGCGCACTTTAATCGGCGTAAAGAACAACACTAGTGCGATTGCAACCAGAACAGCTAGGGCTAGCGTTGAACCTAAAAAGTAAATTAACGATCTTAAAAACAGCATTCGTATTAGTGAGTGTAAACGTTATAATTTGTAGACTTAAGATTTTAACGATTTTCTATGACGGTTAACACCATTCTTTTTGATTTAGACGGCACCTTGATTGACACAGCGCCTGACCTTGCTTATGCGCTAAATACCTTGTTATTAGAGAATGGTATTGCTGGGAAGCCTTATGAGCAAATTAAGCCCTTAGTTGCTTTTGGTGGCAAAGCATTGATTAAGTTTGGTTTTGATTGTGATGAGTCGCACCCAGAATTCATCAATCGACATCAAAGAATCTTACAAATTTATACGGAAAATATTGACAAATATTCAAAAACTTTTGATGGCATCGATGTATTAATAAATGCTATTAAAGATAAGAATATGTATTGGGGTATTGTCACCAATAAGCCGGAGAATTTAACGCATTTATTGTTAGATAGGCTAGGTTTAAAACCTGATGTTGTCGTCTGTGGTGATACCTTAGCCTATAATAAGCCGCATCCTGCGCCATTGCTTTATGCTTGTGCACAGCTCAGTATTTCACCACAACATTGTTGGTTTATTGGCGATGATAAAAACGATATGCTAGCCGGTAAGAATGCACAGATTAAAACCGTCGCAGTGACTTATGGTTACGGTAAAGTCGAGCAAGACTGGGGTTATGATTATTTAATAGAACAACCATCAGAAATATTGGAGTTAATGAATGGAAATCACTAGTTTATTGGTTGGATTGCTCGTAGGCGCAATCGGTGTTTATTTTTATTTAAACACTAAGTTACAAGCCCTAAAAACCGACAAAATTCACCTTGAAGTTAGTCTTGATAAAGAAATCGAAACACATAAGAGAGAGGTGGATTTAATTAATATTGCCAGAGAGCAAATGAGTAAGGATTTCAAGGCCGTGGCTAGCGATATCTTGGCCAAAGATCGTAACGATTTGAGTATTAAAAACTCTGAATTACTAACCCCTTTGCAGTCACAGCTCAAAGAGTTTAGAGATAAGATCGAAGTTATTACTAACGAGCAAATTAAAGAGCGAGCCACACTTGCAGCGCAAATTGAAAATCTTAAGAAAACCAGCATTGAGGCGCAAGAAACCACACAAAATCTTACCAATGCTTTGACTTATGATAATAAGCAACAAGGCGATTGGGGCGAGATGATTTTAAGTTCTATCTTGTCCAGTTCTGGTCTTCGAGAAGGGCATGAGTTTGATACTCAAAAACAGCTTAAAAATGAATCAGGTGAAGCTTTTAAGCCAGATGTAGTATTACACCTCCCAGAAGAAAAAGACATTATTATTGATTCAAAAGTCTCACTCAAAGCTTATAAAGATTACATTGCCAATCAATCAGATACAGCCATGCTTAAGTCGCACGTGGCTTCGGTTGAGGCACATATTAATGGCATTAGTATTAAAGAATATGAGAATCTTGAAGGCGTGTTGACGCTTGATTTTATATTTGTCTTCATTCCAATCGAATCAGCACTGTTAGTCGCACTCGATCAAAAGCCAGATTTGTTCACTACAGCGCTGAAGAAAAACATTGTTTTAGTTTCACCATCCACTTTGATGATGAGTCTTAAAACCGTGCATCATATCTGGCAAACAGAGCGTCAAAATCTAAACTCTGAAGAAATCGCCCGTCAAGCAGGCGCTATGTACGACAAGTTATTTGGCTTTGTTAAATCTATGGACGATATTGAAAAGCACCTTGATAAAGCACAAAAGAGCTATAAAGAAGCACGCAGTAAATTATCAGACGGCAAGGGTAATTTAATTGGTCGCGCTGAAAAACTCAAGACACTGGGTGTGCAAAGCAAAAAGGAACTTAAATAATGAATATTTCAACCGATTATAAAATCACCGAAAACGAACTAAAAGACAAGGTTGTTTTAGTTACGGGTGCAAATCGTGGCTTTGGACGAGCAATGACGCTAGATTTGGCTAAAGCTGGTGCAACGGTGGTTATGCTGGGTCGTGATCTAGGCTCACTTGAAACGGTTTATGATGAAGTGGTTGATTTAGGTTATCAAGAGCCTGTATTGTATCCATTTGATTTAGAAGGGGCGACACCTGAACATTATGAGCAGTTACAGGCAAATTTATTAGAGAACTTTTCTCAGTTGGATGGGTTGATTCATAATGCTGGTATTATTGGTACAATGATGCCGATTGAGCAATATGATATTAAGCTTTGGTATTCCACCATGCAAATTAACGTCAACGCGCCATTCATGCTAACTCAATTCTTAATTCCTGTTTTAAATAAATCTACTGATGCACGCGTATTATTTTTATCATCCTCAGTCGGGCGTGATGCTCGCGCTTACTGGGGTGCCTACGGGGTAAGTAAATTCGCCATTGAGGGGTTAAGTAAAACCTTATCAGAAGAGTTGGAAAAAACCAACATTAGGGTTAATTCACTCGATCCAAAACGCATGCGCACTAAGATGCGACAAATCGCCTACCCAGCAGAAAATGCAGATAAAAACCCTCTGCCAGAGAGCTTGTCACCAGCGATTGTGTATTTAATGAGTGAAGCCACTAAGGGCTTGAATGGCGAACAGTTAACGCTAGAAAATTAACGCTGCAAGTCTTCTGTTAGGTGTGGATGGATGGTCTTTAAGATTTCTTTAAAGACTTTCTCAGTGCCAGCAACGACATTGCCCGTTTCTAGGTATTTTCCACGACCTGAAAAATCACCCACAAAGCCACCCGCTTCTTTAACCAATAACACACCGGCAGCAATATCCCAAATATTAAGTTCAATTTCCCAGAAGCCGTCTAGTCGTCCAGCCGCTAAATAAGCAAGATCTAGAGCGGCAGAACCGGCGCGGCGAATACCCGCAACTTTTGGATGAATAGCCTTAAACATACCAAGGTAAGCATCCAGGTGTTGAGGTGCTTTAAATGGAAAGCCGGTACCGATTAAAGTATCTTCAAATCCATTAGCACCCGTAACACGAATTCTTTGTTCGTTTAAGTACGCACCTTCACCTTTTGCTGCTGTAAATAACTCTTCTTTAAAAGGGTCGTAGACCACAGCATGTGTTGGCTCGTTGTTTTCATACAAAGCAATTGATACTGCGTATTGTGGGAAGCCATGCAAGTAATTTGTAGTGCCATCTAGTGGATCAAGAATCCAAACAAAGCGTTTGTCTTTACCTACAATTTCACCATTTTCTTCACCCAAAATTGAATGATCGGGAAAGGCGTATTTCAACTCGTCTATAATGGCATCTTCAGCAGCCTTGTCGACTTCAGAAACAAAGTCATTTGCCGCTTTGTTTTCAATCGTTAGAAGGTCAATTTGATTGTGATATCTAAGGATGATGTCACCGGCTTTTCGGGCGGCTTTAACGGCAATATTAAGCGTAGGATTCATAATTAAATAGACAAATGGAAAAAGACACAAATTATACCTTTGATAGCGTGAGAGTGGTCATGGTTAATACCACCGAGCCAGGCAATATTGGTGCAGCTGCACGTGCAATGAAAAATATGAATTTATCAAAGCTGTATTTGGTCAACCCAAAAGGTTATCCATCAGCAGTCGCTACTGCTAGAGCGAGTGGTGCAGATGATGTATTGGCCGGCGCTGTGGTTTGTGATTCGTTAGAAGAGGCCTTACAAGGTTCACACTTAGTCATTGGTGCCAGTGCACGTCAGCGCAATATCAAGTGGAAACAAATGGATGTTGTCGGTGCTTGTAATGAGATTCAAAAAACCACTACCATTGAGGGGCAAGAAGTGGCCGTAGTATTTGGTACCGAAAATTCTGGCTTGAGTAATGAAGAGCTAGACTTATGCCAAATCCTTATGACCATTCCAGGTAATCCTAATTACTTTTCACTCAATGTAGCATCAGCTATTCAAGTATTTGCTTATCAAAACTACGTTTATAACACCACCACAGAATTTGAAAAGAGCAGTAATGAACTCGCTAGTTTTGATGAGCTAGAAGGTTTTTATACGCATCTTGCTCAAGTGCTAGAGCATATCGAATACTTTGAAGATAAACGTCCTAAAGAGCTTCTTATGCGCCGTCTAAGAAGATTCTTCGGACGAGCAGAGCCAGAAAAAGAAGAGGTAGCAATCTTTCGAGGCATCTTAAGAAACATTAAGCCTTTTCAGAAATAAATAAAGCCCGAATAAATCAGGCTTTATTATTGGCTTGAGTATGAATTAATTTATTAATTTATTCATGCGTTTAACAAACTCAGCTGGGTCTTTGAGTTGCCCGCCTTCAGATAAAACTGCTTGATCAAACAACACTCTAACCAAGTCTTCATCAACCTTAACTTTTAGCTTTTCAACCAGTGGATGAGTTGGATTAATCTCAAGGATTGGCTTGGTCTCTGGTACGTCTTGCCCTAAAGAGGCCATAATTCTTTCCATGTTGCCACCCAGCTCATTTTCATCGGCAACGAGGCAAGAAGGGGACTCACTGAGGCGATTAGAAATCTTAACTTCTTTAACTTGATTATCAAGGATTTTTTGCATGGCTGTTAGTGTCTTTTTAAAGCCTTTTGCAGCCTTTTCTTTTTCCTTTTTTTCTTCCTTAGAGTCTAGGTCTTCTAAATCACCCTTAGCGATTGATTTAAGGTTTTTACCTTCGAACTCGGTAAAGTTGTTCACCATCCACTCATCCACGCGATCAGATAGTAATAGTACTTCAATGTCTTTTTGCTTGAATATTTCTAAATGTGGAGAGCCTTTGGCAGCAGCGTACGTCTCTGCAGTAACATAGTAAATATCTTTTTGATCCTTACCCATGCGTTCGATGTAATCAGCCAGTGATACACTTTGATCCTCACCTTCAGATTTAGTAGTAGCAAAACGCATCAAGTTGGCAATTTTATCTTTATTACTAAAGTCTTCAACCACACCTTCTTTCATCACCATGCCAAATTCTTTCCAGAAAGTGGCGTATTTTTCTGGCTTATTTTTAGCCATTTTTTCAAGCTCTTTAAGAATTCTACTAACTGATGCCTTGCGGATAGTGTCAACTACTTTAGAGCCTTGTAAAATTTCTCTAGAAACATTTAATGATAAATCAGCTGTATCAATCACACCCTTGACGAAGCGCAAGTACATTGGCATTAATTCTTCATTATCTTCCATGATGAATACACGCTTGGCGTAGAGTTTAATACCACCTTTACGCTTTGGCTCCCACATATCAAACGGCGCCTTAGAAGGAATAAATAATAATGATGTGTAATCTAGCTTGCCTTCAACACGGTTGTGAAGTTGCGTTAGAGGCGCTTCAAAATCATAAGTTAATGATTTGTAAAACTCATCATAATCTTCTTGCTTAAGGTCTTTTTTATCTTGCGTCCAAAAGGCGTTGGCCTTATTAACGGTTTCGTATTCGACTTCATCAGATTCTTCTTCAGAAGGTTTAACCATCATGATTGGTACAGTGATGTGATCAGAGTATTTTGAGATAATGCTTTTAAGACGATAGTCGTCTAAAAATTCTTTTTCTTCCTTTTTAATGTGCAATGTTACCGAGGTGCCAAACTCTTCAACGGTGGTGGTTTCTAGTGAATACTCACCTTTACCTGCAGATGACCAAACAGTGCCATCGGCTTTGTCATCACCAGCTTTACGCGTTGTTAATGTGACTTCATCAGCCACAATAAAGGCCGAGTAAAAACCCACACCAAATTGACCGATTAGGTTGGAGTCTTCAGCTTGTTTTTCATCTAGACTTTGTAGGAATTTTTTAGTACCCGAGTTGGCAATGGTGCCAATATTTTCCATCACCTCATCTTGCGTCATACCAATACCATTATCACTAATAGTGATGGTACCTGCGTCTTTGTTAACCTCTACATGAATTTGTAATTCTTGTTTGCCTTCAACTAAAGCGTCATTTGAAAGTGATTCAAACTTAAGTTTGTCAACGGCATCAGAGGCATTTGAAACCAATTCTCTAAGGAAAATTTCTTTGTTAGAATACAAAGAATGGATCATTAAATGTAGGAGTTGAGAGACCTCGGTTTGGAAAGCATGTGTTTGTTTTGTCGCCATTTGTTTATTCCTGTTTTGTGCGTAAAATACATTGATATGGGCAAAGTTACAAAATTCAAGTGAAAACACAAATTACACAATTTATGTTGTATTTGCGTGTTGAACGTCACTATGCACTTAATACCCAACAAGCCTATCAGCGCGACTTGCAACAACTGTTAAGTTTTGCAAATCAACAGGGGGTTAATAGCTGGATTGATTTAACCGCTGAGCACCTGAATTTACTGGTGATGAACATGCGCCACGCCAATAGTAGTGGCCGTACCATTCGTCGGCATTTGTCTTCTATTCGTGGGTTTTTAACCTATCTTGTTAATCAGCGTTATCTGCCAAGTAATTGTGCGCTAGGATTGCAACCACCAAAGCTGGATCAAAGATTGCCAAAAATATTGGATTATGGTCAACTAACACTTATGCTTAACCCAAGGTCTAAATCACCATCAGAGCTACGTGATGTGGCTATTATTGAGGTCATTTATTCGTGCGGACTTCGTGTATCAGAATTGGTTAGCCTTGATGTAAATGATATAGATACTAAGCAAGGCTTTTTAAACGTGATGGGCAAGGGTGGCAAGATGCGTCATACACCATTGGGTGAATCCGCCCAAAAAGCGATTGCCAATTATTTACAAAAAACAGGTGTTACTCAAGGTGCCTTATTTTTAAATAATCGACACATTAGAATTAGCGTGAGAGCTATACAAACTATGGTGAAAAAACGCGCACTTGAAGTCGGGATTAAAATTAACGTACATCCGCATATGTTACGCCATGCAGCAGCAACACACTTTTTACAATCCAGCCATGACCTTAGATCTGTACAAGAATTTTTAGGCCATGAAAGTATTAAGTCAACCCAGGTGTATACACACTTAGATTTTTTAGAACTCTCTAAAGTATATGACCAATGTCATCCAAGAGCAAAGAAAACAACATGAGTTTTAAAGTCAGATTAGCGGCGCAGTATTTAAAGGCGGGTGGGGTGATTTCTCATCCAACCGATACCATTCAAGGTTTGGCATGTTTGCCGTGTTTTGAGCATGCCATGCAGCGAATCTTACAACTTAAACATCGTTCTGCTAATAAAGGGCTGATATTGTTGGCTAGCGATGTAAGCTACTTTACTGATTATGTGGATGATGCGCTGCAATTAACAAGCATTAAAAATACCAAGGTGCCAACCACTTATTTACTCAAGGCCAATCAACAGGTTTCTAAGTTATTAACGGGCGAATTTAATACGATTGCGCTTAGGTTGACTGATAACGCTTTAATTACCAAGTTATGTCAAGCAAACAACAGTGCCTTGGTTTCTACCAGTGCTAATACCAGTGGTAAAAAAAGCGCAACAAGCGTGCTTGAATTAAATGTATTTTTTAAACAAGAATTGGACTTTATTATCGTGCCACAAAACTATAATAACCCAGCATCACGGATTATTAATTTACAAACTGGAGAGCGCCTTAGATGAGTGAAAAAACAATGCTTGATCAAGTTAAGATCTATTTATTAAGCTTGCAACAAGATATTTGCGACCAATTAGAGCAAGTAGATGGCGAAGCCAGTTTTATCAAAGACAACTGGGAAAAAGAAAACGGTGCTGGTGGTGGACTTACCCGTGTATTGACTCATGGCTCTGTGTTTGAGCAAGCAGGCGTTAACTTTTCTATCGTCCATGGCGACAACATGCCGGCTTCAGCGACAGCATTACGCCCAGAGCTAGCAGGGCGTAGCTTTAGTGCGTTAGGCGTCTCATTGGTAATCCACCCGCACAATCCATATGCGCCAACTTCACATGCCAATGTCAGATTTTTCATTGCAGAAAAAGAAGGTGAAGATCCGATTTGGTGGTTTGGTGGTGGCTTTGATCTTACCCCTTATTATGGCTTTGATGAAGATTGCATTTTGTGGCATCAAATGGCTAAAGACGCTTGTGACCCTTTTGGTAAAGAGGTGTATCCGAAGTACAAAAAATGGTGCGATGATTATTTTTACATGAAGCATCGCGATGAACAACGTGGTGTTGGCGGCTTATTCTTTGATGATTTAAACGAAGGTGGATTTGATCAGTGTTTTGCTTTTATGCAAAGTGTGGGTAATAGTTATATTAAAGCTTATCGACCAATTGTTGAGCGTCGTAAAGACACACCATTTACCGATCATGAAAGACAATTCCAGCTGTATCGTCGTGGTCGTTATGTCGAGTTTAATTTGGTTTATGATCGTGGCACGTTATTTGGCCTGCAAACCGGTGGCCGTACCGAATCGATTCTCATGTCGTTGCCACCGCTTGTGCGTTGGGAATATCAATACGAGCCAGAAGCAGGTAGTGAGGAAGAAAAATTATACGAGTACTATATTAAGCCCCAAGATTGGCTAGGGATTGAATAACTTATATGAAGCACACTATTGACGCCAAACGCCTACTTTGTCCGATGCCAGTAATACGTTTAGGAGAAATGATTAACACCATTGATAAAGGCGATTTAATTGAGATGATTGCTACGGATCCGGGTGTACTACATGACATACCTGCTTGGTGTAAAGTGCATGGTCACAAAGTCGTTGAAATTCATGAAAAAACTAATGAGATTATTCTACTTGTAGAAAAAATAGGGTAGAATAAGTCGCTGTTTTTATTGTTAAATAACAGTTTTTCATAATATAACAATTAAACCAACAAGAATTTTGATCGCAATGGAGCGCTCTGTTTGACAATGACTGTCAGCAAATTAAATAGTTAAAAATAGGAGAAAATATGTCTGCTAAAGATGTAATAAAAATGATGAAGGACAACGAGGTTACATTCGTTGATTTCCGTTTTACTGATACTAAAGGTAAAGAGCAACACGTTAGTGTGCCCGCTCACCAAGTTGATGCTGATAAATTTGAAGAAGGTCAAATGTTTGACGGCTCTTCAATCGCCGGTTGGAAAGATATTAATGAATCAGATATGATTCTACAGCCAGATCTTGATGCGTGTGTTATGGACCCATTCACTCAAGAGTCTACACTAATTGTTCGTTGTGATATTATCGAGCCAGAAGATATGAAAGGCTATGAAAAAGATCCACGTTCAATTGCAAAGCGTGCTGAAAAGTACATGCAAGATTCAGGTGTTGCTGATGTTGCTTATTTCGGTAACGAGCCGGAATTTTTTGTATTTGATTCAGTTAAGTTTGACAATACTATGGGTGCATGTAGCTACTCAGTACATTCTGAGGAAGCTGCTTGGGAAAGTGGTAGTGACTTTGACGGTGGTAACACCGGTCACCGTCCAGGCGTTAAAGGCGGTTACTTTCCAGTACCACCAGTTGACTCAATGATGGATTTACGTGCTGAAATGTGTTTAGCAATCGAAAGCATGGGTGTGACCACTGAAGTACATCACCACGAAGTGGGTACAGCAGGTCAAAATGAAATCGGTGCATTGTTTAACACGTTAGTTAAAAAAGCAGACGAAACTCAAATCTTAAAGTACTGTGTTCAAAATGTAGCACACGTATATGGCAAGACTGCAACATTTATGCCTAAGCCTATCGTTGGTGACAACGGTAACGGTATGCATGTTCACCAGTCAATGGCTAAAGACGGCGTCAACTTATTCTATGAAGAAGGTGCTTACGGCAACTTAAGTGAAATGGCGCTACATTACGTCGGTGGTATTATTAAGCACGCTAGAGCGTTAAATGCATTCTGTAATGCATCAACTAACTCATACAAGCGTTTAGTACCAGGTTTTGAAGCACCAGAGATTTTACAATACTCTGCTAAAAACCGTTCAGCTGCGATTCGTATTCCTTTTGTTGCGAACCCTAAAGGCACGCGTGTTGAAGTGCGTTTCCCAGATCCAACAGCAAACCCTTACTTAGCGTTTTCTGCAATGTTAATGGCCGGCCTTGATGGTATTAAGAACAAGATCGATCCAGGTAAACCTGCGACAGAAGATTTATATGAATTGTCTGAAGCTGACAAGGCAAAGATCCCTACAGTAGCATCTTCACTTGATCAAGCGTTAGAGGCTCTAGATGCAGATCGTGACTTCTTGACTGCAGGCGGTGTGTTTACAAATGATATGATTGATTCATACATTGATCTTAAAATGGAAGAGGTGACTAAGCTTCGTTGTGCAACTCATCCAGTTGAATATGAAATGTATTACAGCTTGTAATATTTAATTTCAATTCATAGAAAAAGGCCGTGCAATTGCACGGCCTTTTTTGTTATCTGAAGCGTAAAATGACTATCAAAATATTATATTAGTGATTATGACACAACTTAGAAATGATTGGACATTAGCAGAGGTTGAAGCGTTATTCGCCATGCCATTTAATGATTTGCTTTTTAAAGCACACACAATTCATAGAGATAATTTTGATCCAAATTACGTACAAGTAAGCTCTCTACTTAATATTAAAACCGGTGCCTGCCCAGAGGATTGTTCTTATTGTTCGCAGAGCTCCAAATACGACACTGGTCTTGAGCGTGAAAAGTTAATGGAAATTGATTTGGTGCTTGAGCAAGCACAGTCTGCAAAAGACAAGGGTGCAACCCGTTTTTGTATGGGTGCTGCTTGGCGCAATCCTACTGATAAAAGTTTGGACAAAGTTATCCCAATGATCCAAGGTGTTAAAGCCATGGGCATGGAGACTTGTGTAACCCTGGGCATGCTAACGCAAGAGCAAGCCTTTACTTTAAAAGAAGCAGGCCTAGATTATTACAATCACAATCTTGACACTTCAAAAGAGAACTATGCCAATGTGATTACCACACGAACTTTCCAAGACCGTCTAGATACGCTTGAATCAGTACAAAATGCTGATATTCATGTTTGTAGTGGTGGTATCTTAGGTTTGGGTGAAGAACAGACTGACAGAGCCTCTATGCTTAGATCTTTGGCTAATTTAGAAGCGCACCCTGACAGTGTGCCACTCAATCTTTTGGTGCCAATTCCTGGCACACCATTTGAGAAAGTTGCACCACCAACTGAGAGTGAGTTTGTGCGCACGATTGCCGTAGCACGTATCATGATGCCAAAATCGGTGGTACGTTTATCAGCAGGCCGTACTGAGATGGGTGAGGCAATGCAAGCCATGTGTTTCTTTGCTGGTGCTAACTCTATTTTTTATGGTGAGCAGCTGTTAACAACGGATAATCCAGACACTGGTACTGATCAAGCGTTATTTAGCAGATTAGGTATTAACCAATCTCAAGTAAGTAGTCACTAATCATCTTTGCCGCTTTTGGTTTGGCCAACTGCTTTGCGTTGTCAGACATTTTTTGAATCTGCATATCATCAATATCCAGCAGTGTTTTTTCAAGCAGCTTAAGACTTAAATCTTTTTGTTCGATCAAAATGCCAGCACTATGATCAGAAAGAATCTTGGCATTGTAAAACTGATGATTGTCAATCGCATGTGGTAGTGGAATCAAAATACTGGGTGTGGCTGAGAGCATTAGCTCTGAAATTGTCATCGCGCCTGCGCGACAAAGCACGATATCTGCCCAAGCGTAAGCTTTTGCCATATCATCAATAAACGCCTCTACTTTTACATTTTTATTATTGTATTGGGCTTTAACACTATCTAGGTGCTGTTTACCAGTCTGATGCCAAATATTGATATCAATATTGAGTCTAGTAACAATATCATTAATAGGTTTGGCACCTAAACTACCACCAACGATTAATAAGTTGAGTTTTTTATTGTTAGCACTTTTCTTTTTAGGTCTAAACAATACAGGATTGCCAGAAGTGAAAACCTCAGTTGATCGATCAAAAGTATCATCAAATGCTTGAAAAGTTTGTGTGGAAATCTTTGATAAAAGTTTGTTAGTGGTACCGGGAATTGAGTTTTGTTCGTGAATGACTAACGGCACACGTAACAGCCAAGCCACTAAGCCACCAATACCTGAAGCAAAGCCACCCATACCAAGTACAACACTGGGGTTTACTTTAGCAAACACACGTACTGTTTGGATAAAGGCAAGGCTTAATAAGAAGGGTGCTTTGATTAGTGCCAACCTATTTTTACCGCGCAAACCCACAGCATTGACTGTGTGTAATGGAATATTGTGCTTAGGTACTAATGTATTTTCCATACCGCGTTTTGATCCTAACCATTTAACATTAACAGAGTGTTGATCAAGTTCTTTAGCAATGGCTAAGGCTGGAAATATATGCCCACCGGTGCCACCAGCCATAATTAAAATTGTCTTTTTTTGTTTAGACATAATCTCTTTGTTTGCTATAAGGCGCTCTGTTTTCCATGTCGATTCTAAGAATGATTGCTAAGGCAATAATAGAAAAAATCATACTACTGCCGCCATAACTGATCAGTGGCAATGTAAAGCCTTTGATTGGTATCAGACCAAGATTCATCGCAATATTGACACCGACTTGCATTGAGAACCAAGTACATATTCCAAACGCCACATAAGAGCTGTATTTTCTACCGTGTTTAAGTGCTTCTTTGGCGATGTTAAAGCCTTTGTTAATAATATAGGCAAAACTAAACAAAACAAATAACATGCCAATAACACCAAGTTCTTCACCAATAATTGCAAAAATCATGTCAGTATGAGACTCAGGTAATTTAGTGTATTTTTGAATACCAGCGCCTAGCCCTGTACCCGTCCAATCCCCTCTACCAATACCAATTAAGGCTTGTTTAGTTTGATGGACACCGTCTTTTCCCCATAAATCATTTAACCAAAATGAGAGTGCTCTTTCTAATCTAACAGGGTCAAAAACATAAATATAAATACTAAACCCACCTAAAAGGGCTGCAACAGCCATAAAGGACTCCTTGAAAAAGGAGCCTGCAATAAATAACATACCAAGTGCGGTAAGCGTGATAATAATAGTGGCACCTAAATCAGTTTCCAGCATTGTTAATAGGCCAGATGAGGCAACAATAATCAAGGTTTTTCCTATACCGGTTAAAGACCCGGTCACTTCTTTTTCTTGACGAATTAAAAAACCAGCCATAAATAAAATCATGGCTAATTTCATCATTTCAGAAGGTTGAAATTTAAAGACAACAAAGTTAATCCAGCGTCTTGCACCGTTAGCCGAAAAACCGATTGGATCAGGCAATAAAACAATGCCCAGTAAAATCAAACTAAAAATAAACAATTTTCTTGAATGAAGCTTGAAAAAAGACAAGGGTGTTTTTAAAACAAAAAAACCTGCAATAAGACCGAGCACAATATAAAACCCTTGTTTACCGACATAGGAATAACTATCAAAGTGTGCAAGTGAGGCAGAAAAAGACATAATCCAGCCGAAGATAATTAAAACTACAATAGTGACGAGTAGTTTTATATCAGGAGATTGGCCGGTTTTATTAAATATCAAGGTTGTAATGTGAATAACTAAAGAGCTTATATTTTATACCCTAAAAGCAATGGCTATTAGTTGAGCTTTTATCGTGATTAGGGGATAATGTTGCTTTTTGTAAATTTGCCCAGCTATTATGATTTCTACTGCCAATATCACCATGCAATTTGGTGAAAAACCTCTTTTTGAAAATATTTCTATCAAGTTTCAAGGCGGTAATCGATACGGTTTAATTGGCGCAAACGGTTGTGGTAAATCAACTTTCATGAAAATCTTAACTGGTGAGTTAACACCCTCTAATGGTACGGTAAGTATTAGTGATGGTGAGCGACTTGGTATTTTGCGCCAGGATCAATTTGCTTATGAGGAATTCCGTGTCGTTGATACAGTTATCATGGGTCACGAAAAACTTTGGGAAGTAAAAAAAGAAAGAGACCGTATTTACGCTTTGCCAGAAATGAGTGACGAAGACGGCATTAAGGTTGGAGAATTAGAAATGGAATTTGCCGAGATGGATGGCTATATGGCCGAGTCTTCTGCTAGCGAGTTGCTGTTAGGTTTAGATATTCCTGAAGATCAGCATTATGGCTTAATGAGTGAGATCGCACCAGGTTGGAAATTGCGTATTTTGCTTGCACAGGCGCTATTTTCTGATCCTGAAATCTTGTTATTAGACGAGCCAACCAATAACTTGGATATCAATTCTATTAGTTGGTTGACTGATGTTTTAAAAGATCGTAAAGCCACCATGGTGATTATTTCTCACGATAGGCATTTTTTAAATGGTGTTTGTACCCATATGTCAGATTTGGATTACGGAGCGCTTAACACTTTCCCAGGTAATTACGATCAATTTATGATTGCTGCAACTGCCATTCAGGAAAAAATGCAAACGGATAACGCTAAGAAAGAAGCCAAGATTAAAGAGCTTAAGCATTTTGTCTCTCGCTTTTCTTCAAATGCTTCTAAAGCTAAGCAAGCAACATCACGTCAAAAGCAACTTGAAAAAATTGAGCTTAATGATATTAAACCTTCTTCAAGAGTAAGCCCATACATTATATTTAACCAAGAAAACAAACTCCACAGAAACGTATTGGAAGTTGAGGGGTTGACAAAAAGTTTCGATGGTGTTGAGGTCTTAAAAGACATCGGCTTCTTATTTGAAGTCGGTGAACGTGTGGCTATCATTGGTCAAAATGGTATTGGTAAAACTACCTTACTACGTACTTTGGTTGGTGAGATTGAAGCTGATAAAGGCAAGATTAAGTGGAGTGAAAATTCAAATATTGGTTATTACGCACAGGATCATACTGCTGATTTTGAAGAGGATATGACGGTACTAGATTGGATGAGTCAATTCAAGAGTGAGAAAGATGATATTCAGGCGATGCGTGGTATTCTTGGAAAAATGCTATTTGGCAAGAATGATATTATCAAGAGTGTTAAATCACTTTCTGGTGGTGAGAAGGGCAGAATGCTATTCGGCAAGTTGATGCTACAAAAACCAAATATTTTGGTGATGGATGAGCCAACGAACCACCTAGATATGGAATCAATAGAGGCACTTAACCTTGCACTGGATAATTATGAGGGTACACTTATCTTTGTCAGTCACGATAGAGAGTTTGTTTCATCACTATCTACCAAAGTTGTAGAGCTTAAAGAAGATGGCATGCATTACTATTCTGGCAACTATGAGGACTACTTAAAATCACAAGGATAAAATGATTACAGCAGTATTGAAAAGGTTTGTTAAGCGTCAAGGCTTTGATTCCGCTGCAATACTGTCATTCGACACCTTGTTTGCCGTTGTGCCTGGTTTAGCATTAGGCTTAAGTGTTTTTTCTCTTTCACCTTACTTCGCTGATTTTCAGCAACATCTAGAACAGTTTTTATTCACACAATTGCTGCCGCAAAATTACGATACAGCTAAAGACTATATTCAGCAATTCATTGCTCATGCACAAGCACTCAAAGGGTTAACTTCTGGTTTTTTGTTATTTGCGGTAATACTATTATTGTATGAGGTAGATAAGCGCGTTAATTTAATGTGGCATGATGCGCATCATCGTCATTGGATGAAGGGCTTGGTGTCTTATTTGTTTGTGTTGTTTCTAGGGCCGGTTTTTGTTGGTGCCTCGTTATTCTTTAGTTCTTATGTAATGGCCTTAGAACTTTTTAATCAACTACCAATGGCGGGTTATGCGCCATTCATGGCGCCATTTGCCTTGTCTAGCCTAGGTTTTGCAATTTTGTATTATGCCGTTCCGCTAGAGAGCGTGCGTTTTAGTAATGCGCTTAAAGCCGGTGTAATTGCAGCAATAGGTTTAGAAGTTATTAAATATGCCATGTTTGCTTATATTCAATATTTCCCCGTATACGAGTTGATTTACGGTACTTTATCGATACTGTTGTTAGTTATGTTATGGGTTTACTTGGCATGGATAATCGTATTGCTAGGGGCTAGCTTTTGTT
>Ga0207991_1000576_pt1 | contig 24460 bp, 18 predicted proteins | sample ETN07SmetaG_FD_185786 | JGI IMG/M metagenome (GOLD analysis project Ga0207991, IMG submission 185786) | Marine microbial and viral communities from oxygen minimum zone, Eastern Pacific Ocean - ETNP2014F14-07SV275 (SPAdes) (version 2) | ecosystem: Environmental > Aquatic > Marine > Oceanic ...
AGTCGATCAGGCCGGAAATTTCGTCGGCAGTGGCCGTTTCAACCACGCGGTGGTAGCCGCGTGTGATCAGCCCCGGTTCGTCGAATGAAACCATCATCATTATCCTAAAATTGATCGATTCGTCGTGACCGACCTCTCTTTCCGCCCGCACACCGCTGCGATAGCGCAGGGCCGCCTCGTAGCGATGGTGGCCGTCGGCGATAAACATCTCGGAATCTGCGAGTGCCCTCTGGAGGATCCCGATGGTCCCCGGATCCGAAACGCGCCAGAGCCGGAGTTGCGGCATGTCGGGCGGTGTGAAGACTGCAGTCGGTTCGCCGCCCGCGATGGCCCTGACCAGATTGCCCACGCTTGAGCGCAGGTCATCCCGGTAAATCACCAGCAGGGGGCTGTAGTTCGACTGTGCAGCCTCCATGAGCCTGACGCGGTCGGCGACCCATTCAGACCGCGTGCCTTCGTGTGGGAGGACGATCTCCTGGTCGTAGTCCTCAAGCCGGACGGCCGCGACGAACCCCCGCCTGAACAGTTCTTGCCCCTGGTATTCGAACTCTTCTTCAGTCACGTAGATCGACGGCTCGCCTTCGTGCTTGAGAGCGCCGGAATCGAGCCACAGCTGGCTCGTTTCAGCGGCCTGTTCGTAGGGGTCTTCCGATAACCCGCGCCGTGCCAGTTCGAGCCGGACGATGTTGTATGGCGAGCGGTCGTACAGCTCCTGCTGGAGCTGGGGGGTGATTACATCAAACGGCGGGCAGATGTGAAGGCTCACATCGCCTGCAACGTCCGGGTTGTACCGCACTGCCCTGAAGGGCTGAATTTCCGCCATGTTTGATTACGATTCACTCGGGCCGGGGGGTGGTGTGTTTACGAACCAACAAACGAGTATAGCGCCGCCATTGCTGCTCACATCCCGCTTGAATAGTCGTTGTTATACTCGGTGCACCACTCCGAGAGCTCCATTCTGGTTAACTTCCATAGCCCGTAACCGACACTGTGCCAGACCCAAAAAAAAAGCTCCAAATGCCGTTCGATTCAGACTCGTCCAAAGATAAAGATCCTGAACAAAGGGGTTTTTACCTGAACGAAAAGATCAACAGGGCGAACCGGCTGTACTATATCGATAACGCCCCGGATTCATCCGACGCGGAGTGGGACGGCTGGATGCAGGAGCTGATCGCTCTAGAAGCCGAGCACCCCGACCTCAAAACTCCCGATTCACCGACCCAGCGTGTGGGTGCTCCTCCCTCGGGTGCGTTCGAGGAAGTTGTGCACCCGGTGCCGATGCTGAGCCTGGGTAACGTGTTCGACGAAGACGGCTTCAGGGCGTGGTACCAGCGCACACTCGACTACCTGGAGATCGAAGGCGCTCAAATGGTGTGCGAACTGAAAATTGACGGTTTGGCGATCGCGGTCACCTATCGTGATGGCGTACTAGAACGGGCTGCGACGCGGGGTGACGGCGAGCGCGGCGAGGATGTGACCGCGAATGTGCGGACCATCCGCAGCGTGCCACTGGCGCTCGATGGCGAGGCACCGCCGGTTATTGAGCTCCGGGGCGAAATCTTCTTTCCGATCTCGAAATTCGCCGCGCTGAACGCTGAACGCGAAGAGGCGGGGCTGCCTGCGTATGTAAACCCGAGGAACTCGGCATCGGGGTCGCTCCGCCAGCTTGATTCGAGTGAGACTGCAAAACGCCCGCTCGACATGTTCTTCTATTCGCTAGGCTACGTTGAAGGCGGCGACGAACCGGAAAGCCACTGGGACCTGCTGCAGGTGGTCAAAGGCTGGGGCGGCCGTGTGAACTCATGGACTCGTCGGGCGGACACGGTCGAGCAGGTAATGGCCGCCGTTGCCGACGCGGGCGAGATACGCGAATCGCTCGACTACGGCATCGACGGCGTGGTCGTCAAGATCGATTCGCTTGCCCTCCAGCGCAGGCTCGGGTACGTGGGGCGTGACCCCCGCTGGGCCGTCGCGTACAAGTTCCCTGCCGAGCAGATAGAGACGACGCTACTTCACATTCATGTGAATGTCGGGCGCACGGGCGCACTGACTCCGTGGGCCGAGTTGGAACCTGTGGTGGTCGGCGGTGTGACGGTGGGCCGCGCTACGCTGCACAACAAGGACGAAATAGCCCGGAAAGACTTTCGGGAGGGCGATCGGGTAGTAATCCAGCGGGCTGGCGATGTCATCCCGCAGGTTGTTGAGATAGCGGCCGGGAACGAGAGATCTGCCGATTCGGTCCCGTATGTATTTCCTGACTCATGTCCCTCGTGCGGAACGACAACGGTTCAGACCGAAGACGAGGTGGTAACACGGTGTGTGGATGCCACCTGTCCGGTGCAGTTCGAGCGGTTGCTTGAGCATTTTGCATCACGCGGGGCCATGGATATCGAGGGCCTCGGCGAGCGGGTTGCGCAGGATTTACCGCGTCTTGGGTTTGTGTCGAACATCGCCGGGATTTACCGATTGCACGAGCGGCGTGACGATCTTCTGGAACTCGACAAGATGGGCGAGACGCGTGTCGACAACCTGCTTGCGGCTATCGAGGCGTCGCGTTCGCAGCCGCTTCCCCGCTTGCTTTTCGCACTCGGAATTCCGGAGATTGGCTCGGAGAGCGCTGAATGGCTCTCGCGAAGGTTCCGCAGCCTGACTGGTCTAAAAGAAGCGACCGAAGACGAATTGCTGGCGATCGACGGGATCGGGCCGGTGATCGCTTCAACGGTTGTTGATTATTTCGGAGTCGAACAGAACCAGAACCTGGTAGACGAATTAATCGCTCTCGGGATCAACCCGATCGACGATACGCCCGAGCCTTCGGCCGATCATCCGGCCAACGGTCTGACATTCGTGGTTACAGGTCGGCTTGAATCTATGTCACGCTCGGAGGCACAAAGTCGAATAAAAACGCTTGGCGGCAAGGCCACCGGGTCGGTGACTAAGAAAACCCACTACCTGGTGGCGGGCGCAGACGCGGGCTCGAAGCTGGAAAAGGCTAACCGACTCAGTATCCACGTGATCGACGAGGAAGAGTTCATAGCTTTCATGGAACAAGGCCTGGTGCCTGCTGCCCCCGAAACGGGACCGCCCGGCGAATAATCAGCAAGCCGGAGCTTTTGTATCGGTTACGCAAACCCAACTGATCGGGAATCCACCCGAGCATGTCTCGATATCATTCGCCAGCGACCAGCTGGACCGGGCCCAACCGGTACGTGTGACTCTTGGCGGGTTTCAGCACCCCGTTGAGGTGATAGTGGCCAGGCAGTGGCGGGGCGATTTTGGCAGGCTGCTAACTGGCGTTTCGATGTTCAGGTTGGTGCTTCTGTAGGCGACTAGTAGGCCGGAACCGACCGACATTCTGGACGACAGGATTTGCGTGGCGGCACCCCGAATGAAGGGCGGGAGAATTGCCGAGTCGAAAGCGACGTATCACGTCGATTCGGTGAAGAGCGGCCCGAATGGACGGAGTTCGCCCGGAACTAACGCGAAAGCAGCCGATTTTCGTTCCCTGCGCGAGGTCCGCCGAAGTAACGTTTCCTCAAGTGATCCCGGTCTGGGCCGGCTGGCCTCGACACTTGCTAACTACGAATCCCAGGTAAACGCTTCGGTGGCCGCCGATCTGCATAAAATGTGGAAATCGGGGGTAGTGGTCACTTCTCTTGACCGGAGTTTATCGAGAACTGAGGAACGGGCGGGCCGTGAAATTCAACCCGGTGACTGTTCCAGCTTGATAATCCTGAATCGTGGGTCGAATCTGCTGCTGCCGTACTGGGCGGGGGCATCGATTCGAGCATTACCGGTGATCGGGTCACTCCAGAAGATGTCTATGACGAGTTACAGGACGGTCGTCTGGCGACATATCCGACAGGTGGAACCGGGTGGCCGGGCAGTTTCGAGTTTGCGATCGTGACGGTTCAGAAATTCCGTTGATCGCCGGACCCCTTTGCCCGGAGTGGTAGGGACGACTCGGCCAGACGATCAATCACACCGATGTCATCGAATTGATGTCTGAGGTAGATGAGGCGTTCACGGGTTATTGCGACCGGCTGACGGCAGTGGTTTCAAGCATCGTCCTGGATTCCGAAAACACAGATAGACTCCAGAAGTTATTCAGGCTCAATTCGGCAGGAGATTTATCTGATCTCGCGAACATTCTCGACGATAAGGTCATATCCTTTCTGAACGAACTGTCTGGCAACACGAGCGGGAATCTAGACGATTGGACATTACCTCACTCTTAGAAAAACTCTTTCCGGGGGGCACAGGCGGCGGGTCGGAAGGCTCCCCGTGGATCGTCGTCGGCCTAGGCAATCCGGGTGCCGAGTACCGCAACACCCGGCACAACGTTGGCTGGTGGTGTCTGGACGAGCTGGTGGGGCGAACGAAGGCCGAACTGAACCGTAAGCGGAAAGAAGTTCGGTTCGCCGAGGTGAAGCTCGGGGGTGGCCGCGCCGTGCTGGCTTACCCGCGAACGTTCATGAACCGTTCAGGCCAGGCACTTGGCTACCTGACTAACAGGTTCAAGTCAGGTCCCGAAAATATCCTGGTAGTGACCGACGATATAAACCTGCCGCCCGGTTCTGTGCGTATACGAAAAAAGGGTGGTGCGGGTGGTCATAACGGCCTTAAGTCGATCATCACGGCCCTTGGGACGAACGAATTTCCCCGCATTCGCATCGGTGTCGGGACGCCTGAGTTGTCCGGTGTGCAGGTCGAGCATGTTCTGGGGACATTCGAGCCTGCAACGCTTGAGCTTGTGAAGACCGCCTCGGTCAGGGCCGCGGACGCCGTTACGATGATCGTTGGCGGCGATATCGATAACGCAATGAATCAGTTCAACGGCACTGTAGATGATACAGGCAACGGCAGCGACAAGGGCAACGGCGAATCCTAAGTGAAGTTATCTCGCGGCACCGGTGGCAGGGTTCGCTCAATGGCAGTTTTCGGCGCGATCGTCGGAATGGCCTTTCTCTCAGGGGCGTGCCGGGGTGAGGTTGAAGACCCTGCCGTTCCCACCTCCCTCCCCTCGACAACTGCGCGCGAAACCCAGATTGCTGGTATTTCAGGTCCTTCTACGGCAACTTCGGTGCCGCTTATCAGCACGCCCACTTCTGTGGTTCCGGGGACCGCTGATGACCCGGCCAGCCCTAGGCCCGAGGATGCCGTCAGCCCAACGGCTGCCGACAGCTCGTCACCGACTCCGCAGCCGAGCCGTGGAGGGGTGGTAGCGGCCCCGAGCCCGACCGCGAGCGCGCCGGGTTCAACGGTCGTCCCGTCACCCGGCGCTACCGGACCGGGCTCGGCTTCAACCGTAAATCCGACGCTTACTCCCGAGGCGGTGTTCGTCCCAATCCCGGATGAACCCGATATTCCAGTTCCCCCGGACCGCGATCTTCAGGATCTGGGCAAGCGATTGGTCGAAGGCTATGTTGAGCCGCAGACAGTGTTAGCTTCGGAACCGTTCGTCGTCGGTCAGAAAGTCGATTTCTGGGTATCGCGAGACCAGGGCAGCGTGCTCGCCAGCGGAGAGGTAGCTTATATTTCGGAGCACGCCTACTGGATTTTCGAGAACAGGTTCATTCCCACGGCGGCGGACATCAGGCAGGTCGCCGACGCATTTGAGAGCAACGTTTGGCCCGCGGTGACGGAGGTGTTTGGCCCCCCCCTGATTCCCGGTATCGGCGGTGACGATCGAATCGTGGTTTACCACAGTAATCTGCGGACCGGGATTGCCGGTTACTTCTCCGCAGCCGTCTCATACCCGCAACAAATCATTCCGTTTTCGAACCAGCGCGAAGCCGTGTACATAGCGGCCGATAGAGTCGACCTTACGGGACCCGAATACCTCAGTGTGATCGCCCACGAACTGCAACACGCCTCGCACTTCGCAGCCGATTCGAGCGAAGATGCGTGGGTCAACGAGGGGCTGTCGGAAATAGCGGCCGAAATCGCGGGTTTCGGCAGATCGGCTGTATCGGCGTTTGTCAGGTTACCGTCCACGTCGCTCACCGCGTGGGCGCAGGACATTTTTTTCTCCCGACCCAACTACGGGGCCGCAAACTTGTTTTTCGCGTTCCTGGCGGCCCACTATGGCGGAAACGACATCCTGAGCGCGGTCAGCCGCAACCAGGACGATGGAATCGTCTCGATAAGCAGCGCGCTCGCGGAACAGGGCTTCGAGGAGAGTGCGGACGACGTGTTTGCCGACTGGCTCGTTGCCAACTACCTGGGCGCGGAAGACGGACCCTTTTCCTACGAAGATCGTTCAATCGCTCCTGTCAAGAACATTTACAAGCGAGCACCCGACTCCCTGACGGGCGAGGTAATGGGTTACGGAGCCGACTACGTGGTCACGTCGACAGGTTCGGGCCGGATGGCGATTGGGTTCCAGGGGGAACCGGAAACCGCGTTGCTTCCCGAACCGCCACATTCCGGTGACTCCTGCTGGTGGTCGAACCAGGGCGACTCGATAGATTCGACCCTGACGAGGAGCGTCGACCTGAGTGCAGTCGAGCGGGCCACGCTGCAGTACTGGACGTTTTATGACATCGAGGAGTCGTGGGACTACGCGTACGTGATGGTTTCGACCGATGGCGGCGAGACCTGCCAAATACTCGACTCCACGCTCTCGACCCGAACGAATCCCAATGGCAATTCGTACGGTCCGGGACTGACCGGTCAGAGCGGTGGCTGGGTACAGGACTCGGTAGATCTTTCGAAGTATGCCGGGGGGCAGGTGTTGCTACGGATCGAGTACGTCACCGACGAAGCCGTGTTTTCCAAGGGTGCATGCTTCGATGATTTCAAAATCCCGGAAATTGGCTGGTCCGACGATACTTCGACCCGGGGCGATTGGGTAGCCAACGGATTCGCACTGGTCGAAGAAACAGTGCCGACTCAGTACCTGGTTCAGGTGATCCACGAGAAGGACATCGGTGATCCTGTCGTTTACCGGGTGCCTGTCGATGCCGAAGGTGCGGGAAGTCTGGTTGTCGAGGATATCGGCGAGGACGACCTGATCGTCGCGATTATCAGCGCGATTACAAGACATTCGACGTCACCAACGGAATACACTCTGACGATTACGCCTTAGGGCCCTGTCCCGGAGGGCGTGGTCCAATTTTTGCGGAAGCCAGAGCGCTCCGACGCCGCGACGTTATCGGCTTTCGGCCGCATTTCGACCAGCCAGCCAGCCGGGAGCGATTACGATCAGCAACCTGTTCAGCCCCCTTAGCATTCGGGGCGAAACGATGCCGAACCGGGTTTTCGTTGCGCCAATGTGTCAGTATTCGAGCGAAACCGACGGCCTCGCAACGAGCTGGCACATGGTCCACCTTGGCACGCGGGCGGCGGGCGGTGCCGGACTTGTGGTGGCGGAGGCGCCGTCGGTCCTGCCGGAGCGGACTTGCCTAAGGCACCTCGATGCGTTCCCAGCCTGTGTACGGGACGACCTCTTCGGGGATCACGATCGAACCGTCCGGTTGCAGGCCGTTTTCGATCACCGCTATCCAGATTCTTGGCAGCGCCAGTCCAGAGCCGTTGAGCGTGTGCGGAAGCCGGGTCGAGGCACCAGTTTCTGGTCGGTACCGGGTGTTGTTTCGTCGTGTCTGGAAATCTGTGCAGGTAGAAATCGAACTGACCTCGAGCCATTCGGCCGAGCCGGGAGACCAGACCTCGATGTCGTAGGTCTTGGCCGACTGGAATCCGATATCTCCAGCGCAGAGTTTTAGAACACGGTAAGTGAGGCCGAGCCGCTCGCACAGCGTCGACGCTTCGGCGAGCATCTCTTCGAGCCCGGCTTCCGAATCCTGCGGTTCGACGTACCGGAACATCTCGACCTTCTCGAACTGATGAACCCGTTTTATTCCGCGAACGTCGCGGCCCCCTGCGGCGTGTTCCTTGCGGAAACTGGGGGTCTGTGCAACGTATTTGAGGGGCAGCATGTCGGGATCGATGATCTTGCCCTGGTGCAGTGCGTTCAGCGCGACTTCGGCAGTCGGAACCAGCCACAGGTCAGTCTCGTCGTCGTGATAGAGGTTTTCTCTGAATTTCGGCAGGTTGCCCGACCCCTGCATCGTCTCCGACCGCACGAGCAGCGGTGGGTCGATCTCGGTGTAGCCGTGCTCGTTAGTGTGGACATCGAGCATCCAGGCCGCGAGTGCCCGCTGGAGCTTCGCGCCCTTGCCCTTCATCACGAAGAAACGGGCACCTGATATACCTGCACCGGCTTCGAGATCGAGTATTCCGAGGGCAGGTGCGACGTCCCAGTGGGCGTTGCCGTGGCTCTCGGTTGGGCCGTCGGACGTGTGGATTACCTCGTTGGACTCCTCGTTCAGCCCGTCTGGCACGTCGGCCAGCGGGGTGTTTGGCAGGGGCAGCAGCGTCTCGTTGAGGTCGGCCAGAACTGCGGCCAGGTCGGCTTCGACCGACTTGATACGATCGCCGACCTCCCGCATTTCGGATATTTCTTCCAGCGTGGGTTTGCGCTTTTCGTCGCCAATTGCCTTGCTAACCGCATTGCGGTGGGCGCGGTCGGCGTCGGCCAGTTGGATCAGTGCTTTTCTGCGCGAATCGAGTTCGAGAATCCGATCGATCGGCGGGTCCTCGCCGCGGCGAACCAGTGCGGTTCGGAATTTCTCGGGGTCTCGGACTATCTGGTCCAGTGAAAGCATCTGGCGGATTCTTTTCAGTATTTTTGCAGAAACATGTAACGGATCGCGTCACTGTGATTGATTTGATCAGATGTTGCGCATGGCTGGAAATAGCAGGATTTCGCGAATCGAGTCCTCGCCCGCGATCAGCATCGTGAGGCGGTCTATGCCGAGCCCGAGCCCACCTGTCGGCGGCATCCCGTGCTCAATCGCCACGAGAAAGTCCTCATCCAGGCGGTCGGCCTCAACGTCATCGAACTCGCTCCGCATCCGTTCTTGCTGCTCGAAGCGTTCGCGTTGATCGACCGGGTCGTTGAGTTCAGTGAATGCGTTGCAGAGTTCAGAGCCAACGACAAACGCCTCGAAGCGCTCGACGATGTCGTCGGAGCCGGGCTTGCGCTTTGCGAGTGGTGACATTGCGACCGGGTAGTCGACGAGGAAGTGGGGCTCGATGAGGTTAGGCTCGACTTCCGAGGAGATTACCTTGTCGAGCAGGCGTCCCCATGCCGAGCCTTCCTCGACGTGGATGCCCCGCTCGCGCATCGCCTGGGAAAGCGATTCGGCGTCTGAGGACTCGACAAAGTCGATGCCGGTGCGTTCCTTGATCTCGGTGCGGAGGTCGAGCCGCGGCCACGGCGGAGTCAGGTCGATCTCCGGCCTTACGCCTTCGATTTCGGGAAGCACCATTGAGCCGGTCGTTTCCTGCGCGATGTGGGCGACCATGTTTTCTACCATCTCCATAACGTCGTTGTAGTCGGCGTAGGCCTGGTAGCTTTCGATAGTGGTGAACTCGGGATTGTGATCGTGGTCGAGTCCTTCGTTACGGAACAGGCGCCCGATCTCGAATACCCGTTCGATTCCCCCGACGATCAATTTTTTAAGATAGAGCTCGGTGGCTATCCGCAGGAACAGGTCGCGGTCGAGCTGGTTGTGGTGGGTTTCGAACGGGGTTGCCTGCGCGCCGGCGGCGACCGGAACCAGGATTGGAGTTTCGACCTCGACAAAACCACGGCTGTGCATGAATTCCCGCATGGCCCTGACCACGTGTGAACGTAGCAGGGCGTTTTTCATGGCTCGTTCGTTGGAAATAAGGTCGAGATAGCGCTGCCTGAACCTGACTTCCTGGTCCTGCAAGCCGCCCCACTTATCGGGCAGGGGTCGCATCGATTTGGTCAAGACAGTGATCTCGGCGGCCGCGACGCTGATCTCACCGCGCCGGGTCCTAATGACCGCGCCCTCGACACCGATGATGTCGCCGATATCGAGCAGGTCGATGATTGCGTAGGCTTCGTCGCCCATGGTGTTCTGGCGGGCGAATATCTGTACTGATCCGGTACCATCTTTCAGGTCGATAAACGATGCCTTCCCCTGCCCGCGCCGGGCCATTATTCGGCCTGCTACCCGGATGGCCTCCGTTTGCGGGTGGTCATCTTCGTTGGTGGAGGCAGTCTCAAGTTTTTCGAACAACTCTGCTGCTTCGGCGGTCGTGTGAGTGCGATCGAATCGGGGCGGGTAGGGGTCGATCCCCTGCGACCTGAGTTGAGCCGCTTTGGCCAGCCGGTCGCTGATAAGTTTTTGTTCGCCGATCTGCTGTTCTGGCTGTTCTATTGGTTCTTCTGGCGTCATAAATTTTCGGCTTTTGGGCGCACGCGCGGTCTGAGAATATTTTCAGACCCGGTGGTGCGCCGATTCATTCTAAGGCAGCCCCGCAAACGATTCAGCGTCTGACTCAAATGTCTGCTCGATTTCATTACGGGATTTTGCGTGAGTGGAAATTTTTTGGCAGGTACCGAGGCTACGGCAACTGTTGCAGAGGCTTCGGAACATTCCCCCTCAACCTAACCTTCTCCCCGGGGGAGAAGGCACTCGCGAACAACCTGCACGCCGTAGACCTGCCCGCGGGCGCACACCCAAAAAAGTTCACGCGAGGGTGCTAGCGTTCCTGACACCGCATTCCCGATTGAATAGCCCGAAACCTGTATTGCCCCACGATGGTCGCTAAATCGGCCTATCGTGAATAATCGGGTTTCACCCAAAGATATCGGGGATACCGGAGCGGGTCCGGAGCGAAATGAGCAGCAGGCGCAGAGGGTCGTCAACATCCAGGCGAGCGTCTGGTGGGATTTCTCTCCGCCCGACCACATCCAGGGTGCGGTCGGCAATTTTCTCGATGCTGGGGCCGACTGGTCCGGGCGGATTTCGAGTCCTCGACATATATGCCGGAACCGGGGCACTCGGGATTGAAGCGTTACAACGGGGTGCTGCAAGCGCTATGTTCGTAGAACAAAACTCGCGGCAGTGCGAAGTAATCAAAGGGACTCTGGAACGAAACGGATTCGCAATGCAGGGAACTGTTCGAAGGGGTAGCGCGCTAACTGCAGTCGGGAGACTGACAGGCGAGTTCGACCTGATTTTTGCCGATCCTCCGTACGCCCTGAACGAATTTGAAGAGTTGTTTTTGCGGGTCGATTCGGCAGGTTTGATTGCGCCGGACGCAATTGCGTTTCTCGAGCATTCGAAGATGACCGAGTTGCCGGACGCGCTGCCGGGTCTGAGCTTGTCAACAACCCGAAAATATGGCGATTCCGCAATCTCGGTCTATCGGGCCCAAGCCCTGGACGCAGCGCCTGCGGGGCCCGCGCCGGAGGGGAACTAGATGGCAAAGGCAATCTATCCGGGCACATTCGACCCCCCCACCAACGGTCACATCGACATCGTCGAAAGAGCGGCGAAGGCCGTCGACTTTCTGACAGTGGCGGTGGTCGAACTGTCGTCGAAATCCACGTTGTTTTCGGTCGACGAGCGGGTTGCTATGTTCGCCGAATCCGTGGCGCACCTGCCGAACGTTTCGGTGCAGTTGTATTCGGGTCTCACCGTTGATTTCGCGCGCGACCTGGGTGCAAGCGTGATCGTGCGTGGCCTGCGCATCACGAGCGATTTCGAGTATGAGAGTGAAATGGCACTAATGAACCGCAGGATGGCTGGAGACGTTGAGACGATCTGCCTGTTCAGCTCACTGGAATTCCAGATCCTGAGTTCATCGAGAGTGAAGGAAGTGGCAGCGCTCGGCGCAGATGTGTCGGACCTGGTGCCACAGAACGTATGGGGGCCTCTGGTTGAGAGGCTCAAGAAAAGCCAGAAAAATTAGCTGGCAAGTAGTTTGTCGACACGCATGGAGGCACCAATGACAATCATGACGCAACTCGAAGACCTTGAGGCGATGATCACCGGAGGTCGAGTACCGGGGACGGCCCGGACGCTGCTGAACCTGGCGAAGGTTACGACGGTCATCAACGAAGTGAAGGCCGAACTGCCGACCCAGATCAATGAGGCCGAGGGGATCGTTCGGCAGAAGGAAGCGATCATCAAGCAGGCCGAGCTCGAAGCCCGCAGGATTCGCGCCTACGCCGACGAGGAAGCGACGACCATTCGCCAGCTGGCAGAAGAACAGTCGAGCACGCTGCTCACGTCTTCACAGGCTGAGGCCCACAGGATGGTCGAGAATACCGAGATCACCCGGGTCGCCACTGAGAATGCAGCTGCGACCGAGTCTGAGGCCAGGACCCGGGCCGGCGAGATGATCGATGATGCCGAGAACCGCGTTAATGGAATCTTGAACGAAGCGAATACGCAGGCTGATCAACGCCGCAAGGGTGCAGACAACTACGTCCGTGAGGTTCTGTTTGCGCTTGAGGAGCGGGTCGCCGACACGCTGGGCCAGGTGCGGGGCGGTATCGACCTCCTCGATGCACGACCTGCCGTGAACGTCGCAGACTAGGTCGCTTGCGACAGTTCCTCCGGGAGGATTTGTGCCGACTGAATCGATGACGCCGAGCGGTGTCAGGTGTAGGTCGTCTCGTGTGATCGCTATGGTGTGTCCCGTGGATTCGCTTCCAGTGCCTGAGTGCGGCTGCGGTGAGGGTCGCCATTTACAGCTGACTAATCAACCACACAGTCCTGTGCGCAGCGGGTCTAACAGAATCCGGGCTGCACAGGGCAGTGTTGTTTAGTCGAAGTCGCCAGATCGCTACCGTCCCGCTGGTTCATGTGCGTTCAATTCGTATAATCGTTAGATGTTTATTGGCGATGTTGAAGTAAAAGGCCTTGCGCGACTCGCCCCCATGGCCGGAATTTCCAATGCCCCATATCGCCTTGTGGCGTGGGAGTGTGGGAGCGCGCTGACCACCAGCGAAGAGATCGATGCGATAGGGCTGACCCGCGAGAACCCGCGCACCAAGTACGACATCGCCAAGTATTTGCCGGAAGAGAAGCCGATCGCCCTGCAGATTCTCGGGCCGTCGGCCGAAACGCTGGTTCCGGGAGTTCAGTACCTGCAAGACACCGGTGCCGACATCATCGATTTGAACATGGGCTGTCCGATGCCCAAGATCACGAAGACGGGCCGCGGTTCGGCGTTGATGAAAGACGTTCAGAAGACCGCTGAGATCCTGAGTGCGATGCGCAGGGTCCTGAAGGTGCCCTTCACTATCAAGATTCGCAGCGGATGGGACGAAACGCACCTGAACGCCGTTGAGGTTGCGAAGATGGCAGAAGATGTCGGTATCGACGCGATTACGGTGCACCCACGCACGCGTGCACAGCGGTTCAACGGTCTCTCAAAGTGGGACATGATCGCCGAAGTGGTAGATGCGGTGGACATCCCGATCACTGGAAACGGCGACGTACAGTCGATGTCGGACGCCCGCGCCATGCAGGCCGCGACCGGTTGTGAATCGGTGATGATCGGTCGTGCGGCGATGGGCAAGCCGTGGGTTTTCGACGAGGCGTTCGAGGACCTTTCACCTGAAGGTAAGTACGAGTACCAGAGCCGTGTAATCAACCGGCACATGCCACTGATCGAGGAGCACTTTCCCGAGCGCGCCGGGCTTTTGCAGATGCAGCGTCACCTGTCGTGGTACGCGGGCGGTCGTGACCGTGTGCGTGCCTTCCGTGTGGAGTTGTTCGCCACTCGTTCATTCCAGGAAGCGCGCGATGTTTTCGACCGATACTGGGAATCGGTGAATCCCGGAGCTGCGTAACGCGTCGAGGTGGCGGCGGTTTAGCGCTGGTACCACGGTCCAACAGCCGTCGTTCCCATCAACCACCGATCCCATTGTTCGGATGTTCCGATTTCCCGACCCCTGTGGAGGGATCTCACGCGAAAAATGCTTCTCGATGGCAAAAAAGACCGATTTCACGCACATTGAGAGTGCGGTGCAAACTGCCACAAAGAGCATCCACTGGGGTCCCTCCGCAGGGGTCGGGAAATCGGGTGTCGGCGGTTGGGCAGTAGTGAGCCACCTACTTCGGAAGGTTCCAAGCCACCCTCTTACTCTCACCCTTGCAGGGTGGGAGGATTGGGCCCTAAAGGGTTGGCAGGGGCATGTCGTCGCCGGTTTCGTCCTGCCAAATACGGATTCGAGATGCCATGTCGAGTATGCGGTCGTGGTGCTCCGGCTGTTCGAAAAAATTTTCCAGTTCAGCCGGATCAGTGTTCAGGTCGTACAGCTCGCAGTTATCCCCCGGGGAGAGGTTCAGCTTCCAGCGATCGCCTGTGACAACGCCGCGCCAGGGCATCGAGACCATGCGGTTGATCTCGGGTGAACCGAGATTCCGATCGCCCATACCGTTCCACTGGATAAACACATCGTTGTCCGAAAGGTCCGCTTCGCCGCTCAGGACCGGCAACAGCGACTTGCCCTCGAGCTGATCGGGGATATCGCTTCCTGTGAGATCGAGCAATGTCGGCACAAGGTCGACCTGCCCTACCGAGCCGGGTATTCGCTTCTGCTGGCCCGCGTTTAACCACGGAACGTACAGCAGGAACGGGACGTTTGACGCTTCCTCGTAGAGAGACCGCTTTTCGAGCATCCCGTGGTCGCCCGCCATCTCGCCATGTTCGCTCGTGAACACGATCACGGTGTTGTCGGCCTGTCCGCTGGCTTCGAGAGCCTCGAAAATCCTGCCAAGCTGATTGTCTACGAGCGTCACGTTCGCGAAATACTGTGCCCGCAGCTTCCTGAAGCCTTCTTCGGTGGACGTGTCGTGAATATCGCCTCCGGCCTCGCCGAGCGGGTTGTTCCCGCCCCCCATGTAGAAATCGGACCGCAACCTGTTCACGAGTGAGCCGGAGTCGGGCCGCTTGCGGAATCCGGGACCAACTTCGATTTTCGCCGGGTCGTACAGGTCGTTGAGGGGACCTGTGTACGGCGGGTGCGGCTCGAAGAAGTTGACGAACAGCATCCACGGTTGATCGGCGTACGTGCCGTTGGGGTAGTCGCGAATGAAATTTGATGCGGTGTGGCCAAGGAATCCGGCCTGGGTCTGCTCCTCGGTGAGTTCGGCAACGCCCACCCAGCCTTCATATGAGATTTGTATTGATGGAGGCTCGGCACCGTGATCTCGCAGCCACTGGTTGTACGGGGCTTCCTGGTACCGGTACTCCTTGCGGGTAGCACGTACGCGCTGGAAGTCTTCGACCGCCACCCAGTGGTCGAAGCCGTGCTGCGCCATCATGTCGTCGCCGAGATGCCACTTGCCCATGTGGGCGTTGTAGTAGTCGTCCGAGATCATGTCGCCGATGGTCGGGATGTCGCGATTGAGCGGTATGTTGTTGCGCTGCAGGCCTGTGTGGAACGGGTAGAGGCCGGTCATGATCGATGCGCGGGCGGGGGTGCAGACTGGCTGGGTGACGTAGGTGTTTTCGAACACAAAGCTCTTTTCGGCGAGCCGATCGAGGTTCGGGGTCTTTATCCAGTTGTTGCCATAGGCGCGCATCGAGTCGCGCCGTTGCTGGTCGGTCAGGATGAACAGGATGTTCGGTTTTTGATCTGGCATGTTTTGCGTCTCGATTCGACCAGGTTGTTGTTCTTCGATAGGGAGAAGGAACGAAGAGTCCGATTATGGCATGCAGGGAGTCTAAAACAATGTTCCCGTTGTTCCCCGTTCCCCCCCTCACCCTGGCCCTCTCCCACAGGGAGAGGGCATATTCGGAGTCAGCCTTTCCCTGACTGGTACAAGTTCGCTGGAAAAAGAACCACAGGTAGGATACGGCGCGCTGGCAACCCGAGAAAAGGCATCCATGATCGCGAACTACCGAAGTACACGCAGATAGGTAACTCGGTTCCGGTTCTCCTTGCCAAGGCAGTCGGAGGGCATTTCAAACAGCTATTCGGGTACTAAGAATCATCGTTCCGCCTCACTCGTCGGTGGCGTGATAGCCGGTCCCGTAATCGCTTGATACCCGCGCCGTTTCAGGCGGCACGACCGTGACTACCGGGCCGTGCCGCAATAGAATCTCTGTGCCATTGAAATCGAGTGACTACCGGCATGGCACCAAGTCTGGAGATTCGCGTGGCCGAGCAATCGGATATTACGTTCTCAGCCAGCACCAAGAAAAAGCGTGAGACGAGACCGTGGGGTTCGTTCGAAATCCTGACCAGTGGGCCGGGTTTTCAGACCAAGCGGCTGACTGTGAAGACGGAATCTCGGCTTTCGCTGCAGTGGCATCGACATCGCGATGAGACGTGGGTGGTGGCGCGCGGCACGGCGAAAGTAACGGTCGGCGATAAAGAGCACACGCTTGGGCGTGGCCAGTCGATGTTCGTTGCGAGGAACGTCCATCACCGCATCGAGAACATTTCTTCGGTCGAGCCGCTCGAGATTATCGAGATTCAGACCGGCGATTATCTAGGCGAAGACGACATCGTGCGGGTCGAGGACGACTACGGTCGGGTTGCCAGCGACGTTTCCCCCGGCAAGCCGGGTGCTGGCTGAATCGAATCGTCGAGCCGGAGTCAGGTGCCAGTCCTCCCTCCCTTGAGGGGAGGAAGTTAGAGGGTGGGTTGCAGTGCGCGGGTGACGAGTGTTTGCAGTCGGCAACTTTCATCCACCCCCTAAAAAACCCCTCCTTCCGAGGGAGAGGGGATCACGACTACCGGTCCTGCACACTTCCGTCGAAGCCTATTGGGGTGTCGAGGATTTTCGGGTTTTCTGGGCCTGACAGTGCGGCTTCGTTGAGCTCGATGCCGAGGCCTGGGCCTTCCGGGACGATCAGGTAGCCTTCAACCAGTTCCAGCGGCGTCACCAGCAGATCGCTCTTGGGTGGTTCCGACTCGCCGGTGTACTCCTGGAGCGCGAAGTTCGGTATACAGGCGTCGAGTTGCACACAGGCCGCCGTGCTTACAGGCGAGAGCGGGTTGTGCGGGATGACCTTCACATGTTGCGCCTCGGCCATCGCTGCGACCTTCTTGCAGCCCGAGAGACCGCCGCACAGGCAGAGGTCGGGCCTCACATACGAGGCCGCTTTGGCTTCGAGTAGCTGCTGGTACTCGAATATCGTGGTGAACCGCTCTCCGGTCGCAATCGGGATGCCGCACTGCTCGGCAACATCGCCCATGATCGCCGGCGAATCGGGCAGCATGGGGTCTTCGTAGAAGAACGGGTTGAACTGTTCGAGCCTGCGACCCAGCCCGATGCTTTCGGCGGGTGTCATCTGCCGGTGGATTTCTACACAGATATCGACATCGCTGCCGACCGCTTCTTTTACTGCACCAACCCGCTCGACCGCTCCATCGGCCCACTCGGTGTACGACTTGTGCAGGTAGTAATCCTTCGAAAAAGGTGTGAATCGAACGGCCGTAAAACCCTCGGCGGCGGCCGCTATTGCGCTGGCGACCAGGTCGTCTTTCGTTGTTCCGCCAACGTGCATGTAGCAGCGGACTTTATCGCGGGTTTTTCCGCCCATCAGGTCGTAAATCGGGACATCAAGCCGTTTGCCCTTAATGTCCCACAGTGCAATGTCGATCGCCGATAGCGCACCCTGCACCACCGAACCCATGAAGTGTGAGGAGCGGTACAGCCACTGGTAGTGGTGCTCGATAAGGTTCGGGTCCTTGCCAACGAGGTACTCGGCCATCGTATCGACCATCGTCCTGGTGGGGCGTTGCCAACCGTGCACACCGCCCTCGCCGATGCCGACCGTGCCGTCTTCGCAGTAGATGCGAATTAGCAGCCAGCGGTCCCACAGAATCGTCTCTACGCGTTCAATTTTCGTCGGCGATGGCATTTCTGGCGTTCCGTTCGTTTCTTGTTGCAGTTTGGGATGGTTTTTTGGACGATGCGGTGTTCCGAATGGTTACTCCGGCCAGAAGGTAGCCCTAAAACGGCGCGGTTACAAGTTCGGGGGGGTTTGTGCTGAGATGTCGGCGGGGTTATAACGTCGAGCATCAACCCTGAATCAATTCCGATGGCCCGACCGATAGCGCCAGAAAGAAGTTTTCGCATTGCTCGACCTCGTGATCAAAGGCGCCACCGTTATCGACGGATCCGGATCGGCGGGAGCGGTGCGTGACGTTGGTGTTCAGGGTGACCGGATAGCGGAGGTCAGCCCTGACATCGATGCCGATGCAAGAGAGACCCTCGATGCCACCGGGCTCGTGCTCTCGCCGGGCTTCATCGACGTTCATTCGCACGACGATTTTCATGTGCTGATCGAGCCGGAAGTCCGGCACAACATCCTCCAGGGCATCACTACAGTCATCGTCGGCAACTGCGGCTTCGGCGCTGCGGCATCGGGCCCCGGCAAACTCCAGATGAAAGCGATTAACGAGCCGAGCGCAGATCTGCCCGACTGGGACGGTTATGCCGGTTATCTCGAAGAAGTGGCGAAGACCGCGCCCGCATTGAACGTGGCCGTGTTGATCGGGCATCACACGGCGCGCCGGCAGGCGATGGGCGGAGTTGAAAACCGCCCGCCGAGCGAGACTGAGATGGCCAGCATGCTCACCAGCGTTGAGGAAGGCATGGAAGCCGGGGCGGTGGGTCTCTCGACGGGGCTGGTGTACGAGCCCGGCCGCTATGCATCCACGGAAGAAGTTGCCGATCTGGCGAAGGTGGTGGGCAAGTACGGCGGTCTGTACGTTTCGCATATGCGAGATGAGGGGGCGGGACTTCTCGATTCGGTAAGGGAGACGCTGCACATTGGCGAAGTGAGTGGTTGCGGGGTTGAGATTTCTCACCACAAGACGGTCGGCAGCGACAACTGGGGCCAGGTCACCCATTCGCTTGCGATGATCGAGGAAGCGGTGGCAAAGGGGCACGACGCAACTGCTGATCAATACCCGTACACCGCCCGCAGCACGATGCTTTTTGCGCTCGTGCAGAACGGGACTTTTGGTGCTGGAGACGGCGGGGCAATGGGCAGATCGGAGCCTTCGGAGGTATTACTTTGCTCGGTGCCGGGTCGGGCCGAGTACGAAGGGCGCACTCTCCAGAGCTTCGTCGAGGAGTATGACCTGCCCGGCGAAAAGGCAGCGAACAGGCTTCTGCGGGATGTTTCGCCCGATATTCTCGTTGCCGCGTTCGGGATGGACGAGGGCGATGTGCGGATGGTCATGGCGCACTCTTCGACCATGATCGGGACCGACGGGCTCGACCGCGGTTCGAAGCCGCATCCGCGGGCGTGGGGCACGTACCCGAGAGTGCTGGGTAAGTACGTGCGGGAAGAGGGCGTGATTTCGCTGGAGAATGCGATCTACAAGATGACGGGGATGCCCGCGGGGAAGTTCGGGATTGCCGGCAGGGGTCTTGTGAAGGAAGGTTTTTTCGCTGACCTGGCGTTGTTCGACCCCGAGACAGTGATCGACGGTGCGAGTTACGAGGACCCGCGGGTCGGGCCTACCGGAATACCGCATGTGATCGTGAACGGTCAGTTTGCGGTGCGGGACGGGGAGCACGAGGGGTCGAGGTCGGGGCGGGCGCTCAGACGGGCTGAGGCTTGAATGGGGGGTAGAGAGTAGACTGCGCCCAACTTGCATCACAGTTCAGTTTGCTGAACTCTATCCGAACCCCACTTTCGGTCCCAATTAACAAAAAATGCCCCCGGAAATAATCGAATCTGTCTCGGTCACACCGATCCCGTCGAGCTATCAGAAAGAACTCGGCAAGAACGCGTATGCCGACAACCGCGGAACGCAGTGGCTCGAGTGGGTGGTCAGGGCGAAGAGCAGTAGCGGTGCCGAGGGCATCACGATCGCTAACCGGTTCATGCGCCAGGGTACCGTCGCCAAACTTCTCGAATTTCTAAAGGGTGCGCTGCTGGATCGGGAGATCGATGCCCTGCTAGAAATTCAGAACGGCGTCGTGACCGGGCCGGCTCCGGGCATGGAACGCTGGTACAGGCGCAATGGCTGGCTCTCGATTCTAGCTTTCGACCTCGCGGGCAAGACACGCGGGGTATCTGCGATCGACCTGCTTGGCGGTAAGAAGCACGATTCTGTCCCGGCGTACGACACAACGCTTTATTTTCAGGATTTTCTCGTTCCGGAAAGGGGCGCGCTGCAGGTTGCCGATGAAGCGGCTGTTGCGGTGGCCGATGGCTGGAAAGAGCTGAAAATCAAGACCGGCAGGGGCGGTCGGTGGATGATGCCTGAAGCCGGTATGCGCCGCGATATCGACGTAGTTCTGGGCGTTCGCGAGGCGGTTGGCCCGGACGTGAAGATCTACGTAGACGCCAATTTCGGGTATGACAACCATCTCGATTTGCTCGATCAGTTCATCGGGGAAGTGACACCTGCCAACATCTTCTGGTTTGAAGAGATGATCACGCACGACGTGGACGGCTACCGGGCAATGCGAGAGATGCAGGCGAAGTACGGGTCGAAGGCGTTGCTAACCTGTGGAGAAGTCGACCGCAACCCGATTTCCGAGGTGTTCCAGGACATGATCGACGATGGCCTGATCGATGGATACCAGCCGGACGTCGTGAGCCATGGTTTCCTCGGCTGGATGGAGATCGAACTGCAACTCGCAGGGACTGGTGTGCGGTCAATTCCGCACAACTTCGGCAACGGTTCGTTCGGCACCTTCGCAAGCATCGTGTTCGGTGCGGCCTCAGAAACCCACGTGTCACTGGAGGACGAAAGGATCCTGCCCCACTTCCTGACGGGTCAACCGGACTTCATTAACGGCGCATATACCCTGCCGACCGGGCCGGGGCTGGGTGTGGATATCGACGAGGCCGGGTTCGCTCCGCATGCCAAGCACGAGTTCAGGGTGGAGGCGTAGCCATGGCAGATAAAAACCTCGAAGGGCATGTAATCAAAGAAATTCAGGTCACACCGGTCGAAACTTACTTTGGATCGCCGGGTAGCGGGCGCATCGTGGGTCGCAACTCGAAAATGGAGAACTACGGCATCAACCAGCGTGAATGGCTGGTGCAGGTGACCACCGATTCGGGCCTGACCGGCCTGAGCAACGCCCGACCCGCCATGAACCGTGGTTCGCTCAGTGCACTTCACGATGTGCTGAAGGACCTCGTTGGCCAGAGACTTTCTGACTTTTTCACAGTTTCGGGAGGTCGGGTTACGAACGTTAACCCCCGGTGGTCGAACCTGATCGAACGCTACGGATTTATCGACGTGGCTCTGTTCGACCTGATCGGTCAGGTACTGGGCCAGCCTGCACACAGCCTGCTCGGAGACCGTGTGCGCGACACGGTTGAAGGCTACGACTCGACCCTCTATTTCCAGGACCTCGTCAATCCTGCCGAGGGTGCGAACGCGGTGGCAAGGGAAGCTGCCGAAGCGGTGGAAAAGGGCTGGCGTGCGGTGAAGCTGAAGCTGGGTCGACCCGGCAAGTGGTTCGAGCCAAACGCAGGAACACGGCGCGACATCGAGGTAGTCGAGGTCGTCAGGGACACAGTCGGCCCTGACATAAAGATTCTCGTCGACGCCAACAACGGCTACGACGGTCGTCTCGACCTGCTTGAAGATTTCGTGCGGGGCATCGGCGACCTGGATGTGCTCTGGATGGAAGAAATGATCACCGAGGACATCGGGGGGTACCGGAAGCTCAAGGAGTTCCGTGACCGCTACACGCCAGGGACAATGCTCGTCGATGGCGAGGGCGACCGGGGCCGCGACACGATCTACTGGCAGCTCATGGAGGAGGGCCTTCTCGATGCGATTCAGCCAGACACGTTGCACATGGGGCTCTGGTTTTACCATGTCCTCGCACGCGACATCGACGATTCTGGCCACGCCACGCTGATCGCGCCCCACAACTACAACGCTGCCTACCTGGGCTTGCGGGCGAACATCCAGTTCGGGGCGGTGACTAAACGCTTCGTGATTGCCGAAGATTCGACGCTGAATTTCGAGCTGTACCGGGGTGATGAATACGTGTTTGAGGACGGAAAATACGCGGTACCTGCTTCTCCCGGCCTCGCAGTGAGCATCGACCGGGAACTTTACGACCGGGTCTACAGGCAGCACGAGACTTTGATTCGGTAGGCGGCGTTCACCCTCGACCTGCCCTTCTCCCCGGGGAGAAGGGATTATTCCGCAAAATGGACGGGCAATACAGACGATGAAAGTACTGATAACTGGAATAACCGGCCGGGTGGGTGCGAACTTGGCCCGCCAGTTTCTGCAAAACGGCCACGACGTCCGGGGATTTGTTTGGCCAGGCGACCGGCAGGCCGAAAAGATGCGGTCGGTCGGGGCCGAGATTGTCGAAGGCGACCTGGCGAGCTCTGCCGACGTGAGTGCCGCCGCTGAGGACCAGGAAGTGATACTTCACCTGGGTGCTGCGTTCCAGGCGGGCGGGCCGTTCACACCCGAGCAGTACATGGATACCAACGTGAAGGGCACGTTCAATGTTTTGCAGGCTGCGCTAGGACTGGGCGACCGGCTGAAGCACGTGATCCTGACCAGTACTGACGCGACGATGTTCAAGTATCCACCAAACGGTATCGATACCCCTATAACCGAAGATTCGCTCCCCCTCGTTTCGACTGACTGGTACGGCTACTCAAAAGTCCTGTGCGAGAATCTTGTCGATCGGTACTGTCGGCACGAAAACCTGAGGGCCACCGTGATCAGGTTCGCCAGCGTCTGGGGTGCGGGCGAGATCTTGAAGTTTCCGGCGTTTCATCTGTCCACGTATCTGAAACAATTTGAAAATCGGACAGACGATGCCGGTAAATCGACCTACCAGCGATTACGGGACGAAGACGCCGCGGGAGGTGCCCGACTGATCGTCGCGCGGGACGCCAGTGGGCGCCCGTGGAAGAAGCACATTATCGAGGTGCGCGACATCGTCCATGCATATGAGGTGGCGGTCGGTAACCCGAATACGTTCGGCAGGGTTTATCAGATCGGTGCGAAAGAGCCGTTCACCTGGGACGCGCTCGTTCCGTACATGTCGGAGACGACCGGGATTCCGTATTCGACCGTCGATCTGGCGACCCGACCGACTTTTTACGAGTACGACCTCTCAGCCGCTCGCAACGACTTCGGCTACGACCCGCAGCTTTCGGTTTACGACATGGTCGACGAGGCGTTGCGGTTCAACTCGGAAGGTGGCGGTGAGATTATCCCGACTAGCGTTTAGGGCCAGGCGTGGCGTTATTAGCTCCGGGCGCACATTCGTGCTTGGGCCCACGTCGCAATCTACCCTCCCCTAACCCCTCCCGAAAAAGGCGGACAGCGCAGGGTGCTGGAGTCGTTAACTCCGGGTGAGGGGGGGACTGTTCCTACGACCTAACGCGGTTCATGGCGACGTACATGCCTATGCCGAGCCCGATATAGCCAATGATGTTGTAGAAAATTCCGCTCCACACGCCCAGCCCCGACGAAACGATTATTCCGACAACCCACACGAGGAACATCATTGCCGCGGCTATGATCTTGTACCGCGGGTCGAGTTTGTTCTTGCCCGCCCTGCGAACGAATTCTCCGAGCGGAGCCCCGGCCAGGGCGATAACCATCGAAGCCGCCACGTAGCCGATCTGCAGGGTGAGGGGCAATTGCCAGAGCACCCAGGCGATCAGGCCGTAAATAATTCCGAATACGATGGCCCCGCCGACCGCAAGGCCGATCGTTGCAGTGAATTCGGCCCCGGTGGCCCGGAATATCGGTGCCTGGCCGATGGTTGCACAATCGGAACAGCGCGCTCCAACTGGCGATTGCAACATGCATTCGGGGCAGATCAGGTCGTTGCACCTGCCGCACCGCAAGTTGGAAAGAGTGTTCGGGTGGCGAAGACAGGTGTTGTCGAAGGTGTCGTGTGTCATTAGCGACTCAGGATACTCACTAATTGCCGGTTTACGTGTTGCGCGGATCGGTGGTTTTGGACTGCTGACCTCCTGGTATGCCCTACGGAGCCAGCGGGGCGATCCGAAGCGATTTGCAGCACGTCCGCAACTAATGTTCTTCCTGTGTCTGAGCCAACCACGCTGCGCGATCAGCGATATCACGGTCGAACACCAGTCTGTTCCAGAGCAGCCGGGCGGTGAACTTACCATCACCATCTCGTAGCGAATTAGATGTCATACGCTTTGCAGCGATCACCACAGCGAACGCTATGGCATACCAGACGATCTCAACTGGAAGGTTCAGAAGCGCTGCCCAGACGGGCATCAGGATCACGGCGATCATCCACCAGACCGCCGAGTCTTTCCACGGTGTGAACAGCACGCCGAGAGCTGCGATCGAACCGTAAACGATGAGTAACGGAAAGTTCAACGCCCCGGTACTTCCAAGTGCGGTCGCCATCCCGCGGCCACCATGAAAGCTTGAGAAGACCGACCAGTTATGACTGGTTATTCCCGCGATTCCGGCTGCTACTTCGACGCCCAAACCGAGCCCGAGCACCTTATCGGACGCTATGAACACCGGGAGTGCGCCTTTTACCAGGATATCGAAGAGTACGACCGGTGCGGCCCACCACGCCCCGGCCTGTGCTGTTAGGTTCGATGCCCCTACGTTTTTCGAGCCGCGTTCACGTATATCGATGCCCCCGGCGAGTCT
>Ga0207991_1000580_pt1 | contig 24363 bp, 12 predicted proteins | sample ETN07SmetaG_FD_185786 | JGI IMG/M metagenome (GOLD analysis project Ga0207991, IMG submission 185786) | Marine microbial and viral communities from oxygen minimum zone, Eastern Pacific Ocean - ETNP2014F14-07SV275 (SPAdes) (version 2) | ecosystem: Environmental > Aquatic > Marine > Oceanic ...
TCCTCAATCAATTTTTCAAACTGGGCTTTGATCTGATCTGGCACAGACACCAATATAATCTTGGGCGGTACCCATCCTACTTTCACACCCCGTTTCATGAGATCAATCGTTTGGTCCAGTTTGGTTGGAAATGCCCTCATTCGAGCGAGATAATTCTCATAATCCTTCACGTTATTAAAGGGCATATAATTTGAAATCCCAGCAAAACCAATCTGGATACCACCCATTTGATCTATGGGAATTAAATACGATAAAAACTGGAATCCCTCGATCTGTTTTTCTATCCCATGGAGGTAAAGATCATAATTCAGTTGATCATCTTCCGATAGTTTAGATCGATCTATTTTTTTGACAATCTCTTGGAGTTCTCTGGTTTCATCTTGCCTTTTCAAAATGGTTTCGTAGGACGTATCATTTAGTTTATGATTGAATCGATTATCCCCTAAACTGGATGCCCATTCAGGGTTTCTTACAATCCCCTTTTCCCACTGTTCAGAAAGAAGTTCATGAAATTTTTCAGACTCAGACTTCCCTCCATTTTCAATTTTGTAATCAGAATTAAAAATGACACAGTCTACATTTAAAAATAGAATTAGTAATAGAAAGGATATATTTTTCATTGATTTAATTGTTATTGATTAATTCTGCTAAGAGATAAATATCATAAATATTAATTATATCATCAAAATTTAAATCTGCGAGTGTATGTTGTGATTCAGTCAAACCCAAGTTATATAGAATCATATTGACAATCAATATAATATCCATGTTATCGATGATTTCATCTTCATTCACATCACCATAAAACGCACCATTATCTAATCCTTTATAATATTTCATGACAGTAAATAACCCGTTAATATCACTGCCAAATACAAAATCATTTTCAGTGTATTGATAAATCCCCCAATTACCGACCCAAGGTGGTGATGGGTCATCATTGTCCGTATAGGTATCAAAGTGTGCAGATTCAATGGGGTCAACTGGATCACTAAAATCGACAATGGACATTCCATAAGTATAATTTGATATAAATAATCGAGACCCCATAACTTGTGCATTATGCGCTACAAGATTCGGCCCAAGGTATTCGCCTACAACATGAATATTTTCCAAATCTTCAATGGTCCAAAATTTTACTGTTTTCGTTGCAGTTTCCTCAGTGGTCGTCACATATTTACCATCGTCTGAAGGCCAAATAGTGTGAACATATCCATTATCAGGAATGTCCACTCTAACTATTAATGCTGGTGATGTTTTCTGACTTACATCATACATTGAAAATGTTCCACGCCAGCCCTCAGCAATATACACCGTATCATTTCGTGCAAAGACATCATGAATTTGTTCAGTAAAAATATAATGAATTTCCTGCGGATCCTGGGAGTTATTAATATCAATGATACGGACTCCTTCACGGTTTTGGCCCAGTACATAAGCAAACCCTGTAGATACATCTATGGACATATTATGGGACCTCACATGTTCGTTATAGGAATAGGTACCCACCAATTCCACGCTTTCAGGGAGACCGGACATATCGATGATTTGCATCCCTTCGTTTGTTCCTGTGTTTTCACAAACCACATAGGCATAATGGCCAAACGTCTTTATATCGCGATGATAGTAGGGATCACCCTGCATGGGACCCAAAATTGTATCGATGATGGCCAGATCTTCTGCACGGATGATCACGACCCCTTCCAGAATTCCCATGATGGCATAATCTTCCCCAGCGGGCGTTGTATAACCCCAAACGTCAGATCCACCATATCCCAGACCATCATCATTGAACTGGATCTGTCCATGGAGAGTAAAGGTATCTTCCGCATTTCCATTTGATAACAAAAAGGATAGGATACAAAATGTATATATGAATTGGCTTGAATAAAATCTCATCTTTAGAATAACGGTTTAAAACAGGGGCGGAACTTATAAAAAATAGTTATCATATTCATGCTTGACGATCGCCGAAAAATAATCTAGTAATCCGTTAGCCAAAATCTCCCTGTCCTTGTAATTTTTCTTATGTCACGGAAACGTTCCTTTCACCTCATTCTAATTATGATAATGTTGTTCCTATTGAATGGATTATACGCTCAATTTTATTTTGGCCGAAATAAAATTCAATATGAGCAATTTGACTGGCAGATCCTGAAAACGGATCATTTTCATATTTATTATTATAAGGAAGAAAAAGCTATTGCGGGCATGGCGGCTTCGATCCTGGAAAATGCCTATGCTGACTTAGAACTAAAATTTAATCACACCATCCGGGATACGGTCCCCATGATCATCTACAGTAACCATATCCATTTCCAGCAAACCAATGTCCTGCCCATGTTGATTCCTGAGGGTGTGGGCGGATTTTTTGAGCACCGCAAGGGACGGGTTGTGATCCCCTATATGGGTGATCTGTCATTATTTCGAAATGTCCTGGTTCACGAATTAGCCCATGTATTCACATTCAGCAAGATCATGGACCCGGTTCGACTCAAAAATATTTCCCGACCACCGGCCTTTCCCCACTGGTTTACCGAGGGACTGGCTGAATGGTGGTCCGTGGGCTGGGATACGCAGTCCGATATGGTTATTCGTGATCGATTACTTCAAGACAGATTAATTCCCTTGAACCAGGTGGGTGGATATTTGTCGTACAAAGAAGGGCAATCTTTCCTTCGGTGGTTTGAGCAGACAAATGGGATTGAGCAGATTCGCTGGCTCATGGAAAACACCTGGATTTATGATTCCTTCGAAGATGCTCTTGCCTTTATCTCCCATAAATCATTCAAGACCTTGCAGGCAGAATGGAACCAATCCTTGCGACAATATTATTCCCATGCTTTAACCGGAGAAGATCCAGCGACCCAATCCGAAACCGTAATTACCCGAGAAGGGTTAAACATTTTCCCCGTATCTTATCTGGATTCTGAGCAAAAACGGCATGTGATCTATATTTCCAGCCGGGATGGATATCCGGCGGTTTACGAACAACCACTTTATGATAAAACCAAAAGACGGATAAAAACTACTGGGAAATCGCCGAACATGGAATCATTGCATTTCCTGCAATCCGGATTTGATATATTTGAAGATCAAATTGTCTTAGGGATCAGGGCGTATCGCCAAGACGTCCTTCATATTTTAGACCGAAATACAGGCGATATCCTGCAAACCATCGGTCATGATAGCCTAGTGACCATTCATTCACCCCGGTTTTCCAAAGATGGTAACCAAATCACCTTCACCGGTCAGCATTACAACGGAAATTCAGATATTTACCTTTTTACCATTTCCTCGAATAATCTGGTGAACCTGACCAACGATATTTTCACGGATCGGGATCCCTCCTTTACAGACGATGGAAAAACGATCCTGTTTAGTTCCGACCGGGATAATGACTTTTTCAATGGCGGACTTGACCTGTATGCACTAAATCTCAAGTCGAATGAAATTCGACTGTTATTGGATGATGATCATACAAAATCCTTCCCCAATTGGGATTCATCCGCTAGCGCCATCCATTTTTTATCAGACAAGACGGGGATGAACAATATTTGGTCTCTCCACATCAGCGAGAGACGATTGACACAGCGTACCAATTTTCATACGGGAATTTCTCAATTCCGGCCCATGAATTCCGACAGTGTGGTGGCAGGTGTCTTCCAGAATTACAGTTATCAGGTGGCTGCGCTGGAATTGGACTCCATTCATTCCGTTTCCTGGACACCCTCCAGTATTGAACCAAAAACCCAATCCATCTGGCCTCCCTCCATCGGTAAGGGAGAGAGGACACGGAACATGCCATTCAAACTTCGTTACAAACTCGATTTTGCACAGACAGCCGTGGCTATGGATCCAATCTACGGCATTTTAGGTGGCGCGCAATTATCCCTTTCCGATCAATTAGGGAACCGGTATATCCATTTTCTCTTGAACAATTCTGCCCAGACCCAAGCAGAGATCATGGATCACTGGAATCTTGCTGTCACGTATTTGAATATGACCAGGCGGCCCAACTGGGGAATAAGTGCCTTTCATTTCGCGAATGAATATTTCAATCCTTACCAAGCGTTTTTCTTCGAAAGAACCGCTGGAATCAGAGGCGCCCTAAACTTTCCATATTCAATTCACCGGAGAATCGAAATGAGTTCCAGCCTTTGGTATTCGATGAAGGATAATTACATTGATGATCCAGAAAATTTTCTGTTCATTTCAAATTTTTTCTCCCTGATCCATGATAACAGTCTTTGGACTGTGACGGGGCCCCTGGACGGCTGGCGAGCTCGGATCACTGCGGGACCGACCTATGATTTTTCCCGTGGACGTTACCACAACTTCACAACTTGGATAGACTTTCGAAGTTATTGGCAGATCCGCCCTCGCATCACGCTGGCGCAGCGGACGATGATCTGGATGAATGAAGGCGAGGATATCCAACGCTATCACATCGGCGGAAGTTGGGGCATTCGCGGATACCGGTGGAGTGAGATCAAAGGAAGAAAAATGATAATGTTCAACCAGGAATTACGATTCCCTTTTGCTCAAAAGCTGGAAATGAATTTTAAATCAGGTTCAATTTGGCTGGCACCCATACGGGGTGCAATTTTTTTGGACTTGGGAAATGCTTGGGAACAGGAATTCCCGGGATTTTTATCTAGTACCGGACTCGGGTTCCGTGCTGCATTGATGGGTGCATTGGTATTTCGTTTGGATCTGGGCTGGAAAGCTGAACACGTCAATATCCGGCCCCAAGAAAAATTTGTGCAATTCTTTTTTGGGTGGGATTTCTAAGCGATGAGATATGCTACTCATTTCATTTTTCTATTTACAGCCCTTTGGTTTTATGGTTGTTACGGATCAGTGATCCTGGACACGGAATGGGTGCGGCAACCTTTAGGTTCCCTATCTCAAAAACCGGACTTGAAATGGGAAGAAAAGTTCAATGAACCCTTTCAGGACGTTTTCCCTATCAATGAAAGTATGGCATTGGTTTTTACCCACAGGAGCACAGCATTTATCCTGAATTGTTTATCTGGAAAACCGGAGGGATCTAAATGGCATCCAAACCTGAGGAAATTCTCCAATGTAAAAATACACACTACAGAAAATGGATTTGTATTTACATCCCGAAAAGGTGAATTGGTGGGCTTCTATGACCTGAATTTAGGTAAACAGCGCTGGAAACGAACGGAAAAAGGGTTGATCGGTTCCGGGTTAGCTATTGTGAATGATTCCCAGGTTGTAATTGCCACTCGAAATAAAGTGAAATTTTTATCGGTAGATAGCGGTGATCTAATTACAGAATGGAAGTATCGCCAGGGAATCCTTTCTTTGCAACAGGATGGAAAATTCCTTTTTGTGATTCAGGATAACGGCATTCTCCAAGCATTGGAGATAGACAAACTGATTTGGGAGATCAATCTGGGATTGACGCATGAATCAAAGATTGTTAATGCTTGGGATTCCAAACTTGGAGTTGTGAACAATGAATCATTAGTTTTTTTAAATAAGGGTAATGGCGAAATAATAGATGAAATCAATTGGGAACCCATTGCTGATGTATTTTTGATGCCTGATCAAGACAATATCATTCTGGTGAGCAAAAATGGAAACATGGTTAGTATCTCGCAAACCACCGGCGAAAAAACTGAGTTTGATCTCCCAGACTACAGTTTGGTGAAACATGCGCCGATTTATTCCAGAAATCTTTGTATCATCCCCTTTGCTGACGGAACATTGACCGGGATCAATATTAAAAACGGAAGTCTGGAATGGCAGATTGAAACAGGGAAACCGATTACAGGATTTTGGAGAGTGGGCAAGGGATTTATGACCCAGGATGTAAAAAAGATGCTGCGGTATTATCAATGAAGAAAATTATCGGTTTCATTATCATCGTGTCCTTTCTCTTGGGGCAGGAAAAAATTAATTTTTCCGCTTGCCCCCTTTCAGTAAGCGATTCCCCCCGAGATACATTAAGCCAGGTAAGCCCGGTACCCTGTGGGATGCCACAAATTCTATTTAAGAAAAAAGTCATTCGGGCAGCGTCTTTCACAGGTGTGGTTTCATTTGCCGGGCTGGCCTGGTATTTCCAGTCAAAGGCTGACCAACACTTTGACAATTACCTCCATAGCGGTGACCCCAATACCATGAATTCAGAATGGAATCGCACCGAAGAATTGGATAAAATCTCAGGCTGGATGGTGGTCCTTTCCCAGGTTTGTTCACAGATATTAATCCTTACATATATAGAACATGAATAGAATTATTTTAAGTTATACTTTAATGTTGTTCTTATTGAGTTGCTCTAAACGAGATCGCTTAAATCCACTCGATGTTGAAAACCAAATCACGGGTGGAAAACCGACCGGCCTGAATTTGGTTCCAATTCGAGATACGGTACAAGTATCCTGGAATGAAATTAATATTAACGATCTATCGGCTTATATCATCTATAAATCCGTGAATAATGCGGGGTTAATTGAGTACGCAACCGTATCAGGTTTTACCACCGAATATTCCGACAGTGCAGTGTCTTATTACCAGAATTACACCTATGCGGTCCAGGTAGAAACGGATTATATGGTGTCACCCCTGTCTGATACTGTCTCTGTCACGGTTGGACCCTATTCCATTTATGTTGCTGATTTTTATGACAACAGTGTACGTATCCTTTCCTGGGACGGAAGTTATTTAATAAAATCCAAATCGGTTTCTTCTCCAAGAGCCATCCAATACAGGGAATCGGATAATCGTTTCGTAGTGGCAGATTACTATGATAATGCAGTGCTATTAATATCTACAGATCTAAATGAAACCAATTATATTGATATTGGCGATTATCCATTAGACTTGGATATTAACCCATTAACAAATCATATTCATGTCCTGACCCGGAACGGATACCTCATCAAATTAAATGAAGAGGGAGAAAAGATTGAAACCTTGAATATCGGAATGCCATTCGGTTGGGATGCCGAGATATCTTCGGATCCAATCAGTGATGGACTGTGGATCTCCAACCCCGATTCCGGAATTGTGTGGTTTTTGCCCTATAATGAAAGTTGGAATCATGTAGTAAAATTCAACCAACTGGATTCGCCGTCATCATTATCATCTTTTGGCGGAGGCTGGGTAGCCACTCATTCCGGGATCGCACATTTATCATTTACAGATGAACCAGAAATTTTAGCGCAGGATATGTGGGTCACCGATGTGGAAATCGATACAGTATCGAAGGAATGCTTTTACACCGGTTATGACAAAAACACAAAAACTTGGTTAGCGGGAAAAATTGATTTAGAAACAAAATCCAATACCATTTTGCTGGATAATGCTTATCACGATTTACACCAGATTTATCCAATTCCCAGCGAAACTGGCACCGAATTCCTAATCCAGGAAAGTGCAACGTGGACTTTGATCCGATTCGATGAAAATGGGAATAAATTGGGAGAAATGGAGAATTTCAATTCCCGGTTGGATTTTCAGATTTACTAAGGTAACTGATTGATTAAAAAATTAGACGTCTGCGTATTTTTCTTTTTTCCGTTGGGATGCTCGTTTATTTTGATCCAATTCCATTTTTCTTAAACGAATCGAAAGAGGTGTTACTTCCACTAATTCATCTTCCGCAATGAATTCAATGGATTGATCTAAAGAGAGAAGTTTTGGAGGACGAATCGTGACAGATGCATCCGTTCCGGATGCACGCATGTTTGTCAATTTTTTCTCCCGGGTAATGTTCACATTCAGGTCTTCAGAACGGTTCCGTTCGCCAATGAGCATACCATCATAGACTTCTGTCCCCACGCTTATGAACAATTCGCCACGGTCCATCATACCCATGCAAGCATAAGCAGTTACTATCCCATTCCGGTCTGCTACCAATGCGCCCGTATTACGTTGGGGAATACGACCAAACCAAGGAGCAAAACCGTCAAAAAGTTTGTTCATAATTCCTGCACCTTGAGTGTCCGTCATGAATTGACTCCGGAAACCGATCAATCCACGGGATGGGATGGAAAATTCCATATTTACTCTACCACTGCCATGATTTTGGAGATTGGTCATTCGCCCCTTTCTTTTTGATAACTTTTCTGTAATTATCCCCACTCTATCTTCTGGGATATCCAAGAAAACTTTTTCCATGGGTTCCATTGTTCTTCCATTTTCTTCCTGCGTAATTACGTGTGGTTTGGAAACCATAAACTCATACCCTTCCCTACGCATGGTTTCGATCAAAACAGCCATTTGGAGTTCACCCCGACCCCGTACTTCAAACACATCGGTCCGTTCTGTTGAAAGGACATGAAGAGATACATTACTCAGTATCTCTTTTTGTAATCTTTCTTGGATATGACGGGTGGTGAGGTAATTCCCTTCTTTCCCAGCAAAGGGACTGTTATTTACATAAAACAACATGGAAACGGTGGGCTCATCCACTTCGATCCGTGGTAAAGCTTCAGGATTTTCATTATCAGAGATGGTATCGCCAATAGTAATGCCATCTAATCCCGCAATGGCAATAATGTCCCCTGCTTCTAATTTTTCAACTTGGATTTTTTTAAGTCCTTTAAATGTGTATAAAGCAGAAAATTTATGGTGGTGCGTAATTCCTTTCTCTCCACAAAGCGCATATGAGGAATTCATTTCAAGCGTACCATTATTCAATCGACCAATAGCTATTTGCCCCACATAGGAATCATAATCCAGGTTGGTCACTAGAAATTGCGGGGTGTAATTATCATCTGCAACCGGTCCAGGAATTTTTGATAAAATTGAATCGAAAAGTGGTTCAAGATTTGTTGATTTGTCATCCAATTTAATATGGGCCACACCTTCTTTAGCATTTGTATATAAAATAGGGAATTCTATCTGCTCATCAGTAGCATCCAAGTCAATAAACAGGTCATACACTTCATCCACAACTTCACTTATCCTAGCGTCCCCTCGATCAATTTTATTAATTACAAGAATAATTGGAAGGTTTTTATCCAGCGCTTTCCTTAAAACAAATCGAGTTTGGGGTAAAGGGCCTTCACTGGAGTCAACAAGTAACAAAGCACCATCTACCAGATTCAGACTTCGTTCCACTTCACCTCCAAAATCTGCGTGACCAGGTGTATCTATAATGTTGATCTTGATATTTTTGAAATGAATCGCGGTATTCTTGGCCGTAATTGTAATACCACGCTCTTTTTCAAGGTCTAGGGAGTCCATTATACGGTCTTCCACTTGTTGATGTGCCTTAAAGGTGCCACTCTGTTTTAGCATACCATCAACGAGGGTTGTTTTCCCGTGGTCCACATGCGCAATTATTGCAATATTTCTAAAATTTTCTTTTCTCATGATGTCTTCTTAAAATAATTGAGTTGGGGTAAAATTTAGCGGCGAAAGTTCATGCTTTAGGAATATGTTAAAAAGGGATATTTGACACCCATTCAAAAGATACAAAAAAATTATTTACTCCGGTTTTTTCGTTTACTTCTTCCGCCTTTACTCTTTTGACCTTTTTTACCACGAAATTTTTGATCTCGGCCACTTTTTTTCTTTTTCCTTCCTGTAAAGAAATCTTCTTTTTTGGATGGCGCCCTGTTTGGCATTTCTTTGGAAATTTCAACAGAGAGTGAAACATCTTCAAATGTTTCCTTATTTAAGGCCATTATAATATCATTTTTCCGATTGTCTTCAATTTCAAAGAATGAGAATTTTTTCATAATATCTATACTGCCAATTACAGCATCTTTTGAATCCATTGCTTCATTGATTAATCCCATGAGCCGATTGGGCGTCAATTTATTCCGAGAACCTACATTGATAAAGATTGTTGCAAATTTTGATCTTTGGCGTTCAGACCTATTCTTTCTTTCACGAGGTTCTCTGGAATCCCTTTTATTTTTTCCACCTGATATATTGATATCACGGGCATTTTTATAATAGGACAAATAGCGGTTGAATTCTGCTGAAACAAAATGCTTGATGAGACTTTCTCTATCAAACGAATTTAACTTTTCATAAATATCATCTAAGAATGGCCCAATCTGTTCTTCATTCACTTCTACTTTTTCAATTTTGTCAATCAATGCATAAAGACGTTTTTCGCAAATATCCCGACCACTTGGAGCTAACTCTTTTGAAAAAGAAATTCCTGAAATCCGTTCGATTTCTCTTAGCTTTCGCATATCCCGAGTATGGATAATAGCAATAGAAATTCCACTTTTTCCGGCTCGCCCTGTCCGACCACTACGATGTACATATACTTCCGGGTCATCAGGTAAATTATAATTAATAATATGGGTTAGATCATTTACATCTAATCCACGGGCAGCAACATCTGTAGCTACCAAGACTTGTAAACTGCGACGTCTGAATTTCCCCATAACTTCATCCCGTTGTGGTTGGGAGAGATCACCATGGATCGCATCAGCATTATAACCATCATGCATTAATTTATTGGCAATTTCCTTAGTTTCACGACGGGTTCGACAAAAAACGATTCCATAGATATTGGGATTCATATCTGCTATTCTTTTGAGCACCTCGTAACGATCCTTGGCATGTACCATATAATTCACATGTTTAATGTTTTCTGCTCCAACATTCGTGCGCGCCACGGCTATTTGCACTGGGTTTTTCATGTATTTCCGGGTAATAGAAACAACCTTTTTGGACATGGTTGCAGAAAAAAGAAGTGTTTGTTTCTCGTTTGGTGTATTCTCCAGAATAGCGTCCAATTCTTCCTTGAATCCCATGGTGAGCATTTCGTCAGCTTCATCTAAAACTACTCTTTCAATATTCTCAACAAATAATTTTTTCCGATTGATTAAATCTCGTGTTCTTCCAGGTGTTCCTACAACAATCTGTGCACCTTTTTTAAGTACTCTTATCTGAGAATGAATCTTTTCACCACCGTACACTGCAAGTATGTTTACCCCTTTCAAGTATTTCGAATAGCTGATTAGGTCACGAGTGATTTGCACGCAGAGCTCCCGTGTAGGGCATAATACTATTGTTTGAGTATTCTTATTATCAGGATTTGCTAAATGGATAGCTGGCAACCCAAATGCCGCAGTTTTTCCAGTTCCTGTTTGAGCTGTTGCGATTATATCCTGATGGGATGACATTAAGTGAGGAATGGTTTCAGATTGGATTGGCGTGGGAGTTTCAAACCCTAATTCATGTACGGCTGTAAGGATATTTTGATGCAGACCAAAATTTTTGAATGTACTCATAAATAAGTTTTACCGGTGTGGATGATAGTATCTTCGTAAAACGAAGCTAAAAATGTGGTGCGGAAGTTCGCCTGAATTGAACACCATAAATAGGGATATTTAATATTGTATGTGGGATTAGGAAGTTGGGACCTTGGACGAATAAATGGTTTCGTTGAATGTTAAATTGAATAATTATGCATTAAATCTAAATTATTCTATTATTTATGAATTAATTTTCTCCCAAGTCAGGTCCAAACATAACTTTGCTTTTTCAATCAACTCATTAATTTCTGAATGGGAAATAACTAAAGGAGGGCATATGATCATGGCATCGCCAACAGCCCGCATGATAAGCCCATTATTGAAACAGAAATCACGGCAAATCGTACCGACATTTTGATCTGATGGGTAAGATGTTTTAGTATTTTTGTCTTTTACCAATTCCAATGCACCTACCATGCCTACCCCTCTTGCTTCACCTACCAGTGGATGGTCTCCTAATGCCAGCCATTTTTTTTGAAGATAGGGACTTAACTCATTTTTAGCTTTTTCTATAATTTTTTCATCTTTTAGAATGCGGATATTTTCTAATGCTACTGCACATGCTGCAGGATGGCCAGAATAGGTAAATCCGTGATTAAAATCGCTCCCCTTATTGATCACAGTTTCCGTTACACGATCCCCAACCATTAGACCACCAATGGGCAAATACCCAGATGATAGTCCTTTGGCAATGGGCATGAGGTCTGCTTCGATATCAAAATACTCTGAACCAAACCATTCGCCAAGACGACCAAATCCGCAGATCACTTCATCTGCAATCAATAGAATCCCATATTTTTTACAGATCCGTTGAATCTCGGGCCAATAGGTAGCTGGCGGAATGATCACACCGCCGGCACCCTGAACCGGTTCAGCTATAAAGGCCGCCACACGATCTTCTCCAATCTCTTTGATACGTATTTCTAAAGCCTGGGCAGTTTTCAATCCGAATTCTTCGGGATCCATTTCGCTACCGTTGCGGTACCAATATGGTTGGGCAATATGTTCAATATCGTGCAATATGCCACCTTGGGCATGCATCCCTTTCATTCCACCAAGGCTGGAACCAGCAACGGTACTACCATGATAAGCGTTTTCCCGACTTATAATGACAGTTTTCTCTGGTTTTCCTTCTAATGCCCAAAAGTGACGAACCATCCGAACAACTGTGTCATTTGCCTCGGAACCAGAATTTGTGAAAAACACATGATTGAATTGGGATGGAGAAATATCCACCAATGCTTTTGATAACTCGATTGCTGGTGGGTGTGTTGTCTGGAAAAAGTTATTATAATAAGGTAATTCTTGCATTTGATCTGTGGCAGCATCCACTAATTCCTGCCTTCCATAGCCCACATTCACGCACCAAAGTCCAGCCATACCATCCAGAATCTTGTTCCCTTCGGAATCCCATAGATATACACCATCTGCACGGGTTATGATTCGCGTCCCCTTTTCCATTAATGCTTTGTGATCCGTAAAGGGGTGAATATGATGTTGCCCATCGATATCTTGCAACTGCTGTGTATTATAACTTGCCATTATTATTCCTTCTATTTATCCATGAGTGATGCATGCATCACCAAATTTTTCAAATATTGATTTATAAAATGGAGTCTTCATAACCTTCCATTCAGGATGCCATTGAACAGCCAATGCAAACGATGGAGAATCAGTGACTGAAAATGATTCCACCAACCCATCTTGTGAGGTGGCTTCAACGGTTAGTCCATTTCCCAGTTGATTAATCCCCTGCCAGTGAACCGAATTAACCCATGGCTTTTTATCATCAGAAATTTGGTCCAAAATCCCATGAGGGGTGATAGAAATTTTATGAGCAAATCCATATTGCCCGTCCAAATCCAAAGTAGAATCTTCCCTGTGATCCATCATATCCGAGACTCTGTGAATCTTTTGATGGAGAGAACCTCCCATAGCCACATTCATTTCCTGAAACCCTCGACAAATAGCTAGTATCGGTACTCCGGAATCAACTGCATCCTTTATCAAGGGTAACATTGTAGCATCACGTTTGGGGTCATGCTTTGTTCCATCATCACTTTCAGGTCCTCCATAATGATGAGGTTCAATATTCGAATAACTTCCTGTAAACAAAATGCCATCCAGACTTTCTAAAAGTTTTTGCCGGTGGAGTTTGGTTCCAATTGCAGGAATTAATAGAGGTAATCCATTGAATACATTCGAAATAGCAGCAATATATTTATCACCTGTCTGATGATAATAATGGGCACCCTGTTTCTCAAAACAAGTAGATATTCCAATAAGTGGCTTATTCATATTTTAAATTAACGCTTTTGACTCAATGCTTGCTGCAAAGCGTATGATTTGTTAGTCTTTGCATAGATATAGCGTAATAATTTAAATGTGTGAACAATCTCATGGCAGATATAAAACCTGATAATTACAAGCGATTTCTGAAAAAGTATTCAGATCTAAAAAGCATAGATCTCCTAATTGCAGACTTAAATGGTGTGTTACGTGGTAAACGTATCCAAACCAGTGCCTTAGAAAAAGTTTTCCAAGAAGGGCTTCTCCTGCCTGCATCGGTCTTTGCCGGCGATATTACAGGTGCTACTGTGGAAGAGACTGGCTTGGGCATTGCCCAAGGAGATTCAGACCGAGTGTGCCATCCCATCCCAGGCACTTTATCCAAATCGCCATGGTATAAAAAATCAATGGCCCAAGTATTGATGACTATGTACGAAGTGGATGGTAATCCATTTTTTGCCGACCCTCGCCAAGTTCTAAAACGTATTATTGGTCAATTTCAAGAATCAGGATTCACCGCAGTAGTGGCGGTTGAATTAGAATTCTATTTATTGGATATTCGACGGGACAGGCAAAAATATCCACAACCTCCAATTTCACCGGTCACCGGAAAAAGGGATAAAAACACCCAGGTTTATTCAGTAGATGATTTAGATGACTATGGGGAATTTTTGGATCAAGTGGCTAAAGGAGCTGAATCCCAGGGCATCCCTGCTGATACAGCATTAGCAGAATATGCACCAGGTCAATTCGAGATCAATTTAAAACATGAACCTGATCCGTTATCCGCCTGTGATAATGCTATCTTACTGAAACGTCTGGTTAAGGGTGTCGCCCGGGAAATGGGCATGATCGCTACATTTATGGCCAAGCCTTACGCTCAACAGGCCGGGAGTGGAACCCATATTCATATCAGTATCCTAAATAAGAATATGAAAAATATTTTTTCCGATCCGCTAAATGAAATCGGCTCAATTATTCTCCAACATGCCATTGGTGGACTCAGCAAAACCATGAAAGAAAGCATGGCTATTTTTTGCCCCAATGCAAATTCCTACCGACGCTTCCAGCCAGATCTTTATGTACCCATGGCACCCACATGGGGCATAGATAACAGAACTGTAGCGATTCGAATTCCTGCTGGTCCTGAAAAAGCAAAACGAATTGAGCATCGTGTCTCCGGCGCCGACGCAAACCCTTATCTAGTGGTAGCATCCATCCTTGCGGGAATTCATTACGGCATTACACAAAAAATTGAACCGCCTAAAATATCTACTGGCAATGCTATTTTGAAACATAAACCATCCCTGCCCTTAACCTGGGTAGAAAGTCTGGATGCATTTTCAAAATCTAAAATTCTACAAAAGTATTTTGGTAAGGAATTTTGCCATGTTTATTACGAAACAAAATATAAGGAAATGAAAGAATTTGACAGTCACATTACCCCATTGGAGTTGGACTGGTATTTAAGAACTGTCTAAAAGATTTTAAAAACTAAAATTTAACGATAATCCTGATATAGAATTAAATACACCAAAATCTGTTTGAACATAATCCACTCTGATTTTTGGGCCTCGAGGAATTTGGTAATTTAAACCAAATCCGAATGACAATCCTTGTTCTGCTTTGTCCCCGGAATCAGCCTTATCCATGAATAAATGGGATATTCCTGTCCGCAGAAATAATAGGTCATTAAAATTGTATTCATTGCCTACATTCACATATTCAACATTATTATTGGGGTGAATGCCATCTGCAGCTATTGTTATTTTCTGATTTGGAGCAATCGTAAAATCCTTTGTCAGTCCAAATCTGAATAAAAGCGGCAGTGGCCATCTCCCTGCATCTAAATGGGCATCAATACGGTCATTGTTTCCATAAATAGTTTCATCTATATCAAAATCAACCAGTGTATTTGTCCCACCCATTTGGAGTTTTCCACCAAAATTGGAAACACTCATCCCTATCCTTATGCCTCCAGCGGTAGTAAAAAGTGACCCTATATCAACGGAGAACCCTTGGGCATGCATTTGCCATATCTTTTCCTGAACCATTTTGAGGTTTACGCCAAATGAAAATTTATCTGTCAATCGCTTAGCATATGCCAAACCAATGGCTACATTACTAACACTGAATTTCTCACCGGTCCCTTCAGGACTTTCCACGGTTCTTACCATCATTTCTTCCATGGTTACACCAGAGTAAGAGATACCCATAGAGCCCATGTATCCCATGGGAACTACAGCACCGCCATGATAATATTTGGTTTCTACCAACCAGGGTGAGTGATAAACATGCATGGATGGGCGATTCAGTTCTACAATTCCTGCAGGATTCCAATACAAGGCGCTCACATCATTGGATACAGCTACAAAGGCACTCCCCATGGATAATGACCGCGCACCGGCACCTATCTCAAGGAATGATCCTGACGTGGTGGCTACATTGGACTGAGCCATCATTATGGTTAATAAAAATGCCGATTTGAAGAAATATCGCTTCATTATTTGATTACTGCAAATTTCCCTGTGGTTTCAACACCAAGTTCATAAGCATTTACATGGTAAAGATAAACACCGTAGGCAATCTCAAGCCCGTCTTTAGATAGTAAATTCCATGATTCCGTCCCATTTTCATACACATCATCATGCTCTATTGTGTTGACCAGATACCCGGCAAGGGTAAATATTTTAATTGTGCATTTATTAGGGAGATTAATAAAGTCGATTTTCCTTGGACCTCGACCAGACTGATAAAGATGGCGTGGTTCCCAAGACGCTGCCACCACATAAGGATTTGGGACTACAGTAATATCCTTTAAACTTTCTCTGGCGCTATCCGCATTGATGGATGATGCAGTTGATGTAAAGCTGTACACATCTTCTATAGAGAATGGTCTATTAATTGCAACCCTGAAAATATCTCCCTGAACTGGGTCAATTACATCTAAAGATGTTGTATCATAAAGAGTGGTGTCTGTATAAACTGTATCCGTCCCGGTTATAATTGTATCATAGATGGTTGTTTCCGTAACAGCAATCGAATCCTGATAAAACCGAATTGTTATTAAGGGAGAGGTCTGACCTTCATATGGACGAATCATTATGGGCTCATCCGGATCCCATTCATCATCCCGGTCATAATCTGATATTCTGAATGGCGGATAATCATTATGGGTAACATTCTTTACTCTAAATGGCGATCGGGTATCATAAGCATCAATGGTTATTGAATCTCCGATATCCCCTTCAAATTGCAACTCAAAATCCGCTGGGTAAAGCCTGCTCGGATTAATATTGTGTCTGTAATTACTATTTCCAATGGTCCATTTTGTTGAATCTTCATTAAGCCCTACATCCGAATCTTGGATAATGATCCGCATACCGTCAAAGATAGTATTAATATAACCGCCGTCCATTTCAATTTCATGAAATAGAGGAAAATATTTATAACTCACGGTAACCAAACCAGCGTCAAGTAATTCTGAATTAATAATGTTAAAAAAACCTATTTCAGGATCTATCGTATAGTCTATCCCGTAGGTGTATTCAACTGTACCGGTTTCATTTGTAACTAGGACAGGGAAGGTTGTATCGTAGAGTGTGGTGTCGGTAAAAATAGTATCCAATCCATTTATCGCAGTATCTATTGTAGCAAATTCAGAAATTATCATAGAATGAATATTGATTTGAGATGCTCTCGCAATGCTATCTTGGATCGTCAATGTTTCAAGAATGTCTTTTTGATCTCTAATATTAAAAACAACATCTTCTGCAGTATCAAGTGTATCAAAAACAACATTATATTCATTATTATCCTTTACTGCATAGGGATCCACCACAAAAATTTTAATATCCCCTGATCCATAGCCCTTTAAATGGCTAAGGAAAGATTCAGTCCCTTCAGATGAATTAGGAGAAACATACCCAATGGCAGTACCATTGGGGACTACAATAGCTGCATTTTCGCTGAGACTGACCACATTCCCCTTATAATCCAAATCCAACAAAACTGAACATTCAGAAGGAGCTATTGGCTGAAGGTTATCACGGGAAGAATAATTTTTCTCAAAGAAATCCAGATCATATCCTTTATCGTAAGCGGTCACAGCGTAATAGTACTTTTGTCCATTTATAACAGAATTTGAATCAACGTAAACATACTCCAACCCTAAATCTTCTCCCATATCAAATTGAACACCATTAAATGCGATTGGGTGGGGTCCTTTCAATCCGTTTTTTATATCGAAAATGGCAATGGGTTCTTTAAAGGTTATATTTCCATAAGCATCCGTAATGGTATAAGAATCAATAAATCCTGGATCCGTGCTCCTGTATATACGATACCCTTCAAAATCTTTCCCGTAAATAGGATCAATGGAAATCTCTGAGAAATCATTCCAATAAAGTGTAACCTGGTTATCACCTGGTACGGCCGTCATGGTAGGTTTTAAGGGTGGCTTTGCAAAACTATAATCATTGTCATAAATGTTTTGCATCGTATTGGCATTTCTGAGGATATCTGCCATATTTTCTCCAAAAACCATGGCAACAGAAAACTTCTTTTTTTCTCCCGGTGCTAATGATATATACCCAGAACCGTACAAGAAAGTTTGATCAATGTTTTGTGCCGGGACCTGAAAAAGACCAGGTGTAAGTTGGTTCCACATAACCTCATCATTATGAGGTTGAATACTAGGATAGGATGCAGAATAAAAGCTGGTTAATCCAATTTGGTCAGATTCATCATTATCAGTAATCTCAAAATTGGGTTCTCCCACATCCGGAATACCATTCCCTTCAGTGCCATCCTCATCTGGACCGGTATAATTTATATGATATTCAGCGAGACCGTCTGCACCAATATCATCCCTCTCCACGTCCCAATCTCCATCGTTATCAATACCATCAAACTGGCTTTCATCAATCATGCCATCTTCATCATTATCAATCCCATCTGTGGGATTCCCAGGAGATTCTAAAAAACTCCATCCAAAGTACACAGGTTTAAAACCACCATAGGAATTACTCCAACCATTATGATCCCATTGATAAACCATATCATTTGCTGTGTCAAACCAGGCATCGTCATCACTAAAATCGGATGACCCACCAACATCTGCATCCCCATACATACCAAAAATCACACTATCCAGATTACTAGTCCCAACATTTGTAATCCAATACGTGACAATTATAATATCTTCTGCAGCAGGATGATTCCATTGGTAGCCTCGAACATCTAATTCAACTCCAATTCCTCTCCGTCTCACTACCTGGTCTATATCAGTGGAATCTGGGAAATAAGCAAATTCATCGTTATAGTAATCATCAACGACATAATAAGATTCCTGGTCTGCTCGGGTATATTTACCATATTGGCCGTTCCAAAAACCATCCCAGTCACTTTCCCTATTTGGCCAGGATGCGGGCCAGGATTCCAAATTATCACTCATTGCCATGTATTCTTGATTTGGATCTGCATAACCGGGTAATGGTTCAAAACTCCAAGGAACACCCGTTTCAGTATTTAGATCCACAAGACCAATAGCACCATCAGATATTATATGTTTTCTATTACCATTGATATCGATGACACTGGCGGCGATGACAGGTGTAAATTCATAAAAATATGCATGTCCTGACCCAATAGGATAAACACCAGAAAAGCTGTTACTTAAATCACCAATTCCACCATGATTATAGAATCGACACAGCACCCTATTACCAGAATGATCTCCATATTTTCTATCAATATTTGACGTGGTCTTCGCAACTGAATTCTCCCTATCCTGATATTTTTTAGCAGGATCTACTTCAGAAATTCCTAAGGAATAAATACAGGTTATAATGAGAATAATTCGCGTTTTAAACATGCTATTTAAATGAAATTGAAATCCCAAGTTTGACTTGTCTTGGAGATGAATAATAATGGGGACGAACCAAATATTCATCCAGTGTGTTCAATGCGGGTCCGCTATACTCTGCTGTATATGTAGGCAAGAGCGAGTACGTCGCCCTTCCTGTGTCATTATAAACTGATAATTCATTCAAGAAATTGAATAGGTTATAAACATTGATATGGGCTGACACGTTCATTCTTTTATTTAATACAAAATTGTAAAAAGCACGTAAATCCACATTATAAGTAGGCGGTTTTAATCCATTGTTTTCAAATGCAGTTCTATTTCCTGCAAATTCTGTGGTGTAAGGAAACCCACTACCATAGCTAAAAATACCACTAATTCCCGATGATTTTGTGGGGTGATAAGTCATTGTTCCGTTCAAGGTATGACGTTGGTCCCAATCTAAAGCGACCAACATTTTTTCTGGTTCAATATCTGACGCTTCATCATAAAAGGCAGCAGTGGGATCAGAAGCATTGCCCTCAGAGATTGAATATGTGTAATCCAGATTCCCTGAGAAATTCTCGAGGGACCTTTTTGAAAGTGCCAGAGTAATGCCACGGGAATTCGCATGATCTTTATTGACAAAAAGTCCATATCGATCTCCGGCAATAAAAGATTTTTTAATCTCGGTAGCATTTAAATTTCTAATATCCTTAAAATATCCGGTGATCTCTACACCGATATCCCGACCGATCTGCTGGGAGAATCCTACTTCATATTGGGTAGTTCGTTGCGGTTTCATATCCGCATTCCCCATTGTGTTACTAATCCCTGAGGCTGCCGGAACTTCAAATTCCGGGTTATCATAGATATAACTGAAACTGGGGTTTTGGAAAAAATGCCCATATGAAAAATGCATATAGCCACTTTCTGTGATAGGGAATGCTAATGCAAACCGTGGACTAATTTGAGTTTTTGGATCCACGTCCCTAAACCAGGATTCGCCATTGGCATTGGATTTCAAACGATCTTCGTCTTCTTTTCGGTTAGTATCAATCATTTCATCATCCGAAATCATATTGTCACCATCCAAATCAAACCAGGTATTGATTGGTTTTAAAGGTGATAAATAATTAGGATCCTCTGAATCATTCAAAACTTTCCAATCCGGGTCAAAATAATCGAAACGTACACCTAAATTCACAACCATCTGGTCTTGCTCAATTTTATCCTGAAAGTAACCAGATAATTCAACTGGTGTTCTCCCATTTGGCCCAAAAGAATCGTTATTTGGAGTAATCATGGGTGCGAAATACCTTGGTTGATAATTTGTATTACTACTGTAATGAACCTGAAGGTCAGATAAAGTAATCTTAGTTTTGCGAGATTCGATACCAATCTTTAATTGATGTTCCTTATTGATTTGATTTGTGATTTCAGCCTTCAAAGTATTTACAATTGATTTACGACTATACACGCCCATGGATTGCCCACCGACATAGAAATTATTCCCTGTTGAATAAAGAAAGATATCCGGGTCCACATAATACAAATCTGAATCAAATGTGCTGGATCTTTTGGGGATTGAGTCAGGATGGCTGGTCCAATCTTCATTGATTTTTGTATAAAATTTTGGGTCAGAGCTTAAATGGCTTCGATAATGATTCTCAGCACTGGAATACATTATATTAGCAAAAGTAGATTGACTTATTGACCAATCTGCTCTAATTAAATCACCTATTCGTGTACTGAACGAATTACTTCGTCCATCTGGATTCCATCGATATTCATGGACATAATCCTGTGATTTAGTATCACTATACATGCGGTTAAAGCTCATTTTTATATAGGGAGTCAATCGCCAGCTCAATTTAACTTGCCAGGTAGATTGCTCATGCCAATCCATGGCAACCCAATCAAAAGCATCGGCGGCTCTCAAATTATCCAAGATTGGTTTTAAGGTGTCACTTTCTGATAAAATATATCCATTCCCTAGACCAACTAAACTATCAATTTTCCAAATGTTTTCTACTTCAGACCAAACAAAAGAATTTGGATGAAAAATTCGTTGACCATAAAGATATCCATTTTCATGCTTAAATCTACCGGATGCAAAAAAGGAGAGGGTCCCAGGAATAATTGGCCCTTCTATATTTCCTTTTATATCAGAAATATTATTAAAATCGACACGATCGATCCGAGGAAAAATATCGGTATTTCCGGAATTATAGCTACCAAAACTCCGTGAAAAATTCCCAGAATAATCAGAATAATCACCATCTTTAGTCACAATATTCACAATTCCGGACATTGCCTGGCCATATTCCGCATTAAAGGTGCCACTTATAAATTGCAATTCCTGGATGGCATTATTTTCAATCTCCACAGCCATACCAGAATTATAGGGATCTGTTACAGAAATTCCATCGATCATGTATGAAATTTCTCCACCTCGGCCGCCTCTCACATGAATCTCACCACCTGTCATAACTACACCAGCCTGTAGAGCCAACACATCTTCAAACTCTTCTACTGGAAGCATATCCACTTCTTCACTGCTGATATTGGCTTGGGAATAAGTTACATCCGTTTGTATCATTGCCCGTTCAGCCTGAACCACCACTTCTTCAAGCCCTACGGCACTTTCTGATAAGGCACCATTTGCTTTGGTAGTCAGATCAACCATCATACGGACGTCATTAATTACTAAAGATTGATACCCAATCATTGAAAAACGAATGGAATAAGTTCCAGGTGGAATTTGTAGAATGTAAAAATTTCCATCGAGATCGGTGGCAGCTCCCAGGATGGTACCCTCGATCATAACATTGGCACCGATGAGTGGTTCACCACTCTCTTTTGCTGTTACACGTCCCGCAAGTTTGCCCGTGGTGCCTGCAAAAGAAAATTGACTCACCAGAACGATGATGCTTAAGATATTAAGCCAACGTCTGGGAGTCAATTTCACTCCAAGTAACACAATAGTAGTATATTTATAATAACTGTTTGTTATTTAACAAGAACCAGTTTTTTTACAGACTGGTATTCGGAACTTTTCATTTTATAAAAATACATTCCCGAAGGTAACGCAATTCCTTTATCAGAAAGTCCATTCCATTTAATATGGTATATTCCTGCATCCATATTACCATTTACCAGCGTGGCAACCTTTTGCCCCATGATATTAAAAATGGATACGTTCACGTCAGAATTTTCTGCTACGTCAAACTGGATATTTGTTTCCGGGTTAAATGGGTTTGGATAGTTCTGATGAAGTGCAAATTCAAAAGGTGTTAATCCGGATTCATCAATAGCAACTTCAACACCCACGCCTATTTGGACCGTGAGTTCGGAATAATCCGAAGCTATAACAATATCTTCGGCAATGGTAAAGTTATCATCTGTTCCGTAAACACCGATTTGTACTGAAATAGAATCATTCAGGTTACCGATAGCAACTGCAGTCCCTTTATAAGGGGAAACCGTCAGCCAAGTAAAGTCATCACCTTCCTTGATGGCAATATTATCTATTGCAACCCCGTAGCCCCATTCTCCGCCACAATCATGATATTGAAATGCTACCTTGAAACTGGTTGCATCATCTATATGCTGTGTCAGATTATACATATAGGACGCCCAGTACCAAACGCCTGTTTCCATTGTAGAATCGACCAATGCCCATGTTTCTCCATCATCAACTGAAACGTGAATCTTAAACTCATCTACATAGAGAGGCTGATCCGGGCCACAAGGTCCGCTCGGGTTGGGGAAGAATATATCTACAAGTAAAAAAGCTGGATAATACCCACTTACTGTAATTTCATCTGAGAACAGCCAAGCATCTGTTTCGTCTGATCCATCACCATAGACATCATCATTTACAAACGCAAAGTCTCCACCATCTTCTGCTGGAGGAAAGGGTATATATGTAGACGATGCAAATAAAGAATCACCCACACCCCAAAAACCAGGACTAAACCCTGAAGCAGTTGGATCCGTGAAAGCAGACAAATTAACTTCCATTGGATCTGTTAAAACATCTAGTGCTACATCAATGTTAGCTAGTTCAATGGATGTAATTTCAAATGATGTACTCAATGTATCAAAATTCTCGATTGTCATTATTGCTTCTTGATATTCGCCAAATGACAATGCATCAAAATTGAGTGAGAGCGGGTTCACTTGGAAAGGCCCCATAGGTGTAGAGCAGGCACTTGAGCTTGCTTCTGATTCACCTTCTTCATAAACAGATTTTATCTCAAAACAATATTCTGTTCCATTTTCTAATTGAGTAGCAGTGTACCAAGAATCTTCCGTTGACCCGGCTAAAACTCCATCAACATATATATTGTAATTCTGGAATGTTCCACATCCTGCATAGTCAGCTGATTCACTTCCTGAAACAGATATTTCATCTACAAACCATTCCTCACCATATCCTGAAGCATCATAGTACCTGAAAGCAATTTTTATTTCGTTACCTGCGAATTCAGAAATATCCACTGTATTAAACCAAATATCATCCTCAACTTCCCCGGCCCAGGAACTATAAACGACTGACCAAGTTTCGCCTCCATCGGTAGACACTTCAACCAAGTTAGTATCATTAACATCCACAGACCAGTTGTAGCCTTCGATAAATTCGATATATGCAGATACATAATTTGTCAAATCAATCGTTTCCGAAATTAATCGACTGTCGATTGGAATTGTGTCAGATTGAGTGTAAACAGCATGAGCACTAAAATCATCATCCCCACCATCATCACAAGGGAACATTCCTTCACCGCAATCAACGGCAGTACTGTCGCTGTAGCGAAACCATCCCCCGGTACCATTATCTACATCATTAACAATTTCCATTTCTTCGATAGCTAACGAGCAAACAGGGAAACATTCATCATAGAGAACATCTCCATAATCTTCTGTTTGGACCCATGACAGGAAAACTTCCTCATTAAAGAA
>Ga0207991_1000582_pt1 | contig 24328 bp, 30 predicted proteins | sample ETN07SmetaG_FD_185786 | JGI IMG/M metagenome (GOLD analysis project Ga0207991, IMG submission 185786) | Marine microbial and viral communities from oxygen minimum zone, Eastern Pacific Ocean - ETNP2014F14-07SV275 (SPAdes) (version 2) | ecosystem: Environmental > Aquatic > Marine > Oceanic ...
AATTACTCTAGTTAAAAAAGGAAACAAAACTGAAGTAAAAGATGGTGTGTTTTGTTCCATGAAATACAAAGATTCAGAAGTTAAACTGACTATTAAATAAAGAATGAGATATGCCAAAAACAGTAACTAAAAACGAACAAGAATTAGATAATGCTTTAGATGAAGTATTAGCCGCTAACGGTGTTGAGATAGATGATACTCTTCCGCCACCAGTAGTTTTCGATTATACAGATAAAGAAGTTAAAGAGATGATTGTAAGTAGTCGTGTTAGACTTCTTATTCGTCATCCGTTCTTTGGAACACTAGCAACAAGACTAAGACTAGTTGAGGCAGAATGGTGTCCAACTGCAGGAACTGACGGTAGACATCTTTATTACAACCCAGAATTCTTTCGTACACTTACTCCAGAAGAAATTGATTTTGTTGTAGGTCACGAAGTTATGCACTGTGTATATGAACATTGTGGTGAGTTTGGTAGATTAATGGATATAAAAGAAGTCGACCGAGATATGAAACTTTGGAATATCGCGGCTGATTATAAAGTTAATCAGGCTTTAGTTGAAGCACGTGTTGGTGCAATGCCGAAACAAGCATTACATGACCGTAAGTTTTATAAAAGTTATACTGAAGAAATTTATGAACTTCTAAAACAAACAGGCGAGGCTGATGACAAATCAACATTAGATGTTCATATGATTGGTGATGGTAAAGATGGTGAAGGAGATCCTACAGGTCGTGGTGCTCCTATTAAAATCTCTAAGGAAGAAGCAAAAGAGATTAAAGACCAAATGAAGCAGGCAGTAATACAATCTGCTCAATCAACCGATGCGGGAACTCTTCCTGGTGACATCAAACGAATTATTAATGGAATGACTAATCCTAAAATGGATTGGAGAGAACTTCTTAATATCTCTATTCAGAGTTTAGTAAAAAGTGATTTTACATTTATGAGACAATCTCGTAAATCAATGTCAATGAAAGTTTATCTTCCAGGTCTAAAGAATGAAGAAAAAATTGATGTTGCAATTGCACTTGATGTATCAGGTTCTATTTCATCTTCAATGATTGAAGAGTTTCTTGGTGAAGTTTACGGCATTATGCAACAGTTTCAAGACTTTAAAATTAGAATTTGGACATTTGATACCGAAGTAAATCAAAGTGGTTATAGAGAGTTTGACCCATACAACGCAGACGAACTCAAAGAATACGAGATTGTAGGCGGTGGTGGTACTGATTTTGAATGTAATTATAACTTTATGAAGGACAACGATATTACTCCTGATAAGTTTATTATGTTCACAGACGGAATGCCTTGGGATTCTTGGGGTGATGAAAATTACTGTGATAGTTTATTTGTCATTCATGGTACTGACCAAATTATTCCACCATTCGGCGAACACGCATATTATAATCAAGCATAAAAGAGGAGTTAATAATGAATAAGATAGCAAAGTTTATTGATAACGAACGAGGTCAACCTTGGACTATTCGTATTGTTGAAGAAGGCGACAAGTATGGTCGTGATGATTGTTTGACTTACGAGAAAGACGAACCAGTAGTCGAGTTCTATGATGCTGATAATGAATTTGATTTTGCACCAGATGGAACGATGCTTGGTCAATTTGTTTCAAGGTATTATATTTCTACTATCATGGATGGTAATGGCGGCGGATTAAATCTTATGGGTTACGAACCTAAGTGGACTATTAAGAGTTTATGTATGGATTCAATTCGTGAGTACATCCAGAAGTTTGCCAACACAGAAGGTTGGTCATGGGAAAGAGATGGAATGTTTGGGCATAAGTTCTATAAGAACGAGGAGTTAGTAAACTAGAATTGTAACAGGTCATAGTTCTCAAACCCCACCACTTGGTGGGGTTTTTGATAAATATATCTAACTAAGATATTGATATGATGATATATGAGAGATACACTCCTTCTGAACGCGGACGGCACGCCGTTAAGTGTCGCACCTTTATCTACCCTCACTTGGCAAGAGAGTATAAAACTTATATGGCTTGACAGAATTAATGTCTTGGAATGGCACGAGGATTGGCAGGTTCATAGTCCTAGTGTTACTTTATCAGTTCCTAGTGTTATGATAGTTAGAGAATACATCAAACGAAGAACCAACACATCATTTAGTAGAAGTAATGTTTACTGTAGGGATAATTATATTTGTCAATACTGTAAACAAATGTTTAGTAATAAAGAATTAACACTAGACCATGTTATTCCTAAGTCAAAAGGTGGTAAAACAGAATGGACAAATATTGTTACTGCATGTAAAAAATGTAATAATGTAAAAGCAAATCATACTCATGTAAAGCCATATAAAACGCCACGTAAACCCGATTTTTATCAATTATATAAGAGTAAGACCCACATCCATGTAGACCATCCTGTTTGGTATAAGTATATCAATGCAGAATTTAAAGAAAAAAGAGCATAAAGGAGTTCTAGTGAAAAAGAAATCTATTCCATTAGAAGAAATTTCTAATCTAAAAACAATGTCTGAAAAAGACATGGACTACTTAGAAGAGTATGACTTATTCGAAAGAGGTGGTGGTAATAACACTATTCTAGTTGACTGGGTACTAGGAAATACCTGTGATTATTCATGTACATATTGTACTCCAGATAATTATGATGGTAGTGCGCCATGGCCAACCCTTGAAGTTTTCAAAAACGTTGTTAAAACTGTAACTGATTATTATAATTACCGAAACAAAATAGTTAGATGGAATTTATTGGGTGGCGAAGTAACAGTATGGAAAGAGTTTGATAAAGCATTAGAGATAATAAACAACGTTGGTACATTAAAGAATACTGTCAGTATACAATCAAATGGTTCTCGTACTGTAAGATGGTGGAAAAAGAATGCACACCTGATGTCAGAAGTCCTATTCAGTTATCATCCTGAACAAGCAGATTATAAACATATGACTAAAGTTGCAAATGCTTTATATGATGCCGGTGTATATAATACTTTTTTGATGGTATGTTTTTATCCAAAACTAGAAGAGTTATGTTTTGAAGCGGGAGAATATTTCTTAAAAAATCTACGCTGTGCGGGTCACGTAGCAATGAAGCCGTTACAAAAAACATTAGGAACGGCAGAAACATTTGTATACGAAGAGCATGTTAAAAAAAGAATGCAAGAAATGGAAAGATTTATATTGCCAGGAGGATTACCTGACCGGCCAGGAGATATCAATCTAACTCCTTCTGTTATGTATTGGACAAACACTACTACAGGAAAAAGAGTGATGGCAGATGCAAATGAGTTAGCACATGAAAGAAGAAATCATTGGAAGGGTTGGGATTGTAATATAGGTATTGAGAAAATAAATATTACGAATGACGGTTGGTTTATCAGTGGAAGTTACTGTGGTCAAGTTAGACGCAATTTTGGTCATATTACAAGGCCCGAGGCTATTAAATTTCCAACTAAAAGTGTCACCTGTAAATGGGATTGGTGTCCATGTGTGTTTGATGTAAGCATTACAAAATCTAAGAAACGTATCAGATGGATAAGAAATGAGTGAAGTACACGAAACAGAGATATGTATATACGATTTTGAATATGGTATGCAGGAATGTATGGGCAATATTATAAATGTTCCGTATTTTTCTGGGTCATGGACTAAGGGTGGACCTAAATGTGCTTATAACATAATATTACTAAGTAAACCTTTCGATTGTCTCGCAAGAAAACTAGCAGATATTCCCAAGAATGCAACCAACACTTCAGTATTATTTAATGAACATTATAGAGATTGGCATTCGTTAAATGGTAACGATAAGTTTTATGAGCAGATAAATAATTACATAGATACGATTAATAACAAGTTTGTTATACATCCCAGAAATTTGTTATTTGATTATAATGTTATTTTACCAAGATTACAATCATTTCTCAACTTACCAGATGGAACTATTCAATTTAATCCAGACGATTATTGGTCATGGTATCAAAAAAATGTTAACATAGGATAACAAATAATTCAAAAATATACAAAAAATACTTGACTTCGTGGTGAAAACCATGTAGAATAGAATAGTGAATTGAGTAAATTAATTCATATTATATATAATATTATTAATTAAACAATGACAATAAGGAGCAATTTATGTCAGAACAAGAAACAACAGCGGCACCTGAAGCAACATCACCAAGTGTTACGGTGAACGACCTCGTTAATGTGTATAACATTATCGATTTAGCATCAAAACGTGGTGCATTTCAAGCCAATGAGTTATCAATGGTAGGTGCTGTTGCAAATAAAGTCAAATCATTTGTAGACCATGTTCAGGCAGCCCAAAAAGCGGCAGCCGAAGAAGAAGGTAAAGAAAACGCAGATGTGACTGAAGACAAAGAAGACAAAGGAGAAAAATAATGGCTAATTTTATAAAACATGTAGGAACTCATAAAGGGACTAATACTCGTTTGAGTGTAGTATTTTTACGTCTACCAGATGAACCAGACTATGCGTTAGTGGCATACAGCGATTCATTACCAGACAAGTATCATGATGATTTTATGTCTGCACTTGAATCTCCAGAAGGACAATCTTCAAAAGAATTATATGAAGTTCTTTCACGTAAAGTATTTTGGAATGGTAATAATATGTTAGAGACTTTGCATAAAGAAGGTCTTTTAAAGAAAACGTCAATTGATTCAATTATAATGACACCAACCTCCGCTATTAATATGCCTTTGGCTGATTTATTAAAGCAGATGGATGAAATTGCCGCTGGTGCAAAAAGACCACAGGACGAAGGTCAAACAGTTCAGGAAAGAGTAACTGAACAAGTTGATATGAGTCTTGAAGAAGATAACAAAAAGATTGCTCAGAACTTATTGATACAGGCAGTTATGCTAGAAGAGGAAGCAACAAAGAAACGTGCAGAAGCAGTTAAGTATGACCCATCTCTTACAGAGAAAGCAGAGAAACCTGCTAAGAAAGGCAGAGGTAGACCTGCGGGCACTACTGCAAAAGCAATGAAGGCTAGAGCCGAAGCGGCGGCACCAGTAGAGTAAAAATATCAATATAACTTGAGGGGTGACCAGAATGATGGATGATCCTGACTTTGATAAGTTAATGGAAGAAATCTTTCCAATGAGTATTCCCACAGAATATGTGGAGAGTATATTGGTAACACTTGCGAGTGGTCAAATAATTGAAATGTCGGGTGATGAATTATTACATCCACTACCACTCGCGGACGATTTAAATTGGGAAAAACTTGTGCATAGATTCGATAAGATTGCGGATGTTCAAGTAAAAATAAACGTTAACAAGATTAAAGAAGATGTTGCTATTAATGTAAAGACTATAATGGGGGCACATTTTGAGGATGATGGTGATGATGACATCATCGTTGGGGAAGTTCAAGATGAGAACAAAGACACTTTGACTGATAATGATTAATATCTCAAGTATAAAACAGTTTGGTGACTTCTATCAACTAGACACCTATTTTAATACTAACAAATTACTTCACGAAATAGACGAATTCAAAGATAAGTGGTCAAAATATAATCCACGCAAAGATTGGATTAAACGTGATGGATTGTGTGTTATAAACGAAAGTGGCAAATGTGGTCCTGGTCCAGCACTAGATAGTTTAGGTGAATGGAACAAAGAACACGGAACAGCATTACGAGAACCCGACTTTAATGTACCGACTGACTTGTATAAGAGTAGCAGTGAATTACAAAGAGTGATGGAACCAATGTTGAAATGGAGTCTACGGTCACACTTCTTACGATTACCCCCAGGTGGATATTTTCCGCCACATAGAGACCATATATATGGTGAGCAAGATAGTTTTAGAATTGTTTGGCCGTTAAAGAACTGTAATCCACCATATTTCAGATTTATGTTAGAGGATAAAACTTTACATTTTGACTATGGACAATGTTATGTAGTTGATACAACAAAAACACATTCTCTATTCAATTGTAGTTCAACAAACGATAGTATAATGTTAGTAGTTAACGCACATCTATGTGAAGATAGTATACGTTTTGTTCAAGATAATCTAAATGAGAGATAGATTCTCTGTTAACTCTTTGATTTCTTCCCAAGAATTATAACAATCAAACTGAAATTGAAGTCTAGGTTCTGCTGTTTGACTAACTGAATGCCATTTACTTCCTGAATTTAATATTATAATAACTGGTTTATACTCATAGGTATACAATATATCAGAGTCTTTTGATTCATGAAAGTTTATTGATTGTGGAAACGTTAGTGGGAATGTTATACACGCTGGTCGTTTTGCGTCAATATGACGTGCTAATCCGTTTTCGGTCATATCACTTCTTATTAATTGCCAACCATTTAATCCAGTGCCACCAGGATGGTCAGACTGACCTAATCTTATATCAAAATCTTTAAAGACATCAAGGTAATGCTGTACTATTGGCTGTACTAATAGTGACCTGTTATAACATACTTCTTGTGGTGTTGACTTTCCATAGGCATTAATGTAATGTTTAAACTCATACCTATCTACAAATCTTAAGAAGTCCTCAGGATTAAATTGTATCTGTGATAATTCTATTAAGAATTCACTATTATTCCATCTGTCCTTGTACATATCATCCTTTTCTTGTGTTTATAATCATCACTAACTGAACCTGCTCCTTGTATTAAATTATCTCTTGTAGATGTTGCTCTGCCGTGTCCTGTTTCTGTGAATTCAATCTCTACTTCTTTTTCTTCATCATTCACAAAATCATAATTAAATTTTATTCTCCAAGGATATCGCACATCACCTCTAAACATTTTAGCATCATTATATTCTATTAACTCATTATTAAAATTAAATTGAGATGCAAAAGATTTTATATCTTGTTTAACAAGATCTCTATCATCTAAACTTAAAGAATCTCTAAATCCTATATTTTTTAATGCAAGTGTATACTCATAATTATCAGTTCTAAATAGCAAATGGTCTACATAATATTGATGTAATATCCCATTACTGTTTTTTATGTATTCATAAAACTTATCATAGAATTCACGTAGATTCGCTATGTTATGTTTTTCACAATAGTTTGCTAGTTCTCTTGTAAAGTTAAACTCGTGTCCTAATCTAGTACACCAAGTCCATTTAAACATCTCAGCCATTTCTTCTCTATTCATATATTTGGTTGCCACAATTTGTTCCATGTATTCTCTGACTGGACGATATTTAGGATTAGCAACGCCAGGAAATTGAACCCATTCTGTTTCTATTTCATGTTCTTTTCGACTTTTTTCTGATGCCAATTCTGCTCCTGGCAATAATGCAACTGCGTATATATCACATGATACCCCCTCGCTAACTACGTCTAAGTAACCATCTTTCCAACTATCTACTGTTTCACCTGGATTACCTAACATCATTTCTGTACTATATGGTAGATTAACTTCTTTACATTTTTCAGTAAAAAACGAGAGGTCGTTGATATTCATACTTTTACGTTTAATAACTTCTAAAACTTCATTGTTTCTACTTTGTAAACTTAAACATAACGATTGTAATATATCAGCATCATACAATTTTTTTGCCATATAAACAAAATCTTCTTTATGATTTTTTGCCCAATTAACAAAGAAACTTTTTGGATATCCATGTTTTCTTTTACTTTCAATAACCATATCAATAATTGTATCATCTCGTTCTTTAAATATTCCAAAATTATTATCAACATAATAAAAACTTCCTAATTTATGTTCAACTAACCAATCAAGTTCATCTTGTATTCTAGTTAACTCCGTTTTATAAACTTTATTGTGATTTAAAGCACCCAAATCACAAAATGTACAAGCATAAGGACAACCTCTTGTGGTTTCCATTAATGGTATATGATTTGGTTTTGGATTAGGGAATAATCCTAATAAGTATGGTGATGGTATTAATGATAAGTCATTTATTCTATCTTTACCAACTGCTTTGTAATCTAAATTAAAAGTCCAGCCACTATTAAGATTAACAGACACGTTAGGTATTAGTGACATTTCTGCTTTAGATGAGCATTGTAATATTCTAGTGAAACGTTTTTCACCTTCATAATATACAACAACATCAACATAATGATGTTGAGTCCACCACTTGTCATTAGCAGTAATAGGTATATGTGGTCCACCATAAACTATCAAACATTCAGGATATTTTTCTTTAACTTTTTGTGCGATAACATCAGTATAATTACAATTCCAAACATAGCATCCAAAAGCAAATACTTTAGGATTATCAAGACTAGCAACCACATCATCTGGTTCTATTTTCTCAAAAAATATTTCCTTCATTTCATATTTTTCTTTGACATCATCAAATGTTTGGGCATAACTCCACACTGAAGCGACCGCATATGGCATAAATATCAGATTACCTGGTGTTATTGTTAAACTAAATTGTGCTAGATATATATTATCCTTCATACTCGTCAACTATCCATTCATTGTTTTCTTTTAATGTATCTTCCATAAAAAATAAATTTATTTTTGGTGCTTGAAATCTATCTCCTTTACTTTGTAATAATTTGGGCACTGTATCTTTTAATCGTGTAAATTTAAGTGGTACTTGATATCTTTCAATTTTCTTTTTTGTATAATTATAAAAATGTTCTGGGCTGACATCTCCAGAGTAAACGCATCCTGGCATTTCACCTCGTTCATCATCAACTATTATCTTGTATAAGTAACAATCATTAACTTTTGGATGTCTCCCAATAAACTCTGCAATCTCATAAGGGAAAATATTTGCTCCCCCTCTACTAATAATTACTTCATTAGCACGACCAAGAATATTATAGTTTCCTTCTGGTGTTATCTCTGCTAAGTCCTCTGAATCCCACCATTCACCACCTACCCCACCTGGCGTGTTTAATCCACGCACTTCAACTGTCCCTTTTTCACCAATACGAACTTCACCGCCTGATAAGATATGCCAGTCAAGTTGCTTACCAACGTGTCTAATATCTTCTCCTGCTTTAGCAAAGTTACACATGTATGTTCCAATTGAACCCTCACCATATACATTAATGTATTGGTCTGGATTATAAAATTTCTGCCAGTCTTCTTGTTGTTCAGTTGTTATAATTCCACCAGTAAACTCTACTGTATTTATTTTATATCCACCTTTATTCGCGTTCATTACTTTTTGTAATGACAATGGAAATCCAATAATCCATGTAGGCTTTTGAAATTCACAAGCACTATCGTACTCACTAGGGTCATTTATAACATGAATCCACCCGCCCATCATTAATGTGTTGTAAACAACATCTTGTGACCAAGGAATGTAAGGTTGCATTATGTTTAGAAATCTGTTAGTATCTGGCGAAGCATAGTCTGGATTACCTTTAAGTCTGTAGGCATTACAGAAGTCAGCGGCTCCGCCCCAATTGTTCTCATCTAGTTCGTAAGGACCACTATAACATTTTGGAATACCATATTTGTTTGTAGTACCAGATGAATATTGACACATATATTCTTTGTGTTGTGTCATTGATTGTTCATAATGCTTGTGTTCTAATGCTTTTAAACTGCCATCTTTGTTTAATCTAACAACTACGTTAGCATTATTCTTTTCTAGTCTAGCGTTTTCTGTATACTCCGATGCATTCCAAGGCAATGTAGTTCCTGACATGTCCATAGATGCGGCAATCATCCATATCCAAGTTTCAACTCTATTAGTTCCTTGAATACATATACGGTGTCCTTTGCCATATCCGTTGTCATTTAATATTTCTTTACAAGCAAGAACTTCGTCTACAAGTTGAGTGTAGGTAAGCAACCTGTGTTCATCCGAAAGTGCCGGCCTATTATTTCTAGGAAGTAAGTAAAAAGGACGCATTATATATCTCCTTTTTTACTTTTTAATCTTCTTTTCGGTATACTTGCAATGTTTACGTATATACGGATCATACATGTTCAACGCCATCTTTTCTGGATGTAGTCGTTGATTCTTATGTCGTGTATAAAAGTGTGCTGACTCTGTTGATTGCATTCTAATTTTTGTTCTCATTGTAGTTGTCCTGGTGTTCTCATTTTATTTCTAATTTTTGTAGCAGATATCTTTTGTATTTCTTTATCTAGTACAATCTCTTCTATATTATACCCTACCTTTCTTCCATAGCAAATGTTAGTAATGTTTGGTACTAATGTTATTATGAATTTTCCTGCGTACTGTTCTAGTGCTTTTTTAATAGTAGTCTCAATAGTTTCAAAATCAAATGGATTAGACTCATCTACTTGTACATCTCTGACCATAATGTTAACTTGTCCAGTTCGTGTAAGTGCTTCTTCAAATAGTTTTTTGTGTCCATCGTGCCAAGGTTGCCATCGACCGAGTAGCATCGCAGTTGGTTTCTTTGAATCAAACATTTTTATTATTGTCCATTTATTTTTTTATTAACCTGCGTATCCAAAGAACCGCGGCATAGACTGCTAGACCATATAACGTTGCGAATGCTAATTCGGGCAAATAATTATAAATCTTCTCAATAAACTCAATCGTTGCGGCAATATCTCCACCGCTAACTATTGTTTCTGGCGCTTCAATAGTAATACTTTTTGTGAAGTCGCCTCCGACATCTCCAACACTTTGTTGTATATCTAATGTATTATCTGCCATTTCATTTATCTCCTACGTACTTGTTCATGAAACTTAACCATTGCTTCTAATTTCTCTATGCGTTTGGTTAGAGTCTTTATTAATTTCAGCAGTTCTTCTATTGTTGCCTCAATCTTATCAATGTCTGCCATATTTCTTTCTAAACAATTGCTCCTGCTTAGTTAATTTTAATGATTTATCCTTCTTAGACTTCTGTTTCTCTTTCTTTGGTTTATCTCTATTGCCCATAACTATTTAACCCTTTTAGGAATCTTCAATCCTGGGTTCTTTGTCATCATTCCAGTTTTACGGATAGCCTTTTTCACCTCCTTAATAGGCTTCCTTGCTGGTTTTTTTGTTGTTATTCCATTTAATTTTCCTTGTGGTCCATTTCCTTCACCGAAAAAGAGTTCGGTTAAGGTTGGCCAATCTTTACTCCAACTATACATTTTATTTCTCCTTGTTAAATGATGTGTCACCTGGATAGATGGGAATCATCGTTCCTGGCGCACGTTTTGGTATCTTACTATCCGCACTACTGACACAACTATCGCTTATACAAACTTTAGGTGCATCAAATAATTTGAATCCACTCTCAATATATCCTAGTGGTTCATCCGCACAACTGTACGAACGTTTTATTGAACCATCTGGTTCACGAATTATAATACCTTTAAATCCACTAGTGCATTCCCATCCTTTAAACTTATTAAAGTTAAATGCGTTAAATCGTTCTGCTTGGTCCATATACCATTTTTTACCTTTACTATCTTGAAACTCTATCTGCATTATTGGTGGTACAGATTTATCATCACCGTTTTGTATACCCATGTTCCACATACCCACTTTGGGCGTTGGTCTCACAACTTTTATACCAGTTTCTTTCTGTAAGACAGTCGTGTAGTCACGCTGTGGCATGCCATTACGCATTGTTTCTAATTGCTGGTCAGTGTACCCAGACACGATAAAAGACGCTGTGGGGTCGCTCTGCGGCTTCAGAGTAACGTTTATACCACGTTCATGAAAGTACATCGCAACGTCCCAGTCACGGTCAAACCATTCAGGAACAAGAACCATATTGATAGTTACTTGAACATCATGTTCCATACAGAATAATAACTTGTCTGCAAATTCTTCTTTCTGAGCAAATTCACTATGAAAACTTGCTGTGATACTTGCTCTGTGTACTTTAGCAACGGTATCACAATATGTTTGATGCCACTTCATATTGCGTGACATGTTAGTTGTCATATGTACCGATGTATAATTTGTATTTTCTACATCATCAGCCAAATGATTTAGCATGTCGAGATATCCAGGATGAAACGTTGGTTCACCACCTGATAAACTAAAATGAAATGAGTTGAATCCGTTTTCTCTTGCCTGTCTTTTAATCTCGTCAATTGTTGCTAGACACAGTTCTGTTGGTCTATGGTCTTTTCTATCACTTCTAGCATACGGCCAACAATAAGAACATTTGTAATTACAGAATCTACCGAGCAACCAACTGATAGAGAATAAATCTCTATACAACAACGTTCGTTGTCCTACACTGACTATATCGTCAAATGGTATCTTTGTGAAATCATATTGTGACCAATATAACTCGTCTTTTTCTTTATTCATTTGCGACTCATTCCGCATGGTTCATTAAAAGTAACACTAAAGAATCGTTGTTTATTACGATACGCATCTGTAACTCTTGTATAATCTACACCAACATAATCAAGAATAGTTTTCATATCATCTTTATCTTCTTCGTTCATTTGCTCTCTTACGTTGTCTCTTATGTCTGGTTCAATCATATCATAAATGCTACTGTAACACCATTCACAGAATGTAACCGGTGTTACACCAAAATGTCCTTGCATGCCGCCACGTTCTTTGTCATATTCATTACCACAAATACTACATTCATCTATTTCTAGTTGTTCGGCTTCATTTGTTTTCATTTTCTGTATCCTACTTTAATAGCAATAGTATTATTACTATGATTGGAATAGCAAGGGCGATTAATATCATCATCCATTGAATGCCCATTCACGTTCCCAGCACCACCAACATTGGCCACAAGGAACTGTATAATCGTTTGTTTGCTCTGCCTCTCCCTCGCATGACCATGTTATTGGAAAGAGATTTTCCGTTAAATCAAATTGTCTGTAAATATCAGCAATAAATCTTTTGTTTATCTGATAGAGTGGTCTCATATGGTCTCGTGCTGGTGCTTCTAATATTTTCTCAACATTTTCACCACGGCGGTGTTCTTCTAGATTTTCATATGGCATTTCATCTTCTGGAGGATTAGATGTTAGACCGTCATAAAGAACGTGCCAAACTCCATTTTTACAATTTTCTCTATCTCTATCCATGAACTCTTGCCATTCAGTTTGGTTTGGGTCGCTTAAAGGAGGATAATAAACTATATGTTCTAACATTCTATCAAAGTTGAGTATTTCACACACCTTTTCTATTGCTATCTTGGCTTTATCAGGATTCCATGGTCGTTGTCTTCTTACAGTCATGGGTTGAATGTGTAAATCTAAATCATGGTCTTGTATAGTTTTAGCAAGAAGATACAGTAATGCAGTTGAATCAGCACCACCTGAACACCAAATTCCTAATCGTTTTACTTCTCTTGGAGGAGTTCTATAATCAGTGTCATGTGGTATTTTAATTATAATAGACTCTGATTTGTCTAAATTATAATATGTCTGTTCGACAAAGTATGCTGGCTCTTTCTTCATAATGATTCCTTGTTGATTCTTATTAACTTATTGTTATTTATTTGATATTTTTTAAACGTAGAATTGAAATCTTTATCAAATAATTTGTCGCTTTGTTCTACGTATTTGATAAACCTTTCTGTACTATTTAATTCTACGTCTTGTTTCGTTGTGTTATACAACTCTACAATATGATTAGTCATATATTCTTCTATGTGGTCTAATGACTTCAATGCACTCTCCTTTAACTTAGAATTGGAGTTTTCAATCATCTCTCGTGTGTCATTGATATCTTTGTGTACTTCATCAGGAAAATGATTCATCAGTATTCCTGGATTTATATATTCAGGAGTATAGACCATTGCACACTCTATTAGGTCAACATCTAGTGTTAGCATACTTTCAAATACATTATATAAGTCCATTAATTGATATATTGACGTTGTGCATATTCCATTAATACAAGTATTAGAAATTTCACTCTCTCTAAATATTTTGATGTTGTGCTTGAGTTTGTCCCAAGAACCATCTCTGAAATATGGATATAAGTTCTTTCCAGAATCTACTGAGATATAAATATTTGAATCTTTAAAATGTGATAACTTTTCTGCTAAAACTATAGGGTTGAAATCTGCATTGAAATTAGTATAGAACATCGCCTGCATGGACTTAGCATTGGGATGTTCTTTCATCCTATCTAATAGATGAAAGAATTGCTTTTGCATTAGTGGTTCGCCACCCGATACATCAAATTCTATTATATTAGGAAAGTTTTTAATAAGATTATCAGCAATTTTATCTACTTCGTCTATCTTTATATCTATTCTAGGAAGTTTTTTGTTGTCTATCTTTCCTGTGTGTCGTTGCTTCGTCAACTGTTGTAAATTTAGATACTGAGTTTGTTCATCGGGCACATACTTCTTTAATGCAGTTTCCCATCCCGAAGAAAACACACTATCACAATGTAGACATGACATATTACATGAGTTATTAAATCTAATTTCAAAATGTTGAATAGATTTAAAGTCTATTTCACCTGTTCCTGGATTAAAGAATGATTCATCATACTGGTCTGTACAATCCATTCTCATAGATTTATTACCAAGAATTTCTTCTTCTTCACACTGATGACATCCTGAAGGCCATTCACCATTCCATAATTTCAATCTATGGTCTTTAAATTTTTCATTGTTAATAAACTCTGACGGTACTGTGCCATCAAGAAAGTGTAATTGGTTTACTTGCGTAGGGCATGATGTGACATATCCGTTCTTGTAGTTTATGCCGTGTAGGCTATAGAAACAAGGAAGTTTACTTATACTCATAATTGTGGTGCCAATGATTCTTTCACAAATATATCATGGTGTCTTTTCTTACAGGTTTTCCAACACTTTGAGATTGGTACGTCTGTCCAAGAATCTGCAATGGATTTCCAAACATCACCATGCATTACATCCTTTATCTCGTTGTTCTTTAAATTGATTGCTTTTTCACCTTCATTATCATTTAATATGTCTGTGAATTTTGTATTTTTCTCTCTACCAGCAGAGTACTCTAACATTTCAGCGTTGAGATGACAACAAGGAATTACATTTCCTCTATGATTAACAAAGATTCTATTCTGTGCTTTATATTTACATTCAATTTCTTTTGTTTCTTCTCTCTCCACTTTCTTATGTGTTATGTTCTTATCCGTAACATCTTTTCTATGAGAGTATATGTATTTCACATCATGGAAACCTTCTTCCTTTGCTTTAATCTTTACCTCTTGTTCTTGATGTTGATTATGTTCGAATACAATAAATTGCCATGTAGACAGACCACCTGCTTTATTAAATGCACGGTAGTTCTTTTCAACTTTAACAAATTTAGAACCTCGTCTATATATTTCAGAAGTCTTATCTATTCCATCTACTCCCCAAGTTACTCTATGACTGATTGGCAATATATCTGCTAATTCAGTCCACCATTTTTCACTACGTAATGAACCATTAGTTGCAATGTTTAAATGTGCATTCCATGTTGCAAAGTGTTTAACTATATCAAAAAACTGTGGATGCGAGGTTGGTTCGTCCACACTTCCACAAAAATTAATAATCTTAATTCCAGGAAAGTCTTCTTTTCTGAATTTTTCTTTTATGGTCTCTAGAGAAATCATTTCTTTATTGTTCACTTTATCGGCGTAATCAGATAACTCTCTGAAACAACCTTCACAATGAATATTACAAAATGATGTTAACTCTATATCAATCCAATCAACTTTCCACATTCTTTTGTGTACTCCTTTTACCTTTATCGCCACAGGATCTCCAACAACGAGTGTTATGTAACTCGTGGTCTTTATCAAATGATTCTTCTAGTGTCTTCGAAAACCACTCATGATTCTGTATCTCATCAACAGTATGTAATGTTAAGTCATTAAATTCATTACCGTATTTCTCGGTAGATGGTAATACAGTATTATGTTTTGTTTTAATCTCAATTTCTTCATCATACAGATAACAGCAAGGATATACCTTATGGTTTGCACCGAAGTAGAATTCTTCAGCATCTAAGTGTTTACACACTATTCCATATTGTCTTACTTTATGACCTTTAGGCATAATCTCTGTTCTCCGTTTTGCGTTTAATTTCTTTTTGCTCGATTTCTGTTGCATCATTCTTCCATGCAGTTCGGGTTATAAACTTCATACCCTTATCTCTTGCCATTGTTCTTGCAATAGGTACTTCATCTTTATTATAATCGAATATTATGAATTGCCAAGATGCAAATCCACCCGCATCTAAATATGTGTCAACATTTTTCCATACCTTATCTAAATTAACACCTACTCGATAGTAATTAGTATAAACACCATCAATTGCAAAATGTATTTCTAGTCTATTATTTGACTTTGATGATAGTTTACCATATTCTTCCCAAAACTTTGTAGTTTTGAGACCTGCATTAGTAGACACTTCTATATGTTTAACTTCTTTCTCTAGGAAGTATTCTGATATTTCATATAAGTCTGGACATGCTATTGGATCTCCTAATACTCCACAAAATTTAATTCTCATATCTTTCATATCAATCGGATCGAAATATCGTTTTATATCATCTATGGTATAATGTTCTATTTGCACGGGTATACCTTTTTCTATAAGACGGGTTCTCATACACAAAGGACAACGTGCATTACACGCCGATGTTAATTCAATTTCGATTGCTTTCATCATCTTACATTCAAATTTTCTATATATAATCTATCATCTATAGATTCCATTCTATTTCTTACTGTTATTGTTCTTGTATCTTCCATCTTTTTAAGTTGATTGGGTATAAGTCCTACTTTCGTAATACCGAAATTATGTTTTTTAATGTCATATGATGTGTCCATCTTGTCTACACACATACCACATCCACAAAATGTTTTAGGACACGAAATAACTGGCATTGCCTCTTCAACTGAAGAATAATTCTTTAATCTGTCTATGATTTTATCACTTTCATCGAGATTGCCAATTGGGGCAACATCATTATCAAGATTTACCATACAAGTTTGATGATGATATATATCTCGTGTTTCTTGATTGATATAAAGAAAATACCAATTGACTAAACATTGATATCCAAAGAAGTTTGTATTGTCTACATATGTTGCTGGTTTTGATTCGTCTTCACCGTCTTCGGTTAAACAAAAGTCTCTTCCACCACAACACATTCTGCCTTGAGATTTTCTAGTTTTTCTATCTTTATCTTTCATTAAGGACGGATATGTAGTTACTGATGAGTCTTTACTTTCTTTACTTTCTTTACTTTTACCCAAAGATTCTTCGATGTCTACTTGACTTACTTCTGGCTTGTCGCTTTTTATTGGATTAGTGTATGCTTGTACTATGGCTTCTTTTTTTGGTCCAGTGTCGTTAGATATCTTGTCTGTGTTTATATAAATTAGGTCCAGGTCTACTTCTTTTTTCTTGCCTTCCTTCTTCTCATTCTTTTTACGCCAATGTTCAGCAAAATAATACTCTTGTTCTATGCTGTATAAATGAGTATATCCTCTGCGAATAGAGGATTGGTCATTACCATCATCTCCAATTCTTCTTGGAATATATTTAATTCCTGCCTTTTCTAAATCTTCACACAATGCCATGCATTCATCAAAGTAATCCTTATGAAACATAACATTAACTTGCCAATGTTTAATTAAATAGATGTTATCAATTACTATTTTCTTTTCTTCTGGCGTTGCTTCTGCGTGATATGATATTGTACCAGCAAAATCTTTATATAAGTTTGCTTGTCTCTTGGTAAACATACCATTAGTAGTTATGCCAATCGTATATCTATCACCATATGTTTCTTTAATATAATTTGCAAATTTAAGAAATCCGGTATGTATAGTGGGTTCGCCCCCAGTAAATGATAATTTTCTTTTGGTATATGGTCTGCCCCTCATATCTTCATAGATTTTTACGTATTCATCTAAGAAATCCATAGATTCTTTTAAGTCTTTAAATGTAACTAAAGGTGATGTCTTATTATTTCTATGTGGCGGGCAATATGTACATGAATATGTGCATCGTCTACCTAAATCCCATATGACATCAAATCCATTCATTGTATCTTCAATCTTCATTTTATTCTCCGTTTCCTTTAAATCCCCATTCTCGTTCTTTACACCACCAACATTCTCCGCAGTGTCCTAGTTGTGGATCTTTTATTTCATCAAAGTAATCACAAGTTGGATCATACTCACAACTTCTCGTTACTGAAAATAAACTATCCATTAAATTTTCTTCTCTGTACATCTGTGCTATGCCTCGTTTGTCTGTATTTGCCCAAGGCATGTAAAATTTATTATCACTATGAAATACACCAATGCTACCATCTCTGCCAATTCCAGATTCTAACTTTGGTGCAAATTTCTTTGCTATATCATCGGGCGGATTCATTGTTACGCCCTCATACACTAATTTCACAAGACCACTATCAACTGCTGACTTTGGATTATCATATAAAGAATTCCAGGTCGATGCTTTGTTATAGTTTATGTGATGAATCACATTTATATTATCTGTCAATTGTATACATTTTTCTACCACTTGAGGTGCAATAATTGTGTTTCTTCTAAATTTATGATTGCTGCCTTCTGTGTATATATGAATAGTTGATGTAGAATGTTTCATTAGATAGTATAATAATATCGCACTATCTACTCCACCACTGACCATTATTCCTACGGGTTCATCATAAATGGCTAGTTCATTTCCAGCACATGAGATAAATTTACTAATCATTGTTATCTCTGTATAATTCTGCTTGGTTTACATGAAATCCATCATCTTCTAATTCTCTTAGTAGTCTGTCATCAAACTCACCATCCCAGTCATCACCATCTTCGGGTGTCCAATCTAGTAACGGTGCCATCTCAGGAAATACATCTCTGAAGTTTGTATCACGTAGCCCATCCATCTTGTTAATGTATTCAATAAACTCTGGCATACGTTCTCTACTCCAGTCGCCACTCTCTGAAAATGATAACATACCTTGCAGACGTTTAATTCCATAAGACGCCTCGCGCCACTCATCATAACTTACTTCAGAGCCTCTTGTACACAATTCCCAGTTTGCTTCTAACCATTCGATAAATTTATCAAACTTAGCATGTGTCATCTCTTTGAACCAATTTGGTAGAACTTTTACATTAAGATGTGGCGGATGATAAACAAAATGATAGTTAATCATACCTGCACCAAATGGCCAAATGTTAATCTTCTTAAAGTTTTGCTCAAGTTTCCACTTAACAAAGTCTGGTAAGTAATATATGTTTAAGGCCTGTACTGCACATGCAACTGTAACTTCTATGTTTGGTCCCGTGTTGTCTAACAAGTGAAACATCTTTACTGTGTGTTCCCACTTTGATGGGAAACGAATGTAATCGTTCATCACACCAATACTATCTACACTGTAATGAAATCTTACTCTCTTAAATTTATCCCATATATTAAACAATCGTTCTGGCATTTCTACTCCATTTGAGTTGTATCTTAATTCAATACCTGGTGCATAGCCAGCCTTAACAACTTCTTCAAGTAATGTGTAATGTTCTTCAATGATTGTTGATTCACCCCCAGCAAAATACAACTGTTTCATATGTGGAATTTGTTCGTATAATTGTTTCCAGAACTTGTCGTTCTTTTTGTGCCAGTTATATGATGCGCCATCAATTTGTCCCTTGCTTCCCCACTGCATTGTTTCTTTGAGAGATTCGTTTTCAATTGTTGGATGTAGTTTAATCCAATCAGGCACCCACAACGAACTGTCGTGTGGCGAACACATGATACATTTTAGATTACATTTAGAACCCAGACGTAAATCTAAGTAACGAATCTTTGGTGGAATCTCACCATCTACTGATGTTTCTTCGAGAATTTCTGTTAAATCAACTCGTCTTGCCCAGTATTCTGTTTCCCAGAAACGTTTACTCATATGTCCTGCATCTTCTTCAGCATAACACTTCAAACATGACGCTGGTTTTTCTCCATTAAGCATCTGTATTCTGACATTTTTCATGTAGTCGTTGTTCCAACTACTCATTAAGTCAGTTACATTTAAGTTTGCCGGTTTGCCATCGGCTTGTTTAAGAACGCCTACTTCACCACCATGCTTTTTATCGTTTGTTGCACCAACACTTGATGCGTTGGCTGTGCAACATACTCGCATATGTCCATTTGGTCTCGTGCTTAGATGTACCCAAGGCAATAAACAGAAGGTATCTGTTGGTGCGTTGGTTCTCTTTTTCCATTCTTCAACATTTTTATTGGTCATATGTACTCGTTGCTGTTATTATATCAGTATTTATCTGTAAGATTTTAGTCAAACTGTGCCTTAAAGGCATCAAATTCTTCTCCACATTTCTGGGCACATACCATTGGTTTGCCTAGATGAGTGTTTGATTTGCTCCAAGCGTCTACTAATCTACCAGTAAAATATTCATTACTCAAAACTGATTTGACTCCATGTTTTTTAGCATCAAATACATCTTTACCACCAGATTGTTGTAGCAGTTCCCATACTTGATTTTCACCAGGCTTCTGCCACGACTTATACATACTACCAGCAACCCAACAACATGGAAGAATTAATCCTTCAGCACTAAGATACATACTCTTTTCTGCCGCAACTTTACATTTTATTTTTACATTGTCAAAGTATTTTTCTATTGAGCCGTGTTTTTGTTCGAGTTTTATAATTTGTGCTGTCGCAGTATTTTGATACTTTTGTTCTTTTGGTTTCTGAAGTAGTTGCTGTTTTTCACCTTTATGGTCCATTGCTTGATGTTCGTCTTTACCTTTCTTTGTCATTGTAGAGAAGAATCTACCAGTCTTTTTAGATATAAATTTCTCAAATCCTTTTTCTTTTGATAGTGTCTCTGCTTCTTCTACTTGGTGTTCATTATGTGCGAATATTAAGTAATCCCACTGGGCTCTACCACCTGCTTCAATAAATGCCATTGCATTTTCCCATGCGATATCCCAATTAACACCTTGGCGATATAGATGATTTGTGTCACCGAGCCCATCAAATGAGAACTTAACATAACTTTGTTTACCTAAAGTTTTTGCTAATTCTCTCCACCAATCAGGTTTCTGTGCTCCTGCATTGGTATTCATACCTAGTGTTAGTTCTTTGTTCTGCTCTCTAAGATACTGAAAGACTTCTAATGTATCAGTTGCAATGATTGGGTCACCAAAGTTTCCACACAAGTAAATCTTCTTAAGTTGTTTAACAAATTCTGGTGGTAAAATATTTTGAATGTCTGCTAACTTCAATTCATGTAATCCAAGATTAGGATTGTCTGCTCCACCATTTATATTTCTATCACACATTGGACATCTTGCTTGACACTTTTCTGTGATTTCTAGATGAACAACTCTTACATCTTCGTAGTTATATAGATTCATTATATTCATCTTTTATTATTTCCCATACTTCTGGTATATAATCTTTTATGTGTTGGCGTCTTACCTTGTCGAACAGTTTAGTGTTTCTTGCTAGATGTTTCAAGGAATACTCTCTGTCATCTTCTAGTATTCTATCTATTGTTGGTATAATATTAGTGTTCGGATTTGTAACCCACTCTGAATATTCTTCGTTTAGCATTAGTTCTTTCGTTTTATATAATTCTTTATCTCTTATTTCTTTAGGAATACATAATATAGAACACCAATGTGGACTTTGTAACAATTCAGTGTGAACTCGAACTCCGATATCTGCCGCCCATTTTATTGTATCGTATAAGTTAAAGATATTATAGGCTTGAAAAACAAATGAAATGTTGTCTTCTTTTGCTATATTTTTATATAGTCGTATATTATTATTTATTGTATTAAACTTTACAGGATTTCTAATATACTCAACTACTTTGTCAGTACCATCAACACTATAATTAAATGATAACTGAGTGAATTGTTTTAATTTATTCATAAACTGTTCAGTAGTATTTGTACAATTTGTGGTTATCATTATTGGAACATTTGTGTTATTCGTTGCTATTAATTTGTCTAATATATCACTGACTTCTGGCATGATTGTTGGTTCACCACCTAGAAACTTTATATGTTCTCCCTTGTCAACATTCTTTAATAAAAAATTAAGATTCTTTTCTGAAAATACTCCTTTTGTATCGTAAATATCGGGATGAAATCCTTTAAATAAGTCTGGATTTTGTAATTGCTCTTTTTCTAACTGGGAACTAGAATGAGGACCGCACATTCTACATTTTAAATTACATAGATTGCCTGGTCGAATATCTAAGTCTATTGGACTGTTATACTGATTTCCTGTTTCTATATTTGGTTCTAATAATGTGTCTTGATATCTTCTGTTGAAGTTCATTCTGTCACTTACTCCATTATGCTTCTCTGTTGTAAAACATTTACTACAAATGGCTGGCTCTTCACCATCAAGAAACTGTTGACGTATTTTTTGATAATACTTGCTTTGCCAACGTTTCTCTAAATCTATTTCTGTAGACGCAGATGCTAACTTATTTTCCGTAGTCACACAACACATTTTTATATCTTCGTTCTTATGAACGTACATATGCACAAATGGCGCCGCACAAAATGTTTTATTAAAGTTCATTACTTATATCCTATGACCATATATCTATTATATTTATCGAGTGCTAATGTTCCCTCGTATAGTGTTTCTGTTACATTTAATCTCTTACTCCATTCTTCTATACTTGATACCGTGTTTACAACGGTGTCATCGTGGTCATCGTGGTCTTCATCAAAATCATTGTTCTGCATTATCACTAACATTCCTTTTGGAATATCATTCCACCAATCATCAAAGTCTTCGATGTGTTCACAACTTGTGTTAATCACACATGATGCTTTCATCTTAGCAGGTAATGTTTGCTGACTTGTTTCGTAAGCATTCATTTCAGTGTATCGATAGTGATTAACTTCAAATGATTCATCTCTGTATTTTAATGAATGAATATCTTTTATTACTGCCTTAAATCTTAGTCCATCAATTGTTTGTTCTTTATTCAATGTGTCCGCGGGATTATCAGTTTCGGGATCTGAATCAAAACTTAATATATTTTCTACTTTATTTCGTTCAAATAATATTGCTGATAACACTCCATACCACCCTGCACAAACATAAACCATATCTCCTAAATCAATATCTAGGTCATTAACCGTATCACTTATCCATATCTTGCTTCTCAATTGTCCTCTACTGAATGAATCTGTAAGTGGTTTGCCTTCAAATCTTTTGACCATTTTCCCCATGTTTACTGGAATAGTGTATTTTTCTTCTGTTAACTTATGTGTTAATTTCAGTATATTAGTTTTATATATTGTTGCACTCTTTAATGTTGCAATAGATTCATTTTCAGTATCAATCGCCTGTAATACTTTAAACAATAGAAACATATCTGGCTCTGCATTTGTAGATACTAAATTCTTTATAGCACTTATAACTTCTTCATCTCTATTATCTAAGTTAATAATCAATTTGAATAACAATTCAGTTTGCAACATTACAAAATTTGAAGAATCACATACATTTTGTAACGCATTTATAGCCTCTTTACTGTTGCCACTAAAACGTTTGGCAAACGTAATAGCAGTGATAACTCTAAACAATACAGGTATATTTAATTTAGAAGAATTACACACGTTGCGTAATGCATCTAAAGCCTCGGTGTCACCACGTATGGCGTCAATAACTTTAAACAACACAAATATATTATCTTCAGTCTTGCGTTCATATACTAAATTCTTTAATGCACTGACTGTTTCTCTGTGTTCTTTACCGAGAAGATAAGATGACAATACAAATATATCACTCAATTCTTCAGTGTTCACCACTCGTTCAAGACTATTGATTACTGGGTGTTTATTTCCATATAATATTGTTAATCTATCTACTATTTCATGTGGTTGCATTATTTTAATCCTATTTTCATAAAGTATTGTTTATCATCAATTGTTATTACTCCAGTATATTGTTCAAATGTCATTGGATATGCGGCATTAAACTGTTTCGAACTGGCATAAGGATGTGAAACTTTTCCTGTCTCTCCCACTACAACTATTTTTCTGGTATCTGGAATCATTTTTTCATACCAATCCTTTTCCATGTTTGCGAGATAACTGGTGTTAGTATTGATTACTAATCCTGGCACTTCAGAAAATTCCTTAGAGATTGAACCATCTGGCAGTTCTATCTCTAAACGATTTGTTTCGTACCCTACTTTGAATAAATCCTGAGTAGATGCCTTAAATTTCCAGTCATCTAACACTTCTTTCTTCATCATTTCATCTGCGAGAAACTTACATGTTCCATTAATATCTAAACTTCTAATGTTTTCTAGTCTTAGAGTTGTATCAAGTAACATTGCTCCTAGTGTTCCAATACCGCCACCTAAAATGTATACAGTTCCTAAGTATTTCTGACCATAGACTCGAACTAGATTCTGTAT
>Ga0207991_1000586_pt1 | contig 24289 bp, 18 predicted proteins | sample ETN07SmetaG_FD_185786 | JGI IMG/M metagenome (GOLD analysis project Ga0207991, IMG submission 185786) | Marine microbial and viral communities from oxygen minimum zone, Eastern Pacific Ocean - ETNP2014F14-07SV275 (SPAdes) (version 2) | ecosystem: Environmental > Aquatic > Marine > Oceanic ...
AGAATACCACGACCACCACGCCAGTCTTTCGTTGAAGGGCCATCAACTGTTTTTTGCGTCGCTGTCGCAGCGTGAACCGTCGTCATTAGGCCGCGCTTAATGCCCCAGTTATCGTTCAATACTTTGGCCACTGGTGCCAAACAGTTTGTTGTGCAAGAGGCTGCTGAAATAATCGCTTGTCCATCGTAAGAATCATGGTTAACACCGTATACAAACATTGGTGTGCCGTCTTTAGAAGGGGCTGATTGAATGACTTTCTTGGCGCCAGCATCAAGGTGTGCTTGGCAACCTTCTTCGGTTAGAAAAAAGCCCGTACAATCGATGACTAAATCTGCACCAACCTCATCCCATTTAAGATCTGCTGGATTACGCTCCGCTGTCAGGCGAATTTGCTTACCATCGATAACGAAATTGCTATCCTCAACAGAAACATCCTTGCCAAAACGACCATGGACTGAGTCGTACTTAAGCATATAAGCTAAGTAATCATTGTCCAGTAAATCGTTGATACCAACCACTTCTAGACCATCAAAATCTTTGTCAATCGCACGAAAAACCATACGGCCAATACGACCAAAACCATTAATACCTACTTTAATTGTCATTCCCTAACTCCTAAAAAAATTAACCTAATACCGATTCTACAGTAGCAACAACTTTCTCTACTGTAAAACCAAAATGTTTAAATAAATCAACCGCAGGGGCTGACTCACCAAACGTTGTCATTACCACCAGACCACCGTCAAGACCAATGTACTTATACCAAGAATCCGCAACACCCGCTTCAATCGCAACACGCTTAACACCTGGTGTTAAAACGGAATCTTTGTATGCTTGATCTTGTTCGTCAAATGCGTTCGTACATGGCATTGAAACCACCCGAACTTTCTTGTCCGACATTGCTGTTGCTGAATCAACTGCAAGCGAGACTTCGGAGCCTGTCGCAATCAAAATAATATCAGCATCGCCATCACAATCTTTCAATACGTAGCCACCTTTTTCAATATTTGCCACTTGCTCGACCGTTCGCTCCATTGGTGTCAAGTTCTGGCGAGAGAAAATTAACGCTGTTGGTGCATTGCCTCTTTGCATGGCTAGCTTCCAAGAAACGCCAGACTCAATTGCATCACTCGCTCTCCAAGTATGAAAGTTTGGAATCACACGCATGCTGGCAATTTGCTCCACCGCTTGATGCGTTGGGCCATCTTCACCCAGACCAATAGAATCATGGGTGTATACGTAAATCGTGCCAATTTTCATCAAGGCTGACATACGTAGTGAGTTGCGCATGTACTCCATAAACATCAAGAAAGTTGCGCCGTAAATTTTGAAGCCGCCGTGCAAAACCATGCCGTTCATCATCGCCGCCATACCGAATTCACGCACACCCCATGAAATGTAATTACCATCAGCGTTGTCGTGGTTAACGACCACTGAGCCCGACCAATTTGTTAAGTTAGATCCTGTTAAATCCGCTGAACCACCAAACAACTCTGGCACAACCGGTCCCATTGCTTCAATCGCATTTTGTGAGGCTTTTCTTGAGGCAATATTAGGCATCTCTTGCTGAGTTTTGGCAATGTACTTGTCCATTTCCTCAGAAAAATTGGCTGGCAATTCGCCGGCCATGCGACGCTCGAATTCGCTCGCCTCAATAGGGTAAGAGGCTCTATAAGCTTTAAATCTTTCGTTCCAATCTTCTTCAACTTCAGCGCCTTGCGCCTTATGATCCCAGCCGTCATAAATTGCTTGTGGGATTTCAAATGGGCCGTGCGTCCAGCCTAGCTGTTCACGTGTTTTGACAATCTCTTCGTCACCCAAAGGTGCGCCGTGACAATTATGCGTGCCCGCAAGGTTCGGCGAGCCAAAACCAATTACAGTGCGCGTACAAATCAATGTTGGTCTGTCGCCCATCGCTTTCGCTTCAGCAATTGCTGCGTTAATTTCAACTGCGTCATGGCCATCGACATTGGCAATAACATGCCAACCGTAGGACTTAAAACGACCTGGAACGCCTTTTTCCATCCAATCACCAATGTGGCCATCAATAGAAATATCGTTGTCATCCCAAAATGCAATTAACTTACCAAGACCCAATGTACCTGCCATTGCGCAAGATTCGTGAGACAAACCCTCCATTAAGCAACCATCCCCCATAAAGACGTAGGTGAAGTGGTCAACAATTGCATGACCTGGTTTATTGAAAGTTGCGGCCATTGTGCGCTCGGCAATCGCCATGCCAACCGCGTTGGTAATGCCTTGACCTAGTGGACCTGTTGTCGTTTCAACGCCATCCGCGTAACCGTATTCAGGGTGGCCTGGCGTTTTTGAATGCAATTGACGGAAATTTTTGATCTCATCAATACTTAAATCAAAACCGGTCAAATGCAACAATGAATAAAGCAGCATTGAGCTATGACCGTTTGAGAGTACAAAGCGATCGCGATCCGCCCACTTGGCGTTGCTTGGGTTGTATTTAAGGTGCGAATTCCACAATACCTCAGCAATATCGGCCATACCCATTGGAGCACCCGGATGACCAGACTTAGCCTGTTGCACCGCATCCATACTTAGGGCGCGGATTGCATTCGCTAATACTCTTTGTTCTGACATGATAAAGCCTTAACTACTGTGAAGAAACCCTGCATTATACCTTAGAGAAAAGCGCGTCAATATCCACATAACACCCGAAAAAATTTCACTCGAACTTTATAAATTACCTATTTCAAAAAGCCGCCAAAAATAAAGGTTATATGCTCCATTTTGAAAGGAGCAATAATAAGAGATATTTTTACTATATTTCAACTTAAAACATAGATTATTTCATTATTAAGTATATTAAAATTAAACTCTTTACAATGGTCACGCTCTCCAGCGAATTAATATTAGACTCATTGTGATTTATAATTAATAAAAATTTGGGAAAAAAGTGACTCAAAACATAGTTTGGCTAAATGAAGTCGGTATAAGTGATATTGATAAAGTTGGCGGTAAAAATGCCTCTTTGGGAGAAATGATTGGCGCACTTGGCGCAAAAGGTGTTTGCGTTCCTGGTGGATTCGCAACCACAGCTGGCGCTTTTGAATTGTTTTTAAGCCACTCCAACCTCAAAGAAAAAATCAACGACTTGCTGCGTAATCTTAATACCAGCAATATTGAAGCACTAACTACGACCGGTGCGAAGATTCGACAGTGGGTTGAGGAATCCCCTTTCCCAGAAGTCTTGCTGCTCGCAATTCAGGACAACTACCAGACACTTGTTGACAAATTAGGCAGCGAGGCAACTTTTGCCGTACGCTCATCCGCTACCGCAGAAGATCTTCCTGAGGCTTCGTTTGCTGGTCAGCAAGAAACCTTTCTTAACGTCAGTGGAATTGATGATATTCTGAGAGCCATTAAAAAAGTCTTCGCCTCGCTTTATAATGATCGCGCAATTTCTTACCGTGTACACCAAGGCTTTGAACACGAAACAGTCTCGCTTTCTGCTGGCATCCAGCAAATGGTACGAAGCGATATTGGCGCTAGTGGTGTTATGTTTACCCTCGATACTGAATCAGGATTTAAAGATGTGGTTTTCATCACAGCTGCTTACGGCCTTGGAGAGACCGTTGTTCAAGGATCCGTTAATCCAGATGAATTCTATGTGCACAAGCCAACTTTAAGCGCTGGCAAGCACGCCATTCTGTCTCGTAAACTTGGTTCTAAGGCCATCAAGATGATATACGCTGGCACTGCTTCGAGCGAGCCCGTTGAAATAGTGTCTGTTGATGAACATGACCGTAGATTATTCAGTTTAGATGACACTCAAATACAACAATTGGCTCATTATGCGATGACTATCGAAGAGCATTATGGCAGACCGATGGACATTGAATGGGCACTCGATGGCAACGACGGCGAACTTTATATTGTCCAAGCGCGCCCTGAAACAGTAAAAAGTCGCCAAAACACTTCACAACAGATTGAGAGATACCGACTGAGAGATTCATCCGAGGTGTTAGTCGAAGGACGCGCTATTGGTCAAAAAATTGGTGCTGGCATTGTCCGCGTAATTAAAAACTTGTCTGAAATGAATCAAGTGAATCAAGGTGATGTTTTGGTGACGGACATGACCGATCCCGACTGGGAGCCGGTAATGAAATTAGCTTCAGCAATTATTACCAACCGTGGCGGTCGAACTTGTCATGCCGCCATTATTGCCCGTGAATTAGGTGTGCCTGCTATTGTTGGTTGTGGCAATGCGACACAAGTACTTGCAAATGGCCAGCCAATCACCGCAAGCTGTTCGGAAGGCGATACTGGGCGAGTATATCGAGGTATTTTAGACTTTGAGCATACACACACCGCCATAGGTACTTTGCCGGAAGTGGCTGTTAAGATTATGATGAATGTTGGCAACCCCTCTCGCGCCTTTGATTTCGCCAATATACCGAATGCAGGTGTTGGCCTTGCGCGCCTTGAATTTATTATTAATAACACCATAGGCATTCACCCTAAGGCGCTACTTGAATTTGATCAATTGCCTAGGGAATTACAAACTGAAATCGAAGCTAAGACTTCTTGTTACAACTCGGCGGTTGACTTTTATGTTGAAAAACTGACCGAAGGCATTGCGACGATTGCTGCTAGTTTTGCCAACTCTCCAGTGATTATTCGCATGTCAGATTTCAAATCGAATGAATACGCCAACCTCTACGCAGGTGATCGTTACGAGCCCCATGAAGAAAATCCGATGATTGGCTTTAGAGGGGCGGTACGCTATATCTCAGAAGAATTCCGTCAGTGCTTTGAGCTTGAATGCCAAGCGCTAAAAAAAGTGAGAAACGAGATGGGCTTCACCAATGTGGAAATCATGATCCCATTCGTGCGTACCACCGATGAAGCAGCTAAAGTAATCAAACTACTGAAAGAAAATGGCCTTGAGCGTGGCAAAGACGGTTTGCGAATTATCATGATGTGTGAACTGCCGTCAAACGCTATTTTAGCCGATGAATTTCTTGAATATTTTGATGGTTTTTCTATTGGATCAAACGACATGACACAGTTAACACTTGGTATGGACAGAGACTCAGGCCTTGTTGCAGAGGGTTTTGACGAGCGCAATCCAGCAGTCAAAAAAATGATTTCGATGGCGATTGATGCTTGTCATCGCCAAGGAAAGTATATTGGTATTTGTGGTCAAGGGCCGTCCGATCATATCGATTTAGCACAGTGGTTATTGCAACAAAACATTAGTAGCATTTCTCTTAACCCAGACACTGTGGTTGAAACTTGGAATCGTCTAGGCGAACTCTAATACTGTTAAGATAGCGCCATGAGAACCGTTTTCTTTGTCTCCGACCGAACAGGTATTACCGCCGAAGCTCTGGGCAACAGCTTGCTCACTCAATTTGGCAACATTGAATTTAAACGCGTTAATCTGGCTTTTATCGACAGTCTTGAAAAAGCCGAAAAAGCCGCCATGAAAATCAAAGTGGCCTCTAAAGCCGATGGCCAGCCTGTGCTAATATTTAGCACCCAAATCAATAATGAATATCGCCAAGTGCTTGAGCATTGCGGTGGTGTTGTATTTGATTTTTTCGAAACTTTTATTTCAAAAATGGAGGATACGCTTGGCGAGAAATCCTCTCATGCAGCAGGACTCTCACACGGTGTTACCGACACCAAAACCTATGCCAACCGTATAGATAGTATTAATTTTTCGCTCACAAATGACGACGGCTTAAACACACAAAACTACGACAATGCCGACATCATCTTAACCGGCGTTTCGCGCTCTGGAAAAACCCCAACTTGTTTATTTTTAGCACTGCAATACGGCATTTATGCGGCCAACTATCCCTTGATCGAACAAGACTTACATACCATGCATTTACCAAAGGAATTAAGACAACACAAAGACAAACTGTTTGGCCTTAGTATCAATCCTGTGCGCTTACAAAACATCCGAAACGAGCGCCGTTCAAATAGCGGCTACGCTTCGATTAATCAATGTCGAAAAGAAGTTAGACGTGCTGAGGATATTTTTGCTGAAAACAAGGTGCCTTTTCTCGACACCAGTCAAATATCGATCGAGGAAATTGCAACGCGCATTCTGAACAAGAAAAAGCTCAAAAGACGTTACTAAATTTAATAGTAAACAAGCCTCGAATAGAGGCTTGTTTTGGTCTTTCTTTTAGAAGCCCTTAAGAGGCTTTTAAGACGTCCACTGCCACAATCTTATACTCAGGACATTGGGTTTCTTCGTCTGTTACCGCACTGGTAACTTCGTTAATAAGCACTTCGGGGAAGTGGAACGTTGTACGAACAACGCCTTTCTTAACACGATCAGTCACTTGAACGTCAAGGGTGATTTCGCCACGATCCGATTTCAATGTCGCACGATCACCTGTAATAAGGTCTTTCGCTTTTGCATCTTTCGGATTAAGCATAATCACATCTTTTGTCAAGAGTTCTACGTTTGACGTACGGCGGGTCATCGTTGCGCAGTTGTAATGCTGAAGCTCACGACTGGTAGTCAAAATAAACGGATACTTGTCTTTGTGCTGAACCAACTCTTCAGACTCTCTCCAATCGTAGTAATGGAACTTGCCTTTGCCAATCTTGAACTCGCCAATGTGTAGAATTTGTGTGTCCTCACCTTTCTTGTTCACTGGCCACTGCAGACCCATTGGGCTGGCGCCTAAACCTTCCCAAGTAACGCCCTCAAAGAATGAAACAACATCAGCAATCTCTTTAAGCACTTCGGCTGCATCATAGTCTGGCTGGTCAAAGCCTAGAGTACGCATCATTTCAACAATGATTTGACCGTCAGTTTTACAGCCTTTAAGCGGCTTAACTGCGGCATTCACTCGTTGGATTCTACGTTCAGTATTGGTAAACGTACCGCTCTTCTCAAGGAAAGTTGTACCAGGAAGTACAACATCGGCCATCTTCGATGTTTCTGTCATAAAGATCTCTTGCACAACAAGCAAATCCAACGCCTCCATGCTCTTCTTAACATGGTGAGTGTTTGGATCTGTTTGCACAACGTCTTCGGCAAAAATCCAAAGCGCCTTCACTGAGCCATCAATGGCACCATCAAACATTTCAGGGATTTTCTTACCGTCGGTAGTTGGTGATGGAACGCCAAATTTATCTTCGTAATATTCTTGAACTTCTTTCTGGTTCATCCATAAATAACCTGGACCATGATGCGGTTGACAACCCATGTCAGCTGCACCTTGCACGTTGTTCTGGCCACGCAGTGGATTGACGCCAACACCTGGACGACCTAGGTTGCCCGTCATCATTGCTAGGTTGGCAATTAACATCACTGTTTGTGAGCCCTGTGAATGCTCAGTCACACCTAAACCATGGAATTCCATCGCATTGCTAGCACTAGCATAAGCAATTGCCACTGCTTTAACGGCTTCTTTATCAAGACCACAAATTACCGACATTGCATCAACGTCAAGTTCTTTAATTTGCTCAATAAATTCAGCGCCACCTTCACAGCGATCTTCAATAAATTTGTGATCCAATAGGCCGGCCTCAACAATGAAGTATTGCATCATGTTGAGCAGGGCAACATTTGTACCTGGCTTTAACTGTAAGTGATGGTCAGCCATACGAGCAAGCTCGGTTTTAACTGGGTCGACAACGATTAACGTTGCGCCAGACATCGCTTGTTGCTTGATTTTCGCCCCCGTTACTGGGTGAGCAGCTAATGGGTTCGCACCAATAACAATCATCAAGTCCGCTAATGGGATATCGGCCGTTGAATTTGTGCCTGCACCGGTACCAAAGGCTTGCTGCATGCCCCAAGCTGTCGGTGAGTGACATACACGCGCACAACAATCAACATTGTTAGTGCCAACCACTTGTCGAATCATTTTTTGGAATAGGAAATTCTCTTCATTGGTACAACGCGCTGAAGAAATACCTGCAATCGCGTCTGGACCGTGCTCTGCTTTTATAGACTCAAACTTGTCTTTAATATAACCGAATGCCTCATCCCATGAACATGGAACCAGTTCACCATTTTTACGAATTAATGGTGAGGTTAAACGGTCTTCATGGTTGTAGAATTTAAAGGCATAACGACCTTTCAAGCATGTATGGCCAGCATTAACCGCATCTTGCGGTGCACGAATTGATAACACTTCGTTGTTCTTAACCGCTACTTCTAAATTACAGCCTACGCCACAGTAAGCACAAACTGTACGCACTGTTTTATCTGCTTCAACGGACTTTGATTGGAACACGTCTGAAATCGCTGATGTTGGGCAAGTTTGCGCACAAGCACCACACGAAACACACGACGAATCACCGAATAACATGTCGTTATCAGTCGTAATACGAGATTCAAAACCACGGCCTGTCATCGTCAATGTAAATTGACCTTGAACTTCATCACAAGCACGCACACAACGTGAACAGTTAATACACTTCGACAAGTCCATACGCATATAAGCATGGCTTAGGTCTTTTTCACGGTCAATATGGTTGGCGCCTTTGGCATAACGAATTTTTCTCACACCAACACTGGCAGCCACATCTTGCAGCTCACAGTTGCCGTTCACTTCACAAGTCAAACACTCGGGTGGATGGTCACTTAAAACTAATTCAACGATGTTTCTACGCAGTTTTTTGATGCTATCAGAGTTGGTGTAAATACGCATACCTGGACTGATTGGTGTGTGGCATGAGGCAACTGTTCTCTTAGGGCCGTCTTCGTTGTACTGAATTTCTACAGAGCAAACTCGACAAGCACCATAAGGCTTTAGATTGACATCATCACAAAGGGTTGGAATAATCTTATCACCCAATGATCTGTTAGAAAATTCCAGAACTGAACTCGAGTCATCGAAAGGAAACTCAACACCATCAATAAATACGCCCTGTGGATTATCTGACATATTATTTCTCCATATAAGGTTTAAACTCGTCAGCGCAATGCTCGAGTAGGTTTTTAACAGGAAGTGGTAAGCCGCCGCCTAGTGCGCATAATGAACCTACTTCCATTGTCTCTAATAAATCTTGAATCAGTTCTTCTGAGAATTTTTGATTGTCCTCTATCGCTGATTGTAACATTTCTTTGCCGCGAGTAGCACCCAAACGGCATGGGAAGCACTTGCCACATGACTCGTGAGCAGTGAATTCAAACAGGTGTTTGGCATACTCTACCGCTGAAAATGACTCAGGAATACAAACAAAGCTCGCGTGACCCATTAAGAAGCCACCCTCATCAAACGACTCAAAATCTAGCGTCAATGTACGCAGAATATCAATCGGGACGCAGCCGCCCAGTGGACCGCCAACTTGAATGACTTTGATGTCATCGTTAAAGCCGCCGCCTATTTCATCAATGATGTAACTCATTGGTGTGGCCATATCCACCTCGTACAAGCCCGGCTTGTTAAAGTAGCCGTCCAAAGAAATTAGCTTGGTGCCTGTCGAACGACCGTTTCCAATTTTCTTGAAGGACTCACCGCCAAGCTTAAAGATGGCTGGCACTGCGGCTAAGCTCTCAACGTTATTGACCACGGTTGGTTTTTTGTACAAGCCTTCAACAGTTGGGAATGGAGGGCGAACATCCACTTCAGCGCGTCGACCTTCGATCGAGGCGATTAATGCTGTTTCTTCGCCACAAATATAAGCGCCCTGACCTTCAACAACACTCATGTCAAAGTCAAAACCAGTACCTAGAATATTATCGCCCAATAAACCGAGCTCGCGCAATTTAGCCAGCGCATCGTCGGTTGCTTTAATCGATTCTGGGTATTCGCCGCGAATGTATAGGAAGCCTTGTTTTGAACCAATTAGATAACCACAAATGGCCATACCAAACAATACTTTAAGCGTTTGCTCTTCCAGTAAATACCTGTCAGAAAATGCACCCGGATCGCCTTCATCGGCATTACAAACAACGTACTTAGCGCTCGCTTCTTGTGCTTGACAGAATTCCCACTTCATACCAGTAGGGAAGCCTGCGCCACCGCGACCACGTAGGCCGGATTCTTTAAGGGTGCTGATTAACTCTGCTTTATCTGCTGCAAAGCAAATTTCTAGTAATTCTTTGAAATCGTCGTAGCTAGAGAAAACCTCATCTTCGACTAAGAATGAAGTATCAGAATAAGACTTCATTGTGTACGCTGGACTGGTGTGCTCACCAGCAATAATGCTGTCTAATTTGTTAATGTCATCACCAGAATAATTCTTGCCTTCATAGTGGAACGAACTGTTTTCGTAACATCTGCCCAGGCAAACAATCTCGCCAACATTATCAGCACCAAATTTAGCGCCTAGTTTTTCAGTAACTGCGTCTTGTGTGCCACGACAAAGACAAGCACTGCCCGTACAAACGTAGGCTTTTTTGCTTTTGAAGTCTTCACTAAAGAAATCGTAAAAACTCTTGGCGCCGTGGATAGTTGAAACACCTAAGTTGTACTCGCCAGCTAACTGGTTGTCGGTAACTTCAGTAGAGCTTGCTGCAATTTTACCAAACAATGGGTTTTTGTCGTCTTTCTTGCCTGACAATAAACTGATATTTCTAGACATTTAATCTCCTAGGACTAATCTTTGATGCGCCATGCACCATTATAAATATTATATTTGTTTTTCTTGATAAAACCAATCAAAGTAATATCAAACTTCCGTGCTAGATCTAGAGCTAACGAGGTTGGTGCCCCAATTCCAGCTATCATTCCTATTCCCGCCATCAGCGTTTTTTGGATGATATCAAAGCCCAACCTTCCCGAACACATGACAAATTGTTCGCTCGGATTAAGCATATCCCTACACCTAACATAGCCAATAAGCTTATCTAGCGCATTGTGCCTACCTACATCTTCAGCCAAATGCAGCAACTCACCGCTAGCACTAATAAGACCACTAGCATGAACGCCGCCAGTATTGGCAAACTGTTCTTGTTTTGCCCTCAATATATCAGGCAATTTTGTAATCAAATCAACGCTCACAAGGGGTGTTAATTTTTCTATCTGAGGCTCGTAGGCAATTTCAATCGCATTCAACGTGCCTTTGCCACAAACTCCGCAGCTAGAACTCACCATAAAATGGCGCTGCAAATTCTTTAAATCCAGTTGATTTCCCTTGCCTAGTGTCACCAGCAAAGAATTATCAACATCGTAGAGACCTTTATTTGTGCCTCTTGGCGCAATGCTTTCAATTGCGCTTTTGTCATTAATGACGCCTTCAGAAAACAAAATACCGAAAACCAATGAATCATCATCGCCCGGCGTTCTCATGGTAACCATTAATGGCTCCTCAACCCACTCCTCATTTGAGAAATATCGTATGATAATCTCAAGTGGTTCTTCTATTGCGATACAGTCACTCGTACTCGTTATGGTTGAATTCTCAACCTTATGAATATCGTAGTTAACTGTATCGCTAACAGCCATATGATTTATAGAGAGATCTTTACAACAATCATTTTAAAATTTGCTGAGTGATAAAAATGAATAAAAAGTGTGTAAAAATTTAAAATTAATAGCACTGGCTATTGATGAGAATTTTTCTGCACTTTTTATCATATTTTAGCCTCAGAGCTTTGGGATAGGTGATTTTTACTATTTTCCTGCGTTAATTTTTTTCGCTAGACAACAAGTAGAGCTTTTAAAAATATGCCTTGTAAAATAATAAAAAACCCACTATCAAATTTAAAATGATTTATGCAAAGGTCTCTTAGAATAAACCTTGTACTAGGCCCTCTTCATCTAAATGAATCTTGTCTGCCGCAGGAGATCTCGGTAGACCAGGCATTGTCATAATCGCACCACAAACCACCACCACAAATTCCGCACCCGCTGATAATCTTACTTCACGGATTGACATAGAGTGACCTGTAGGCGCACCTAGTAATTGTGGGTCTGTTGAGAATGAATATTGTGTTTTAGCGATACACACTGGTAAATGACCAAAGCCGTTGTTTTGGAACCAAGCAAGCTTGTCTCTAACAACTTTATCAGCCAATACTTCGTCAGCATGGTAAAGTGTCTTAGCGATTGTTTCAACTTTCTCGAACAATGGCATTTCATCGTCGTAAAGTGTCTTGAATTGAGAGGCGCCGGATTCAGCCAATGCAACAACTTTTTCAGCCAAGTCAATCGCACCATCACCACCGTGCTCCCAGTGACTTGAAACACTCACGTCAACATGGAACTGCTTGCAGTACTCTCTGATCACTTCAAATTCAGCTTCAGTGTCTGTAACAAAGTTGTTAATAGCAACAACGATTGGAACGCCAAACTGACTTAAGTTACGAATGTGTCTGCCTAGGTTTACACAACCCTTAAGTAGTGCTTCTGTATTCTCAACGTTTAATTGGTCTTTAGCAATGCCGCCTTGGTGCTTCAACGCACGAATCGTTGCAACCAATACCACCGCATCCGGTGCTAAGCCTGCTTTACGACACTTAATGTTGAAGAACTTTTCAGCGCCTAAGTCGGCACCGAAGCCAGCTTCTGTTACTGTGTATTCCGACATTTTAAGCGCTGTCTTAGTGGCAATTACTGAGTTACAACCGTGAGCAATGTTAGCGAATGGACCGCCGTGAATGATCGCCGGGTTACCTTCTAATGTTTGTACGATATTTGGCCTGAAAGCATCTTTAAGTAATACTGTCATCGCATGGTGCGCGTTGACTTGCTTCGCTCTCACCGGGACCATTTCACGCGTATAAGCAACAATGATGTTGCCCAGTCTTTCTTCTAGCTCTGCTAGGTTTTCAGAAAGACAGAAAATCGCCATAACTTCTGATGCCACGGTAATATCAAAACCGTCTTCACGTGGGTAGCCGTTTGTTGAGCCGCCTAAAGATGAAGTAATTGAACGAAGTGAACGATCGTTCATATCAACAACACGACGGAAGGCAACTTTTCTGCTATCGATGTTTAGTGAGTTGCCCCAGTAAATGTGGTTATCAATCATTGCAGACAATAAACTGTGTGCAGATGTGATGGCGTGAAAGTCACCTGTGAAGTGCAGGTTAATATCTTCCATTGGAATGACTTGAGCGTAACCACCACCGGCAGCACCACCTTTCATACCAAAACAAGGACCTAAGCTCGGCTCACGCAAACATACTGTTGCTTGCTTGCCAATTTTATTAAGGCCGTCTGTTAGACCAACTGAAGTTGTTGTCTTACCTTCGCCGGCTGGTGTTGGCGTTACCGCAGTAACCAAAATTAGCTTGCCATCTTCGTTGCCTTGTGCGGCCTCAATAGCTTGCCAAGAAATCTTCGCCTTATCATGACCAAAAAGTACTAAATCCTCTTGCCTGATATTTAATTTTGCGCCAATGTCATTAATATGATCGCCAGTGGCTTCTCTTGCAATCTCAATATCTGATTTATATTCGCTCATGTATTCTCCTGAATATAGTATAAAAATAAAAATAGAGAGGTATAAGAACCCATCATCACTCGGAATATTATTAAATTCCAGTGAAAATGAGCCCTCTACCTCTCTTAAAAATTAAATTCTGACGCGTATTATCTTATTTTTCCACTAAAGCAATAGTCAAAAAATTCATACCTACGTGAATTCAAATCACTGGATAACTTAACCCGACCCTTATATATTAGAATCCTCAAAACTGCTCTTGCGTTCATTGATGTATGCAAGCAAGGCTTCATCGATTGCCGGATCTAGTGGTGGTAGCTCATAGCTGGCGAGCATTTGCTTGTATTTCTCTGCGGCAATAGCTGCCGTATCCCTAGAGCCGTCTTCAACCCATTGCTCAAAGCTGTTGTCATCCAAAACATCCGACATATAAAACGCTGTTTTAAAGTTTTTCTCGGTGTGCTTGCAGCCTAAAAAATGAGACTGAGGGCCAACTTCACGAATCGCATCCATTGCCTGGCCGTTCTCGCTCATATCGATACCCTCGACCGATACACGCATCATGCCCGCTTGATCTACGTCTAGAATGAACTTCTCGTAACTCATACACAAACCACCCTCAAGCCAACCGGCGGTATGCAGATTGAAATTAACACTGGCATTAATCGTTGCTTGCATGGTATTGGCCGCTTCATAACCGGCTTGTGCATCCGGCATCTTGGCACCATTAAAACCACCGCCACTTCTAAACGGCACACCCAATCGTCTTGCAAGCGCGCCCGAGATGTTCATCATATGGGCGGCTTCTGGCGTGCCAAAGGTTGGCGCACCGGATTTCATTGACATCGCTGTGACAAAGTTACCATAAACAATCGGCGCACCAGGGCGTATCAATTGAGCAAATGCCATACCCGCCATGCCTTCAGCCAAGCTTTGCGCAGCAACGCCAGCAGCTGTCACAGGTGCCATCGCACCGGCAACAATAAATGGTGTAACAATACAAGCTTGATTGTTTCTCGCATAAACCTTCAATGCGCCCAACATCGTGTCATCAAAAGACATCGGTGAAGAGGCATTAATCAAACTAATCAAAACACAGTTCTGATCGACAAAGTCATCGCCAAACACAATCTTGGCCATATCAACCGTGTCTTGTGCGCGTTCAGCGGCAGTCACTGAACCCATAAAAGGCTTGTCAGAATACTTGATATGGCTATAGACCATATCGAAATGGCGTTTGTTTACTGGTAAATCGCAAGGCTCACAAATCGTGCCGCCGGAATGGTGAAGATTGTCCGACATATACGCTAATTTGACAAAATTCCGAAAATCTTCAATCGTCGCATAACGACGTCCTTCGTCAAGATTGTGAATAAACGGCGAGCCGTAAGCTGGCACCAAAACCATACTATCGCCACCTATAACAACACTTTTCTCAGGGTTGCGAGCGTATTGAGTAAAAACCTTCGGTGCAGAATCTTGAATAATTTTACGGCACATACCTCTTGGAAAGCGCACGCGGTCGCCATCAATATTGGCGCCTGCCACGCCAAAGATATCCAGCGCCTCTTGATCCTCAGAAAAGACAATGCCAATTTCTTCAAGAATGGTGTCGGCGTTTTCTTCAATAATGCTTAAATCCTCATCACTTAGAATACTGTAATGTGGAATTTTGCGCGTAATATAGGCTGGTGGTTTTGGTATTGCTGGCTTCTCTGACTCGCCACCGCCTCTACGTCTTCTTCTTTCTCTTGCCATGTTTTTCCCCTATGGTATCCCTAAGACGCTCTTCTACGGCGTCTGGTTCTATTAATTTTTTGCTCTTTAATTGGCGATACACTGAATTTCATTGCATCAACAAAATAATCTTGAAATTTCGCTTCGCTGGCACTCTCGATTTTAATCACCTCGGCCACTGCATCAATAATCTTCTTCCTGTTACCTACGTCCAGCAACGCCATACTGGCACCAATGCCAGCCGCATTACCAACAGAAGTAATCACTTCCTCTGTAGCACTCGGAATAATCTCCAATAAAGCCACATATCGTGCATCAAGATGTGCGCCAAACGCGCCCGCCAAAAGCACTTGCTCAAACTCTGTGCATTCTTGGTAATCCATTAACAAACTCACGCCTGCTGAAAGCGCTGCTTTTGCCAACTGAATGGATCGAATATCAACCTGCTCAATATATATCGATTGCTCGCCTTGATCAACAAGCAAAAACCTTGTGGTATTGCCTATTTTTGAAAACCTTTCAGGCGCACTAGACTGAACGAAAAGGCCGCTTTGGTCAATAATGCCAACCTCAGCAAAACTAACAATCGCTTCGATAATGCCACTGCCACAAATGCCAACAGCCTTTTGTTTGACTTTCTTGAAGTCTTCTTCGTCAGACCAAGCTTCCGTGCCAATCATTCTGTAACGCACTTCAAGTGTGTCTTTATCAATCCTGACGCGCTCAATAGCGCCATGTGTGGCGCGCACTCCTGAGGATATTTCAGCACCCTCAAAAGCAGGGCCCGTTGGTGAAGAAGTGGCGTACACTTTGCCATTTTTAGCCAACATAATTTCAGCATTGGTACCAATATCCACCAACAAAGTGGTCTGGTTATTCATGATATGCATTTGACTCAGATAAGCCGCCGCAGTGTCTGCGCCCACATGACCGGCAATCAGTGGCAAAAACGAAATTCTTGTTTTTGCGTACAAATCAAGGCCCAAATCTTTGGCATCAATATCCAGCCACTCACGAGTTGCCAAAGTAAATGGCGCCTGCCCTAATTCCACTGGCGAAAGTCCAAAAAACAAATGGTGCATGATTGGGTTACCAACCAGTACAATTTCTAGCAATTTATCTCTGTCCAGCTTTAGCTCGTCACAAGCTTCGTGAAACATTTCTGTTAATTTGCCACGCACGGCATCGGTGAGTTTTTTGTCGCCGCCTTTGTTCATCATGACGTAGGAAACTCGGGACATCAAATCTTCGCCGTAGCGAATTTGCGGATTCATTGCGCTCGACTCAAACAGCAATTGTCCTGTTGCTAAGTCGTATACATAGACCGCTAATGTGGTTGAACCAATATCAACAGCCGCACCAATAATTTGATGCTCGCCTTGCGGATAAACAGCAACAACCTCTTTATTGTCGCGCACAGCCACACTGAGAACACCCTTGGTCTCATGAATTAGGGGCTGCAGCTCTCTAAGCAAACTAAAATCAAATGTCGCCTGAATGTCTTGTTTCTGTAGCTGCTCAAGCAAATTTTCTGAGGCTGAGGGATTTTCGTCTAAAGTGGGCTCATCCAGAGTGCAGTGGATCAACTCAATAGTGGTCGAAATATTGTAATCTTGCTTGGCGTTTTTCTTGCTAATGTAGGCCAAATGTTCTTGGGATTCTTCAGGTACATCGATGACTAAATCGCCTTGAATGCAGGTTTGGCATGCGAGTCGCTTGCCCTGATATTTCGGATTTTCTTCAATCAGCTGTCTTTCAAGACGGGTAATGCCGCTGACATTTTCTGGCTTGCATTCAACGCCAAACTTCGCATGTGTTCCTTCTGAAACCTCAATCCAACATTGGTGACATTGACCGTAGCCGCCGCATAACGAGCGGATTGCAACACCAGCGTCTTGAGCAACCTGCAAAAGTGTGTCGCCGACTTCGCCCTTGTATTGGCGGCCCGACGGTGTAAAACAAATTTGCTGAATATCATCCACGATTACTCGTCTCCCTGTATTTTGCTATTACCGTAGCCCTCAAATTGCGGCTCGTTGGTATTAATTTCATAATAGCAGCCTTTTTCTTCGGTAAAAATATGGTGGCGTACACCTAAACCCTTAGCATCATCAAGACTGCCCGCCGTGACGCTAATTGTTGGCTTGGTGTCATTCTGCCAAAACATATGCGCCCCACAATTCTCACAAAAACCGTGGCGTGACCCTTCGTGCGTGTAGTGCCATTTGATCTCGCCACTGATTGTTATTTTATCTCTTTGCGCCTGACAAGCGGCCATATAGTGGCCAGTCATCTTACGACACTGCTGACAATGACAAAAGGACACATCCGCCAAATCAAACGCTACATAAGTCGTTTGACCGCAAACACAAGATCCTTTGTATTCAATATCAGCCATAATAATCAATAATTAAGCGCGCCTTCTACGACGACGTCCTTCGCGACCATCAGCGCCTTCCGCCGAAGGATCTTTATATGCCCTAATCCATGCAACACAACCGTCATCAACACCCGTTAATACGTCTGCCGCTCTGATTGCTTGTACCAGTTCAGCATGCAATGGATTAACAATCGCCGAAGTCATTCCGGCCACAATCGCCATCGGCAAGAATGCGTTATTAATGCCATTACGTTGAGGCAAGCCAAAACTCACATTGGAAGCGCCACAAGTTGTATTTACTTTTAATTCAGCACGCAAACGACGAACCAAATCAAACACTTGGTTGCCAGCTTGCGAAATCGCACCAATTGGCATTACCAACGGATCCACAACAACGTCTTCAGGCTTAATGCCGTAATCTGCTGCATGCTCTACAATTTTCTTGGCAACCAAAAAACGCTCATTTGGATCTTGCTTGATGCCTGTTTCGTCATTAGAAATCGCAACAACGGCCGCGCCGTATTTCTTTACCAAAGGCAAAACACGCTCTAAAACTTCAGTCTCACCGGTCGTTGAATTCACCAGTGCACGGCCATCATAAGCCGCAAGGCCAGCTTCAAGCGCCTCAATAATAGACGAATCAATGCATAAAGGCACGTCGACCTCCGCTTGTACGCGACGAATAGCTTCCGCTAGAATTGCAGGCTCGTCGGCCAGTGGAATACCGGCATTAATATCCAGCATTTGTGCGCCAGCCTCTACTTGGGCGATGGCGTCTGCTACGACGCGTGAATAGTCACCATTTTTCATCTCTTCAGCGAGAATTTTTCTGCCTGTAGGATTGATACGCTCACCAATCATAACAAAAGGGTGGCCAAAACCAATCGTCACTTCTTTCTTTGCTGATGATAAAGTTGTTGTTGTCATTTCTTTCTTACTCCGTAAACTAATTAATACTCATTCTTAGGCGCCCAAGGCTTTCTGTCGCCAAGAACGCCCGAATCTTTAACCATCTCTGCGACGTACTGCTCTTGCTTGTACGCCATCACATGCACGCCACTAACGCCCTCAAGTTCTTTGACTTGTTGCATCAGCTCAACGCAAATCTTTTGACCTTCTTTCTTCTGGTTTTCTGCGCCTTCTAAACGCTTGATAACACTATCAGGAATATGCACACCAGGCACATTACTCCTCATCCATTTTGCTGTTCTTGCAGACGCCAATGTACCCACGCCTGGCAAAATAAAGGCACGCTCCGTGAGGCCTTTATCGACAGCTTCCGACATAAAAGCTTTTAGCATTGGCATATCGAAGCAGTACTGCGTCTGAATAAATTGTGCACCCGCATCAATTTTTTTCTCCATTTGCAATACTCTGGATTTAAAAGGGGGCACAAAAGGATTGATGGTGCTGCCGGCAAACATTTTTGGCGGCTCTGTCAACTTTCGACCACTGAGTAGTACCGACTCATCACGCATCTTTATAATAGTAGACAATAACGAAATACTGTCCAAGTCAAAAACGCGTTTCGCTTCTGGTTGATCGCCGGTACTGACATCGTCACCTGTTAATGCCAATACATTGCCAATTCCGAGTGCCGCTGCGCCCAAAATGTCACCTTGAATAGCAATTCTGTTTTTGTCTCGACAAGAAATTTGCAGAATCGGCGAATAACCAATATGGGCTAACAATGCACAAACAACAACACTCGACATATGACAATTTGCGCCCGAACCGTCGGTCGCATTAATCGCATCAACCACATGATCAAACATCGCCGCTTCGTGAAAAACTTCGGTACGATCGGCAGAATCCGGTGGTGCCAATTCTGTCGTTACCGCAAACTCACCGCGTTTTAGAACGCGTTCGAATCTTCCACGTGAAACATGGCCTTCAATTTCTGGCAATGGGTTACCCGGATGGTAAACATATTCCGGATTAATTTTGATTGATTCGTCGGATACCATTGCTATTTTGCCTTAACGTCTTCATTCGCCAGTCGAATCCAAGCGCTCGAACCCTTATGTTCGTGATTTACCGCAAATTGAATTTCTTGGATCTTATGATTGTGTTTCATTTCTCTTGAGCCACGCCAAGCCTCAACCCAAACACATTTCATTTCTGGTTTAACTTCACAATTACCATTGGCGCGAACACCACCACAAGGACCATTTCTCAGGGTTTTTGGGCAGTTCATTGGGCACGTCATGCCTGTTGTTGAAAGTATACAATTGCCGCACATTTGACAATCAAACAAAAAACCCTTGATTTTCTTTTCGGCCCAAGTAATTGGCTTGTCAAGCTTGCCTTTTGTTAGTTTTTGCACAAGCCTAAGAGACGCCAAAATAATAGGCGACGAAGCGTTATACATCGCCTCATAAGCTCTCGCATGTTTACTGGCAAATAATCTTGCTTTATACATCTTAATTTTCTTCGCTTGCCAATGGCATTATTTCAATATCATCAAAGACACAGTCTAAATAGCCCGTACCCACCAACTTGTATTCGTACTCAAAGCCCCAGTCTTTTGCATACTGTGCAGCCTCCCTTTGCCACTGTTCATTTTCAGTTTGCGCCAAATACACCAATTTTTTATAATTGGCAAAATAAACATCAAACAACTCAGGGTAACGATCCAAGCCCATGCCCTTAATCATGAGTCTTTGGAAATTCTTGACCAAGTAATCGGTTAGGTAGAATGTGCCCAACTCCTGCTCGGCCATTTCTTGGAAGACTTCAGAGCCTGCAAAAAACTCATAACAATGAGCGCCGCCAATGCGTTTTGCCTGGTATTTTTCGATAACCCTATCGAGCGCTCCACCCGTACCACAATCAGCGTAAGCAATATAGATATCCTCATAAAGATTGCCATGCTTAGCTAAATAATCATCCACGCCCGGGGCTATCAATTGCGGATTGTTGTGCCAGCTTGCTGGCAAACACTGCAATTTAACCTTATCTGATAAACCCGGATTTTGTTCAATCAGTCGAAGAAGGTCGTAAACGAGCGCTCCGCAGCCGAGAACAAGACGTTTTTTATCTGTGTGCACGTTTGTTTTTTCGGTCGCGCACATGAGTCTCTGCCATTTCCGAACTACGTGCTGCATCACGGCCGTAAGCCGGCACACCAATCGCGTCTGCAAACTCTTGGTTAAGTGGCGCACCACCACACATCATGTGAATGTCTTTACGCAGACCGCGTTTTTCAAACTCTTCGGAAACAACACCCATATACGGCATAGTCGTTGTCAATAGAGCTGACATGCCCACAATCACTGGCTGATGCTTATCAACAGCCTCAAGATAGTTTTCAACTGGGTTGTTAATGCCTAGGTCAATCACTTCAAAACCAGCGCCCTCAAGCATCATGCCCACAAGGTTTTTGCCAATATCGTGGATATCACCTTTAACCGTACCAATCACAAACTTACCCAAAGAGGTGTCTTCTGCAGCCTCTGCAAGAATTGGGCGTAGAATTTTCATGCCACCTTTCATTGCACCCGCACATTTTAGCACTTCGGGAACAAACAGGATACCGTCTCTGAAGTCAACGCCAACGATTTTCATGCCACCGACTAAGGCCTCGCCCAAAACATCGTTCGCATCCCAACCACGAGAGAGTAAAATCTCCGTACCTTCGGTTACTTCAGCGGCTAATCCGTCGTATAAATCGTCTTGAATTTGCTCAACAAGATCTTTGTCGTCTAATTCATTTAAGTCTAAATCGTCTTCATCAATCATCACGGTCCCTTAAATTATTATTACTCACGTAAAAATGTAATTTAACCGCGGACGTTTTTTAAAGTCAACTGATATTTTTTACTGCTAAAAATCGGATTTTCCGATAGAGTCTATTGCCTTAGTAGCAACGGTTACAGCACTTTCACGACCTGACACAAGGGCGCCTGGAATAGCTTGATGGTCCGCAACTCAACAATTGTTATATTTATCAATTTTTGATTGGGATTATTGGCAATACGATCCTAGAGGGATATTGCGCTGAATGATAAATTTTTTGCTTTGCTATGCGACTATTTTCCGCACTATCAAACTCTTTCCCAGTGTTTGCGTTGCGATCAAAATGAGGGAAATCACTACTGGAGATTTCAAGCCGAATTTTGTGGCCTTTGTGGAAAGCATTACTGGTTGGCGGCAACCTTAAAATAATCTTATGCACCTTGTTAACATCGCTCGCACCTTGGGAATACGATCGCCTGAGAATCGTGCTTGTCAAATTATAAGCACTGGGACCAATCACAACCATTATTTAGAGTTTAATCTTCGGCACCAACCTCTAACTCAATCACTTCTACTTCAGCATTTGGGTGAGCGTTATGTGCCTTTTCTTTTGCTTCTTCCATGTTTTGAGCTTTAATAAATTCATGGTCTTCGTGACCTTTCTCAGTCGAATTTACTTTATATAGATGGTTGTCGACCGGCATATAGCTTCTCCTGAATTGATATGAAAAATTTGTTGTTCGCAAATCCAAAGACACCTCAAAACATGCCTAATTGTTAACTATCTTACCTCACCGCTCAGAAGGCAACTTGTTTTATTTTTTCGCAAGCTGCATAAAATTTTGATATATTTGCCTTGCACTGACTAGGCAGTTCTCAATAACGGCTTCTGACTCTCTTTTCATCATTGACAGGCCATCATCGCCTAGGGTGGCCTGCAGAGCAGCAGCATAAGCAGGAACCGCGCCCCAATTGTCGACCGTATCTGGTTCGATCTCCACATGGTATTGCATCGACCAGGCATTAGACCCAATGCGCATAGCTTGTACCGAACAAACATTTGATTTTGCCAGAACAATTGCATCTTCAGGTGGCTGGGCAACGCGCACAGAATGCCATTGCAGGCATTGCTGTGTGCCAGCCATGCCTTGAAAAATAGGATCGGAGACGCCTTCATTAGTAAGCTCAACTTCCAGCACGCCAATCTCAGGCGTGGGCATTGGCCCACAGGTGCCACCCAACGCATCAGCAAGTAGCTGATGTCCCAAACAAAGGCCCAGATAAGGCTTGCCAAGTTCACCGACCCAGCGACGAATAACCGATTTTTCTGTCACCAACCAAGGGCAGTCTTCAATATCCCAAACATCCATTGGGCCGCCCATCACCCAAAGGGCGTCGTATTTATCTAAGTCAGGAATTGACTCACCTAGATGCAGATTAACAGCATCCCACTGAATATTATCCTCGGCTAAAAATCCTCGCAATGAGCCGGGGTGCTCACAGTTAATATGTTGAAAAACAAGCAATTTCATCAATACCTCTCTCTTGTGCCAAAACACTTACTATTGGCCTCTCATCATATCAAAATTTTCTGGTCATTGAGAGAAAAGGTTATACTCTCAATTTTTGTCAAGATTACTATTATGACACAATACAAAACACTCCTAAGTTTTGCTGTTTTATCGGCATGTCTACTGTTGGCAATCAGTTTTGGCCTGAGGTCCGCCTTTGGTTTTTTTGTCATTCCTGTTTCTGAAACCTTTGGCTATGGCCGCGAAATTTTTGCTTTTTCACTAGCCATACAAAACCTTTGTTGGGGATTGTTTCAACCAATAGCTGGCGCGTTTGCGGACAAGTACGGCTCTGCCAAAGTTATCGCTATTGGCGCTGTTCTTTACGCACTTGGCCTCTACATCTCCGCCAACGCGGGCGGTGCTTTTGAACTTCACATAGGCGTTGGCCTCCTCGTAGGCATGGGAATTTCCGGCACCGGTTTTGGTGTCGTCCTACCCGCCTTGGCACGAATGGTTAAGCCAGAAAACAGGGCGCTTGCACTTGGTATGGGCACTGCTGCTGGTTCTGCTGGCCAGCTATTGATCATTCCAGCAGCACAAGGCTTTATTGAAGGCTACGGCTGGGAAAGCGCCCTTCTCCTTTTGGCAATAGGCGCATTGTTAATGCTGCTTTTCGTGCCTGTTTTTGCAGGTGACAAGAGCGCTAAAACAAACATAGACAATGAGCCCGCGCAAAGCCTGAGAGAGGCCCTGAAAGAGGCCTCGTCTCATGTGCACTACTGGCTTTTAATTACAGGGTTTTTTGTTTGCGGATTCCAGCTGGGCTTTATGACTGTCCACATGCCGCCTTATTTGATAGACAAAGGCTTTGATGCTTCGGTAGCTGCCGCAAGCCTAATGCTTATTGGCACCTTTAATATTATTGGCAGCTTAATTGCAGGCAAACTTTCTGGCATTTACTCCAAGAAATGGCTTCTGGCATTTATCTATGCTGGTCGAGCAATTGCTATTGTGCTATTTCTTGTCTTTCCGATTACAACATTCACGGTTTATGTTTTCTCAATTGTCACCGGCTTTCTTTGGCTGGCGACCATTCCGCCAACATCGGGCTTGGTTGCGCAAATGTTTGGTCTAAGATATATGGGAACTTTATACGGCATTGTTTTCCTCAATCACCAAATTGGCTCTTTTCTTGGTGTTTGGCTGGGCGGCCGTCTATTTGATCAAACCGGCTCTTATGACGTTATTTGGTGGGCGGCTGCCGTTATTGCTGCCGTTACAGCACTGATCCATCTTTTCATTAACGAGCGACCTGTCGCAAGGCTCGCTCTGGCTGAGCAAGAAAGTTAAGCAACGAATGGCAAAGCAAAAGAACTATGTTTTAGCAATAGATCAGGGCACCACGTCTTCTCGCGCGGTTCTATTTGATGATGAGTACAATATAGCGGCAATTGGGCAAAGTGAGTTTGAGCAGTTTTTCCCACACTCTGGCTGGGTTGAGCACAGCCCTGAAGAAATATGGCAATCCACACTAGCATGTTGCCGCTCTGCGATTGCACAAGCAGGTGCAAGG
>Ga0207991_1000588_pt1 | contig 24230 bp, 21 predicted proteins | sample ETN07SmetaG_FD_185786 | JGI IMG/M metagenome (GOLD analysis project Ga0207991, IMG submission 185786) | Marine microbial and viral communities from oxygen minimum zone, Eastern Pacific Ocean - ETNP2014F14-07SV275 (SPAdes) (version 2) | ecosystem: Environmental > Aquatic > Marine > Oceanic ...
AGCTGATACATTTCCCCATTCTGAACCAATTGCCCAACACCCTAAACCAATTTCTGATACCTTCCATCCTATATTAGAAAAATTTCTATATTGCATTTTGATTTTATATATTGAAAACTTCTTTTATACCACCAATCACTTTACATAGGTGTTTTTAATTAATCCAAATGCCATTTGATGTGTGAGGGAGAGTTAATTAATAATTAGCCAAGCACGAGAGGTGTTCCTTTCTTTATTCAACTATGGCTGGAAGCATTTACTAATTTGGATTGTCAGGCCTAAACATTAATCCTAATTTTTGAGCTACTCTAAATTGTTCATTCATAAATTTACAAAAATCAACTGAACTAAATTTAAGTATATCACCATGAACTATTTTTTTTTACAAAAAAAGAATAACTTTATGAAAATCTTCCCAATAATACTTCGTTTCCAGCGGCAGGTTTTGATGGCATATTAAGAGCCAGTAGCAGTGAAGCTGCGGCTATTCCAGCACCTGCAAAAAAGACTAAAGAGGGCGAGTAAAGCCAGACAAATCCAAACAATACAGGTATAAAGACTGCTGCAATATGATTAATCGTTAATGACACTCCGGCGCTTGAAGCTATATCAGCTGGATCAGCAATTTTTTGAAAATAAGTTTTGAGTGCAATAGCGATTGAGAAAAAAAGATTATCAGCAATATACAAAAAAACTGCAACATAGCTGCTTTCTACAAGTGCGTATCCCGCAAATATAAATGTAAGTCCAACATACTCAAAAACAAGTGCTTTGCGCTCACCAAATTTATGAATCAGTCTGCCAATTTTTGTTGCTATTGTGACATTAATGGCCGCATTTGCAAGCAATAAGAGAGATATTTCAGCAACACTGAATTCAAACTTTTCAACCATTAAGAAGCCAGCAAAAACAACAAATATCTGTCTTCTTGCTCCGCTTAAAAATTGTAACGCATAGTAAAGCCAGTAACGCTTACGTAAAATAATTTTTTTAGTCTGATTAACTTTTTCTGGAAAAAAAGAGAAATGCTGCCAGCAAAACACAATTATGGCAACAGAAATGCCACCACCAATCATATAAATCCATAAATACTCCATATGAAATTGCTCAAACATTACCCAAACTAGAGCGAATGCTATGATTGATGCTGCTGAGCGGGTAGCGATAACTCTGCCTAAAAATTCAGCTGTTTTTTCTTTATCAACCCACTGAAGCGTTAACGAGCTGTTGATTGAGTCAAAGTAATGAAAGCCTACAGACATAATTATTGTTGCTAAATAAAAGGCCATATTTGTTTGAACTAGGCCAGTTGCCATGACTCCAATCCCAAGAAGTGCAAGTGACACATAGGCCAACTTTTGCTCTCTTATGAATGCTAAAACCAGAATGACAGTGAAAGCTAGAAAGCCAGGAATTTCTCTCAGACTTTGGAGGATTCCTATTTCTACACCAGTAAAATCAACCTTTTCAATGGCGAAATTGTTCAGTAAATTAAGCCATACAGCCCAACTTATTGCAAAACCTATGGTCATTAAAAGAATTAATAATTCAGGGGATTTTCGAGCTATTTTCATAGCCTGTTAATATACCTTTAAAGCTGCAATGACACCTCTAAGTTCAGCCAACCCGCGAAGTCGACCGATGAGCGAATACCCGGGTTGGGTCTCACGCTGGCTGTTTGAAAGAAATTCATGACCATGGTCGGGACGGAAGGGGATCGAGATGTCTCGCCGTGCCTCAACCTCAAGTAACTCGTTGACTACGGCCACCATGTTGGTGTCGCCTTCAAGATGGGGGGCCTCTTCAAAAGAACCATCTGCTTCCTTGCGAACATTGCGCAAATGTGCAAAGTGAATCCGGTTGGCAAATCGTTGTATGATCTTGGGAATATTATTTTCCGGATTAGCGCCGAGCGAACCAGAACAGAGTGTCAGTCCGTTCTCAGGCACTTCCACCGCTCTCATAATCCACTCGATATCCTCACCATTTGAGACAATACGAGGTAAACCAAGAATATCACGTGGCGGATCGTCGGGATGGATGCAAAATTTCATCCCAAGCTCCTGTGCTGTAGGGATGATCTCCTCAAGGAAGCGCTTGAAATTGGCACGTAGATCATCTCGCGATAGTCCATAATAAGTCGCCAGCGCACCTTTGAGGCCAGCAATGTCATAACGATCGAAGGCACCCGGCAGACCAGACATAATCGAAGCGAGCAGGTTATCTCGCTCAGTTTCTGACGATTGCGCAAACCAGACGTCCGCTGCTGCCACGACCTCGTCCGTGTATTCCGCCCGCGCCTCTTCCCGTCCAACCATATGGATCTCGAATGAAGCCATCTTTGGAGTCGAGAACCGCAAGCATGTGCCACCACTCGAAACTGGTGCTTGAAGGTCAGTTCGTGTCCAATCCAGTACCGGCATGAAGTTATAGCAAATGGTGGTAACTCCTTCAGCAGCAAGATTGGACATGGACTGGCGATAATTGGCAAACAGGATGGCTAGATTGCTCTCGCCTTTTTTTATCGCCTCATGCACCGGCAGGCTTTCAACGACATCCCAGCTGAAACCAGCTGCCTCGATCTTGTCCCGACATGTAGCGATACGTTCGCGCGGCCAAACTTCACCGTAGGGAATGTCATACAATGAAGTGACAATGCCAGTTGCGCCGGTTTGTGCGATTTCAGGTAGAGTAATCTTGTCAAACGAGCCGAACCAGCGCCACGTTTCTTTCATTGACCTTCTCTAAGTGCGTAAGCGTCTCGGGGTATAGCGAAACATCTTTGGCAGACTTTAGGATTCACCATCATCTTCCCTCCGCAGTGAGGCGGGTGCCTTCCTTCGATTCCGCAATACCAAAGTTAAGCGGCACCAACGCTCCTTTTTGTTCAATCACCTGACCGGAAATTTGTGAAGCAAATTCGATCAGGTCTTCCATTGATTTAGCACAATCGAGCCCTGCAAATATCCCGGCGTTGAAACTGTCTCCAGCTGCTGTTGTATCAACAATCCGTTTTCCCTTGGGCGGCGTGACCAATCCTGCACCGCCATCATGCGTGAAGTAAATCGCACCACCCCCGTTTTTTACGATGACGCTTTTCGCGCCTGCATTTCGATAACGTTCAGCTGTTGCTTCTATGCTTTTGTCACCGAAATATGTAGCCTCGTCTTCGAAAGAAGGCAAAACAATATCGCTGATCTCAGCTGCGGCCATGATCGCCGCGCGCATATCCGTTTCATTCGTCCAGAGGCGTGGGCGTAGGTTGGAATCGAAAGCAATTATCGTACCACCGGCACGGGCCTCGGACAGAATTTTCAGAAGTGTCGCACGCCCGGCATCGTCGAGAATAGCCATAGTGATTCCAGAAAAATAGGCTAGGCCAATCCCTTTAAGGGCGGCTTTTATCTCTGCAGGGTTCTGCGAAAGCTGCCGAGCAGCAGAAGAATCGCGCCAATAGGAAAAGCTACGCTCTCTATCTTTTAGAGAAATCAGGTAGAGTCCCACAGAATAATTGGCGCTACGACCGATATGGGTCACGTCAATCCCAGCCTCCTGCATCATGTCAAGCATGCTGTCGGAAACCGCATCCTGCCCGACCCGGCTGAAATATCGTGTAAACACATCTGGACGAAGCTGGCGCATATACCAAGCAGTGTTGAACGTGTCGCCGGCGAATCCGATCTGGTACTCTCCAACAGCTGCGGTCGGCGCCATTTCGACCATACATTCACCAATCGATAGGAAACGAAATGGCGTTTTGATTTGTAGATGCGGCAACGTAGGCAATATTGGACGGATTGTCTTTGACATGTTATCTCGGTATACTAGTATTAGTCAGCTATAATATAATATACCAAAATTGTTGAGTCAACGAACAGACTTATATTTAAGCTACAGCTTGCGCATAGTCATGAGTAAAGAAATCAGCACACATAAGCAAAAGGAAAGGATAAGATGAACGAATTCCCGATAGTTGAAACTGGGTCAAATGTGACTCGACAAGTGCTGGCGGATCATCCCAATATGATGGTGGTGGCTTTCCAGTTCAGAAAAATCGGCGCGGAAGGGGCACTTCACAACCACCCTCATGTGCAATCGACTTATGTGAAAAGCGGGCGTTTCCGTTTTACAGTTGGCGATGATGTCACAGAAGTGTCACCCGGTGACAGCTTCGTCATACCTTCGGGAACAATGCATGGCTGTGTGTGTCTTGAACCGGGTACACTGGTTGACTCGTTTACACCACGCCGCGATGACTTTCTCTGAAAGCACTCCAGCATGCTAAACGTCACCACCCTCTACGCAGTTGATTCAACAGCGACCAAAGTTATGGAAACCACAGAGCTGCGCGATCATTTCCATGTAGAGGGGATGTTCGAAGCCGGTCGTATCAATCTCACATACACTCACTATGACCGGATGATCGTTGGCGCAGCCGTTCCGGAGGGTGGCAGCCTAATACTGGATAATGTCTCCGAAACTGGAACGGCTTCTATTCTCGACCGGCGCGAAATGGGTATCCTGAACATCGGAGCTCCCGGTACAATCATTTGCGGAGGCGAAAGCTATTTGCTTAAGCACGGCGACATTCTCTATCTCGGAATGGGAGCAGGCCCCGTGAGTTTCGAAGGTGAAGGCAGGTTTTATATCACCTCGGCACCGGCACATCGCGCCTTGCCAACCCGCTTGGTCTCCATCAGCGACGCTAAAAGCGTCAAGCTGGGCATGGCGGAAACCGCGAATGAACGAACTGTCTACATGTTTATCCATCCAGAGGTTATGGAAAGCTGTCAGCTTGTCATGGGTTATACGATGTTTCATCGCGGCTCGGTATGGAATACAATGCCAGCGCATTTACATGATCGCCGGATTGAAGTTTACATGTATTTTGATTTAAGTGATGAAAACCGCGTTTTCCATTTCATGGGGCGACCGGAAGAAACACGGCATATCGTAGTGAAGAACGAAGAAGCAGTCATTTCACCTCCGTGGTCTGTGCACTGCGGAGTTGGCACCGGAAACTACACATTCTGCTGGGTCATGGCCGGTGACAATGTAAATTACCAAGATCTCGAAATTGTCGCGATGGAGAACCTCCGCTGAGTCCGTTTTCGCTTAAAGATCAGACTGCACTGGTCACAGGTGCGAACACCGGCATCGGTCAGGCGATTGCTGTCGCTATGGGTAGAGCCGGGGCGCACGTCATCTGCGCCGGGCGTTCATCCTGTGACAAAACCATGCGTATGCTCGATAACGCTGAAGCAATCACGCTCGATTTCGCCAACCCGATGGCTGCCTCACACCTGTTCGACGAGCGTCGGATTGACATCCTCGTCAACAACGCAGGCATCATCCGGCGTGAAGATAGCGTCGACTTCTCAGAGTCCGATTGGGACGATGTGATGGACATTAACTTAAAGGCAGTTTTCTTCACCTGTCAGGCTTTCGCCCGCGCCGCGCAGCCGCGTGGAGCAGGACGAATTATCAATATCGCCTCCCTCCTGTCCTTCCAGGGCGGTATCCGCGTTCCATCCTATACCGCCTCCAAACATGGCGTGGCCGGATTAACCAAGAGTCTGGCCAATGAGTGGGCAGCAAAAGGCATCAACGTCAACGCCATCGCGCCTGGTTATATTGAGACCAACAACACGGCCGAATTGCGGGCAGATTCCGAACGCAACAAGGCCATTCTCGAACGCATTCCAGCAGGTCACTGGGGCCAGCCCGAGGATATTGCCGAAACCGCTGTATTCCTGAGTGCACCCGCATCGAAATACATTAATGGTACCATACTGAACGTCGATGGTGGCTGGCTGGCGCGTTAGCCAGCGCTAATCGCGTAAAGCTTCTGTGATGAAATGCGCGGGCTAGCTGAACAGCATGCCTCCATTTATGTCTACATTAGCACCAGTGATGAAGGCACTATCATCACAGCTAAGGAACAATACGAGATTTGCCACATCTTCAGGTACACCCTGACGTTTCACCGGGGCAGCTGCCTCCACAGCTTTGCGAACCTCGGGTTTGGTATGGATGTTGTGGAAATCAGTGTCAACCATCCCAGGGCATAAGGCGTTGACACGGATCTTTGGACCCAACTCCTTGGCTAGACCACGAGTCATCGTTATCACTGCACCCTTCGCAGCCGCATAGGCAATCGAACCAGGACCTCCGCCATCGCGCCCGGCCTGACTGGCCAGATTTACAATTGCACCGGATGTCATGTGCATAAGGCAGGCTTTGACCATCATGAAGGTGCTGGTCAGATTAATACTTATCACTGCGTTCCAGTGCTCAAGCGACATTTCGGCGATGGACTTACGCGCAATTAGTCCACCGGTGTTATTCACCAGTACGTCAATACTACCAAAGGTTTCGACTGTCTTTTCAACAAGCGCATCGACATCTTTTTGTGAATTAAGGTCGGCTCTCAAGGCGAAAGCATTACCACCCGCCGTGATGATCTCAGCAACTGCACTGTCGGCCCCTTCGCTTGAGGAGAAATAACTGATGGCAACGTTTGCACCCTCTTTAGCCAGCTTTAGTGCGCAGGCTCGACCAATATCACGACCGCCGCCTGTGATTATTGCTGTTTTACCTATAAGTTTCATATAATTTCTCCTTTTCTAGAATTAAACTGATGGTGATAAGCCGACATCGAACGTCTTGGGAACCACGATCTTAAAGTTCCTGTCTTCGGTATCGGTAAAATAGAGATCGCAGTCATAACCTTGATCGTCAAGAAAGCTGAAAATTCGCCGCGGAGCAGAAAGCGGATATGGCACAATGAGTGTGGCAATACGGTGTCGAACTGCTTTAGGAAACTGCACTTTCAAGCAGGTACTAACGGCCAAACCTTCAATTTCGGATGGATCGACGCCGGGGAAACCAGATTCCTGTGAAAGCACCGGCTCTCCGGCTTCTGACCAGAGGGATTGACCGTAAAATCCGGCTTTTTTTCCAGTATAACGGAAAGTAGTGTCGCCCAATACCATCGGGGCATTAGCGTGTAGCAGCCAGTCAATCGATACCGGCTCATCGGCATCAATACTATCGATGATGACGAAATATTCATTGTTTACGAAATACACTTCGCGCAACACCAAAGACACTTCAGGGCTACAGCTTCGGTAAGCGTTGGTGGCGTCGCCTCGAATATAGATATGATCGCCACGATCCTCAGCTTCCATGATTTGTCCAGTCGAATGCATTGCCCGCACCTTGTCTCGACCAGCATATTGACCCTTGCCATTGATCAAAATCGCATTCTTGGAATGTGTTTGGCGCCGCCAGTTTTGGTGCATAGTGCTATTGAAGGCAACATACCAGCCGGACTGAATTGCCAAATCCTCACCAAAACCCGCAAGACAAAAAGCATTCTGATCGCCATGACTATGGCTGATCGAGCCATAGGATGAGGATTTCATGACAAACTGGATATGATTATCCGAATCCTGAATTCGATACTGGATCGCTACCCATCCGACACCCTTAAACCAGCGTAGCCGATCCTCATTAGCCGGTGGAACCGCTTCAATGATAGGAAAGTCGGTGCGGTAAACCAACTCATCGAAATTAAAATCCCACCAGCCCCAGTTGTAGAACGCCATCTCGGTACCAGGATTAGTGCGCTTGATTTCATCGTAATACCATTGGTAGGCACCATTACCGGTAACTCCCGCAAACTGGCGCAGGTTGTAGCCTATCTTGATTGCCGGTAGATCGCCCATAGTACTATCATCGCCGAAGGTGGCGCGACGAGTGTTGGGTGCCTTGGTGTAAAGTGGAAAATCTCCGGTCTTCTGGAAGAACGGACGCTTATAGAGATCGATACCAGTGTAGCTTTTCAAAAGATTTGCGGCATCAATCAGATAGGCCATACCCGTCATCCAATAATGCGGGCCTTCGGCCCAACCGCCATCTGTATCGCCCCAGGGCGAATAAACAGTGAACAAGAATTCGACAGCGTAGTTCAGCCAGCCCTCAGCCTCATCTGCGTCATCCAATAGGGCTATGGCAGAGGGAATCAGCACAGCCGAAACAGCCCGAACCGCATGACTATCAAACGGAAACAAGTGGATATTAGCGTTACGAATCACATGTGTCGCGGTTTCGCGCGTGCGTGCCAAGAGAGCGCTGCGCACAACGTCACGCTCTTCATTACTGAGTTGGTCGTAAAGCCAATCATAACCCCAGGCGAGCGCAAGATTGACGCGAAACGCCCATTCGTCAGTATAGCTGCGTGAGGTTGTACCAGTGGGATTCCAAGTGGCCGCACTCAGAAGCCATTTCTTGGATCGTGCCAGCATTGCTGCATCTTCGGTGATTTTCCCGCCAATGGCGAGGTGGCGGATGGCGTAAAGTAGCTCCTGACAATCAATATAAGTCTGTCGCCAGATTGGGGCAGTACGCTGATGATTGGGATAGCCTGCTGGCTCCTCCATGATTTTACGATCCATCCAGGGTAGGACGGACTTTTCAAAAAAGGTTGACCAAGTACAATGGTCGGCGTCTTTGACCACGTCCTGTTTGAACTGCACCAACCGATCTGAGGTCATCCACAGCCGCGGATGTGCTCGATCAGCAGTAGCAAAACGGGTGCCACGAGCCACGAGTGGGGTTTCGGCCAGACCTTCAATAATGGTAAATGTTCGATCTGTGCTCCAGGCCGTTATTGGGCTACCAGTTGCAGGGTCGCAAACGGCGTAAGACCAATAGTAGTCGCCTGCAGGTATGGTTTTATCAGGTGTGTGAAAATTTAATTCGATTCTTGAAATAATCTGTGTGTTGTTGGCGGTATAGCTGGGATCCGTCGAGATACGCAGGGCATATTGTGCAATCTCCTCGACTACCGGCAACCAAGTGAAGCGTGGAGGGTTTTCATGAACGCTCTCGCCGCCTTTAGGGCTATATTGGATATTCAAACGCCCAGCTTTTGATTCATCGAGATATATATTACTTTGCTGAGATTTTTTTTTCATTACTAGCTTGTTTTTTTTCAATAAAACGCCGCTTGTCAAGGAACAACAAGCGGCGGTACTGTTCAAATTGTATTAACTGCCGTACTGGCGGTTATATGCGGATTGCATTACCCCGAGAACATCATCGAGACCCAATTTATTCAGTTGTTTTATGTAGTCGTCCCAGTCTTCCATGACGTTACCATTGCCCAGAATCCAACTTTGTTGACGCTCGAGCATATAGTCAAGGACAGAGCCCCATAAACGATTATAGACCTTCTGTTCTTCAACATTGAACGCCACACCCAAGAACTGGTCGATTAGGTAGTCGCCTTCATCATAAAGCGCGATACCTTCGAGCGCGAAGTCGTTAGACCACTGCTTCTCGTAGTTGTAGTCCTGGAAATAGCCGCGAGCCTGTAGCTGTGCGCCTACACCATACAGCTGATTGTTCACCGGCATGTCGTTGTTAAGGAAAGCGTCGGTGAAAATCGGCTCACCGTCGACCATCTCGTATTGCTGACCCTCTACACCGAAGTTTGCAAGTCTCCGACCTTCTTCACTGAACCAGAAGTCGAAATACTTAATTGTCTCAACGGGATGTTCATTCGTATAACCAATCGCCCAGCCGTCTGGCTTAATCGGGATGCGGCGATGTTCCGCAATACGCTTGCCGGAAATCGATGCTGGAGGAGCGAAGGCTTTAAACGCAAAACCATCGATCTTACTAGAAAGACGATTATAACCCGAAGTCGAGGCAAACCAGTCATGGGTCATGCCGCCGAGGTTTTCCGACAGGAGGTATTCACGAGCAGACGAGCCACGTGTGAAGACTTCGGCATCTATCAAGCCTTCTTCATACCAACGAGCCACACCCGCAATACCGTCGCGGTAGCCCTCTCCGGCATAAGGATGCTGTAGTTCGCCGTCATTAACCATGAAGTCATGATAGGTATCTGATCCTGACGAGCGGCCGTCCCATAGCGTCACAAGACGGAGAACTTCCGGCCACTGACGAGCAAAGAATGGCACTTCATCGGCCAAGCCATTGCCATTTGGATCCTGCGTTTTGAACGCACGCAATACCTCTTCAAGTTCTGCCACATTTTCTGGCAGTTCAAGATTCAGATTGTCGAGCCAGTCGTATCGCATGAAATAAGCACGACCATACTTTCCATCTGGAAGATACGGAATGTAGTACATGTTACCGTCCGCCGCAGAGATTGCTGAGGCAATTTCCGGACGATCTTCAAAGAACGCCTTCAAGTTCGGGGCGTGCTCTTCGATCAGGTCATTGAGCGGAAAGAATGCACCTTCAGGACCGTATTGGTTCACAAAGTCTTTAATCTTGCTAGAGCCAACGATGTCTGGAATGGTGCCCGTAGCGAGCATCAGATTCAGTGCTTCGGTCTTGCCACTGGCACCGCCACTGTCTCCACCGCGCAGGTTAGCGCCGACGGTGTCGTTGATGAGATGAATGCCGGTCATTTTCCTTGCTTGTATTTCGACTGGCCATTGCTCATTATAAACCGGATAGCGTTTGTGGTTCATCTGGATTGTGAGCTCAAGTGGTGCAGAAACAATCATATGTTCTCCCGCTGCCAGAGCTGTATTAACGAACGCCGTTCCCGTGAATATTAGGGCGGCTGTCGCTGTTATTTTTAACATTTTCATTTTTTTCTCCTAATTGTTATTATTTAAGGTTAAAGCTTTGTGCTTTTCCCTTGTTAGTAAGCTGAGAATATTTTTTTAACAATCCTTTCTATTTTCTAATTGGGCAGGATTGTTGTTTCTTATTGTTTTTCGCCTCCTTTTCTTTCGGTATACTAGTATCATCATGGTATACTAGTATTTAGTAAAATGCAAGAGATAATGATGCTATTCTTTTACCCCTCCGAGAAGGATTCCTTTTTGGAAGTATTTCATGATGAACGGGTAAATGATTAACACAGGGATAATCGAACAGACGATGATGGCGCCCGAAACTGTCTCGAACGAATAGCTGGCATCCATTAACGAGGTGCTGAACTCATGGTCGTCAGATAGGTTCGCGATGGTATGGCGTAAGTATACTTGGAGTGGGATCTTGTTTGCATCTTGCAAGAGTATCATCGCCCAAAAGAATCCGTTCCACCGAGCTACTATGCAGAAAAGTGTTATTGTGGCAATAGCCGGCTTTGAAAGTGGCACATAAACCTTCCAGAGAACCTGGAATTCATTAGCGCCGTCCATGCGTGCAGCTTCTTCAAATGAGCGCGGGACACTTTCAAAAAAGTTTCGTAACAGGATGATATTGAACCCGTTAACGGCAAATCCGATAATGATGCCAAAATAGCTATCCAGAAGTCCAAGTTCCTTAAAATTCAGAAAAAACGGAATCAAACCGGCGTTGAACCACATGGTAAAGGCCACCATCAAATTCCAGAACCGTCGCCCAGCGAGCTGAGGACGTGACAGTGCGTAGGCGCCTGGTATGATGAACGCGAGGCTCATCAGCGTGCCGCCGATAGTGTAGATGAAGGTATTTTTGTACGAGTTCCAGAATTTCGGGTCTGATAACACGTAATTAAAGGCCTCAAGTGTGAACCCGACCGGCGTAAGAATGACGTTGCCCGCGCGTGCATCAAAGGCAGAACTCATGGATAGCGCCACGATGTAGATAAACGGATAGAGTGTCGAGATTGTGAACATTCCAATCAGAACCATATTTACTGTGACGAAAATCTTATCGTTGCGTGAGTAGAGACTCATGTTTGCCATTGTTTATTTCCTCCTTACCAAAGTGAGATGCGCGAATAGCGCTTACTGAGAGCATTAGCGGCCATCACGAGGATAAATGCTATGACAGCGTTGAAAAGGCCAGCTGCAGCGGTGAAATCGTACCGGCCACCCAGAATTCCCTGGCGGAAAATGAATGAGTTTACTACGTCTGCGGTCTCGTAGGTTGCGGGCTGGTAGAGCAGGATCACCATCTCGAAGCTGATCTCGAGGATGTTGCCGATGCGGATTATCAACATGATGAGGATCGTCGGCAAGATTGAAGGGAGAGTGATCTTCCATATCATCTGCCAGCGGGAAGCACCGTCAACAACAGCAGACTCATATAGCGTAGGAGAGACGCCTGCGATGGCAGCTAGGAAGATGATTGACTGGAATCCAGCTTCCTGCCAGATTCCGGTTCCGATAAAGATCGGGCGAAACCATTCTGGCTTGGTCAAAAAATAGATCGGATCGATACCGAACCACCCAATTATTGTGTTGACGATACCAGCCGATGGCGAAAATGCCGTCATGACTATACTTGCAATAATCACCGATGAGATGAAATGCGGTAGGTAAACAATTGTTTGACTGATCTTCTTGAAGGTTTTGTTCAAGACTTCATTGAACATAAGCGCCAATATGATGGGCAGTGGAAAACCGAACAACAGTGAGTAACCGCTCATGATGAGAGTATTCCTCAGGGCGCGAAAAAATTGATCATTGTTGAATAGGGCCAGGAAGTGCTCGAACCCGTTCCAAGGGCTGCCTGCGACACCGCGAAAAATGGAGTAATCCTTGAACGCGACCTGAAGCCCGTACATCGGCTTGTAAAGGAAAACAAGTAGCCAGATGATTGTTGGAATCAGCATCACGTAAAGCCGCCATTCGCGTTTTAGATGATCGCCAACGCGCTGGATCCGGCCCTCAGTCACTAATTGCTCGGTTTTATCCAAGACAGAATTTGTATCTTTGTTCATGAGGCTTGCCCTTGCAGGGCGGTTCCGGTCTCTGCGTTAAAAATGCTAATCAGATTCGGGTCGATGGTAAAGCCAGTAAGGTTGTCGAGCGAGTGATATTTACCTATCGTTTTTGTACGGATAACAAACGGTTTGTTTCCCAGTGTTGCGTGCACCAAGGCTTCCGATCCGAGCGTCTCTACAAGATCGACATCAACCGAAATCTGGTTCGGGGTCGTCTTATCGGCAACACGGACAAGCTCCGGTCTGATCCCGAGGATGATTTCGCGGCCCACACTGTTTTGCAAAGCAGGCAACTCGGGGAGTGAAAGTTTCTGTCCGTAGAATTCGGCAATAAGTTTGTCTCCGCCATTCGCAACTTTTGCATTGACCATATTCATGGGTGGCGCGCCTAGAAAGCTCGCGACAAAAGTATTGGCGGGGCTGTTAAAGAGCTCCATCGGTGTGCCGACCTGCTCAATCCGACCATCGTTCATGATCACGATACGGTCAGCCAGCGTCATCGCCTCAACTTGGTCATGGGTCACATAAATGCTGGTTGCGCCAAGACGTTTGTGTAGACGTTTGATCTCGGCACGCATCTGTGTGCGGAGTTTGGCGTCAAGGTTCGACAATGGCTCGTCGAACAGAAACACACTTGGCTGCCGAACGATTGCGCGCCCCATGGCTACCCGTTGCCTTTGACCGCCTGAAAGCTCAGACGGGCGACGATCAAGATACTCTGTCAGGCCGAGCATACTACTAACTTCTTTGATCTGAAGTTTGATCTCTTCCTTCGGTTGCTTTCGAATATTCAAGCCGAAGGCCATGTTTTTAGCAACATTGAGATGCGGATAGAGTGCATAGTTCTGAAAAACCATCGCCACATTACGATCCTTCGGTGCCACGTTATTCATATATCGTCCGTTGATGGTTAGCCTGCCAGCCGTTATTTCTTCCAGCCCGGCGATCATACGCAGTGTAGTCGTCTTTCCACACCCAGACGGTCCAACAAGCACGACAAATTCCTTTTCCTGTACATCTATATCGATCTCGCACACAACTTTAACCGCGCCGTAAAACTTGACTATGCCTTCTAATTTAACGCCATACATATTATTTTTCTCCTGATAACTTGCAATCCCTATCCTAACTTTTGTGACCGATCCTCAAAGTATAGGCTAGTCTTTTTCGACTTTTGGACTTTTGGATATATGGTATACTAGTATAATGAACAAAGCAACAGAGAAAACCAGAAAGAAAAATATCAACACGGATATTGCCACATTCAGTGGTATTTTCTCTGACTACTCTAGATTTTAAAGGGTCTTACTGTTATAATTTCAGTCTATTGTTACTGGATAAATTACAGTTAATTTGTGAGGGCTTATGTTCGCAAAGTTCAGCGATTGTTGTGTCGCTTTCATCCTCACAAAGCAATAGAATTTAGTAATAGGACTGTAGATGAAAAATTACACAAAAAATGAAATTTCTCAAATGAGGAAGACTTGTTGCTAAAAGATCGCCAAACGAGCGTAGATGCAGTCTTTGAATATCTCTATGATGAGATCGTATCACTTCGCCTGCTACCAGGCGAGAGTATCTCTGAGGCCCGTATAGCGCAGCGTTTCGGCATTTCTCGCCAGCCTGTCCGCGATGCATTTAGGTCCCTAGAGAATTTGGACCTTCTGCTTATCAGACCACAGCGTGCCACTGAGGTGCGGCGATTTTCGATCAAAGCAATCGAGACGTCACGGTTTCTCAGGGCGTCGGTTGAAGCCGAGGTCATTCGGCGTGCGGTGGTGAACTGTGACCGCGAAGGAGCCCAAAAGTTGGACATTTGCATTGATAAGCAGCGCAATGCCATGAACGAAAATAACTACAAGAAATTCAATGTACTCGACTACGAATTTCACCAGCAACTTTGCAAAACCGCAAAGGTTGATTTCGCGTCTGACATTATTGCCTCGGAAAAGGCGAAGACGGACAGGCTATGTATGTTGGGACTGACCAAGGAAGCTCGCATGCCAGAATTGATCGATGACCACGCAGCTATTGCAACGGCGGTCAAGCAAGGTCATACCGAGAAAGCTGTGGAACTAGGCTTGATTCATCTGTCACGCTTAGATGAAACGATCAAGACGATCCATGAGAACAACCCTAACTATTTCGAACCCTAGTTCTTCGCTAGCCATTTTCTGGTTTTGAGTAGGGGCGCACCGCGATGTCACCGGGTATTTAGATTGCTCTTCCAAACACCTTTATAGAGTCTTAGGTGAAACGGTGAGAACTTCACTAATTCATCGAATAGAAACAGTGAAAACACCCAGAAAATAGGCAGCTCAAGATACATCACGAACAGTGCAGTGAACGGGACTTTGAACAGCCATGATGAACCCGCGAATATGTTCATAACATAGACTGTATCGCCACCCGCCCTGAGAGTATTGCCACATATAGCATTTGACCCCTTCGGGAAAGGCAATAGTAGAAGGATTGGGAGAAAACTAAAAAGCACATCTTTCGTTTCTGGTTGCAGATCCTTGTAAAGCCAACCAGAGGCTAGGCAAATGGAAAGGTAGATCATCGAAACGATACCTGCAGCAGCGAAGGCCATCCGCCAAGCGCGACTGAGAAATATATCCAACTCCTCACCCGAATGATTTCCACCCAGAAGCTGGGCCAGGATGATCCCGGTAGACTGTGACCAGGACATCCCGATCATTCCGACAATATGCACCCAAGGTATGATCAACGTGATGGCTGCAAACTCGTTGACGCTGAGCTTCGCGTAAATGAGAACGCAGGCACTATTAGCCAGTGTCATGCTGACGAAAGTCCCGGCAATCGGCAGGGAAAACACCAAATGCCTACGGAGTGCGGTGCTGAAAGCGCCGTGCAACCAGCCAGCCACGCCGGTGAAGGCGTGATCGATCCGATAGAATTGAAAGCTCAGGAATACGACACGCGCAAAGGAACCCAATGCACTACCAAGCGCCGCCCCAGTCAAACCCAGTTCTGGAAGCCCGAAATACCCATGAATGAGAACGATACTGGCGCCAACATTGAGCGGTAGAGCGATCAGATAGCTGTGAAATGGTACTTTGGTTTTCCCGCAGCCATTGAAGTGGCTGGACAAACATTGACCTATAGCCTCGCTAACCACGACAATCATAAAAATATCGAGATACCGTTTTGCCTGATCTGCGATCCAAGAGCTATGTGCGAAGGACGAAATGATATCATCACTCACAATCCAGACAACTAGCAGACCCAGTCCCGTTGCCACGAGGTTAATTAGCAGACCGACGTAAAATCCAGTTTTCAGGGCTACAGATTCTTTTGAGCCGAAGGCTTGTGCAATCCGGATCTGCGTCGCATTGGAAAACGCGAAGAGAATACCAAGAAGCACTGCGCTAATGGATCCGGCTAAACCCAACGCAGAAAGCGCGGGCTCTCCCAACCTTGAAACCAGATAGGCATCGATGACAATAATGCCGTGGAGCATGATCGCCTTAAGTCCCAAAGGCCAAGCAAGAGTGAAAACACTACGCATTGAAGGAACAGTAGGGCTGGTTAAGACATCTTGCATAGCCGAAGAGGTGATTGATTTCTTAAAGCGAGTAGAAAATATTTTGACAGCAAGAGAAGAAGAATTTAAAAATTACCTAGATTTTTAGCATTAACAGCAAGCCTTCTGACCTCATCCCAGGCAGATCTTTTAAGTAAAGATGGCGTTGTTAGCCAGCTCCCACCGACACACATTACGTTTACAAGCTGAAGAAACTCAGGTGCATTATCGATACTGATTCCTCCGGTTGGACAAAATTTTAAATGCGGCAATGGACCTATAATTGATTTCAAAAAAGAAGTCCCACCTATATCCATTGCTGGAAACAATTTCAATCTTTGGTAGCCATATTCAGACGCTATCATGGCTTCTGTTGTGGTTGATACGCCGGGCAATAAGGGGATATCACTTTTAGCTCCAAACTCTAGCAAAGATAAGGGACAGCCGGGGCTGATAATAAAATCCGCTCCACTATCAACACTGGCTTGATACTGCTCGGTATTTGTGATCGTGCCGGCACCTATCAATGCGCTCGGGAAAGATTGCTTTAGTTGACTGATAGCGCTTAGAGCGTAGTCGCTTCGAAGTGTTACTTCAATGACACTTAAACCGCCACCTATAAGCGCCTCCCCTACGCCCGATGTCTGGTTCTTGTTCTCCAGTCTTATTACAGGAATAACTGCGACATTATTCAGTATCTCATCAATTTGGTTTGTATGCATTATTCTAACGGGGAATTTTTTGTGATTTAATACATGGACAGTGCCTAATAAACCCATGTTCTCTTTTTAAGCAACGGTAGTATACTAGTATAACACAATAAGCAACATTTGATAATTTGATAGTAAGTTACTCTGAAGTTTAAATAAATCAAATACTTGCAAGGATAATTTAATTGTTTACTTTTTTCTCTGTTTTTCTTGGCTGCGCCACCTTAGCAACCCAGGCACTCCTCAAAAGTCCAAACTTCGTTCATGTGTGAGGGAGGTTATATTAATGGTTAGCCGAGTGAAAGTAGGCTCCCTCCTGAGGGGTTAAAGTGTGAATATATATGAGAGCCATGGAAAAAATATTTACTTTATTTGATGTAACCACGGAGGATTGGCTCCTTTTTGGGTTACCGTAAAGCTTGCCACTTGATTAGCAAAAGTCAGTGCCTTTTTAAGTGCTGATGTTTCTATACTGGCCAATTTTTCTTGGTCAAGCATTTTTTGTTTATCTAAGTGAAATAATAATCCTGCGTTGAAACTGTTCCCTGCGGCAATCGTATCAATGACTTTCACTTCTTCTATGCCAACACTAATTTCCTTGCCGCCACCATATATCACTTTTGTCCCTTTTTCGCCTAAGGTTAATATGATTAACTTAACACCTTTTTCAAGCCATTCATTACTCATCTTTTCAAAGTCTTGTTCACCATATAGATAGCTATAGTCCTCTTCAGAGATTTTGATAATATCTACTTTCCTGGTTAATCGTTCAAAGCGTTTGAGATATTTATCTTTGTCCTTAATAAAGTCAGGACGGATATTGGCATCAAAATATATGACGCAACCACCCGCAACTTGTTCCACCAGCCATTGCCAGCTCGTGCCACAGGGCTCGGCCTGGAGGCTAATCCCTCCAACCAGTATAGCTTTGGCATTTTTTATTTTATTGACAAAGGGTTTTAAGCTGTTTTCATCAATCAGCCTGCCAGCGGAGTGTTCATCAACAAAGGTGTATTTCGCAACACCATCAGTGACATCAGCATAGGCAAGTGTTGTATGTCGATTGGTTTTAATTACAAAATCCTCCTGAACCTTGGAATCTCTTAGGCAATCCTCTATCAAGCGCCCAAAAGTGTCATTAGAGACGCCACCACAATAATAAGCATCAACTCCCAATCTCCCTAGAGCAATAGCGCTGTTCAGTATACCTCCACCGACATGTGGACTATATTGTACTTCTCCTTTCTCTGTCGCAAAGGAGACCATATCAATCAACGATTCACCGGCACAAATTATCATCATGATTGCTCGTCAAATAAATGTGTATTACCTAGCTCAAATGACAGACCCACCATCTGCCGACTTTTCAGATGGATATCTTCAGCAAGAGCAATTGTGAGTTTATTGCCAGATGTCAGCTCTGCTTCAACGACAGTCTCGGTTCCATGACGTTCAATCATCATTATCTTAGCCTCGATTATGCTATCGTTCCTATTTGCCAGTTTGATATGTTGGGGACGAATTCCAAAAACAACATTCTGACCTTTGGAGAATATGTGCTCTTTTCTTGGTAGAGTAATCTGACCAATATCCGGATTGGAGATAGAGATTGTCTCGTTTTTGACCTCATCAATTCTGACATCCATGAAATTCATTGACGGCGAACCTATAAAGCCAGCTACAAAACTATTGGCAGGGTTATGAAAAAGATCTATTGGCGCTCCGATCTGCATTACCTGCCCTTCCTTGAGAACGACGATTTTATCTGCTAGCGTCATCGCTTCAATCTGATCATGTGTGACATAAATCATCGTAGACTTGAGTTGTTGGTGAAGTTTTGCTATTTCCTGCCGTGTGCTCACTCTCAAAGCGGCATCAAGATTTGAAAGCGGCTCATCAAACAAGAAAACAGTTGGGTCACGGACAATCGCACGTCCAATTGCTACGCGTTGACGCTGACCGCCTGAAAGCTGTGCAGGACGGCGATCAAGCAGATCTTCCATTTGCAGGATACTGGCAGCCTCTTGAACCTTACGTTCGATTTCCGATTTTTTTTCACGCCGGATCGTTAGGCCGAATGCGATATTTTCACGAACGGTCATATGCGGAAAAATGGCGTAGGATTGAAAAACCATTGCTACTGCACGCTCCTTGGGTTGAAGGTTATTAACGATGCGATCGCCAAACCAAAGTTCTCCACCTGAGATGTCTTCGAGTCCGGCTATCAGACGCAGAAGGGTCGTTTTGCCGCAACCTGAAGGGCCGACAAAAACGACAAATTCCTTGTCACTAATCTCAATATCAACACCTTTTATAACCTCAGTTGAGCCAAATGATTTCTTTATGTTTTTCAATGTGATTGCTGTCATATTATTTCCAAGGTCAGCGTTTTGTTTGCATTTATTCGAACTGGATCAGGATCCATGATAAAACCGCCAAATTTATTGATTTCTTCTCCATCCTTAAAGCCTAGAATTTTCAACCCGTCCCAATTGACTATGCGTGCAGAATAGCGGTTTATTTTTGTATCAAGCGCTGGTCCAGGTGGCAAATGCCATGGACCGCACGGATTATCAGCCATCAGATAATGACTGCCGCGTCCACTTTTGCCATTCTTAGCTATGTTCCACTCAGCCTGATATTTGCTCGACATACTGAACAGACAATACCAGTTTCCTTCCAACTCAAAGACCTGCGGCACTTCCAACTCGCCCCAACCACCAATAAAAACAGGAGGTTGCAATTCCCATGAATATAGATCAGGTGATGTTGCAAAGCCGATACAACCGGCATCATTTGTTTGTCTTTGTTCAGACACACGTGCTGTAAAAAACATCAGCCAACCATCACCATCTGGATCTCTTATAACCCACGGGTCACGCATAGCTTGGTCATGCCAGCGTCTTTCCCAGTCTGTTTCATAAAGTTGAGCGTTTGGTCCTGTCAACTCGAGACACATCCCGTTTTCGACACGTTTCCAATTTTTAAGATCTTTGCTAACAGCATGGCCAATACGCTGAATTTTTCCTTCCTCTGAGCGTCTAGTTCCTGTGTAAAAATAATGCCATTTTCCATCACCGCCCCGTAAAGTTGAGCCTGTCCATATGGCATAGTCATCCCATGAAGGTTTATCTGCTGGTGTATAGACTGTGCCATGATATACCCAGTTAATCAAATCCTTGCTGGTCGCGTGACCATGGTTCACATTAAAGTGGCGTAGCTTAGGGTCGATAGATTTTGGCGACTTTAAAAACCAGCAATGCCATTTGTCACCATCATTCAGATACCAACTGTCCCAGATCCATTCATTTTCAAGCGCAAGCATATCTACCCCTTTACCCCTGATGAGGCAATTGATGCGATAAAGGCCCTTTGCAGCACCAGATAGAACACCAGTACCGGCAAAGTGATTATGGTCAGAAAAGCCATGATCTCACCCCAATGGGTAGTACCCGTCTGAAAGAAATATTGAAGTCCGACCATGACTGGACGGTATTCTTCTGACTGCACAGTCATGATTGGCCAGAGATACTGGCCGTTAAACATCTCCAGAGATTTCAAGATAGCGACTGTTGCGATAACAGGACCGCTTAGTGGCATAACAACCCTGCGATAGACCTGAAACCAGCTCGCACCATCTACTCGTGCTGCCTCGATCAAATCCTTGGGTAAATCCTTGAAGTACTGGACGAACAAAAAGATTTCCAGCGCTCTGACAAGAAAGGGGATAATCTGCACCTGATAGGAATTCAGCCATCCCCATGTTACTCCCTCCGTGCTGAGCCAGGGTAGCTCATTGACCAGTAGAAGCAACGGCACGGCAACAGTCTCAAACGGCAGGATATAGGTTGCAATAATGATCGCAAGAACGGTTGCTTTTCCTCGCCATTCAATAAAGACGAATGAGAATGCTGCGATTGATGCTAGAAATAGCGTAAACACCAATGTCGTTGCCGTAATAAAAGTAGAATTGAAAACAAACAATCCGATCGGTGCACGCCTAAAAGCAGAGAAATAATTATCCAAACTGATATCGCCAACGGGCAGAAAAGCACGCATTGAACTTGTATCTAACAGAAGCTGATAATCAGGTTTCAGTGAACTGATTATCATGAAAATAATTGGAATCACGAAGATACAGGCAACAAAGCTCAACAACAGGTAAGTCCCCATTAATTTTGTCAAACGTTCTAGATTCATTGCTTCTCCCTTGTTAGCCACCTCTGCAGCAAAGAAATTGAAAAAACCAGTAAAAACAGGAAGACCGCAATAGTTGAACCGCCGGCAATATCTTGTTTTCCATAGCCTTTTTCGACCATCTGAAAGACAATTGATTGTGTGCTATCTAGAGGACCACCATTCGTCATCACCGCAATCTGAGGATAAAGTGTAAAAGCCTGCATGGTGATGACGATCATAACCAGAATGGCCGTATTTTTAAGGCCAGGCCAGGTGACAAACCTGAATGTCTGCCACTTTGATGAGCCTTCGATTCTGGAAGCCTCATAAAGGGTTTCTGGAATAGTTTGCAGACCTGAAAGCCAGATGATCATGTGAAATCCGACACCCTGCCAAATGGACATGGCCATAATGGATGGCAACGCAGTCGAGGTATTGCCCAGCCAGTCAATTGGATCAAAAGCACCAAATGTGACATAGGCCAATAGCGTATTTAAAAGCCCATCATGTCCGGCATAGATAAAGCGCCACAGCATAGAAACAACGACTATTGATATGACAACCGGCATAAAATAGATCGTTCGGAACGCATTGATGCCTCTGACTTTTTGATTAATTAGAAGTGCCAGCAGCAACCCCAACCCGGCTTGTATCGGAGCAACAAGGGCAACGAAGAATAATGTGTTTTTTATCGCTTTGAGAAATACAATATCTTTCGCCATAATGTAGGTTCGAGAATCTTTGCTAAAATCAAGATGAAACAATTCCCGTTTGCGGAAATATTCTGGAAATGCCTCTTTATCACGCGTATAGGACCGCAGTTTTGGAAATTCAGGCTCGCCGTCTATTAAAACAATGCTACCTGCCGCATCACGTTTGGCTTCAAGTGTCAGGAGTGAAATGCCAAACAGGCGTTCCCAATTGTCCAAACCCACATATTGTGTTGGGTTCGGAGACATGAGCCTCTGATTGGTTAAACTGTAACCTATAGCCATGAAGAAGGGTAATATCAGGAAAACGATAATCAGCAAAAATGCCGGAGCCGCAAATAACCAGCCCGAAGCTGTTTGTCTTGTTAAAGATTTGGCCATAGTGCTACCAATCCCTTCATTGTATCCTTATTAATTGCAATATTACTACTAGACATTAATATACCTCATCAGAGTAAAAATTCAACTAGCATATAATGTATTTTTTTGTGTATCTAATAACATATCGAGACAAACTCTGGATAGGCTTTTAAACCACCCTCAGTAAGGTCAACACTGTCTTTTTTCTCTTCTTTAGAAACACGGATAACCATACAAAGATGGTGGCTGCGCCAACCAGCTAACCAATATTTGCTTTCTCAAAAAAGGGGCCACTAAAAAGCGGCCCCTTAGTAGAGGAGAAAGTTACCTACTAGTTTCCATAGCCGTTATTGGCTTCGATATCTGCATCGATTTCATCAACAGCAGCATCAAGTGTTTCAACTACATCTGCACCATCTGCAATATCTGCCAATGCCTTTTCGAAAACTTTAGCAGCAACAGGGTAGCCAGGTGTGACTGGACGAATCAGTGCCTGCCCTTCAGAAAGACCAAAGAACACTTCCAGTGCGCCGCCCGAAGCATAGTTCTTAGACATCAAAGCCGCACTCGCTGTCGATGGGACAAGACCAATAAGGTCTGAGAAGGCAGTAAGGTATTCATCCTGAAGTGCGTGTTCAATAAATGCAGACGCACCTTCAACATTGTTACACGACGATGACACACCCCATTGCCATGACCCAGCACCAATTTTTGGACCATTACCAAAATCAGGAGCTGGCAGGAAAACAACATCATCGACGACAGCCAGCGCCCCTACACCAGCCCAGTTACCATTCCATGAGAACGCATATTTTCCTTCTATAAAGCCTGTGTCACGGTCAGCACCGTCCTGGCTATTACCAGGTGCATAACCTTCCGCGAATAAGGATTGCCAGTAGTTACCAAACGCAATCGCTTCAGGACCATTGAGTGCACCTTCAGCTGTTAAGTAGGTTGAGCGGTCAATCATGTCACCACCAAATGATTGCAGTAATGGACTGAATGCATAAGGGAACCATTCTCCTTTCCAAGCCATACCTAGATCTAACGCATAGTCAAAATTATTGCTTGATTTTGCAGCATGCAGAGCATGTGAAAACTCGATTTGAGTCCAAGGTTTATCTAAAGTTGGTGTACGTAGGCCGAGATCATCAAGTGTAGACTGACGCGCATAAAGCGCAACCGCCGCATCCCACATTCCAATTGAGTAAAGCTCGCCATTCCAGATACCTTTTGTGCCAGGCAGGAAGTCAGCGATCACATCACCATCGAGTGGTAGAGGTTGCATATAGCCTGCCCATGCCCACCGTGGCATAACGGGACCATCCACATCAATTACGCAAGGCAGATTGCCCGCCAACCCAGCAGCTTCTACCGAATCGTTATAGCTCTCCTGTGGGAAGCTCTCCATAGACACAATGTGGTTACTCTGAGAGGCGTTAAAATCAGAGATAATCTGATTGACGATTTCACTTTCCGTTATATTACCAGCACCGTGATACCACACGGAAACTCCTGCTGCTGAAACCATGCCGGACATCAGAGTCATAGCTGAAACAGCAGCAGTTAAACATATTTTTTTATAGTCTTTCATTTTTTATTAACTCCTTATATAAATTAAATTACAACTCCTTTTACAACTACTATGTCATAAAACAAATAATTGCTAATGAATAGTTTGGAAGCGCTTCCAATTATATACATAAATAATATAACTTGTCAACAGCTAATTATAAAATAAATAAACAAATAAAAGAAAAGGTCTATAAAGCATTATAATATGGTAAAAAGTTAGCATTTAAGAGTTTTAAAAAGTCACTACAGATGGCAACAGTATATGATGTAGCAAAATTAGCTGGCGTAGGTATTGGAAGTGTTTCCAGAGTTATTAATGGTAAAGACTCTGTATCAGACAAAACTAGATTAAAAGTAAACAAAGCTATTAAAGCTTTGAATTACAAACCAAACCAGTCTGCACGTTCTTTAGTATCAAAAAAATTTAATACTATTGGAATTTGGGG
>Ga0207991_1000589_pt1 | contig 24218 bp, 32 predicted proteins | sample ETN07SmetaG_FD_185786 | JGI IMG/M metagenome (GOLD analysis project Ga0207991, IMG submission 185786) | Marine microbial and viral communities from oxygen minimum zone, Eastern Pacific Ocean - ETNP2014F14-07SV275 (SPAdes) (version 2) | ecosystem: Environmental > Aquatic > Marine > Oceanic ...
TGCCGCAAGACCCAGTGCCTCGTGTTCTTTCATCACTATCATCATATCATACGCTAACTTTTCAGAATGTTCTGAAAGAATATGTTCGTCACACTCTGTCTTTAATATCTTATCATCTTTATCGACTAATTTCATGGCTATTCCTTATTAATATACTACTGTATTTATCTGTCATTAAATATCTCTTCAAACATAGTATTTAGTCCAGGGACTATCTCAATTTTGGGAGACCAATTTAATAAATTTTTAGTTTTACTAATATCTGCCAATGTCTCGGGTGCATATCCTCTTGGTTTATCTACATTTATTGCTTCCAAATCTGGTGCATATTTCTTTAATATATCAACAACATCGTTAACTGATATGCTAGTTCCAGTGCCTACATTGAATGTATCATTTTTAACTTTACTTTCCATACTGGCAATACATGCTGATGCAACATCAGACACATGAATGAAATCTCTTTTGAACTCACCATCACCGTGAATAGTTACTGGCTTACCTTCTTTGACCATTTGAGCAAATTTGCCAAACAACAAAGAAGTTGGTTGATTTTCAGAATATACTGTAAAAAATCTCAATATATTATAATTGAGATTAAACATAATTTTGTATTGCTTACACAAGTGTTCACCAAACAATTTTGACATTGCGTAATAATTTAATGGGTCTGGTTTATGATTGGGTTTATTAGGCGGCGTGTTGTTTCCATATACTGAACTAGAACCAGCATATATGAATTTTCTGACACCCACCGCACTAGCGGCTGTCAATATATTTCTTGTACCTGTTACATTACTGTCAAAGTATTCATCAGGATTGATAAAACTCTCAGGAATTCGTGCTTTGGCTGCCAAGTGAATGACATAATCTTGATTTCCACATGCCATTACGCATCTTGCCGGATTAGATAATTCTCCTTGTATATACTTGACGTGGTCTAATCCAATGGGTTTATCTTTTCTATCTAAGATAGTTACTTCATATCCTCTTACGTGTAACTGCTCTACTAATTCTGTTCCTATAAATCCTGTTCCACCTGTTACTAGTACTTTACCTTTAGTTTGCATCTAAACAGGCGTAGGTGGGTCAAATTTTTCGCCACCTTCAAAGAGAAATTCATTTCTTCGTTCTGCTAAGAACGTTCTAGCCTGACTATCCATCATGTTTAGTTGATTTTCATTGATAAACATAGTCTGCATCTCAAGCCATTCGTTCCATGCTTGAGCAGATATGTTTTCTAAGATTCTTTCACCTGCTTCACCAGGAAAGGGGGCAGTTGAAAGAGCAGGTAAGTCTTTTTTGTATTTCAAACAGAATACATTACTTTGTTGAAAGGTTTCAGCATAACTCATTTAATTCTCCTAATAATCGTATCTATTAAGTATAACACATATAGGACTATTATGCAATACTTGAAACGTATAATTACCAATTATCGGGATCTTTTATTTGTAAAGAACCAACCCCACTGTTTGAAACTTGTTTAGATTCAAACACATCTAATAGAGTTTCATCATGCATTGTGTATAATTTCACTTTGTATCCCCACAACTTTTGAACATGAGTCAATACTTGGTCTGCTGTTTTCTTGTCTAATTTCTTTCCCTTATAACTTTCGTGTAAAAGTGTCAAATCACGTGAACCCTTAATGTCAGCCTTTGTTATTTGAATATCAGGTATCATCGCCGCAGTTTCATAACTTGCACTTAAGTGCTTACGAATCTTCTTATAACCGCGGTCATCATGTATTGATGTAACTAGATAGTTGTCATAATGAAATTCATCATGTAAATTAAACATTCCTTGGTCACGGATAACTTTCGGTCCCAAAAATTGTAAAATTGCACTTTCATCACGATAGTTTGCGGCAATATCTTTGATTGTAACACGCCAATCTGTATCAGCCAAGTGAGGGAACCACTGTTTATCTTCTGCATCGGGCTCAGTACATACTCGTTGAATATCTTTCAGTATAGCGAAGCCTAGTGCGTATGGATTAAACCCCACATAATTGGGTGAATCGAACGGTGGTTGATATAACACTGCACTATGTAATCTGAAGAATTCAAGCATTGATCCATCGTCAACTTTACCTTGGTCATACAACTTATTAAATATATAATGATGTGTAAAACTTGCAAAGCCCTCATTCATTACTTTTGTTTGATACTGAGGATAGAAATATTGTGCTATTCGTCTAACAATTCTGCATAACTCACGTTGCCATGGGGTTAATATTGGAGAATATTTCTCTAAGAAATATAACAAGTTTTCTTCTGGCTCTTTTGGCCAGCCCTGTTCTTCTTCTTTTCCTTCTTTTTTTGAATTCGGTATTGTACGCCATAAGTCATTTACTTGTGACTGTAAATATTCACTTCTGGCACGTTGTTTTTCAATCTCATCTTGTGTATTTAATTTGCCAGGTCTCTTATACTTGTTAATACTCTGATATTGAATGGCATGACACGCATCTAGTGTTTCCTCAACTGCATCGTTTCCATATAATTCTTCACATTCTCTTACATATCGTTTTGCAAATAATAGATAATCTACAATAGCATCAGGTGATGTCCATTGTTTGAACAAATAGTTATTCTTAAAGAAATGATTATGCCCAAATGCCGCGTGGGCAATTACAAGAGATTGAGTTGTCATAGAATTTTCTTCCATGAGATAATTTATACAAGGATTAGAGTTGATAACTAGTTCATATGCTAATCCCATTTGTCCTGACCTATACTGTTTCTTATTTGAAATGAAACTCTTGCCAAAACTCCAATGATTATACATCAATGGCATGCCAACACTTGAATATGCATCAAGCATTTGCTCAGATGTAATAACTTCTAACTGATTTGGGAAGCAATCAAGCCCCATATCGTTAATGGCTATTTCTTCACACGCTTCCATCATTCGATACAATTTATCAAAATTCCAACTAGATCCTGTGTATATTAAATCACTCATTTGTTACTCTTTCCCTTTATCTTAAATATTTCTCTAAACACCGGATATATATCAAGAGTATCTTCTATATGTTTGGTTATAATATTTTTATGATTTGCCTCTAACGCCACATACTCTTGTAACAAATTGCCACTATTGTAGTATCCGTGGCGTTTTGTCCCAACTTGAATATAACTAAAATATTGAGTTACAGGCAAAATGTCTTTATCAATGATATCTAGGAGTTCTTCATTATCATTATCCCAGTTATCACCGTCACTTGCTTGAGAAAAATATAAATTCCATTCATTTGGTGAATAACGGTCATCAATGATTTTTTTCGCAAGTTTAAATGCACTTGAAACTATTGTACCGCCGTTTTCTTTATTATTAAAGAAATCATCTTCAGTGCATTCTTTTGCTTGGATGTGATGCCTAATAAAGACACATTCTACTTTTTTATACTTTCTAGATACAAATAGATTAAGCAACATAAAAAAGCGTTTCGCTAAGTCTTTATGTTGTTGAGTCATACTTGCACTGACATCCATAATGAAGAATACTACTGCTTGTGAAATTGGTGCAGGTTTCTTAGTAAAATTGTTAAATCTTAAATCCACTGGATCAACAAATGCAACTGCATTTGCACTTATACGTAATCTGCGAATTTCTTTTTCAATCTCTTGATATCGGGCCCATTCTTCTGTGCCGTCTTTTTGTTTTTGTGTTGTTTTATAAAAGAATTTTTTAAGATTGTCGAGTTCTTTTTCTAATTCTCGTATCTTTCTCAGTTTTGGAAATTTCAAAGCAATTTTTCGACCAATTGAATTGACCATGCTTTTCTCTAAATTCATTTGTGATGGATTGCCAGAAGATGTGTAACCACTACGAGTTATCTCAAAACGTTCAACTGATTTGTTTTCTTTGGAAATCATATGAGGAAGTTCTAAATCTTCAAACAAGATATTAACAAATTCATCATTGCTTAATGCAAATTCAAATTCATCTTCACCTATGCCTTCATTACTTGATTCGCCTGCTTTGCCACCAGAACCAGCACCGCCACCACCTTTTGGTTTCTCTAGTTGGTCTCCCTCAACAAAATCTTTGTTGCCGGGGAGAACTATATCACGTGAGCCTGTTTGGGGATTATGATTAAACTGTGGTTCGTCAATACCTTTTCTAGCAATTACAACATCTTGTGAATCACCAGAACCTTTGATACTACGTTTACCTAGAGAATCATGAATACTCTTTCGTATTTCCTCTCTTGTTCGTTTGATAAACTTTTGACGATTGTCCGTAGACTTTGAACCTGGATTTCTCAAGTCACCATTCTTCCTTCTATCGATAATGTTGTTTGCCATAAAGTCTTCCTCTAGTTAGACTTCTGAACCCGCATATACCATTCCACTAATCGTTTAACTTGTCGGGTCGTATACCCTTTCGTTACCATTCTGTCTATGAAATCATCATGTTTAGATTGGTCTTCTTTGCTTTTCTTACTACCAAATGAAATAACTGGAAGTAATTCTTCTGTTCCTGCGAACATCTTGTGTTCTATTACTTCTTTCATTTTTTCATAAGCAGTCCAAGGCGGATTCTTTCCTTTATATTTGCTTCTAGCACGTAAGACCCAATTCACAACTTCATTTCTGAAGTCTTTTGGATTTACAATACCAGCAGGTTTTTCAATTTTTTCTAATTCTTCATTAAGAATAGAACGGTCAAATAAGTTACCAGTATCAGGATCTTTATAATCAATGTTCTGAATCCAATGGTCAGCATAATCTAAGTATCTGTCAAATAGATTTTGACCATACTCGTGATAACTCTCTAAGTATGCTTTCTGAATTTCTTTTCCTACTTGTTCACTATATTTTACTGCTAAATGGTCTTTAATGAATCCAATTAATTTTTCTTCTGTTTCTTCTACAAATTGTTCACGTTTAATCGCAGTTTCTAATACATACATAAGATGTACAGGATCTGCCGCTATTTCTTCTGGATCAAAGTTAAATGTCTGTGAAAGAATCTTAAATGCAAAACGGGTACTCATACCTCTCATTCCTTCATCTACCCCTGCGACATCTTTGTATTCTTGCATACTTTTCGCTTTTGGATCTACATCATGTAAGTTTTCACCATCATATACTCTCAATTTGGCTGCCAAATTTGAATTCTTATGTTCTTTTAATCTTGAAAGAATTGAGAACTGTGCCAACATACGAAGTGTATGCGGCGCACATCTGCTACTATCTAGTCCTGATGCATTTAACATTTTCTTATAGATTTCTGTTTCTTCGTTTATACGTAAGCAATATGGAACTTTAACGATATATACTCTATCTAAGAATGCTTCATTGTTTTTATTATTTTTAAATGTTTCCCATTCACTCTCGTTTGAGTGAGCAACTACAATACCGTTAAATGGAATCGCTGAAATACCTTCAGTGCCCATGTAGTTTCCTTCTTGTGTTGCTGTTAATAATGGATGTAATACTTTAATTGGTGCTTTAAACATCTCTACGAATTCCATGAGACCTTGATTACCACGACATAATGCACCGGAGAACGCATACGAATCTGGGTCATTTTGTGAGAAATATTCTAATTTACGGATATCAGTCTTACCAACTAGTGCTGAAATATCTTGATTGTTGTCATCGCCAGGTTCAGTTTTCATGATACCGATTTGCTTCAATTTAGATGGATACATTTTCACAACACTAAACTTTGTGATGTCTCCCTCGAATTCGTCTAGTCGTTTAACTGCCCATGGTGACAATAATCCAGTAAGATATCGTGTTGGAATTTTATATTCTTTTTCAGCATCTTTACCAAATTCTTTAGGTTCGAATAATCCCAGTGGTGATTCAAATACCGGTGAAATTTCATCACCTGCTTTTAACACATAGAATGGATATTTTTCCATTAACTCTTTCAGTCTCTCTGCTAATGATGATTTACCACCGCCAACTGGACCTAATAGATATAATACTTGTTTCTTTTCCTCGAGACCTTGAGCAGATTGTCTAAAATATGCTACCAATCTTTCTACTGCCTCTTCCATTCCATAAAAATCTGCGAACGCTGGATAAACTTTAATTGTGCGATTTAGAAAAATTCGACTTAATCGAGCATTTGTGCTAGTATCAACTACGTCTGGTTTTCCAATCGCTGCCAATAATCTTTCCGCGGCAGATGCATATGCTAATTTATCTTTTTTACACAATTTAAGATATTCAACAAGTGTCATCTCTTCGTGTTCTTTATTAGCGTATACTTTCTCAAACTTCTTAATTAACCCCATTACATCATCCTCTTATTATTAATATTGTCTTACTACAGTAGTTATCTTTATAAAATTTCGCTGTTAGAAGACGAATAAAACATCTTTCCAACATTTCCATTAAACGAAAAATGACCTATATGGTCTAATTTCACTAATGGATCTAACCAAATTTCACCACCTAGTTTTTGCCATCTTCGACAAAAGGCATAGTCTTCACTAAGATATCTCTTCGTATCTTCTTCATGCATACAGTCAAAAAACAGATATGTCCACTTTGAAAATTCTTCTTCAAGATGCAAATCGTTATTGAAATACAATTCAGGATAACTTTCTATCATTTTCTCGATAACACTTCGTTTAATAATCATAAATCCAGTGCCAGCGTCTTTGAGTTTAATTAATCCATCTTCAATTTGTAAATTGCGTGTATCTGTTTCTTCATTGTAACCCCAATCAAAGTTCAAGGCATAATTTGCTCCTGTATCTTTGATTGCGCCTTCATCTAATCCTCTATCGACTGCATCTTTAATAGATGTCCAGTCTAATTGTTTTTTTGGATATGCCCCAACTATGACATCTTTGTCGTGTTGTAACATATGTAATATATCAATTGCATCAAAATTTATATCAGCATCAATAAACATCATATGAGTCGCTTCTGGATTAGACATAAAATACGCCACCATGTGGCATCTTGCTCTAGAAATTAAACTCTCATTTGCTGATGTTGTTAATGTATACGGAATTTGGTATTTCGTAAACATCATATGACCCTTTGTCCAAGACCTAAAATATGGTTCTGAAATTTGACCCGCATAACATGGCGTACAATAATGAACATGTGTCTTTTTAACAAAATCTAAGTCTATATCTTTTCTAAATTTAGATAATTTCTCTACTATTGATTCCATTATTTACCCATCTACTATTGTTGATTCATTATATTTTTCTTCTTCTTTTGGTCTTCTATCCAAGTCTTTGCATATTTACTTCTTGGTGGTCTATTTACAAACGCATCAATATTTTTTGCAACCTTCTCAAAATTTTCTGCTCTATCTGGGTCTTCGAGTCCACCATTATTATCGACAACTTGAAATTTATCAGCACCAAATAATTGCTGATATTTCATCATATTCTCTTGTACTGCTTTCCACATTTTTTCAACTTCTTCTGGTCTAATTGTTCTTCCTGGTCTGTCTAGATTTCTTTGTTGTGCTATTTCTAGACTTGTATTAACAAATATCATCATACATGAGTAACCCATATTAACTAATTTTTCTTTAGCACGTGCTATCTTAGTTACTTCTCTTCCAGTACCATCTATAATTAATCCCAATCTACCGGCAAGATACATATTTTCTCTAGTTTGAGTCATTTCTTTTGCTCTATTTCGAGTTTCTTGACCTTTATCACTATAGATAACATCTGGATCTTCATAATCCAATCCTTGTTTTTTCATCTTATACTCAAATATATCATCCGAGTTTACTATTTTTAAACCAGTGCGTTTTAATAAAGTAGATGTTGCAATATAACTTTTACCTGAACCAGGTCCACCTGCCATAAATACCGCTTTAAAGATATGTGGGTCGTATAATCCTTCTTCAATTGATTTAATGATTTCGTTTACCTGCATGGTAAGTCTCCAAATAAATTATCACTATATTTTATAGTATTTATCTGGCTTTGTTGATTATTTAACATATGTTATAGTATAACATTAAAAGACTTTACTGTCAATACTCTTTTATTTAAAAGTCACCTGGAGAAGTTGTACTTAATTATCAAACTCCTCTGCTTTCGTACGATTCTCAAACACCTGTTTCTTAATACTCTCCCACTCGCTTTTAGTTTTTGCTAGATTTTTAACTGCTAAATCATATTTGCGTTGTATGGCTGGTTCAATAATTGTCTCCCAATTCTTCTTAACTTCTGCTTCCTTAAATTTGTCAACTCTACCATCAGGTGTACCATATTGAAAATGCGTGTCGATAGTTTTTGTGTTTAGTAAATCCCTCACCACTTTGTAGTCACTAGCCAATCCAGACTCTAACTGTTGTAGTCTAGTGTGTAATGATGATTTATTTGTAAAGTCACCAACTTTGGTCAACCTGTATATATCTGAAAGTATTGTTTTTTGGACATAAGTATTACCACTACCTGTATATAGAGATTTCACGTATGCTCTCTGTTTTTTTGTCCATTTAGAGTATGCTTCTTCATATACAGCGGCAGTGAGTATTATTTCTCTTTTATACACTGCACCAGTTTCTAGGTCAGTATTTGTAAATTCACTAAGATATGCAACTTCTTCTTTGGAAGTCATTTCTCCTTTTTTAAATCTTTTATAATCGTCATATCTCCTTGTTGTAATCTGTTTACCCTCTATCTTGTAAGAACTATTATACATTTTAGAGTGTAGAGATGAATCTTCGCCTGAATCCTTTGGAACATAGTTCTTTGACGATTCTGCAAATGGAGATTGAGGAACTCCTGGATCAAGTAATGCTTCATCACGTGAGTATTTCATTTCTCTTTTTACTTCCTCTGCGTTTGCTCTATTATCTGTAGTTGTTCCTATCATATGAGGAGGTCCTGAGCCGAGTGGTTGATTCAACTGAGTGACTGCATCTTTCATAGCAGTAGTACCCGTATTTTCTAGTACTTTTCTCTTACAAGGATCTGATGCCGCTCCACCAAGAACTAATGCTAATGCTTTTCTCAAAAGTTCTGCAGCCATATCGGCTAGAGACGAGATTTCATTTGCGATTGCTGATGTTATATCACCAATTGCATTTATTACTTGTGCTACTACACCAATAATACCACCTAATAATTGTATTCCAACTCCAACTATTGCACTTATTACATCTGCAACGACACCGGCTGCACCGACAATCGCGGCTATGATACTCTGTAATAAAGATGTTATGCCTGTATCATTTAGAAACGTGGTTATATCGCCAATTGCGTTATCAATAAAGTCTAAAGTACCATCATATATACCGGCTAATAAACCCATTAACTGATTAAAAAATGAACAAGGATCTCCTTGTTCACCAAACTGTTCATTCATTGATGCTAGAGAACTTGCATCTTGCATTGTTGATGGTATATTGGCTGTCTGATTATTTGTATGATTCGTAAGAGAAGTATACATTCCAATTCCCAATGCTGATAGTCCTAGAATCTTTAGAAATTTTTCTAAATCTACACCTGTTTGTGATAATACTCCTGCGAATATTAATGCCATATCGGCACCACTAAATCCAGAAAAAGCATTATTCAAATCTGTTACTTCATTAGTTACAGCAGATGATGAACCTAAAGCAGAAAACAGAGAATTACCATATGCTCCTCGTGCCGCATATGGATTAGTGAAATTATTAGCCTCTATTTCATTTGCTATAGAGTTTAATGCCGCTTGTCTATTGTATTGGTGCTGTTTTGCTTCCAACTGTGCCATTTCATATGGCGTCAAGTTTGATGCCGAAACAGCCTCAGAATATTGTTTTGGAGTTAAATTTGTACCATCAAATGATAATGAACCACCACCATTCGTAACAAATAACTGATATAGTCTTTCGATTTCCGCTTCACTAGCCATTTATAATCACCTTATTTGCGCCTGATACAACCACTACACCACAGGAATGGTTATCACCTACTCTGCCTGCTGGTTGATTGTTTACAAAAACGTTATGAGAACCTTTTACTAATGGCGTAACATGCGGAACACAACCTACAAGAGGTTGAGAAATACCATGCGGTATTGTTTTATCACCCACACGATATGCTGGTTTATTTTCAATTATCACATTACTACTTCCTGGTCCGCACTGTCCAGGCGAACACGATGAGTGTGGTGATATTGGGTCAGTTGTTCTCGCGGCTTGTGACATTATTGAAGAATTCCTCCTTTTTCTGGAACTACAAGTCCCGTAGTTGCTGTTAGATATGATGCAGATGTTGCCGTGTTTGTCTTTAATACAGAAATAATTTTTCCTGTCTTAAATGATACATTTTTTTCACTATCACCTGTTACAGTGAATGGTTGAAATGCCGCACCTTTTGGTCCAATTGCAACTGTTAATGGTTTACAAACAACAGTAGAACTATCATCTTCTGACACGAATTTACCTAATATTTCTTGTCCAGTTTGTAAATATAATGTTACAATATCACCTGATTCATATGTTTTCTCTTTTAGCATTTTTTTTACCTTTAGTTATACTATGTATTTATTTATACATTATCTACACACTTAATTATCTTCTATTTTTAAGATGTGGACTTATATCCTCGTATGTTATTCGTTCCATAATGTCTATGTCATCTTTAACGTTCTCATATTTATCTACCTTACCATTTAGCCTGTTGAGAATATAGCCATCAACATACGTAACAAGATACATCTCACCTTGGTGACTAAGGTCTAAGATTAACCATAATTCTGGGTTTTTATCTGGGTGTGCGTGATATACTGTGTAGAAGCATCCTAATCCATTGCCACTATTTGTATAGAATTCTTCACTGATATACTCCCATACATCAGGAAAAGTTGTGATATCGTCATAATTGAATCCATTGCTATGATATGGAAAAGATTTCCACCAATTAACGATTTTCTGAAGTGTTGATTTAGTAAATTTTTTTTGTAGTTTTAATCGTAATTGGCGCCATTCATAAAGCAATATTGCTTTATCTTGCATTTACATTGTCCATCGTTTTACCGTATAACTAATTTCAGTAGTAAAGTTTACATCTTGCGTATAATTAACTTTTATATCAGTGCCATCTATAACTGCTGTGAATTCAATATTTGAAATTTCATTAGGATCTACAATTGTATCAGTGTTAAGGTCTTGATGAATTTCTGTATTTGTGTCTGTGATGTTTGTTAAATTAATTGATTGAGGAACACCATTGATAATTTGAAGTGTACCTACACGAACAAATGTAATTGTAGAACCTACTTGTTTCAATGAATAGTCAATAAAAAATGAGGTACAATCCGCCGCCGCATATTTTAGAAATGTGCCAGACGTAGCATTTAATTCTTTCTTAAATAAATCAGAACGTAAGCCAGATGCGGCTGTATGTGATTGTAAATGCAGATTAGCAAATGCTTGACTGAAACTATTTTCAGTAAGAACTTCTACGTTTCGTCTTGCTCTACCAAATTGATGTACATTAAATGTACCATTAGTTGCCATGTCTAAGAGAAGTGCATCAACATCAGTTACATTTCTAATTATCAAATCTTCATCTATAACTAATCCTGTTTCTGCTGTATATGTATCTAAGTACGACTGAACAACTGCGTGTGCATTTGCAAATGGATCAAATACTAGTTCATCAATCGCGGCGTCAATACCAACATATAACTGATTAGTATCATCAGCAAAACCCATTTCACCAGTCGATAACGTATCTGCTGATATCTCGGATCTAGCACCGCGTCTTAATAAAATTTTTACATTTGTTGCCATTTCTTAAACTCCCATTATTACATGTATTTATCAAAATACACTTGGACCTTATTTGCCCACAATCTTGCATAACGTTCATACTCGTCACTTTCAACAACAAATTCTTGATAGTTACCCATATTATCTGCTTCTTCATCCCAACCAATCATCATTATAACAATTGTTTTGATATCAGTGCCATATATTTCATTATGGGCTTCGGCGTAAGCCGCACCTTGTAAGAAGTAATCATCAATCCACTGTCGCTTCTTTGGTTTGCGAGTCGTCTTAAAATCAATGATTGCTTGTTTACCTTTCCATACACCAACACAATCAGTTGTGCCTGCATACAGACCAGGATAATACAGTGGGACTTCTGTTCCCCATACTTCATCTAAATTTGATAAGCCTTGTTCAATGACAATTTCTGATAACTCTCTTGCCATTTGATGAATGAGATTTGTACCGCCAGGTCTATCTTCTTCTAAGATGAATTTTTCTAAATGTAAGTGAACTTGTGTTCCTATACCAACAGCAAGACGTACAATTCTATCTGCTTCTTCATTTCCGACACGTTTGCGCCATTCAAATAATGCAGTTTTATCTTTTAATGCATCTAATATTGTTGTAACACTTGGCAAAGACTGCCCGCCAGGCGTTTGATAATGGCGACTGCCTTTGATATTTACTCGTTCTAGGGGATTATATGTGAATTTTTCTTTAAGCATAGCATAAGTATACTACACTTTGACTTAAAAATCAAGTGATTTATAAATTTTCTTTAACTTCTGCGATTAGTCTTGCTTTGGTGCGCCTACGGTCTAATTGAATTCCAAGATTTTCTTCAGCCCATTCGTCAATTTGCTTTTTAGTCATTGATTCGAAATCTACTTCTGGTAACTCTGCAAGTTCTTCAATTGTTGAAACTGTCTCACCTACTGCGATTGTTACGATTTCACTCGTTGCTATTACATTTTGCAAATCTCTTTCTTCGTTTTGTGCAACACGATGCATAAATTCACGATGTCTTTTTGCATCTTGAATTTCTTTTCTAATTTCTTTCTTTGCTGGAGAAAGTCCTTCAAATGCGTCATCATCTGGATTTTTCTTTAAATCTTCGACAAGTTTTTTCATCTCTTCTTTAGAGATAGTTTTTGTTTCGCCTCTAACTATTAATGCCATTATTTCACCTTCTTTTTTGCTGTTTTAACTGCTAATTTGTGTACTGAATCTTTGCCAGCCTTGTCACTTTTATTCAGTCTGTGTTCTAACTCTATCGTATCTACTGTAACCTTTGATATATACTTACTATTTGCTAATAAATCAACCATTGATTCAGCATCTACCGTATATCCCATTCCTATTAACTCACGGACCATCATGTCCATAGTAACTGAAGGAATATCATTTGCCTTTAATGAAATGAGATAGGCATTGATGTCACCCATTAACTGTGCATCATAATTTGCCTTCTCTTGTAAGAGTAGACGAATATTCATATTAGGCTCTTTCTTCTCTACCTAACGGATTTGATTCTTCACCTGATGCTGATTCATCACCACCAATGTCTGCTGTGATATCATCTTCTAGGTCTGCACCCATATCGCCACCAAGTTCAACATCACTCATGTCATCAGCCATTTTTTCGCCTGATAGTACAAGTGTAGCATCTGCTACTGCATCTTTGGCAGAACGTGCTTGTCCTAGTAAACCATTAATTGCATCATCAACTTGACCTTTAAACGTTGCCGCTTGTTCTGGTCCATGTGAATATGCCATTTCGTCTGCTAGTGGACCAATTTGGTCGTTTTGAATCTTGCCTAACTTTTCAATAACATCTTGCAATTCATCAACAATGCCTCTGGCAGCCATTGTAATTTCTGCTTCTGCGGCATCAACTTCAAGTAGAGCATTTAATTGCTCATGTAAAGTTTTTTCTAATTCTGTTCTTTCCATTTTATTTCCTCAATTATAATATATTACATTCCGTAGTATTCGGTTTCTTTTTCCCAATTAGAATGTATGTCTACAAGTTTTTCCTTAATTCTCATTAAGTCGCCAACTCCTGCTCGTTCTTCAAATCCCCTTAAAAATTTATCACTATTCTCACTTCTGTATTGTATCGCATAATCTAGGGCTTCCATAGCACTTTCAATACGACCTAGAGCAACAGCCAATTGAGAGTCATTTTTCCATTTATAATGGTCAGGACCTTTTTCTTCATCTTCTTCTAAAGATTCTGATTGACTTGCACCACCTGATACTAAATCAAACTCCATTTCATCTACTGTATAACCTATAACCCATTTGTCATCACTCATACTTAGTGAGATATATAACAAGTCAATTTTTTTGGCATCACCTAATGGTTCTATGATGTATCCTACAAATCCGGGTTGGTCAACTATATCATTAACTATTGTACTCAATCTAGCACGAGAGTTAAATTTCATTTGAAGTCCTCTTTCGTAATCATCATCAGATTTCAAATCTCTTATTTCTTTTTTATATTTGCTTTTAAAATCAGCAAGGCTATTAGCCAATACATGCCTTTTATCCGCCTTCTCCTTATATGGAACTACTCCAAATCCTAAAATCTTAATTTCGTTTCCTTCACCGAAAGGATTTTCTCCTCTTTTGAATCCATTTCTAACAGCCCCAGGTCCCTTTGCAAGAAGTGTTACTATATCGCCAGTCTTAAGTTTGGCCATACTGACCTTGTTAGTTGCTTCTTCTAAAGATTCTTCACTGCTGGGTTCCTCACCATGTGCTTTTAATAATGAAGTAATTGTTTCAATCATTAACATATTTTCTACATATTTCGCACTCATGTAGTTGTCTTTTAATTCAAGTTGTTCTGCCTGAAGTGATTTTCTTGCTTCTTGTAATGTATCGAAATCACCTTCAACTTCATAGCCGAAGTTTTTCTTCAGATATTCATTCATTCGTGAAGATATGCTAACTTCAGTCGAATTAAAGAAACTTGTTGTATGTAAATTCATATTAATTATCCCAGTATACTGTATATTACATGTATTTATCTTTTTAATACACAAATATAATATTTAAAAAATTATATCTTCGTAAAGATTTGTAATTTTTTTCTTGGCTCTACCTGCTTCATTTTTTGATTGGGAAAATCTTGCTTGGGCAATATCCATTCTGCCACCATTATTTTCACGTTTGGCAACTTGATATGAATGTTTATGTTGAATTGCTCCAATATAATGACGTTCAAATAATTCATTTATTCTAATTATATCAGTAATTTCTGGAGAATTAATTGGTTTATCTTCATTAAGATATTTGGCAATACAACAAACTGATTCATATAATTGTATATCTTCAAACAATATACTATTGCTACGGCGGTCAATTATGTTATATCTATCTTCGTCATTTTTTTCTACTGAAAATGCGCCTACATTGACTCCTTTTTCAGTTCTAGTGGATTCACTAATTGTCGTTTTGACTTTAGCCGCAACATTTGAAGTTGCTTTTTCAAATCCTTTAATGATTTTTGACATTGCATCTATATCTGAACGTTTTACGCCAGAAGTGACATCTACAGGAGATGTGTCGCCTTGTTTAGTTGTTTCTGTGAGTTTAGTTGGTTTTTTGCCTTCCATGACTTTCATCAGATTCGACATTAAATCTATATCTTTTTTGGTTGGTGCAGACATCTGAGACTCCTAGTTGTTAAACAGTTTTATATCCTCGTAAAGTAGGAACTAACACACCTTTGTATGATAATCCCTCTGCCAGTCTCATTTCTCTACCTGACAGTTGCGATTCATTCACATAATCTCCCTCGGAGAAGTATTTGGTAATCAAATCTTCTTCTTCCTCTGTAATCATTACGTATAACCCACCTAATATTTCTTTTAATTTCATTCTTGTTCTTGTTGTAATCTTTGTTGTTGCTTTCTTAATCTATTAAGTAAATTTCTAAACTGTATTCTAGTATCTGGACTTCCTGCCAGATTGTCTAAATTCTGTGCTTGATATGCCATAGCCCTACGCTGAATAGGAGTCAATGGTTTACCCTGTTCTGCTTTGTCCATTGCATCTGCTGTCTGTGCCGCTGTTGCTCCGCCTAAGTTGTCTCTTCCAAGACGTTGCATTGCTTGAATTCTTGCCGATTTAATTTTACCCATTGTCGCATTATCCATCGGTGCTGTTGCCCCTACCGGTTCGTCCACTTCTACATCTGCATCTGCATCTACATATGCGTCACCGCCTTCTGCATCTGGACCTTGTGAGCCTGTGCTATATGCTTCACTTAGTTTTTTCCATTCTTCATATGACAAATATATATCTGTATCTGGATCTAAATACTTTCCTTCTTTCGGGTCGTAGTATACTACTTTACCTGATTTTGTCATAATAGGACCTTCTAGTCCATCACGTGATTCATATTTTTCTCTGTCTAAACGTGGAAGTGTATGTTTAAGTGTGTGTGCTTTGGCTAAATCTCTCTTTGTACCCTCATCAACATCATCAATGGGAGAATGTACCAATCCCAGAAGACGTTCAATAGAGAGTTTGTCTTTATTTTCTACTGCATTCATCACAAAAATATAATCAGAAAATGTCAATGTTTTTAGTCTTTTCTGTACGCCTTCTACTGAAGCACCAATAAGACTAGCAATATCTTGTATTCTATCTTCCATACCTTCTTTAAACATTGTTTTTTCTATTTCATTCTTTAATGACATTATATTCTCCGTTATCTTCTATTTAGAGTTTTTAATCTTTTACTGGCTGGATTCATTCTACGAGTCATCTTAGCCTTACGTTTCATTCTTGCACCCATTTTTGCTTTTGTTCTTGCTAATGTGAAACGTTTCTTCATATTAACTGGTTTAAAACATGCGCCAGGTGTTGATACTGTTTTACCCTTAAGTCTTCCAGAACCACATCTATATTTACGAATAATCGTTCTTCCCTTTCTAGCATATACTAACTTTGCTTCATATATCTCTTCTTGGACAAGTTCATTAAATAACATTGTAATTACTCTTAAAATATTTTAAAAAATTGTGCAAATATGGCAATCAACATGGTAGAAAACAAAGTTGATGCTGTCCATATCAACATTCTCTTTATTTCAGTAAAACCTTTATCCATCTCTTTTTCATTCTTGTCAATCTTATCATTAATATCTTTTAATGACTTATTAAAATGATGGTATCTTTCATAGCATACAGCCACGTGAGTTTCCAAACTCTCCGCTTCTAAGTGTGCTAATCTTGGTTCTTTATCAGCCATAAAATCTCCTCAAATAAAATTAATTTCTAATTGTATTTATCTTCCTCAGTATGTTATTTATCTTCAAGTAAAACTAAAAAAGAGGACAAATTGCCCCCCTCTTTAATTAATTAATTAATTAATTAGTCTCTTTGATATCTATCTGCGTACTTATGACTAAGATCTCTCTTAGTAGTATACGTTGTTCGACCCAATCTCTTGCCAATGGCTTTACCTGCTTGGTGGGCGGCGATAACTGCGCCGACTTGTACTATTGGCTTATCCCACATCTTTTTCTTATCATCTTTTTTGTCGTCAACCGCATAATTACCACGTTTTTGTAATTTTAGAAGTGCTGGAAATATTTCTGCAAGTCTTGCCTTTCTACGGAACCATTGAACTAATCGTGTTACTACTAATGCTCTCTGATTTTGACTTAAATTATCCCAATCTCCAACTAATCTGCGAACTGATTTTAACATGCCGTCTTGGACGTTAAGATTTCTCTGATAACGTAATAAATATCTTTGTTCAAATGATGAATCGCTTCTATTGTTTGAATAATGAAGTAAAAATCTTAAAATATCGGCTTTATGTAACGAAAGTCTTTCTTTTGCTATCTCATCTTTTTCATCATCACCGATATCATTATCTTTGCCCATCAAACGATTAAGAGCCATATACATATCCGTTCCATTTGTTCTGAAATAATCAAAATTTCTATAAACCATAGTACGTGATGCTACGTCAGATGCCAATGGGGCAAAATCATAATCTTTATTAAATATATTCAATACAAGAAAGTGGACAAAAACTAAATCACTCGCGTCATCTATATTGACATCATTGGCCATCTTTTTAGTTCTGAATAATCTACTTTCAGACAATGTATTTACAAGTTGTAACTTTTCTCTATATTGTTCCATCTATTTTCTTTCCATTTCTTCTAACATTTTTGCATTTTCAAAAGTTTTTTCACTTGAATATGTAGTAAAAACTCCTGGTATAATCATATGTACGATTAATGCTAAAACCATCTTTAAACACTCTATCATAAACATAAATGCAAAGATAAAATGTTCCCAATAAGTCATATCATTATCAATAAGGTGTTTTTTAGACTCCTTAAACATAACTCCCCCCCTCATCTCTTAATCTAATTGTATTTATCTCTCAGCGCCATTCCTACATCTCTTACTATTGGGATGTCTTTTACATCTAAACGAACTATGACTCATGTGTTTCTTAGATGCTACTGCTTTACGAGTATTTTCATTTCTTTTTATTTGTACAAATGGTACTGCTCTTTTGCCCATCCAAGTTCTCCTATAATTACTTGCACTAATTAAGTGATACTGGTTATCTCTCTTGCCTCATGTTCGCTGCCGTGAATCCTGCTCTGTTCACTAGTTTCACGTCTTTATCTATTACATATCCTTCCCCGCCCTTTTCGCCATTTGTGATGGCTTCTATATCTGCTGGTTGAGAATCTAACGTTTTTATAATCTTATTCTTTGTAGTCATAACACCTTTGATGAATGTAAATATTGCTTCAAAGCCATCACTGTTTTGTTGAATCCATTGAACCACTCGTTCTTTCTTAGGTCCACTTAGTTTTGAGATTTCAACCCATTGACTAAAATTTGTTCCTAGTTTATCTAGGTTGCCTGCTTTTACACTATTATTAATATAAGTGTAAAGAATATTACCAAAGTCTGCCATTTTTAATTCGGGTGGTACTGCTAGTAATGTATCAATTGATTTAGCATTTGCTGTTAAATAATTTTCTAATCTGTCTACTTCTGGAAGGTCAACGCCAGGAGAGTGAGTAACATATACTGGTGGCATAATAAATGTTTTACCACCTCTAAGTTGCCCCATATCTACACTATTTTTATTTCCTTCTAAGTCAATAGACTGATGTACTACAATACCGACATCAAACTTTGTAATCTTTTGACCAATATCACTTTTAGCATCTACTGAATATGTAGTTACGTTTGGTTTAAATGTAAGTCTGCCATTTTTTGACAGTGGAGTAGAGAACCACAATAAATCACCATGTAAGTATCCTCTAAAGTCGTCAGGTATAACACTTTCTACAGTGTTCCATATGTTCTTCATCTTTGATGCAAAATCTCGTCTACTATCATCTATCTCACCTTTGGCTCTACCTAGAAACATTTTCTCTAAATCATCGCCACTTGTAACTTTTCCGTTATAACCTTTTGCAGTAAATCCACTTTTATCGGTTAATACGAATTCTCCGTTTGCATTTCTACCAAAGATAACGGCTGGTGAGCCATCCCATTTGATGCTGATTGATTTTGGTGAAGATTCTACTTGATGTAGTTTTTGAATTGCGTATTTTCCACCATTAGAGCCATCCCATATAATCAAGTCTTCTAAGTGTTGAATTCTTGCTCCATTATCTGCCTCTTTAATAGCGGCGTCAATAAGTTCTTTCATTCTCTTATGAAAGCCAATTTGTACATTACGAGGTTTTCTAGGTCCTCTGAATCTACGTTCTCGTCCTTTCCATAAATTAAGTTCTTTAATCTTCATATCATTCCTTGCCGTATGGAGACTCGCCTGTTAATCTAGGACGAGCAAACCAAAGTCTAAACCAATCATCTGTTCCTGGTTCTATTTTATGCTTCTTTTGATACTTAGATTTAGCAGTTCCTATATAAGAAATATTTTCTTGTGGTTCATCTTTTGGTTGATATGGTTTATAGATGCCCGCAAGAACTTTTAATTCTTTTAACTGTTGCTCAAGTGTCATTTTTTCGTTTCGCATGAGTTATTCCTCGTTTGAACTTTCTCATGTCACCACTACGTATGCTATTAACAAGACGTTTAGTTAAATCTAATGCAACTTCCTCATCAAATTCACGATGTATGAATTCAATTAAATTTATTGCGCCAGAAATTATATGTTCGCCTTTTTGTTCGACAAATCTTTCTGGCTCATTTTTAGAAATCGCCATCGAGTTTAACTCTTCAAATAGACTTCTACGAGGTTTTCTAGTCATAAAATTGTTCTCCAAGAGATAATTTCTCTATTATCAGTATTTATCAATTATCATCAAATGGATTAGATTTTTTTGACTTTACCATAGCCCGAAGATTTATGGCTGACTCTGATTTCTCTGGTGGAATAGCGGATGTAGTGTCATCAGAGCCTGTAATGGTACTTTTTCTTTTTAATGTGTTCATCACCTTTGAAGTTTGTGAGTCTTGAGTTCCGACTGCCAAATCATCATCATCTAAATCTGAATCACTAATTCTTAGACTATCTCTATCAAATACGAGATTTATTTTAGAACCAACACCACTTGAACTTCGTGTTTTCAATAATTGGAGTTGATATTGGCCGCGTTCTCTCATTGCATTACTTGTAAAGATACCAATAACATTGTCAGCAGTTTGAATTTTAGAGATACCACCAGCAATATGAGAGTGGTCAAACTCAATTTCTTCGACTGCTGAACGATTTAATTGTGATGCTGTAACAAATACTGTCTGTGTTTCCATAGAAAAGTTACGCATTTCTTCTGTAACATACTTATCTTTAATAAACAAATCGCCAGGATTAACCTTCTTAGTTGCTGGCATAACAAGGTCTAAATAATCGATACATACACAATCAACTACTTTGCCTGTAACGATTTGAAGTTCTTTCAAATACGAACGTACATCATTAATTGTTGAACCAGATGGCATATATTTAATTCTAAGCATTCCAGATTTCTTACCAACTGTTCTAACTTGCAATTCAACATCATCTAGTTCTTTAAAAATACGTCTGGTGCTACGGTCAGTTACCATTGCGTCAATACGCATCGCCGACAACTCTTCCGATAATTCTAAGGTAATATAAACGACATTCATTCCCATCTGTGCCCAATTCAATGACATATTCTGCATGAATAATGATTTACCTGAACCAGAGCCACCAGCAAAGATAGTTACTTCACCTCGATTAATACCACCATAAAGTTTATCATCTAAATCTTTCCAACCTGTAGTAACTTGTCCATTATTATCTTTTAAATTCTCAAGGCGTTTTCTTGGGTTATCAAAATAATCTGTACCTAATGACCTAGTTAAACCAATCTGAACTGCATCTTTGATAGTTGTTTCTACTTCACCGTATTTACCCTCTTCAAGTAAATCTGCACTATTGACGATTGCTCGTTCAATTGCTTTATGTCTACAGAATGTTTCAAACTCATCTATAAACCAGTCACTATGTTGTTCTACACTATCAAGTAACTCTATTACCTGCCCAGTTTCTGCTTTTATCTGCTCAACTGTTGGCATAGTCTGATATTCATTACTATACGAAATAAGAAATTTTACAACATCTCGGACTTCTCTATCAAAGTGACGGTCATCAATAATCCCCATGATTCTAGTGAATAACTGAGGATCGGTCAGCATGAACTGAACGAATAATTTCTGCATATCTGCGGAATAATTTTTGACTTCTGACATTTATTTCTCTGGAGTTATTACTCTATTATACAAAATTATTACCATTTTGTCAATACTAATATGTTTCAACTATTATATCTGCAATACCATGTTTGACTGCCTCTTCTGGAGTCAACCAATGGTCTGTTTTTGGTGCTAACATATGTTTACGAACGTATGCTTGTTTCTTTCCTGTACATTTTATATAATGTTCAAGAAGTTTCTGATTCGTCCATTCCATATGAGATTGTGCATCTAGCATATCGTGATATTGACCACGAGTCCCACCACTAAATTCATGCGACATCACTGCTGTATTTTGTGTTAGATAACGATGTCCTTTCTTACCAGCCATCATAAGCATAACACCACAGGACGCAATTGAGCCCATTCCGTATGTGTATACTGGAATTCGTGACTGTTTTACAACATCAATTAAATGCATACAACTATCAACAAATCCACCTGGACTATTAATATACAAATGAATAATTTCTGGTGCCTCTTTTTCTGGCATTAAATTATACTCCATAATCATCTTAACTAATGGCATACAATTTTCCTGATTAAATTCTTTATCCATATGCAAGATACCATTATCCCTTAGAAACTCGCCTGGCGGCTTTGGTAGAGGCGGTGGCATTGGCATTGGTGGCGGTGGTGGCGCTTCTGGCATTTCTTTAGGTTTCGGTATTATATTCTGTTTAATATCTATATCTTTTTCCATTATTTCTCCTACGCTTTTTAGTGCGGTCGTTTGGGTCACCCGCTACCTTGAGTTTGATTACGTTACATTATACGTGTTTTCACACTTATTTTCGTTTTATTACTTATACGGCCATCAACAATTGATTTTAACGTATATAATTTTCCATATTCTTTTACTGAATCTGCCGCATCTTTAATATGTTCTTCCCAGATTGGAAATGAAACACTCCAACCATTTTCTTGTGCCTGATATATTAGTTTCTTTCCTGCACTATCTTTATCAGGACACACAATTACTTCCCCTTTAAACTGATTAATATAATCAATTTGTTTTTGTGATGCTTCATTACTCATTATTGCAATACAATCTAAGACTGCCGCATCAATCGTTCCTTCAACTACAATTAAAAACTCTTTATCTTCTCTTATTTTATCAGAATTATATAAAAAATTCTTTGGTTGTTTCGTCATATATTTAGATTCTGACTTACCTGTAAAATCTCTTCCTGTATAACCTACAACTCTGTCACCTTGTGTGAACGGAAATATAACACGATTCTTAAATCCAAATGCACTGCTCCAATATGTATCAACAAAGTCATATAAACCTCTGTCTAAAAGATATTTAGCAGCCATAATCGCGCCTTCTGGTGGAGATTCTTTATTTATTATATCATCTAACAATTCTGAGTTCTCGGGCAATTTCATACCGGGAAATGATGGAATTCTTGTCGTTTGAGTCTTTGATGCAAATACCCAAGGACCCTCTGATAACTCTTTATCTCGTATACTTTCAATTTGCAATCTTTTTATTTCACTTTCAGCAACACCTAATAATCTCATAAACTTAACAAAATTCTTGTTTATAACGTGACCTTTTCTGTGAGATGCTGTAATACCACAATTAAAACAATGATATGATATTAAATCACCCTCTGTCTTCAATCCACCTCTCATTCTTGTATCGCCACGAGATTCTCCCTGGTCGATACAGCACGGACAATTAAAACTCAGCCAACCGCCTGAACTTTGTCTTGTCTTACCGGGAATAAATTGATAAACCGTTTGTTGAAGTTCCATACAGTTATAATACTATAATGGAAGCAAAAAGTCAAGTGATTATATGATTAGTTTCTCATCATAATTTTATCTACAGTGCCAGTTGCTGTATTAAGATGTGTAACTCTCATCCAATTAACGTTGGCTTGTACGACATATCCTTGAACTCCAGTTTCGTTATTAATTGTAATATCTGGATCATACATAAGTCTTGGAGTTAAATCAAACCAATCTTGGTCTGCTGTACTAGGTTGTTCACTCAAGTCACCTTCTATTTTTATAACTCCTGTAAATCCGTTATAATATACAGCAAATGTATGTATTGATTTTGATTTAATAGTGTTACCAGCACCATCAAATACTGTTGAGATAAATCTAGTACCATCATCAAAGAACGTTGCTGTTTCCTGTGAGTTTTCGAACTCAGGATAAACATCATCTAATACTTCAAGAACACCATGAGCATTGTCATTTGTGTCAGTGTAAATTATTTGCTCTACGCCATCTTCGACTGTGTACATGGCGAACTGATAAAATCCCTCTGGAAGTAATATAGTATCTGAAGTTGGGATTTCTAACATTGCCATCCCTTTCGTTGCATTCGTTACTGTCAAATATCGAAACAGAACATTTTCTCTCGATTCTCTGTCATACATTTTCCATATAACAGTTTTATTTGTAAGGTCTATTGACTTTCTGTCTGTGTCCCTAAATTTAAATCTAAGAGTATTGTCGATACCCTTATGTAGTTTGTGTGCGTTATCATACATTGGCATATTCCCCAGGTATTGAGTCATAGTTGTATTGTTGTCAGCGTCCAAGACAACAACTTCTATTTCTCGTTGGTATTGGTATAAGTTAAAATTTATCATAGTAGTATTTATCTTCCAGAGAGTGAATTTTTAGAATGATAAATATATTCTATGATAGACGAAGATAAGATACAATGGCTACAAGATAACTATCCTTTCTTTTCCTGTGTTAAATATGGAAACAAAAAAGAATAT
>Ga0207991_1000593_pt1 | contig 24115 bp, 24 predicted proteins | sample ETN07SmetaG_FD_185786 | JGI IMG/M metagenome (GOLD analysis project Ga0207991, IMG submission 185786) | Marine microbial and viral communities from oxygen minimum zone, Eastern Pacific Ocean - ETNP2014F14-07SV275 (SPAdes) (version 2) | ecosystem: Environmental > Aquatic > Marine > Oceanic ...
GGGTCTCCCCATGTGAGAGTAGGTCATCGTCAAGCGCCTATACCGAACACCCTGATCAGAAATGGTCAGGGTGTTCTTCTTTGTGCGCACGGAAAAGACCGGTAGCGGGTCGAGACTGTTTGAGTCGACCGCGACTCTCCTGGTGCTCGCAATGCTCCTGCCTCCTGCCTGCGCCTCAACTGGCGCCCCTTTGTCTGATCCTATAGCTTGTCTTGATGGACTGCTAAGCTGGACGCATGATCAGGAGGTGCCATGGGGTTATACGACAAGTATGTGCTGCCCAGGTTGATCGATACTGCCTGTGGCATGGGGGATGTCATGAAGCGCCGCGCCGCGCTTATCCCGCAGGCACAGGGTGATGTACTTGAGATTGGCATCGGTACCGGCCTGAATCTGGCTTACTACGACAAGACTCGCGTGACACGGATAACGGGTGTCGATCCGGCGGCGCAGATGCAGGCTCTTGCCAGGCAGCGAAGTCTCGATATCGGGATCCCGGTTGATATGGTGGCAGTCGATGTTCGTGGTATCCATGCGGATGCCGGGCGCTTTGACACCATCGTGATGACGTTCACCTTGTGCAGTATTGAAGACCCGATTCCGGCACTGCGGGAGATGAAACGCGTGCTTGGTGACGGTGGGCGCTTGCTTTTCTGTGAGCATGGCCTTGCTCCGGAGCAAGGCGTTAAGGCCTGGCAACACCGCTTGACGCCTTGGTGGAAGCCCCTTGCAGGCGGATGCCATCTGAACAGGGATATTCCTGCGCTTATTCAGGAGGCTGGGTTCGTGATCGAACGGTTGGACACCGGTTACATAAAGGGTCCGCGTCCGATGACCTTTCTGTACGAGGGCGTTGCAATCAAGTAGCGCAGAAACAAGAAGAGCGCCAGCGGCGCTCTGTCTTTGAGTCGTTTAAAGGGGCTCAGGCACGTCCCCACTCTACATCCTGCAGGTGTCTCCACATGATCTTGCCTGTCGGCGACTTGGGAATGCTGTCGCTGAACTGGACCATTTGAGGGCATTTGTAGGCGGCCATGTTTTCATGGCACCAGCTGATGATGTCTTGCTCTGTGGTTGCTTCCTGCCCCTTGGCCAGGACGACAACCGCTTTGACTGTTTCGCCGCGACGTTCGTGCGGGGCGGAGATGATGCAGACCTCCTGAATGGCTGGATGTGCATACATCAGCGACTCTACCTCCGCTGGCCAGACTTTGAAGCCCGATGCGTTGATCATGCGCTTCACACGGTCAACCAGGAAGAAGTAGCCTTCTTCATCGTAGTAACCCAGGTCGCCTGAGCGGAAGAAACGCTCGCCGTCGACCTCAACGAACGCCTCGTCTGTCGCCTCGGGTTTGTTCCAGTAGCCTTGGAAGATCTGTTCGCCGCGCATGATGATTTCACCCGTGACGCCGGGCTCAACCTCTTTCAGCGTTTCGACGTCGATCACGCGAGAGTCAACGCCGATGAAGGGAATGCCGAGACATTGTGCTTTGCACGCCTGGGGTGGGTTCACATGTGTTGCCGCGATGGTTTCCGACAGCCCGTAACCTTCCATATAGGTGAGGCCGGTCTTGTCCTTGAGTTTGGCTGCCACCGCCGCTGGCATGGCTGCGCCACCACCGCCAATACCGGTCAGGGAGCTGATGTCGTAGCTGTCGATGTCCGGATCCGACAGCATGTCGACGACCATGGTCGAGATGTTGCGCCAAGTGTTGATCTTCAAGCGCTCGATCAGTGTTGCGGCGACCTTGCGATCCCAGCGTGTCATCACCACCAAGGTGCCGCCGGCGTATAGCGTGGAATTCATGCAGGACTGCATGCCCGTCACATGGAACATCGGAACCGATACCAGGTGAACACAGCTGTGCTGGGTATTGACCCAGGCGGCGCCGTACACCGTTGTTGCCATCACGCTGTGATGGGTATGCACGCAGCCCTTGGGATTGCCGGTGGTACCGGAGCTGTAGGGGATCACGCAGAGGTCGCTCGGGCCGGCAGTGAGGGGGCCGGGTTGCAGCTCGGCTTTGAGCGCGTCCTGCCACAGAGTCACACCTGCGGCCTTGGTGATATTGCACGGAGCAGAGACAACGTCGGGTAGCGTCAGGTCAGTCGGCTGCTGGATGTATTCGTTGTAAGCGCTTACAACGACTTCGCGAAGGCAGCCTTCGCCAATGTGAGGCACCACAAATTCGCTCAGCTCTTGCCCGCAGAGTGCAACAGGGGCCTGCGTATCCTCGATCAGGTAGGCCAGCTCGGCGGTGCGGTTCATCGGGTTCACCGGCACCACAACGGCGTTGGCTCGTAAAATGGCAAAGAAGCCGATGATGTACTGGGGGCTGTTTTGCATATATAGCAGCACCCGGTCACCGGCCTGTACGCCGGCTTGCTGAAGATAGCCGGCCAGACGCTCGGTTTGATCCTGCAGCTCGCGGTAGGTGACATCGGTGCCATAGTAATGAATGGCGGGATGTTCCGGGTATCGCAGCGCGGAGACTGTGATGTTGTGATACAGGTTGGTTGCCGGCAGCTCCAGCTCGCGGGGTACCTGTTCTGGCCATACTGCGAAATGACGATCAAACATGCGCTCAGTCTCCTGTTATTGTCGAGCAGACCTGGGCGCTGCTCGGCTGTTGTGCTTGGCATCGTAACAGCATAGGGAAAGCAAGAACGTGACGAAATGAAACTGGCTCGCGGTGTTGGCAGGCAATAAGCCTTGCTTAGTTCGCGTGCCGTTTGCGTGCCGGGATCGGGTATCATTGTGCACTTGGGAAAACGCGTCGCGGAGGGCTGCGGACATGTCACAGAATCAGGTCATCATCTTCGATACTACCTTGCGCGACGGGGAACAGAGCCCTGGCGCGTCCATGACCAAGGATGAGAAGCTGCGCATTGCTCGCGCGCTGGAGAAGCTGCGGGTCGATGTGATTGAGGCCGGTTTTGCGATTGCCAGCCCCGGCGACTTCGAAGCGGTCAAGCTGATTGCCGATACTATCCAGGACAGTGTCGTCTGCAGCCTGTCGCGCGCAGTGGATGCGGACATCGATCGCGCCGCTGAAGCATTGGCCGGTGCCAACGCCGGACGTATTCACACCTTTATCGCCACCAGCCCGATTCACATGCAGCACAAGCTGCGCTTGCCGCCTGATCAGGTCGTCGAGCAAGCGGTTCGGGCGGTCAAGCGTGCGCGCAACCTCTGCCCGGATGTCGAGTTTTCCTGCGAGGATGCGGGTCGCTCGGAGATCGATTTCCTGTGCCGTATCATCGAGGCCGCCATCGACGCCGGCGCGCGCACCATCAATATCCCCGATACGGTTGGCTATGCCATCCCGCACCAGTTTGCCGACACCATCCGCCAGATCATCACCCGCGTGCCGAACGCCGACAAGGCGATCTTCTCCGTACATTGCCACAATGATCTTGGCCTTGCGGTGGCCAACTCGCTGGCGGCGGTAACCGCAGGCGCGCGGCAGGTCGAGTGTACTATCAACGGCCTCGGCGAACGTGCTGGCAACGCCGCGCTGGAAGAAATCGTCATGGCGATCAAGACGCGCAAGGACCTGCTCAACGTGCAGACGCGCATCGAGACCGAAAACATCCTCGCCGCGTCACGATTGGTGTCCGGCATTACCGGCTTTCCTGTTCAGCCCAACAAGGCGATTGTGGGCGCCAATGCGTTCGCCCATGAATCGGGGATTCACCAGGACGGCGTGCTCAAGCACCGCGAGACCTATGAAATCATGAGCGCGCAGTCGGTTGGCTGGCACACCAACAAGCTGTCACTTGGCAAATTGTCCGGCCGTAGTGCCTTTCGTTCTCGGCTCGAAGAGCTGGGCATTGAGCTGACGGGTGAGGCGTTGAACGCGGCCTTTGCCCGCTTCAAGCAACTGGCTGATCGCAAACACGAAATTTTTGATGAAGATCTGCAAGCCCTGGTGACCGACACGCTGACCGAGGTCGAAGAGCACATTCGCCTGATCCACCTGGAGGTCACCTCGTGCATGGGCGAGGTGCCGGTGGCTGCAGTGCAGTTGAGTGTTGACGGCAAGGAACAGGCCGCCAGCGCCGAAGGGTCGGGCCCGGTGGATGCTACGTTCAAGGCCATCGAGCAGTTGATTGGGTCAGACGCGAGCCTGCAGCTGTATTCGGTCAACGCCATTACCCAGGGTACCGACTCTCAGGGTGAGGTGACGGTGCGTTTGGAAAAGGCAGGACGCATCGTCAACGGCAATGGGGCAGACACCGACATTGTTGTTGCGTCGGCCAAGGCCTACATCAATGCGCTCAACCTGATGCGCGAGGGTGCTTATAGAGCGCATCCCCAGACGGCGGGGGTCTGATGTACGAAGCGACACGTCTCGCCTATCTGGAGGCGCTGGGTGTTACCAATTGGATACCCCGCCAACCGCTGGGTGGTGTGCCGATGCGCCCTCCGGCATTGCTGCTGCCTGAGCCAGAACCTGAGCCTGCGCTGAGCGAAACGTCGCCTACAGCCGGTTTGACTCGAGAAGCTGCGCCCAGCACCGCAGCGCGTATTGAGGTGCCACGTCCCGGCAAACCCAAGATGTCGGCACCTGCGCCGGTAGCCACACCGGAGCCCGCTGCGCCTCAGGTAACGCAACCCACTGGTCCGGCCGCTGAGCCGGTTGCGCCCTTCTATCTACAACTCTGGCAGTCCGGACCTTGCCTGTTGTTGATTGAAGCCCCCGAGCCTGGTTTGGAAAGCGCCATGCCCGGGTTTCTTTTGCTGCAGGATATTCTGCGCGCGGTGCAGCTGCCGGATCGCCCATCGCTGCTTGGCGACTTTCGCTGGCCGTTGAACCGTAACCCGCAGCTTGATCGCAGCGCCGGCGCTGCCAGCCTGGGCTTGCAGGCTTTCATGCGCAGGCGGGTTGAGGGTGGTGGCGTTGTATCGCTCGGCTGCTTTGGGTCCGCGACTACGCTGCTGGTAGACGCGGATCTGGCGCAGGCAGATAACCTGCTTGGCTGCGAGGAAGCGCTGGATGATCTGCCGCCCGCCTGGTTTGCGCCCGATCTGGATACTCTGCTGCGCCGCCCGGCGAGCAAGGCTGAGCTGTGGGCGCTGCTGCGCCGTGTGCGTTCGCGTTGGCAGGAGACACAATGAGCGAACTGAGCTTCCGCCGCATGCAGGAATCAGATCTGGATGCGGTGCTGGCGATCGAGTTCGCCGCCTTCAGTCACCCCTGGACACGGGGCATCTTCCTGGATTGCGTGCAATCCGGACATGAGTGTTGGCTGGCCTTCAGTGGTCGACAGCAGGTAGGCCATGGGGTGTTGTCCGCCGCCGCAGGCGAATCGCATCTGCTGAACCTCACGGTCAAGCCGGAAAGCCAGGGCAATGGCTATGGCTATGCGCTGCTGGATCATCTGATGGCTCAGGCTCGGCTGCGTGACGCCGCCGAAGCATTCCTTGAAGTGCGCGCCTCCAATCAAACCGCCGCGCGACTCTATGAGCGCTACGGCTTCAACGAGATTGGCCGGCGGCGCAATTATTACCCGGCCGTTGGCGGGCGCGAGGACGCGCTGGTGATGGCCTACTCGCTGCTCGATTGACCGCGAGCCAACGGGAGAGACCATGTTTTTTGCCACACGCAAGGGGGCTGTCTGCGGGCTGATTATTGGCGCATTGGCTTGGGCCGGTAATGCCCTGGTCGCGCGTGCTAGTGCAGGCATGCTGCCGCCGGTCGGCTTGTCATTCTGGCGCTGGGTGGTGGCGCTGGCCCTGCTGCTGCCGTTCACATTGCCAAGCCTGATGCGGCACCGTGACGTGCTTGTTGTGCATTGGCCGCGCATCGCCTTGCTGGCTGCGTTGAGCATTTCCTCCTATAACACCCTGATGTACCAGGCAGCCCAAAGCACAACGGCTATCAACATCACTCTGGTTAACACCGGACTGCCGGTTGCCGCCTTCATCTGGTCGATCCTGCTGCTACGCCAATGGCCTACCCGGCTGACGCTTGGCGGCACAGTCCTGTCATTCTGTGGGCTGCTGTTGATTCTGGGGCGTGGCGAGCCGACCCAGGTGTTTGCCCAGGGCATGAATCGGGGTGATCTGATCATGGTGCTGGCCGTACTTACCTGGGGCCTGTATTCCGTGCTGCTGCGGCGTTGGCCGGTGCCGTTGCCGGGCTTCACGTTGCTGGCGGCGATGCTGCTGTTCGGCGTGCCGATCCTGCTGCCGTTCTACCTCTGGGAAGTCGGTCAGGGCGCGACCATGCCCTTGTCTGCCGTCTCGGTGGGCGCTGTGTTGTACACCGCGGTGATGGCTTCTCTGGTGGCCTATTCCGCCTGGAATAACGGTGTAAAGGTGCTGGGGCCGGGGACGGCGTCTCTCTTCAGCTACCTGATGCCGGTATTCGCCTCGTTGTTTGGTGTGCTGCTGCTGGGTGAGCAGTTGCATGGCTATCACCTGCTGGGCGGCAGCCTGACCTTCGCTGGCCTGGTGCTGGCGACCTGGCAGGGGCGCAAGGCATGAAGCGACTATGTGTTATTGCCGGCGACGGGATCGGCGCAGAAGTTGTGCCGGTGGCAGTCGATGCCCTCAGGCGCTTGTTGCCGGACCTGGCTACGGAATCCGCCGAGGCGGGCTGGGGCTGCTTCGAACGCAGCGGCAGCGCGGTGCCCGAGGCGACGCTGACGAGCATGCGTGAATGCGGCGCGGGCATCTTTGGCGCGGTGTCTTCGCCGTCCCATGCGGTTGCCGGCTATCGCAGCGCCATCCTCACGCTGCGTCAGCAACTGTCCCTCCACTGCAATCTGCGTCCGATACGCAGCTGGCCGGTCATTTCCCCGCGTCCGCATATCGACATGATTATTCTGCGCGAAAACAGCGAAGGGCTTTACATTGGCCGTGAGCGTATGGACGGTGAAGGCCGCGCCATTGCCGAACGACAGATCACTCGCAAAGCCAGCGAAAAACTGGCGCAGCGCCTGGCAGAGGTGGCAGCACTGCGCAATGCGCGGCGCATCACGCTTGTACACAAGGCCAATGTCCTGCCACTGACCTGCGGCCTGTTCCGTGACAGCGCGCGGCAAGTGCTGGCCGAGGCAGGTTGGAGCGAGTGCGTCGACGAGCGTCTGGTCGACGTGGCGGCGCTGCAGCTGGTGGAGTCACCGGAACGTTTTGACCTGATTGCCACCACCAACCTGTTTGGCGACATTCTCTCTGACCTGGCCTGTCACTGGTCCGGCGGGCTCGGCACCGCACCTTCGCTCAACTGGGGGGATGGCATTGCCCTCGCCGAGCCAGTACACGGCAGCGCCCCCGACATCGCCGGTACCGGCCGAGCTAACCCCTTGGCAGCGCTGCTCAGTGCCGCGCTGCTGCTGCGTTACTACTGGCACCTGCCCGCGTTGGCAGACCGGCTGGAGTCCGCCGTTGCGAACTTTCTGCAAGACGCCGGCACTGTCGACTTTGGCGACCGCACCACTCGCACCATCGCCGACGGCGTGCTGGCGCGGCTTGGCTGACGGTGGTAACTCGCCAGCAGACTGCCGTGGGCCGCTAGAGAGGCGAGGAGGGGAGCAGAAATAAAAAAAGGCCTAGCCGAAGCTAAGCCTTTGAAAAAGTTGGTGGCTACACCGGGACTTGAACCTGGGACACCAGCATTATGAATTGTGTCCCGTGTCCCCTGTATCACCTCAAAGCCTTCTATTTCGGGCCTTTCAGCCTTGTCATATCCTCGTTAAAACTGTCCCCTACACAGAAAACCGGCCTTTTAGGCATAGGTCTATTAATGAATTCCGTATCTGTTTGCCCGGTCACACGCCGCTTGGTTTCCCCTCAGATCGCATGATCGTTGGTCTATTTGTTGCAGCTGCTGTTTGTGTTCTCGGCAGGCCCTTGAGCCGGGTTTAAATGGCCAGCATGACCGTTTCGTTTCTTCCACTACTGTCACATAGGAGCTGCGTTGTGTGTTTTGTTGAGGCTCGCTATTCCCACCGCTACCCCAGCTGGGCGTGTTGAGCCTGGCTATGTTCACGTCAGTTCGCGGAGTGTGATTTCTATCATTGAACTCTGTTTGTCTTGGCTTTTCCGGTTCTGCTGATTCTTCCCGGTCTGCCCAGCGTATTGAGTTTGTTTCAAGCTCCGCTGATTCGCGCAGTAACCGATTCACCTGTTCGTCATAGTCATCGGTTCGTGTTGGCTCAACGTGCTGTTGAGCTGATCTGTTCTGAGCGCTGACGGCCTTGAGTGTTGCCGCCAGTTCTTCGCCTGCTTTGTCAGCACCGTCTATGTATAGCGCGCTTGCTGCAACTCCGGCCACCATCAATAAGCTCACGATAATTCCGAAGTGGCTTTTCTTCCGCCTCACATGAAGGGGGGCATCATCCCATTCCGCTTTCATCTCAACTTTTCCTTGTCTCCGCGGGCAAACCAGCGCTGTCCGACTTTCTGGGTGATCGCTATCCCGCGTGGTGATTGGTCAAGTTTCTGTTTGCTTCGTCGTATTCGGGGCTTGTTTGGCCGCACTCTGGCGCAATTTTACCCCCTGCCAGCCATAAGGCGTATTGAGGGTAAATCGCTACCAACACGTCTAGCTCTTCGCTGCTGATCCTGGTCGTTTTATGGCGGACGTTTTTCCATCGCGCATGACCTATCGGCGATTTTCTAACCAGCTCGTCTAGCCCTGTCATATAGATCAGGGTTATAGCTCGTTCCTGAATTGATTCCAAAACAGTCTAACCTGCCTTCGATTAATTTTAAGGTTTAACTATTAATCCGTAATTCAAGGTGCTAGTATATTTCCATGGTTTAATAATTAAACCTGATTTTTGGAATTAAGGATGCTCAGATTATAGGTGGTTTTCATGGAACAGTCAGGCGTAGCGGGGTTAAAGATCGATCAGGCCGCAGCGGTAGAAGTCATCCGCAGTGTCCCTTTCTGCACACATGAAGTGCTGGCTCAGATGATGGGCGTTTCTGATGACGTTGCTCGCGGCTGGGTTGAAATGCGCACCGTCCCCAGCGTCAAGATCGGTCGCCGCCGCGTCATCAATCTCGCTCGCATCATGGCTGACCTGTCCCAGGGCAAAACCATTTTCTGCTCGGGGGACTACGGCGATGAATAACCTGCAACTCTTCATGCAGGAGGTCGAAAGCCGTTTAAGTCTTGCACGCGGTGCTGACGACAGGGCTTTGCGCAATCTTCACACTCAATACGCTGACGGCATGATTTACGGTGCCATGATTTCCGGCTTGATCGACTTCGATCAGTGGGATTCGCTCCATAAACAAATCGTTGCATGCAAGCTCGCGCCGCTTGGTGCTGCCGCATGAACGCCATTCAGCGCTACAAGCCCCGCCATGAACCCGGCTGCACTTGCTCGGTTTGCTGGACGCACCAGTTTTATAACGCCATGCACGCTCGGAATGAAGCGCGTGCTGAACGCTGCCGCCAGCTGCTCGCCAATCCTGAAACCGCTCTGACTCCAGCTCAGGGCAACTTTTTCGCCCAACTTGATGAGGTAGCCCAATGAAACCGGCCATTCCTCCCCGTCAGGAAACCATCGAAGACAAGGACCGCCGTTTTTACGTTGTCGCTCCAGGTTCTGTGTACCTGGCACTGCAACAGGAGGCCCTGCAACGCGGTTCGGACTTGTGGACCCTCGGCGGCTCCGTGCTCGCCGCTTGGCTCAATGCCGGGTGCCCTGACTTCCCCACCGAATCCCCCAGCCCGTCACCGTCGCCTGTCGCGGGACCGACTCGGAGCGCTGAGGAATGAGCGTCAAGGGCCGCTTGCGGGCGGAGCGAACCCTTGACGCTCATTCAGCTGCGCTCAAGGTCCGCAAAGCGACCGGCGTCGGTGTCGGGTTGGGGGGTGAACCCCAGCCCAGAACCGGAACCTTGAGCGGTTTTGACGTTGGTTTTGCTTTTGAGGGTGTTGGCGAGCGGAGCGCGCAGGCGTCAGGGATCGTTACCCGTGAGGGCCGTAATCGGCAGATTGCGGTGAGCGAAGCGAGTAGAGCCCGCCCGGACGCACAACAGATGCAACTGGACTTTAGCCAGGAACATCAAGAGGCGTTTGATTTTTGTGCTGTTCGTACTCGCAAGCGTGATCGGATGGAGCTTTATCGCGTTTATCACGCCGAGTTTCAGCAGGGAAAAGTGACGCCTATTGGACGTCGCGCCTATTTCCTATGGGCCTTGGCGCTTTACAGAGACAACGGACCGAGTCCCGTTTGCCCGCCCTCTCACCTGGCAAATCAGCGCACTTTTCTGGCTGACGATCTTATCCGGTGTGGTGGTTTGGCCTCGGCCTGGTGACTGAACGGAGTAACCGTCATGCAGCAACACATTGCCATCCGAATTTTAACTGGCAGCGTTGTTTTTACTGTTTTGGCATCGCTGACTGTTTGGATTTTTTATTGAAGTAAAGCCGCCCACTGAAAGGGCATTAATCGTAAGTCGATAAGAGGAAAGATGAGATGAGTTTCCAAATTCCTACGCTGAAAAGTACCAAGTCCCTGTTCGTGATCAACAAAGACTTCTACGCGAAGAAAGACACCGGCGAAGTCCGCGTGACTGTTGAGTGTCTCGTGCCCGCTGGCGGCACCCGCCCCAACAAAAAGGGCTACAGCGTTGCAGCGTTCACTGCTGAAAAAGAGGTGTATGACGTGCTCAACCTGGACAACGGCCCGATCATGGTGAATTTCGAGTCTGAGCCACGCGAAAGCCGCAACGGCTTTGGCAACACCACGAACACCGATCACCTGTTGCGAGTGATTGCGGATACCAAGTCCGCAGCTGCTCCGGCAGCTCAGCCCCAGCAGAAGTAAGGGCCTGAGCAATGAATTTCTTGGCTTGTGAGGGTACTTGGACTGTTTCAACTGGGTCTATCACCTGTGACGGCACCCTCGTCACCATCACAAGCCAGGAGATCGCGGACGAGGTGAACGCCGCGTCCGCGTTAACCCTTGAGGAAGCCGGCGTACTTATTGATGCAGCGATGCTGCTGTTTGTCGCCGTGTTTGGCTTCCTCGTTTTAAAAAAACTCCTGTGAGGTAACTCCTATGAAAGGCATGAATGTGGTTCGCAAGTACGGCAGCAAGATCGCCGTTGCTACTGGTGCTCTGGCCGCCTCGGCTGGTGCTTTCGCTGACGTCGCCGCTACCGAGACCGCGATTACCGCTGTCGGTGGTGATGTTTCCACCATCGGCTGGGCTGTGCTCGGTGTGCTGGTTGTCGCTGCCGGCTTCAAGTACATGCGCCGCGCGATCTGACCCGGTTTGCCCCACTGCATGCGGTGGGGCTTTCCTTCTCTCCTACTAGGCCCGCCGCCATGACCATCGATCCAGTTACTTATTACCTCGTCGTTGTCACCGTCGCTATGGCGGCTTTGTTGTTTGGGCGGGTGTGATCATGCTTCGTGCCGCTATCTTTCTGCTCTTTGCTCTCGCTACCGCTGCGTCCTCTGCTGAGGACTACTACTGGCAAGACCGCGGCACGCTTGCGGTCGGTGACACGTTTACCGGCTTGTATGAACTGCGTAAACCCGAGTTTGAGAGTGATTGGCCCCCTCCTGCGGTTATAACGTTCAATGGCTGTGTATATACAAATACAGCCAAATCCCGTGTTGCCTGTGAGGTCTTTATTGATCGTCCTGACGGTCTTTCTGATATCACGACGAACGTTATTATTTGGCGTTACGGCTCCTCCTGCCCAAACCCTGATGACGTGTACAACGAGGAGACCGGAGGATGTGAAGAGCCTAATCGCTGCTCTGATACCGAGGGCGTAACAACCCTCCACATGTTCCAACGTGCCACACGGGCCAACGCTTATGATCCGTGGCCAGAAACAGGCGACCCGCGTCCGGTCACCGTCTGCAAAGACGAATGCCGCTATTCTGCCTCCGGCTATACCGGTGAAGATACGTGCGGAGCGCTGATCAAAGACCCGCTGATTCAAGCGTGCATCACCCCTTATATTGGTCAGGGCATTCCCTGTGTCCACGGCGACGCAGATCATCAAAGCCAGCTGCCCAGCTTCGATCCCGGCGAGAACCCTCAACCTGATCCGCCAGCGGATCCGGAAGACCCCACAGACCCTGCTGTTCTCTGCAACAAGACACCCGGTTTCGTTTGGTCCGGCTCGGTCTGTACGCCCATCTTTAGTGAAGATTCCCCTGAGCCTAACCCTGATCAGCCCAACCCCGGCACGCCTGGTGGCGGCGGTGAAGGCTCGGGCGACGGTGGTGAAGGTGATGGCGGTGAGGGTGACGGCGGTGAAGGCGGTGGCACAGGTACTGGTGGCACCGGCTCCGGCGGCGGTGGCGGCTCCCAATCTGAGAACCCGAATAACGTGCTTGGTACTGAGTGTGATCAGGCGCTGCAGTGCACGGCTGACGCTTATCAGTGCGCCATTCTCTATCAAACCAAGCGCTCGCGCTGTGACATGGAGAAAGCGCTGGACTTTGAAGAGCAGCGTCCGCAGATCGAGGCGCTGTTCACTGGTGAAGATTTTCAGATGGATGAAGAGGAAATTGATATTCCCTCCTTCATCGGTCAAGGCGCTCGGTTTTTGCCTGCTACCTGCCCCGCGCCTATATCCATCCCTTTGAGTGGCAAAACGTTTCAGTTGCAGATGGAGCCGTTCTGCACCTTTGCCAGCGATTTGGGCTTCCTGATTGTTGCCTTCGCAACGCTTGCGTCAGCGCTGTATATCGGTCGCGCTTTTGGAGGTGAGTGATGTGGTACCACCTTGCAATTCTGTTCTCCATCATCATCGTCCCGCTTATTCAGAAGCTGCTCAAGGCGCTGGGCATTGGCGTTGTCAGCTATATCGGTATCAACCTCATTTTGGAGCAGGCGGCCAACTACATACAGTCTCAGCTCGGCCAGACCACGGTGCTGATGCAACAGATGCTGGGCGTCGCAAAAATCGATATCGCCATCAACCTCTACCTTGCAGCGATCACCACCCGCGCCGTTCTCGCCGGTATGAACAAGGTATCCGGCCGCAAGAAAGACTTCGTTCTGAAAGCCTAATAAGGGGGCACTATGTCCACTGCTACGCTGATAATCCGTACCGGCCTGCAGGGGCACGGTAAAACCCTCAACACCATCAAGGAAGTCGACACCAAAGCGTTCAAGGAAGGGCGTCCGGTCTACTTCCATAACATCACGGACCTTGAGCCATCCAAGCTCAAGGCCGACTGGTTTCCGTTTGATGATCCCCAAAAGTGGTACGAGTTACCCAACGACTCAATCATTGTGGTGGATGAAGCACAGGGCTTCTTTCCAGTCCGCGATCCGCGTAAGGAGGTGCCGGAATACGCCTCGCGCTTCGAGATCATGCGCAAGCAGGGCCACGAGGTTCACCTGATCACCCAGGACCCGCGCTTTATCGATGTGCATGTGCGTCGGCTGTGCGGCTCCCACATCCACTACAACCGTGTCTTTGGGTCTTCAAACGTCGCACGGTATCAGTGTGAGCGGGTTGTTAATGAGGTCGAGAAGCTCCCCGCCAACAAGACCGCCGACCGTACGATAATCAAGCTCGATAAAAACTATTTTGGTGTCTACAGCAGCGCTCAGGCCCAACACCATTTCAAGTTCAAGCCGAGCAAGAAAGCGCTGTTCTTCGCCGTCGCGACGGTTGTCACTATCTGGCTGTGCTACCGCGTGTTCGATATGTTCTACGGCAGTGAGCCTCCGCCAGAAGAGCCTGCATCTGCATCGCCTGCATCGTCTGTCGCTGCGGCGGTTTCATCGTCTCCCTTTGCATCGCTGCTTGATGGCCCAACGCAGATAGAAGACCGGCCAATGAGCCGTGTTGATTACCTCGCCTCGCTGGAACCGCGGATTCCTGATATTCCCTCGACGGCGCCTGTTTACGATTCGCTTACCGCGCCGCAGAGCCACCCCCGCCTGTACTGCATGTCCTCTAGCGATCCTAAGTTGCTTTCTCGCTCTGATGCCCCCTGGGCGCTTGATGGCACCACTGCGACCGCTTGCCAGTGCTACACCCAGCAAGGCACCCGCGTAGCCACTACGTTTGAGTTTTGTTTGAACACCGTAAAGCGTGGCTACTTCGATAACACTCGTCCTGATGCTGTCACTACCCAGTTACAGCAGCCTGGCTATCAATCTGCGCCCGCTCACTCGCTGTCCCCCTCGTCGGTGTCTCTTTCTGGTCATCCTTCTAGCTCCCCAGTGCAAGGCCAAGCCACCGTTCCTCAGTCTTCTTACGTCACTGTTGTTGAGTACGAAAAAGGTCGTTTCGCATGGTGAATCGTCGCGGCCCGGTTTTTTGCATGCGCAGTGAGGCACGAACGCGCAGCAAAAACCGGCCGCTCTGACGTCCCTGTAGCACGTCATTAAAAGGAAGGGTGAAAACCCCGTTACGCCAGATAATTACAGAGGTTTGCAATGGCAAAGCCGATTGATCAAGAGAGAATGTCCACCCTGACCGGGAGCGACGACTACGCGCGTCGTTTCATTGACCCCGGTACGTTTAAAGAGACTGATTTGTCTGGCGTTCGCTTCCTCGGTTGCCGTGTCGATACTGTTCGGCAGCTCTATCGCGGTTCGATTCCGTCTCAGCTCCTGGAACAGCTCGCTGAGGTTTCTGGTATAGCTGAGTTCTTCGGCCATGAATGGCACGTGGGCCGCGTCGGTCGTGATTCCGGCTATCAGATCAAGCTGCAGAATGCGGATCTCGGGCTGATCATCCTGTTGAAGAATCACAACGTCAAAGCCGAGGTTGAAGGCCCACACCTCAAGTTTGAAGTGTCGCCACACCTGATCGATCAGCACTCACCCGCTCAGCTGCAATCGCTCCTGGATGACCTTGCCGGTCAGATTCTCGACGACTGCCGCCCTAACCAATGCGCTGTGCATCTTGCCCTGGACTTCCAAGGTTGGCAGCCCCCTGCTGACTTTGTTGCTCGCCTGCACTGTCGCGCACGCGCTCAACGCGAGTTCAGCACCGTCGAGCGCATCGAGTTCGACGAGCGTTCAGCCGTCTATGGCCGTGGTATGTCCTACCTGTTTGGCTCTGCTGGTGCCGTCCAGCTCGCGTTGTACTGCAAAACAGCGCAGGCCCGCGCTACTGATAAGCTCGACTATTGGGAAGATGTGTGGCGTCGCCAAGATAACCCGTTTGACGCTGCTGACCCCGGCAACTATGACCCTGCCGTTCCAGTCTGGCGGCTTGAGGTCCGTTTCCATCATTCTGTTGTCGATCAGTTCGCGCAGGGTTCGGTAAACCTCCATACCGGGGAGATTATCGATACCAGCACCTTTGGCGAGCTGTCGGCGCACTTGCAAGGGCTTTGGGGCTACGGCCTGACCGCGTTTAAGCTGCTTTCTCGCCCTGGCTGCTACGATGCGTTCTGGACTTTGATACGCCATGACGTGACCGTGATGGTTAGCGCTGATTCGCTCAGTGATGAGGTGGAATACCGTCGCCGCTACAAGACGGCCAACGGGTTTAGCGGTAAGAACGTTGAGCTATTCATGGGAAACTTCGTAAGCCTGCTGGCACGGGAGCGAGTGGGCGCAGCAAAGGCGTTTGATCGACTCAAGGATTGGGAGTGCTGGCCCGTTATCCGTGACCACTTTTCCGACAAGGGTAAAACGGAGAAGGATGTTTATGCTTGGCTGCGCGACAAGCTCACAGAGCGCACCGTCAGGTGGGGGCGTGCTGTATGACTGCCAGGAAGCTGCCCGGTGGCTGGATGGCTGACTTTTACAGCAATGGTACCCGCATTCGTAAACAGGGCTTTGCCACCAAGTCGGCAGCGTTGCGTTATGAGAGCGAATACAACGCCCAGATGAAACACACCGGCAGGCCGCTTGATGATCGCCTGTCTGATCTGATTCGCGTTTGGTACGACCTGCACGGCCAGACCCTCAAGGACCACCAAACACGCCTTGCCCGAACTCTGGCGATCGCCGACCGCATGGGTGACCCGCTTGCTATGGATTTCACGGCGTTGACCTGGGCGCGTTATCGTTCATCGCGCCTGGCCGAGGTGAAGCCGGCCACCGTCAACCACGAACAGCGCTATGTGTCTGCGGTTTTTGCTGAGCTAATCCGGTTGCGCGCTTGGCATGGTGCTAACCCTCTCGATGGCGTTCGCCAGATTAAGGTTGATGAAACCGAGCTGACGTTTTTGTCATTGACCCAGCTACAAACCTTGCTCGATGAGTGCAAGGCCAGCAGCAACAATCATTGCCATCCGGTCGCCCTGGTGTGCGCTGCTACTGGTTGTCGTTGGAATGAGGCGGAGTCACTTACCCGGTCGGCGGTCCACGGTGGCAAGGTCCATTTTCACAAGACAAAGAACAGTCGGAGCCGGTCGGTGCCGATACCTGTTGATGTAGAAAACGAGATCTTGAAAAACGCCATTCCCGGTCCCGGTCGGCTGTTCGTGTCCTGCAAGGCTGCGTTTCGGGGAGCATATGAGCGGTGTGGTTTCCACACGCCTGGGCAGATGACACACATTCTCCGGCACACCTTCGCAAGCCATTTCATGATGGCAGGCGGGGATATTCTGACCTTGCAGCGGATTCTAGGTCACTCAGACATCAAGATGACCATGCGCTATGCGCATTTCTCGCCTGATCACCTTAGTACGGCAATGTCCCTTTCACCCTGGGCGCAAATGCAGCAGGGTCGGGCATAGCGTGGGCATAATGTGGGCATATCGAGGAATAAAAAAAGGCCTAGCCGAAGCTAAGCCTTTGAAAAGGTTGGTGGCTACACCGGGACTTGAACCTGGGACACCAGCATTATGAATGCTGTGCTCTAACCAACTGAGCTATGTAGCCATCCGAGGCGCGCATTATTCATTTTGGCGGATACCTTGTCAAGCCTGTTGCCTTAATTTTTTGGCTGCCATTTCAATCGCTTAACCGGCCGTCTCGAAAGCCCTACTGACTGTCCAGGTGCAAGGGGACGGTGACAGCTTCTGTGCCGCTGCTGTCTGAGGTGCTGACGTCGATAAGGTAGAGGCGCTGTGCGTCCAGGCCGCCGCGTTCGACCAGGTAGGCTTTGATCTCGGCGGCGCGGGCCTGGGCCAGGCGTCGCAGCATGAGGTCGTTGTTGCTCCAGTTGTCGAGCACTGCTTGGCGTAGCTGCGCCGCACGTTGTTCGCGGTCCAGCTCGCTCCATTCTGGTGGTGGCTGGCGTTTCAGTCGCGCGCGATAGATGCCTTCAAGCAGCGCGGGTTTGTCGTCTTCCTCCACGACCAGCTCATTGGGGCTGGCCGGTACGCGGGCGCCGCTGCGTTGCAAGGATTGGTACAGCAATTGCTGATACTCCGCTTCCAGGCGTGCGGCCGCCAGCAGTGGCCCGTCTTGCTGCACGGTACTGAGGCCTTCGATTTCCAGGGTCAGGGCCGGGCGTTCCTGCAGGGCACTGGCCAGCGTGTCGAGTGTTCGCTGGGCGTTGGCGTCCAGCTCTTTCTGTCCGGGAGCAAAGCTGACCTGGCTTAGGTCCTGATCATCGCCGCTGACCAGGCCGGCGATAAACTTGAAGGGCGCCTGGGTGGCGCGCAGCAGCAGGTTGCGCAGGGTTTGCCAGACTATCGGCATGACGCTGAACTGCGGGTCTTCGAGGTTGCCGGAGACCGGTAGCGAGAGGTCGATATTGCCTTTGGTGTCTTTGAGCAGCGCGACAGCCAGGCGCACCGGCAGGTCGACCGCATCCGGGCTATCCACTTTCTCACCCAGTTGCAGGCCTTCGAGCAGCAGCTTGTTTTCGGCGTTCAGCTGGCCCTGTTCGATACGGTAGCGCAGGTCGAGGTTGAGACGGCCTTTGCGAATGCGGTAGCCGGCAAACTTGCCGGAGTAGGGTGTGAGCGTGGTCAGTTCAACGTTGCGAAAACGGGTGGCGATGTCGAGGCTGTTAAGCGGATCGAAGGGGGTGAGGCCGCCTTGGATGGTGACCGGTGCATAGCGGTCTACCCGGCCTTCGATAGCCACACTGGCGACCAGCGGGCGCTGGTTGTCGATCGTGCCGATGCTGCCGTTGAGTTGGCCGAGTGCGGTAGCAAAGTTGGGGGTCAGGCTGAAGTCGGCGAAGTTGGCGGAGCCATCGTTGATGCGGATGCCGCCGATGCGCAGGGCCAAGGGGGACTTGTCGCTCGCTGGTGGCTGGCTTGGGGGCGCTGATGCTACTGGTTGTTCGACCAGCAGGCCGCTGAAGTTGGTGGTCAGGTTTTCATTGATGATGAAGCGCACGTAGGGTTGCTGCAGGGTGACGCCGTCGATGCTCAGGCGATCGGTCTGGTAGTCGATGCCGCTGAGGTCCAGACGCTGCCATTTCAGCAGGTCGCGTTGGCGGGCGCTGTCGACAATGTGCAGCTGGTTGACATGGGCGTCGCCACTAACGCCGATGTCCAGTGGCTGCAAGCCTTTGAGCTGTACCTGCAGTTGGCTGCCGAGCAGGCCGCTGCGCAGCTGGATGCGCACCAGCGGTTCAACGTAGGCGCGCGCCAGTTGCAGGTTCAGGTCGCGGGTGTTGACCTGCAGGTTGGCCGTGAGCGGCGTCAGTGTAACGTCGCCGCTGGCCTGTAGCTGCCCACTGCCATTGACGGCGGTGTCCAGCGACAGTTGAAAGGGCGCCTGGCCCAGGCTGTCGAAGTCACGCAGGCTGAGGTTCAGCGGTGCGAGTTCCAGTGTCACATCTTCGGCTGGCTGGCGGTCTTGCAGGTGCAGCTGGTAATTGCTTAGGTCCGCGGCTGCGACCTGCAGTTGCCAGGGCGGCGGTGGCTCTGCAGGTTCGGTTGCTGAGGCTGTTGCGGTCGAGTCGCTGGCCGGTTCGTCAGCGGCGGTGTCCTGGTCTTCGGGGCCGCTGTTGTTCGCGTCCGCTGCCGCGGCTTCGTCGGCGGGGGGCAGCAGGGCTAGCAGGTCGATCTCGCCCTGCTCGGTGCGTGCGGCCCAGGCCTCAAGGCCCTCGCTTTGTATCGTGCCCAGGCGCGCCCGGCGCTGAGACAGGTCCAGCGAGCCCTCGGCGATGTTCAGTGTGGGGATGCGCAGCAGGGGCGCTTGCGCGGTCTGCAGATTGAAGTCCTGCAGGGTCAGCTGCGCGTTGCTGAGAGTGACGTCCGTGCGCTCGGACAGGTCAATCTGGTAGTCGGTACTGGCGCTCAGTGCGCCGCTTTGCAGGGTAACGGCCAGGCGTTCGCGCACATACGGCCAAATGGTTTGCAGCTCGGCAGCGTCAACGCTGACATGGCCGCTGGAGCGCAGCGGCAGCAGACTCAGTGAGCCTTGCCAGTCCAGGTGTGCGCCGTACGGGCCGCTGGCGGTGAGGGTCATGTTACTGTTGTTGTCGGGCAAGGTGCTGAGGTGGTGTAGCTCCAGCGACAGGTTGTCGTAGGCAAAGACCACCGGCTCGCTGGTGCGCTGGTCTTCGAAGAACAGGCTGTTCTTGATCAGCGCGATGCGATCCAGCTCAACGGGGAAGGGGCGAGAGTCGGTTGCGGGGGGCTCTGGCTCGGTGCGCTCGGGCAGGTTGAACAGCTGCAGCAGATTCAGCTCTCCGTCCCGGTTAAAACGGACGTCGCCGTGAGCGCGCTCAAGTTCTATGTCGGTCAGATGCAGTGCGCCGCGCCACAGGCTGTCCAGCGACAGGTTGGCGTACAGGCGGCGAAAGGCGATCTGCGGCGCGTCTGGCTCGCCGATATGCAGGTTCCAGAGGGTGGCTTCAAAGCTGAACGGGTTGAACTCGACCCGCTCCAGTTTGGCTGGTGCATTGGTCAGTTTGGCCAGCTGCTGGTTGGCAATGTGCAGCACGGTGGCTGGTAGCAGCAGCGCGCCAATCAGGGTGTAGGCAAAGGCTGCGATCAACAGCGAAACCAGCAGGCTTTTCTTGCTCAAGCGCATGGGAATATCGTCGCAAACAGGGGCACCAGATGAGTATGGCATGAGACTAGCGCTTTGCCGCTGGTCTTGCGTCTGGCGTATATGTCATGTGCCGGTCGGGGCCGGGCTTTTACAATAACGCGGTACAACAAAAATAATAAGGAAAGCGGCATGCGCAAGCTGGGTATCGGGATGTTATTGCTGATGTTGGTGCTGATGACCGGATGGTGGCTGACTCGGCCGCCGTCTACCGACCTGATCTTTTATGGTGGCCCGGTGCTGACGGTCAATCAGCAGGATCAGGTAGCAGAGGCGCTGGCCGTCAAAGAGGGGGTTATTGTCGCCGTGGGCGACGTTGCGTCAGTGATGGCGCACCGCACCGCTGATACGCAGGTGATTGACCTGCAAGGCCGTGCGCTGTTGCCGGGCTTTGTCGGGGCACACGAGCACCCGACGCTGACGGCGGTGTTTGCCGGAGCACATGACCTGTCCGGCTTTACCCACCAGAGTAATGCGCAGGTGTGGTCGGCGCTGCGTCAGGCGATAGCCGCTACACCTCCCGGCGAGTGGGTTTATGCTGGCGGTCTGGACGCGATTTTGGTGCCGGATCTTCAGGTGCCTATGCGCGAGGCACTGGATACGCTGGCCCCGGATAACCCTGTGGTGCTGATTTCCCAGACGTTGCACTCGGCCTGGGCCAACTCCATGGCCTTCCGTGAGGCGGGAGTCACCGCTGGCACGCCGGACCCGGGCACCGGCTCCTATTACGAGCGCGACGCCGATGGCGGATTCACCGGGTTTATTGCCGAGACTCGCGCGATGGCACCCTTTGTCGAGGGGCTGCGTGCGCCGCTGGGTCTGGCTGGCCGCTACGGCGACACGCTCGATGGTTACCTGAGTCAGGGGTTTACCTCGGTTGCCTCGCTGGGCTACAACCTGCCGCCCTGGCTGGCTCGGCTGGTGGCGCTGCGGGATTTTCAACCGCGTATTCGCCAGTTCTTCTATCTGGTCGACAGCGAACTGCAGTATCTACCCGATACGCCGGACCACGATGACCCGTATTTTCGGGTACTGGGGGTAAAGCTCTGGCACGACGGCTCGCCCTACACCGGCAGCATGCTGACATCCATGCCGTATCTGGACAGCGAGCTAGGCAAGACGCTGGGTATCGAGCCCGGTAGTCACGGCGCTGGCATGATCGTTCATCAGGAGCTGGTCGAGCGCCTGCGCCACTACAGCCGTGCAGGCTGGCAGGTGGCGATTCACAGCCAGGGCGACGAGTCCAATCGGCAGGTGTCCAGGGCCATACTGGAGGCCTTGCCAGCCGGGGCTGGCCAACGTCAGGTGCGGCTTGAACATTCTGTGCTATTGCCGCCGGACCTGTTGCCGGCGCTGGCCGAGCGGGGAGTGAGTCCGAGCTTTCATATCAACCACATTCTCTACTATGGCGACCGGCTGGCGGACTCGATTATCGGTCGTCATGTGGCCCAGCAGGTGTTGCCGGTACGTCGCGCCTTTGAGCTGCAGATGCACCCGTCACTGCATGCCGACAGCCCGATGTTTCCGACCGAAGGCTTCAGCCTGATGCAGACAGCAATCACCCGGCAAACCTCCAGTGGGCAAGTGCTGAACGCAGCGCAGGCGATCACTGTGCAGCAGGCGCTGCGGGCGATGACGATCAACGCGGCCTGGCAACTGGGCATTGACCAGCAGGCGGGTAGTCTGGAGGTGGGCAAGTGGGCCGATCTGCAGATTGTTGACCAAAGCCCTTACGCGGTACCGGCCAAGAGGCTGAGCGCACTAAAGGTGGAAGAGGTCTACCTGGCTGGCGCACTGCAGTATCGCCGGGAGTAAGGAGCGTCGCCCGCGCATTGCGCGGGCGCGGGTGGTGTGCGGCGCCGAGTGCTTGGCGCCGCAGGTGGGTGTTACCAGGACAGGGTCGCCACCACACCCAGGGCGCGTGGGTCGCCATAGGCTGCATTGCCGTAGGTGGAGTCTTCGCGGAACCGCTCGGTACGGTATTCGCGATCAAACAGATTGTTGGCGTATAGGTAGGCGCCCCAGTTGTCCTGCTCATAGCCGACCTTCATGTTGACCAGCGCGTAGGCGTCGGTTTCGGTGTCCGGGGTGTTCAGCAGGCTAGCGCCTTCGCTGGCGTAGGAGACATTACCGTTGAGGAACCAGCCGTTGGCAAAAGGCCAGGTGCTGGCCACATTGCCGGTCCAGTTGCGGGCAAACTGGAACTCTTCACCGGAATAATCGACACCGTTGTTCTCAAAGTCGTCGAATTCGGTCTTGCTGTAGCCCACGCCGGCGGATAGATCCCAGTTGCGGTTGACGGCGTACTTGCCCTCCAGCTCAAAGCCGTACACGTGCGACTCGCCCGCGTTGACGACAAAACGGTCCAGCGGATGAAACGCGCCGGGTGGCGCGATGGTTACCTGCTGATCGGTCCAGTCGGTAAAGAACAGGTTGACGTTGACCGCCAGACGCCGGTCCAGCAGCAGTGCACGCAGGGACGACTCGTAGTGGGTGGTGAACTCTTCGTCGTACTCCTGCACTTGGCCACGGATCGGGTTGGTAGACACGCCACCCGATCGGTAGCCGCGCTGGACCAGGAAGCCGGTCGACAGGGTATCGCTCCACAGGTAGTTGAAACCGAGCTTGGGCAGCAGGTTGAAGGCATCGGTCTTGCCGTCCTGCTGGCCCGGGCCGATCAGGCCGGCGAGGAAGCCATCGATCAGCGGGTCGAATCCGGGCCCATAGGACGTGGCGCGCTCGATGGTGGTCCTGACGTCGCTCTCGCGCTCCTCGTAATCGGCGCGCAGGCCCGCCAGCAGCACCAGTTGGTCGGTCAGGTGGTAGTCGATGTCGGCGAACAGCGCGGCGTTTTTGTAGCTTTCCTCGGTGTAGTTAGAGGAATTCAGCGCAATAGGAATGGGTAGCAGTCCACCCGTATCCAGCTCCACGTTATTGGTGGTATAGCCGTCATCCAGCTTGCCGGTGGCCAGATACAGGCCGGTTACCGAGCGCAGGCGATCGCCGTTGTAATGCAGCAGAAACTCCTGATTAAAGGTGTAGTCGTCGGTTTCCTGTTGCAGGGTCGCTTCGCCCGGGCTGCCGTCAAAGTCGTTGTCGCGCTCAAAGTCGCTCTGCACGAAACCGGTATTGGCCACGAAGCTGAGGCGGTCGTTCAACGGTTGCTTGAAGCTCAGGGAAACGCTGTCGCTCACGGTCTCCCACGTGCTGGGGTAATTCAGACGGCTTTCGCGGCCACTCTGACGATCATCAACTGCGGCGTCGCCATCCTCGCGAAAGCGGTTGTGACTCAGGCTCAGCAGCAGCTCGCCGTCACTCGGTAGCAGGTACAGCAGCTTGCCGCGCAGGTTGCCGTTATAACTGCTGTTGAAGTCACTCTGGTTCAGGAATTCATTGTTCACAAAGCCGTCGGTATGCTGGTAGTCACCGGTTATGCGATAGGCCAGGTTGTCAGTCAGCGGCCCGGTTTGCATGATCGCGGTCTGGTAGGTGTGGTCTTCACCGTAGGCCATCTTGGCCGCACCATTGCTGGCGAACTCAGGGTCGCGGGTCTTGAGAGTGATTTGGCCGGCCAGTGAGTTGCGGCCGGAAGTGGTGGACTGTGGGCCGCGCAGGACTTCAACGCTTTCCAGGTCCCAGGTGCTGATGGCGTTGTCCTGAATGCTACGGCTGGTCAGCAGGCCGTTGTCGATATACACGCCAATGGTGCCGGCGCCGTTGTCTGCGCCGGTTGGGCCGGCGTTGGCAATGCCGCGAATCGACAGGCTGTTGAAGCCGCTGGTATTGCTGACGTTGGGCACGCTCTCGATCAGGTCGTAGAGGTTGTCCATGCGTGTGCCGTCGCTGATCTCATCACCCTCGACGACCAGCGCACTGGCAACGGTTTCCAGTTGGGTGCGTTCGATTTTCTGGCCGGTGATGAGAATTTCCGGCAGCGCCAGCGTGGTGCTGTTGCCTGTCGGTTCGGCGGCTAGTGCCAGGCCGGGACTGAGGGAGGCGAGCAGGGCGCCACCCAGGCGGTGAGCCTTGTAGGTTTTCATTATGTGATCCCTGAGGTGATTGGCAGATTATTAGTTTTCAGTGCTAACTGTAGCGCGAATGAGAATCTTAACCAATTGCCGGTTGGGACAACGTGCCTGATTGAGGGGGAGTGAGATAAATAAACAGGGAGACGCTAGATAATTGCGGGACTTAGCGAGCTATAGGGGGCCTTATCGGGCTAGATATTGAAAAAGAGTTT